>Ga0137412_10003017_pt1 | contig 13445 bp, 7 predicted proteins | sample CZODoug2_1_16fun_FD_122160 | JGI IMG/M metagenome (GOLD analysis project Ga0137412, IMG submission 122160) | Vadose zone soil fungal communities from Angelo Coast Range Reserve, California, USA - CZODoug2_1_16fungal (Hybrid Assembly) | ecosystem: Environmental > Terrestrial > Soil > Vadose zone... | reverse complement strand
CACAAGGCCCGTGACCGCGCCACCACGCAGCGCCATTTTGAGCGCGCGATCCAGACTGCTCCGCGCCGCGGAGGCCGTCCGAATATTCGCCCGGATCGAGCAGTACATCCCGGTGAACCCGGCCAGACCCGAGCAGATAGCCCCCACCAGAAAGCTCACAACCGTCTTGGCCGCGTAGGGCGCGGTTCGTGACGACATGTGGTACCCGATAAACACCACCACCGCGAGTACTAGAGCGATCGCCCCAATCGTCTGATATTGCCGCTTCAGAAAGGCCTCAGCGCCCTCTCGAATCGCATTCGAGATCGCCTGCATGTCCGGCGTTCCGGCGTCCGATGCGATTACCGCACGGGCAAGCAGAAACGCAAGAACCAGCGCCACCAGAGCAACGCCGATTGCAATCCACAGGTAGAGTCGTCCGTCGTTCGTATCCCCAGGCAGCGAGTTGTACGCCGTGCCCGATTGCTGAAGTGTAACTGCCAAGAGGCTTACTGCATGCATAGACGACATCTCTCCTTGAGCGCGGAATACGTGACGCGTTGCTGAAGGGGCCCATTAGAGCATGTACGCCGGGAGGGGTCAAACGGGCTGTTCCTAGAAGGTTACTGCCGAATCTGCTGGCGCTTCGATTTAGGTTCGCGAGCGTGCAGAAATGATTGCTCTCGGTGTGTAGGTGAGGTCTGCGATGAACGGATAGGTTGGCTTGCGGAGTCTATTCTGAGGCAGGTGAAGGATGTCCTGATTTATCGCCCCATTGGAGAGCGCCATGAGACTCGGATTGGCCAGAGGTGCAAGTTCTGGTGAGAGGTATCCAGATTTGACGACGATGATTTTGTAGGATGTTGGTTGAAGCCCGAGGCGCGTGAAGTCAACGATGTCGTGGTATGGGCGGCGCTGGGCGGAGAGAACCAGTGTGACGCCTTCGATCTGCACGACCGCCTCACGCTCGCGAGGTGTGGATGATGGAAGAAGGAAGATGACCTTCGCGGAGGCTTTGACAGGCTTGCTGCCGAGAGGGTCGAGAGTCGCTCCGATGGAGAGCGGCAGAGTGGCGCCGACTCCTGCCTGGTAGCACGCGTCGGTCGCTGGCTTGTCGGTAATTCCTGCGAAGACTGTGTTCTGTACCTTGTAGCGCAAGAGTTCTTGAAGAACCTCAGCACGATCACCAATGCCCCCACCGGTGGGATTGTCGCCGGAGTCTGCAAGGATTGCCGGATGGGTCCCTGCCTTCATAGCGCGCTCGATGCATTCATCGATGGTTCCGGTCTCGGTGCCGAACTGAAACTCCTTGCGCGCATCCCAATATTGCTGCGCAAGGGAGATGGCGATTTTCTTCTGCGTAGCCGGAGCGGTGCCGGTTATTACGGCACATGCAGTGGAACGGGGCTCATCAGCCCAGACATAGCCGACGAGCAACGATACATCCAGGATTCCCGCTTCTTCATTGAGTTTAGGCAGCTGTGCCCAAAGTCGCTTACCTGGCTGCCACTCCGTACTGCTTCGCTCACCGGGCATGAGCACCGGGATTGGAGCCCACGTCAGGGTAGGACGAATGCGTTGATCCAGGCAGTGCAAAAGCATATTGCAAGCACGCTGCATGGTCTCTTCCCTGTCGATGTGCGGCGCGGTGCGGAAGGCTGAAAACATGTCGATGTTATCGATCACGCGCTGACTTACATTGCCATGGAGATCGTAGGAGGCCGACAGGAGGCAATCGGGGCCAACGACCTTGCGCGTAGCTTCCATCCAATCTCCCTCCGAATCCTGCATGCCGTCCACAAACATGGCTCCATGCATGGGGAGGAAGAGACCGTCGAGCGGAAGCAGGCCATGGAGTTGTTTGAGGAAGTCTGCCTTGATGATCTCGTAGGTGCTCCGATCGACCGGTCCTCCGGGCACAGCCGAAGCCACTATCGTCGGGATGAAGGGCACGGGATACTTCTTCAGAAATGCGAACCGCCCCGAGTTACTGAGATCATCTCCTCTGAGAATGGTGAAGTCTTCCATGCGTGCACGGATGCGGCTATAGGTACTGCATTCGATTCCGATTCCACCAAATGCGATCCGCGGCTGTGTCTTACCTGAGGTGTCATCGGCAAAGCCGTATCGAGAAAAACAGGCCGCTACTGTAGCTGCGGTGGCACGTTGTAGAAAGGATCGCCTCTGCATCCGATTCACTCCGATTGAAGGTCTTGCTAGAAGGATACCGGCAGCCTCTTAATCAGAGGCCACCGGGATAAGCGCCGATCAGAAATACAGCCTGCCAGCGAACTGAATCAAACGCGGGTTGTATGAGTTTGCGGTGCTTGAGATCTTCCCGAGAGCGGCATTCCCAAGCGATGCGGTCGGAAAGGCAAACTGTGCTGTATTCAGGACGTTGAAGGCTTCTGTGCGGAATTCAAGCTTGAATCTTTCCGTCAAATTGAACGTCTTGAAGAGGGAGAGATCGACGCGCTGTAGACCTGGACCATATATTTGATCGCGACGCTCATTGCCGACCGTTCCAGCAGTTTGTCCCTGGAATGCAGCGATATTGAACCATTGAGTGACTGAAGGATGACTGAGCCTTACACTCGCAATCTGATTCGGACGATCGCTGTTGCTGATTCCTGGCCGTGTTCCGGCACGGTTAGTGAGGTTGGTAACCGAGAAAGGCAGACCTGTATTCCAGACGACCAGACCGTTCGTCTGCCAACCTCTTGCAAGAATGCCCCGGAAGCCTCGCAGACTATTGCCGAAAGGAAGCGCATAGTTGAAGGTTCCTGAGAAGCGATGGCGTATATCCAGATTCGAGTTGCCATATTCCAGCGTCGAGACCTGTGACGGGACCGTCGCAAATCCGTCGCCGCCGTCGTTGCTGATCGCCTCAGAATCATCAAGACCGTGAGCGTAGACATAGTTGAACGACAGGTCCAGTCCCTTGCTCAGACGGCGTTTGATGACCACCTGCAATGCGTTGTAGGAACCGATTCCCTTGGAGGTAAATAGAGGGACCGCTGTGACGTTGGGCGACGTAGCTGCGTATGGCCGCACGGTACCACCCGGTGCAAACGCATTATCGTCCGGCACGTAATACGCCATTCTGCGTCCGAGCTCACCCACATACGTGAGGCTGGCGACCGTGCCGGCAAACTCTCGCTCCACGGTCAGATTGAATTGCTCGACATAGGTCGATTTGAAGTGAGGATCGACAGCCGCGCTGACTGAGCCCTGAGGATTGAGCGCGTTTGTAGCAACTGGCAAGGGCAACCCGGCGGCCAAAGTCGAGTATGAGGTATTGCAGCCACTGGCAGCGGTCGATGTTGAGGAGCAGGGGCCATACGAGCCTGTAAATGGTTGATTGACCAGCGCCGAACCTGATGTCAGATTCTCGGGAGCATACGTCATACCGAACCCTCCCCGCACAACCGTTCGTGGCAACACGGTCCATGCGAATCCAAGACGAGGCGCCAGGTTCGAGTAATCGGTGCGTATATTGCCACGACTGTCGACACCGCTCGTACCCGCAACCACTATCTTCCCGGTATCCGTATCGAAGTTCGAAAGTTCGTTGTTGATTTCTGTATATGGGGTAAACAAGTCGTAGCGGATACCCAGATTGAGAGTCAGGTTTGGGGCAACATGCCAGTCATCTTGAAAGTAGACACTGGGCTCCCAGGTGCGGTTATGCGGTTGAATCAGGATGGCGTTGCGCGAGACGGTGAGAAAGGTTCCGGTAAGCAGGTCGGCAAAGGTATTGACCGTCCACGATCCTGCCGCTGAATCGGTTTGCGTTACAGTGTCCTGGCGGCGGATCAATCCCGCACCAACTTTGATGCTCTGCTTGCCATGCGTCCAGCTCAGCGCGCCAAGGTACTGGAAAGTATTTTCCAGATAAATGATGGGCGGCCTGAAGCCGAGGCTGGCTCCCTGATTGATAGTGATCGGAGCCAGCTCTGCGGTGCGGCTGCTGATATTGATATTGGGCTGTCCAAAAGCTTGATTGACGTTCTGGCCAAAACCCAGCGGGTACTGCGCGTTGTTCAAGAACGTATAGCCGCCTTTGAGTTCCAGCAGAAGATGTGGCGTAATCGTGCGCACATAGTTCAACTGTCCCTGGTAAGCAAGACTCTTGGCGGGCCCCGGATAACTGCCGCCGTTGCCCCCTGGTGAAATTGCCAGACCAGCTTCGCTGACAATCGGGAAGAGGCCACCGATGTTCGAATTTACCCTGTTCCAGGTGAACCGCGCATAGAACAGATCGGAGTCGTTGAACCGATGGTCCACGCGACCGTCGGCGGTATTGCTGTACTGCGTATTGGATGGCGCGACGGTAAAGTTGTTGGTGAGAGCGTTGCTGGTCGGCAGAGGAAAGAGATTGAAGTATTGCAGCCCGACGGGGTCGAAGGTCGTTACTAGAGGATTGGTCCCCGGTTGCGGATTGTCTGTAAAGTTTCCCGGGTTCTGCCGCTCGAAGGCTGTGGGCACAGTGGTCTGCGTCGGGTTGAGGTTGCGCGCGATGCGTAGCCCCTCGTAGTCTGCGAAGAAGAAGGTGCGATCCTTGATGATCGGTCCACCGAGGCTCCCGCCGAACTGGTTCTGGTGATACGCCGGCTTGGGGATTGCCTGCCCAAATTTGTACGGATTTGCATTAAGGTCGGTGTTGCGAAAGAACTCGTACACTGTGCCATGTAGAGAGTTGGTCCCGGCCTTCGTGATGACGTTGATGATCGCTCCTGCCGAACGACCTACCTCCGCAGTGAACGTGTTGGTCTGGACGCTGACCTCCTCAATTGCGTCGACCGAAGGCCGCACGCCGATCGATCCGATCACACGCTCATTGTTGTCCATCCCATCGATCTGCTGGTTATTCATTACATCAGCTTGACCATTGACCGACACCGAGGAGGTCTGCCGACGGTCGTCGGGGCGGTTTCCACTGGCAAGGCCGTTGTTGAGCCCTTCAGTCGCGCCGGGAGTTACCTGAACAAGGTTGATATAGTTCCGTCCGTTGAGAGGTAGATCCTGGGTAGCTTTCTCCGTGATGGTAGTACTGAGAACGGAGGTGTCGGAGTGCAACGCGGGAGCCTGCGCCTCGACCTCCACGACCTGCTGTTCCGATCCGACCTCTAGATGAGCATCTTCACGTGCGCGGTCGCCGGCAGCCAGATTGAAAGAACCTACAGTTGCCGTCTTGAAACCATTGTCGGTGATCTTGAGCGAATAATGATTCGGCTTCAGAAGAGTAAAGATATATTGGCCCGCTCCATCCGATGTGGCACTCCTCGTCTCTCGCGTATCCAGATTAGTGAGCTGAACCGTAGCCCCTGGAATGACCGATCCGGTCGTGTCCATGACGGTACCCACAATGTCTGCCGTGGTGCTTTGAGCATCAGCTACAGTAATGAGGATGGCGCTTGTACAAAGCAGCAGAATAGCCGTTGCAAGCCTCTTGGCGAACTTATCGGTGCAGCTGCGATAGGAGCGGAGATATTTTCCAGTAAGAGATTTAAATGACTCAATGTGCATGTAGGTCTCCTTACTTCTGGATTGAATTGCTTTTAGGGATACAAGGCAGTGAACAACCAGTAACTGGAAACAGTCGGGCCTACAATCGCAGAGTCAAGCAACATCGAAGACTCTACGTGAACTGTTTGATATCCAATCCAAGTGAATAAGCTTCGCTGTTCTGTTGCAATTCATCCCACGTCACTTGCCGGCCGGTCTCTGCCGCCATACGGCCAAGCATGCAGCTTCGTGCAGTAGCAACGCCGTCCGCAATCTGGTTGTGAAACTTTCCGGAGGTAATGCTCTGGATAAATCCACGGTCTTTCATCGTATCGGCGAGAGCGAGATTGTCGGTGAACGCTCCATCTGCGGCGAATTTACCTGGCGTAGCGTTCGCGGCCTTGTCGTCCACCCATGTCCACGCATTCTGTCCGGTGATCCGCAACGGTCCCGAGTAGGGAGCATCCGCGTTTCCAAGTGAACCGAAGATACGCTCGGAGACATCGAAGAAGCCGTTCGTTCCAAATTGAGTCGAGGAGAAGCTGAGCTCGACACTGCCCGGATACGTGAAGATCACCTGATAGTTATCGGATGTGTTGCCGAAGTTACGGACGACCATACGGCTGCTTTTCGCCACGGCGCTGATTGGATGTGTCCCCATGATCCAGTTGCAGACATCGATGACATGGATGTTTTGCTCGAGCAGGATATCTCCCGACAACGTTCTATCCCATAACCAATCGCGCAATCTTCGTTCCTCTGCCGGCATGCCGGAGCGATCCGGATAGGTGGCTTCCGGTGCGTTGTAATGCGCTGTGATCGCCGCGATCTTGCCCAAATCTCCTGCGTGGATTCTCCGCACAATTTCCGCAAAAGGAGGGGCGCTCCGAACCTGGAAGCCGACATCGATGCTGACCTTCCCATCGACCCGTTTGGCGATCTCGAGCGCCCGGACCGTCTGTACCATGTCCACACCAACCGGCTTCTCACAGTATGCGTGTTTGCCGCCACCGACCACAGCATCGAGATGCTCCACATGAAAATATGGTGGCGTTGAAATCTGAATCGCATCTACATCAGGTGACGCGGCAAGTTGCTGAAACGCGGTATGGCCACGAAACATCAGCTTCGGATTGATTGCCGCTTGTCCCAGCTCAGCATTCACCGCGTCGAAGTGGGTTTTGGCTGTCGCGAGTTTGTCGGGGAAGATGTCCGCCAGCGCAACGATCCGCGCGCCGGCATTCTTTGCGAACGATGTTGCCACGGACGTTCCGCGCCTGCCGCATCCCAGCAATCCAAGGCGTACTGCGGAGTTCGCCTCATAGCCAAATGCTGTTTTTGCCTTCAAGAGCAGCAGGCCTGACGTGGCTGCAGACGCACCGAGAAATTCCCTTCGATTCATGGAGCTGCTCCCTAGAATTAACTGATTTGAATTTGTTTGAGAATACGCTCTAGGTAAATCTTCTCCTGACGTACATCTTCGATCTGCTGGGGCCCGGAGGTTTCACGTTCGATCGTGACAGCACCTGTATACCCCAGCCGATGCAGCTTCGTCAGCACCTGTTTGAAGTCGACAAGACCTTGCCCAATCACAACCTCTTCGCCCAGCTTTGACGGATCGGTTGGCCACCTGCCATCTTTCGCGTGCACGCTCTTAACATAGGGGCCGATGATATCCACGGCGTCGACCGGGTTCGCCTTGCCATAAAGGATTAGGTTTGCCGTATCGAGACCCACGCCGAGATTCGGTTTATCGACATCCTTGATAGCTCGCAGCATGGTGGTCGGCGTCTCCTGTCCAGTCTCCATAAGAAACGATTGACCATTTTTGCCACAGTATTCTGCCAGGTCACGAATCGCCAAAACCGCTTCCTCATAGAGTGGCTCTTTGGGATTCTCTGGAATGAATCCGCAATGTGTCTGGATGCGTCCGATACCAAGCATCGCCGCGAAGTCCGACGTCTGCTTCAATGCGTCAACGCGCGCTGTTCGCGTGGCTCTCGGAACGATCCCAATCGTGGATGGTCCATCGATGAAATCCCATTTTAGAGGCCCCGGCCCTACAACCTCGGCCGTGGTTGGAGTGACCCCGTATTTCTCCAGCAGACCTTTGAGCTCTTGTGCAAGAACCTTTGTGAACTTTCCGATGTAGTCGTCCAGGGAAAGGAAGCAGGTCGGGATACCGAGTTGCTTCACGCGCGCGATAGTAGTTTCGGGGCCGTGCGATGGCTTGATAAGGAGACCGAGAGCCATCGGCGCAACGGTTAACGACGCATCAGGAGTCCCCCAAAAAGACTCGCCTCCCGGTTGACTCGCTAGCGTCTTTCTTGCCGAACTCGCGTAAAGGATACTTGTACCGAGTGCAGCACCAATAAACTCACGACGACGCATGCAGCACCTCCAACAAGCAAGTCGATGATTCAAGACAACAATTGGTCGGGAACGTTACCTATCTTAAAAAGACAGAGAGTAGAAGATAAATATGGGGGAGAGTAATTGCTCTGGTGGATGAAGAATAGGATAAGGTCATTTGAGTGTCAAGAGAATGTGAACAAACCTCAGAAAGACCCTATTCGCGGGGTATCGAAATCACAATGCGACCTCGACTCGACACATTTGAAAGATCTTCAACTCCAGACAGGTCTCTGACACTTAAGATAGCATCCACGAAATCTGATACACCCTCGCCACAATAACCGCAAAGAATCTGGTTCTGTAGCAACAAGCCTGTTTTGTTCATCCACATCTTGTTCCAAGTGAATCGATTGCACTTAGAGACAATCGATTGTTTTCGTGGTAAAAGTTTCTAAATGTTATTGACAAAGGTTCTAAGCAAGTATTTAATTCCTCCAACATAGGCAAAACAGATGAACTGGCTCAGATGTCTTTCAGGCAGGCATCTGTCTTTGCTCATCTAGCCGATTCAATTTGCTCAAAGGTTTGGGTCCATCAAGCCAAGGTAAATTCTCGTGTGCAGCCAGAGATGTGTCTGGTCAAGATATCAGCATTTTCTATGCATTTGGGGGCACTAATGAAGGGTCAATACCGCTGCCTTGTTGTGTTGGTTGTTTTAGCCTGCATGCTTAATTTTTGTCATGCACAAAATTCCAGTACCGGCGATATTCGCGGCACGGTTACAGATCCATCCGGAGCCCTTGTGCCCGGCGCTCTGGTTAAAGTTGTCAACAATGAAACGGGAGTGACAAAGACTTTTACCACGAATAGCAGAGGCATCTATGACACCGTCTCAACGCCGACCGGCAGTTATAGCGTCACCTTCATCAAAGATGGTTTCGAGAAGCTGGTTCGTAGCCCCATTACCTTGGATGTTGGTGCAATCACCCTGGATGGCCACTTAACGGTTGGCAGTTCCCAGCAGGAGGTGATCGTAACCACCGATAGTGCCGCTCTTATTCAGACTGAAAGCGGCGAACAATCGACGACATTCGATAAGAAGACCATGTTGCAATTGCCGCAAGTTGGGCAAGACTGGGCGAACTTTACCATCTTGCTACCTGGAAGTGCCGGCGCATCGGTAAATCCAAATGGCGTTCAGAATCCTGGAGTTACGGTATCGCTCAATGGCGGTATGCCATTCAACGCGAACTTTCTTGCTGACGGCGGTACAGTTACGAATCCGCACAGCTCCGACGTGGAGACCTCCACCTTCGAAACTATCTCTGAAGTACAAATAGACACGTCAAATTTTTCCGCTCAGTATGGCATTGGCGGAGCAGTCTTCAATCAGATCACCAAGGGTGGAACGAATAAATTTCATGGTTCGGCCTACGAATACTTCCAGAACGATGCGCTGAACGCCAGAAGCTACTTTGATCCTCCAGATCAGGCGGTACCGTTTTCCAAATACAACCAGTTTGGCGGTGCAATCGGCGGACCAATCTTGAGGAACAAGTTGTTCGTTTATTTCAATTACGACAAGACGATCAACAATGGAACCTACAGCGGTTTTGTGTCGATGCCGTCGGACCAACTTAAAGGAGTTGGCACGCCAGGCGGAGCATACGATTTGACTCAACTCTATGTTCGCGACTCGAACGGCAACAAGCAATTGATCATGACATCGGACCCCGCAGATCCTACTGGGCAGAGGCAAATACCCTATATCAACCCTTGCACGAATGCTCCGGTATATCAGGGGCAGCTGTTTGATCCGGCTAGTCAGGCCACCGTCAACGGACAGATCTGTCGGTTCCCTTTCGCCACCGATAACGTGATCCCTGCAAACCGGATTGATTCTGTAGCCAAAAATCTACTTGGCTATTATTCCGAGCCAAATCAGAGTACGAGCCAGGGGCTCAACAACGACTATTATTTCCGGGTTCCAAGTCCGAACCCATCCACCCGAATCTTCGGACGCGTCGACTACGATTTTTCACCAACCAACCGTCTTACCTCTTCCATTGCCGTACGGGACGCGAACTCGTTCTATCCCGCCGAGTGGAAGTGTCCGGTAGCCTGCTACTCTGATGACACTTCGGACTATTCCAGCCAGACATCTGATGTCTGGTCGATTAGCTCTACGTTCGTCAATGAATTTCGCTTCAGTTTCAACCGGCAGGGTAGTTTCCTCACGCCGGCCTCATTAGGGCAGGGGATTCCACAGCAGATAGGCTTGCAATATGCGAAAGCTGACCTATTCCCCAATATCACCATCAATGCTGCGGTCTGCTGCGATTCACCATATGCTGGCACAAATACCATTTATGCCCAGAATACTTTTCAGCCATCAGATGTAGTAACCCTCATCCTCGGCAAGCATATCCTGCATTTCGGCGGTGAATTCATTATGTTGGAAGACAATTCCACCGCTTGGGGAAATGTCGATGCAGGTGACTTTAATTTCTCCGGACAGTACACCCAGGCGACGCTGGATGCCACAGGGAGCGGGGCTGGCTGGGCAGATTTCCTTCTGGGGGACGCACAGAGCTGGGGAGCTTCCAATCAGCCGCTTGTTGGCGGACGCCAAAAGAGTCCGCAGGTGTTCGTTCAGGATGACATAAAGCTTCGACCCAATTTGACGGTGAACCTTGGTGTTCGCTACCAGATTCAAATGGGCTGGAAGGAAGAACATGGCCGTCTAGGTGATTTTGATCCGACCATCTTCAATACCGTTTCGGGCAACTATGGCGCCATGTGGTTTGCTCCAGCGAATAATCGAAACCAGGTACAAGCGAATGTCTATACTACGGTTTTGCCTCGAGTAGGCTTCGCTTACAGTCTTTATCCCAACACTGTTATCAGAGGCGGATGGGGAATCTATACAACTCCATGGAGCGTCGATCAGTATGGCAATGCAAAAGGTACCGGCTACGGTCAGTCAGGCAACGCTCAGGACACCACGAATGGGATTACTCCAATCACAACCCTTTCCGGTCCTGGCGTAATTTATGGCACCAGTACGAATCTTCCGTACTTGAATGCATCCAGATCGGCCACTGCTTACAATGGCCAGGGCGTGAACTATGATCCATACCACACACCGGTTTCGAAGCTCTACCAGTGGTCGCTCGGTATTCAGCACGAGTTTGGCCAAGGGATTACAGCGGAAGTTGCCTATGTGGCGAGTCATGGCGCCAATCTGCAGTTCAAGGGCGACATCAATCAGGTACCCGCCAATCAACTTGCACAAGACGATAATCCTTCGGGTCGTCCATTCCCTCAGTTCCAATCTATTGGTGGAAGTACCTTCAACGCTGTCTCCAACTACAACTCACTGCAAATGCAAATCAAGAAGCGCCTGGCCAATGGCATCAGCTTCAGCTCCGCCTATACCTGGTCGAAGTTCCTGAACGACATGGACGTATCTCCGTTCAATGGCCAAGGCGGCACAATCAATTATCAGAACTTCCACGATCCGGCCAGCAATTATGCACCGTCGAACTTTGACATTCGGGAATCCTTGAAGAGTAGCTTGGTGTATGAGCTGCCATTCGGCAAAGGCAGAACTTTCCTGAATCAGAATCGTTTGATAGATATGGTCATCGGTGGTTGGCAAGCTTCAACCATCGTAATCCTGCAGACAGGAAACCCGTTCACCGTGACCTATAACGGGGACAATAACTCCTACTCTCAAGCCGGTAAGTGGTACCCCGACGTGCTGCGTCCGGCTCAAAGCGGACAAAAGAGCATATCGCAGTGGTACGACCCCACAGCCTTCCAAGTAGCATCCAACGGTACCTTTGGCAACTCGCGCAGAAACTCATTGAGGGCTGCTGGCATCGAGACGGCAAACTTATCGTTGGGCAAGACCTTCCACGTAAAGGAAGGAGTTGGCCTACAAATTCGCGGAGATGCAACCAATGTATTCAACCATCCGAACTTCGATGCTCCGGATGGCAACTTCAACGATCCAGTAAACCTTTCGACGCCCGGCAGACCGCAGGGAGCAGGCACGATCAATAAGACGACAGTAGGGGGTCGTCACATGCAGGTCAGCGCCCGGTTCTCGTTTTGACGGTGCGTAATATCTGGAAGGGGACGGCAATTCCCTGTCGCCCCCTTCCAGAGTTATTTGTGAGCGTAATCAGGTGATGTGCTAAGGGCGTGAAATTCCGTAGCGAGGGGATATTGAGGAATGATTTGAGTCAGTTTCAAACGCTAAACCTCTGGTTGATTTAGCATCTTCCCAAAGACACCGCTCTCGTCATGGTGTTTTTAAGATAAGCTGCACTCGAGGTCAGACTGCTTTGTCTCTCTTCGCTAGACATCCGACGACAGGTTCCAGCAAAGACGGGCTTGGTTTCGCTCGTTCTTTGTGGCGCGCGGTGTGCAGCGTGTCTCTTTTTGCTGGCGCAGCATATGCGCAGTCCCCCACAAGTATCTTCGACCCAGCAGCCACCCCGGCACATTCAGCCTTCGGCCTTTCGATGCTGGTACTTTCCATCACGCTGGCCATTTTTCTGATCGTCGGCGGTCTGCTGTTGTATGCGTTGATTCGCTACCGCCATCGTCCTGAAGATTCGGACCGCGAGCCTGCACAGATCTATGGGAGCAATCAGATTGAGCTCTCCTGGACGGTCATTCCGATCCTGATCGTGGTGATGCTGTTCCTCACGACCACGCGGGTCATCCTGGGGACCCAGGCCATCCCTAAGCCTGACGGAGCCATGGACGTGACTGTTATCGGCCATCAGTACTGGTGGGAGTATCGCTATCCCAAGCTGGGGATCGTGACGGCTAATGAGCTGCATATTCCCATCAGCGATCCGGCGAAACCTAGCCCCACTTACCTTACGATGTCCTCTGCCGATGTCTCACACAGCTTCTGGATACCACGACTCGCAGGTAAGACAGATTTGATTCCAAACCGCGTCAACACCATGTGGATCGATCCGCAACAGCCGGGGCTTTATCTTGGCCAGTGCGCGCAGTATTGCGGAACCCAACATGCGAAGATGCTGCTGCGGGTCTATGCGCAATCTCCGGAAGATTTTGCTGCCTGGGTGAATCAGCAGAAGAAGCCCGCGCAACAAAATTTTACGGGCAACGCTGCTGCCGCAGAAGGGCAGACGGTTTTCATGCACAATGCCTGTATCAACTGCCATACAGTATCGGGAACTGCGGCGACAGGGCGGTTCGGGCCCGATCTGACGCATCTGGCGAGCCGGGACACGATCGCCTCCGGCCCCATTCAGAACACTCCGGAAAACCTGAGGAAGTGGATCGACGATCCCAACTCTATGAAGCCTGGTTCACTGATGCCAGCGATGCATCTGAACGATCATGACCTGGACGTTATTACGGCTTATCTCACACAGCTTCACTAACCCTTACCGGAAAGAAGCACAGTATGACTCCAACTCCCGTAATGGAAGCAATCGATGAGACGCTGGAGCCTCAGCAAGGCCACACTCGGCTGAGTGTGATTTATGAGTGGATAACGACTGTCGATCATAAAAAGATCGGACTGATGTACATCGCCTATGCTCTCATTTTTC
>Ga0137412_10003016_pt1 | contig 13445 bp, 11 predicted proteins | sample CZODoug2_1_16fun_FD_122160 | JGI IMG/M metagenome (GOLD analysis project Ga0137412, IMG submission 122160) | Vadose zone soil fungal communities from Angelo Coast Range Reserve, California, USA - CZODoug2_1_16fungal (Hybrid Assembly) | ecosystem: Environmental > Terrestrial > Soil > Vadose zone... | reverse complement strand
AAGGCCGACCCGGCCCGGGTAGCCGCCATCGCCTCCGACGCATTCGGCGCGCTGCACGACGTCATCCGCAAGCACCAGGTCACCTATGCCGAGTACGACGCGCTGAAGGGTTGGCTGATCGGCATCGGCGCGGACGGCGAGTGGCCGTTGTTCCTCGACGTGTTCTTCGAGCACGTGGTCGAGGCGGTGGCCAACGCCGGCCGCGGCGGCAATGTGGGCAGCATCGAGGGCCCGTTCTACATCCCCGGCGCACCCAGCGCCGACGGGTCGATGACCCTGCCCATGCGCGCCGACGAGCCCGGCACGCGGTTGGAGTTCACCGGCAGCCTGCGCGGCGTGGACGGCGCGGTGCCGGCCGGCGCACTGGTCGAGGTGTGGCAGGCCGACGCCAACGGCTTCTACTCCGGCTTCGCCCCCGGCCTGCCCGAGTGGAACCTGCGCGGTGCGGTGCGCCCGGAGGCCAACGGCCGCTTCTCCTTCTCCACCGTGCAACCCGCGCCGTACCAGATCCCGCACGACGGCTCGACCGGTCGACTGATCACCGCCGCCGGCTGGCACGCCTGGCGTCCGGCGCACCTGCACCTACGCGTCTCCGCGCCCGGCTACCAGTCGCTGATCTCGCAGCTGTACTTCACCGGCGACCAGTACAACGAGTCCGACGTCGCCTCCGCGGTCAAACCCGAGCTGATCCTCACCCCGACCCCCGCGCCCGAGGGCGGCCTGATCGCCACCTACGACATCACCCTCGACCGCGAATTTGACACTTGCGAAAGATTCGATCGCGATATATCGTGAGTGCATCGAACGCATAAGGCGTTCGGACTCACGAGGAGTTATATGCACGAGCACCACCACCGGCACCACGCGCACCACGAGTTCCAGCACGCACGGCGACGTTGGGAAGGCACCGGCGAGGCACCCGAGCGGGAGGGTCGACCGCAGCGCGGTCACCATCACCGCGGCGGACCGCGCGGCCGCGCCCAGCGTGGCGACGTCCGCGCCGCGGTCCTGATCCTGCTCGGCGAGGAGCCGATGCACGGCTACCAACTGATGCAGGCGATCACCGAGCGCACCAACGGGTCCTGGAAGGTCAGCCCCGGCGCCATCTATCCGACGCTCGCCCAGCTCGAGGACGAGGGCCTGGTCACCATCGAGACCAGCGGCGGGCGCAAGCTCGCGAGTCTCACCGCCGAGGGTCGCGGCCACCTGGCCGACCCGGCCACTGCCCCCATCAATCCGTTCGAGTCGATGACCGAATCCGGTCGCGTCTCCGGTCGCGAACTGTTCGAGGCCCTGGCCATCGCCAGCCGGACCATCGCGCGCACCGGCACCAAGGCCCAAATCGAGGCCGCCCGTGCGGTGCTCGAACGCGCCCGCCGGGACCTGTTCCTGATCCTCGCCGACGGCCCCGCGGACGAGCCGAAAAGCTAGTGACACCAACCCCTACTGGGGAGTAACGTCGGTCTCGTGACCGCCGTCGCCGCGCCGCCGTCGTGTTATCTGGACGAGGTCCAGGTCATTGAACGCGTGCTGGCGCACATCGATGCAGGCACCACCGACGAAGGTCCGCGGACCGGTCGGGTTCCGATCGAGCACTACCTGGATCCCGACCGGTACGCGGCCGAGGTCGCCATGCTGAGGCGGCTACCGATCCCGTTCTGTCCGTCGCGCGCGCTGCCCCAGCCGGGCAGCTACCACGCCCGGGACGCGGCCGGCGTGCCGATCGTCGCGGTGCGGGACAACGACGGGCAGGTGCACGCCTATCGCAACAGTTGCCGTCACCGCGGCACGCCCGTGGTCGAGGGCTCCGGGTGCGCCCGCGCGTTGGTCTGCCCGTTCCATGGCTGGGTCTACGCGCTCAACGGTTCGCTGTCCCACGTCCCGCACATCGAGGGCTTTCCGGGTCTGGACCCGAGCGCCCGCGGGTTGGTCCCGGTGGCCTGTCAGGAACGTGGCGGGCTGATCTGGGTGAACCAAGCCGCTGACGACTTCGAGGCGGTGTCGACCGTCCCCGGTCTGACGGCGAGTCAGGTCCTCGTCGAGCACATCACGATGACGGTGGCCGGCAACTGGAAGGTGCTCACCGAAGGGTTCCTGGAGGGCTACCACATCCGGGCCACGCACCCCACCACGTTCCTGCCGTTCGGCTACGACAACCTCACCGTGCTCGAGCAGAACGGCCCGCACAACCGGCTCACCTTCCCGTTCCGGCGCATCGAGACGCTGCGCGAACAGCCGCGGGACACCTGGAACATTGATGGCCTGGTCACGCAGTTGGACCACGTGTTCCCCAACGCGGTGATGGCTCGGCTCTCCTCGCACACCGCGCTCGTCGTCATCGAACCGCTCGACGTCGGACGCACTGCCCTGGAGGTCTACAAGATGGCCACCCCGGCCACCGACGGCTCGGTACCGGAGAACGCCCGACGGGACATGGAGTTCGTGGAGAACGGGCTGCGCGAGGACCGGGCGATGGCCGAGGGCGTGCAACGCGGACTGTCCTGCCGCAACGACGACGTGCTGTTCGCCCGCTACGAAAGCGCGCTCACCCACCTGCACGAGGAATTGGACGCGGCGCTGCGAGCTGGTTGAGCCGCTGCAGGCCGTAGAAGTCGTAGATCTCCCCGTACCCGGTGCGCCCTTCCCGGGTCCACCGCATGAGGGAGTTGAAGCCGGTCACGTTCGGCCAGGCCTGCCACGGGAAGGCGTTGCGCGCCTCGCCGTGCAGGTTCCAGGTTCGCCCGTCCGGTGCCTGTAGTTCCAGGTCGACCTCGACCGGCTGGAAACCGTCGCGGCGGGTCTTCGCACTGCCGCCGGACAGACCGATCAGCTTGTCGTGCTCGATGACGTAGCCGTGGGTGAACCGGATGTCCGCGCCGCCGGTGGAGTCGTCGAAGTCGCACAGCGCGTGGAACACCAGGTCCGGGTTGCGGTCCGGGGTCTCGGTGGCGCAGATGGCGCCGTTCATCCAGGACAGCGTGCTCGGGTGGCGTTCCCGGCGCGGGCCCCAACTGTGGTCGCGGGTGGCGATGCAGCGGATCGAGACGGTGCGACCGTCGACGGTCAGCTCGCCCTCGGTGTAGCCGGTCTGGTCGTAGTGGCCGTTGTAGGCGGTGCCCCAGGCGTAGTCGCTGCCCTCGGCCTGCGCGGCCACCGTCGGGTCCATCTCCGGGTCGTGGATGTCGTAGCCCGGCGACAACGCGTCGAACTGGAAGGCGAGCTTGGTCCCCGCGCCGTCGTCGTAGGCGACCTCGTACTTCATCACCGGCTCGATGCACCGCACGGAAACGCCGCTGTCCAACGAATAGTTGCGCAGGTCGAAGTTCTCGCCCATCGGCACATGCATGGACAGGTCGACGTAGTTGGCGTCCCACGGTGTCTTGCACCACCGGTCGTTGATCGCCACGGTGGTCAGGCAGACGCTTTGGTTGGGCCGGAACAGGCAGTACACATGCCCGTTGAGGTCCAGCTCCGGCGCGCTGAACGCGAAGAAGTTGGTCTCTGCCCACATCGCAACGGACGGGTCGGCCGCGTGCAGCACGGCGTCGGCGGCGGTAATCATGCGCCCGATCCTGCCGTATTTGGTGCCCGTGAACTTTTCACATACAACTATGAGGTGAAACCACGCGTCTTGGTCGCCGGTCTGGCCTGCGTGAGCCTGCTCGCAGCGTGCGGCACCCGGATGAGTCACGACGCGGTGGTGTCCGGCGTGGACGGGCGCACCGTGCACCTGGCGCAGGACTCCGTCGACCAACTCAAGAAGGCCGCGGCACCGGCCGCGCCCGTGGCTGCACCCGTGCCGGGTGCAGCAGCGGTTGCGCCCGGCGCACCCACGTCCACAGTCGCGGTCGGGCCCGCGCAGCCCACGTCGAAGCTGGCCGCACCCGCCGCACCGAGCACCGGGAAGAACAAGACCACCCCGGCGGTCGTCCCCGCGACCCCGTCGTGCGCCCACCCGCTGGACCCGGTGAACATCGGTCAGATCGGTACCTTCTCCGGGGTGGCCGGGCCCGTCACCGGCCCGGCCCGCTCCGCGCTGGCCGTGTGGGTGCGCGACCTCAACACCCGTGGCGGGTTGGCCTGCCATCCGGTGCAGTTGTATTCCGCCGATGACGGCGGCGACTCCGGAAAGGCGGCCGCCGAGGAGCAGGACCTGGTGCGCTCGCACCACGTGGTCGCCTTCGTCGGCACGGTGCTGCCCTTCTCCATCGCCGGGTTCCGGCCCGCGGTCGAGCGCGACAAGATCCCGGTGATCGGCGGCACGTCGGCCACCCCGGACTTCTACGACAGCCCGTGGTTCTTCCCGGATGCCGCGTCCGTCGACGACCAGGCGATCGGCCTGATCCGCAATGGGGTGAACCGCGGACACAAGACCCTTGGCTTGCTGTACTGCGTCGAGGTGAGCGCCTGCACGCAGCTGCAGAAGAAGGGCAAGGAGTTCGCGAAGGCCGGCGGCGCGGACCTGGTCTACGACGCCCCGATCTCGGTCACCCAGCCCGACTTCACCGCACAGTGCATCAACGCCCGCAACGCGAAGGTGGACCTGCTCGGCGCGGCGATGGACGGCGCCTCGATGAACCGGCTCGCCCGGTCCTGCCAGGCGATCGGCTACAAGCCGCTGCTGGCCACCGCCGGCGGGCTGCTCACCCCCGCCCAGTCCGCCGACTCGGTACTGCGGTCCTTCGGTGTGGTGACGGTCTCCGGCGAGGCGCCCTGGATCCTCGATGACAAGCCGGGGTTGAAGGCCTACCGGGCGGCGCTGGCCATGTACACGCCGGACACGGCGCCGGACGGTGCCTCGGCGATGGCCTGGACCGCCGGGGAACTGCTGCGCGCCGCGGTCGAGCACGTCGACACCGAGGCGCGCTCCGGCCCGATCACCACCGCGTTGATCATGCGCGGCCTGGGCATGATCTCCCACGAGACGCTGGGTGGGCTGGCCGCGCCGTTCAGCTTCTCCCCCAACCAGCCGCACGCCACCAGCAGCGGCTGCATGTTCTTCGAGTTGCTGACCACCGCGGGCTGGTCTGCCCCGCAGGGCAGCAAGCCTGTCTGCGTGCGGTGACCCGCCGGGCGCGCCTGTCCGCGGGCCTGGCGTGCCTGGTCCTGCTGGCCGGGTGCGGAACGCGACTGAGCCACGCGGACGTGGTGGCCGGAGTGGACGGACAGACGGTGAGGTTGGCGCCTGCCTCGATCGAGGAACTGAAGCAGGCGGCTGCCGCACCGGCCACGGTGACGGCGGCGGTCCCGCAGGCCGCCGCCGCCCCAGCCGCGCCCGATACCCGCGCCGTTGCAGGCCCGGCGCCCACCTCGACCAAACTCAGCACCGTCGCCGGTAAGCCCGCCGCAACTCTCGCCAAGCCGGCCACCGGGAGCACCGCCCCGAGCCTCCCGTGCACAGCGGCGCTGACGCCGGTCGCCGTCGGCCAGGTCGGCACGTTCTCCGGCGTCGCGGGTGCCATCACCGCCCCGGCCCGGGCCGCGTTGGCGGTGTGGGCGAAGGACGTGAACAGCCGCGGTGGGCTGGCCTGCCACCCAGTGCAGTTGTTCGCGGCAGACGACGGCGGGGATACCGGTCGGGCGGCGGTGGCGGAACACGACATGGTGCATCAGCACCACGTGGTGGCTTTCGTGGACGTGGTGGTGCCGTTGACCGTGGGGGGCTTCCGACCCGCGGTGGAGGCCGACAAGGTGCCGGTGATCGGCGGGGTCACCGGCACCGATGACTTCTACGACAGCCCGTGGCTGTTCCCGGAGGCGGCGTCGTTCAGCGACCAGGCCTTCGGGCTGGTGCGCAGCGGCGTGGAGCTCGGGAAGAAGCGGCTCGGGTTGCTGTACTGCGTCGAGGCCAGTGCGTGCACGGGGCTGGAGAAGAAGGTCAAGCAGTTCGCGCCGAACGCCGGCGCGGAGCTGGTGTACGACGCCCCGATTTCCCTGACCCAGCCGGACTTCTCCGCGCAGTGCATCAACGCCCGCAACGCGAAGGTGGACCTGCTGGCAGCGGCGATGGACGGGGCCTCGATCACCCGCTTGGTCCGCTCCTGCCAGTCGATCGGCTACAAACCGCTGATCGCGACCAGCGGCGCGCTGCTGACGCCGGCGCAGGCCGCGGATGAGGTGCTGCGGCAATTCGGTGTAGCGACCGTGTCCGGCGAGGCGCCGTGGTTCCTGACCGATCAGCCGGGGTTGCGGGCGTATCAGGCGGCGTTGGCGAAGTACGCGCCGGAGCTGCCACCTGACGCGGAGTCAGTGCGCGCGTGGAGCTGCGGGGAGCTACTGCGGGTCGCCCTCGAGCACCTCGGCAGCGACGCCCGCTCCAGCCCGATCACCACGGCGATGGTCCTGCGGGGGCTCGGCACGATCAAGCACGAGACGTTGGGCGGACTGACCGCGCCCATCACCTTTTCCCCCGTCCAGGCCCACGCCACCAGCACCGGGTGCATGTTCTTCGAGCAACTCAGCACGGCTGGGTGGTCGGCGCCGCGCGGCAGCAAGACGGTCTGCATCCGCTGATCAGCGCGGCGGGAGCGGCCGCCTACCATCGCCCCATGCCTCCCCGCGTCATGTCCACCACCCGCGCCATCCCCGTCACCCCCGAGGCCGCCTTCGCCGGCACCCTCCCCGTCTCCCTCCCCGCCATCTTCAACCGCTGGTACGGCCCTATCGGGCCTGTCAAAGAGGTACGCGACCAGCACGGCGAATGGGCCACCGTGGGCCAGACCAGAACGGTGCTGCAGGTCGGCGGCGGCTCACTGCAAGAAGAACTCACGACGGTGGACGCACCCCACACCTTCGGCTACCGACTCACCGAGATCAAAGGCCCGCTGGCCCCGCTCGTCGACCACGTCGACGGCCAGTGGCTCTTCGAGCCCGCGGGCACCGGCACCAACGTGACCTGGCAGTGGACCGTCCACCCCAAGAGCAAACTGGGCGCCCTGGCCATGCCGGTGTTCGAGCGGCTGTGGCGCGGCTACGCCCGGCAGGGTCTGGAGCAGCTATCGGTGGAGTTGGTGCGCGAGCACCGGTAGGCATCCGGCGGGTCAGTGCTCGTGCACGAGCACACCGCGCAGCGAGCGGCCGGCCAGCAGGTCCTCATACCCCAGCGCCACCTCATCGAGCCGATACCTCCGAGTGATCAGCTCCTCGACCTTCAGCTGCCCCGAGCGGTACAGCCCGAGCAGCATCGGGATATCCACCGTGGGGTTGCAGTCGCCGAAGATGCAGCCCTTCACCGACTTACGGAACAGGGTCAACTCCGCCGCAGGCAGGTGCATGTTCACCAGGTCGAACTTGTTGGCACCGGTGATGACCATCGTGCCGCCCTTGCCGATGACCTGGAACGCCCCGGAGATCTGCTCCTCGGTCACCACGTCGGTGGTCAGGATGGCCTTGTCCGCGCCGACCCCGCGGGTCAGGTCCAGGGCCAACTTGTGCGCCTCGTCCAACGTCGCCACCGCGTGAGTTGCGCCGAACTCCAACGCATATTCGCGCTTGAAGGCCACCGGATCCACCGCGATCAGGTTGCGGGCGCCGGCGTATCGCGCACCCTGCACCGCGTTCATGCCGACCCCACCGGTGCCGATCACCACCACCGTCTCGCCGGGACGCACGTCCGCGCTGTAGACCGCCGAACCCCACCCCGTCGGGACGCCGCACGCGACCAGGGCGGCGACCTCCATCGGCAGGTCGTCATCGATCCGGATCGCCGAGTTCTGGTGGACCACCGCGTACTGACTGAAGGTCGCGACGGTGCACATCGCGCCGTAGCGACCGGCCGGACCGGAGAACGGATACCGACCGTTGAGCAGGTGGCCCAAGCGGTTGGTTGCGCCGGAATCGCAGAGCGGTTGTTGTCCGGTGGCACACCACCGACACGTGCCACAGGTCGGGATGAACGAGCAGACCACGTGGTCCCCCGGCCGCACCCGGGTCACCCCGGCACCGACTTCCTCGACGATCCCCGCGCCCTCGTGGCCGAGCACGAACGGCAACTGCATGGGCAGGTGCCCGGTGACCACGTGCAGGTCCGAGTGGCACAGGCCCGCGTACATCCAGCGGATCAACACCTCGCCGTCCTGCGGGCCGTCGAGGTCCAGTTCCAGGATCTCGATCGGCCCATCGACCTCGTGCACCACTGCCGCGCGCGTCTTCACGGGCCCAAGGTGTCACAGCCCCCGACGGGCTGCCTTCGTCAAATCCGGCAAACCCGGGGGCGCTCGCTCCCGTTTCACCGTGGACACCCGGGGCACTTGAGGCTTCATGCGCCGACGACGACACCCTGACCTGACCGTGCGCGGCGGCTCCGCGTGGGACCGCTGGGACAGCGCGCTGCTCAGTCGCCTGCATCGCCGCGAACCGCGCCACTGGGACACGGCGTTTGCCCGGCTGTCCACCGCGGCCGATCACAGCAAACTCTGGATGGGCGCAGCCGCGCTGCTCGCCACGACCGGCAAACAGAACCGGGGCGCGGCGGTGCGCGGCCTGGCCGGGCTCGGCGTGGCCAGCGCACTGGCCAACGGGCCCGCGAAGCTCTGGATTCGCCGGCCCCGCCCCGCCTATGGGGAGCTCGCGGCCGCCTGGTTGCCCCGTCGGTTGCCGATCACCTCCTCGTTCCCCTCCGGGCACTCCGCTTCTGCGGCCGCGTTCGCCACCGGGGTCGCGTTGGAGTCACCCAAGCTCGCCGTGCCGGTGGGCGCGCTGGCCGCGGCCGTGGCGTATTCGCGGGTGAACACCGGCGTGCACTACCCCGGCGACGTGGTCGCCGGAATCGCGCTCGGCGTCACCGCGGCCGTGTTGGTCCGCGCGCTGTGGCGCTCCGCCCCGGCGGCCGAGAAACCCGGGCCGGTCGCGGAGCCTGTGGACCTGCCGCGCTTGGGCGAGGGCGCCGGACTGGGGGTGGTGCTCAACACCCGCGCCGGCGACGGGGAGTCCGACGACCTGGAACAGGCGGTGCGCGAGGCGTTCCCCGCCGCGGAGATCCGCCGCGTCGGTGAGCACGAGGAACTGGCCGAGGTGCTGGCCAAGGCCGCGGCGGGCGCGGTCGCGCTCGGCGCCGCCGGCGGCGACGGCACGATCAACGCGGCGGCCGATGCCGCGTTGGCTGCGGACATCCCGCTGCTGGTGCTGCCCAGCGGGACGCTGAACCACTTCGCCCGGGCGCTGCGCGCGCCGACCGTCGCCGATGCCCTGGACGCCGCGCGCACCAGCAGCGGGGTGCTGGTCGATGTCGCGGCCGTGGCCGTGCTCACCGGCGACCGGCGGGTGTTCGTGAACAACTCCAGCATCGGGGTCTACCCCGAACTGGTCGCGCTGCGCGAACGCCTGGAGGACCACATCGGCAAGTGGCCCGCCGCGGCCCTCGCGCTCGGCCTGGTGCTGGCCCGCTCGCAGCCCATCGCGGTGAACGTGGCCGGCCGCGACCGTCGAGTGTGGCTGCTGTTCGCGGGCAACTGTCGTTACACCCAACAGGGTCTGCGCCCGCTCAGCCGGAAGCGGTTGGACGACGGCCTGCTGGACATCCGACTGCTCGACGCCGACCGTCGCTGGTCGCGCACCCGCCTGGTGGCGGCCATCGTCACCCGCCGCATCGACCGCTGCTGGGCGCTGGAAACCTTGACGGTGACGCGCCTCCGGGTGCTGGCCGACACCGAGCCGGTATCGGTCGCCCGCGACGGCGAGCGCGACGACCCGGTGGCCGGGTTCGACTGGATCAAGGCCGGCCGGTTGCGGGTGTTCGCGCCGACCGACTGAGTCAGGCCGCGATCGGGATCTGCGGCAGCTCGTCGCTCCTCAGACCCCGGCCAGCGCCGGCTCACGCCGCTGCGGCTCAGCGTCAGGCGATTGCGAAAACGCTTTCAGCCGACGGCGACGGCAGGGTGAACACCTCACAAGAGGCATATGACCACCCCCGGGTCATGGCCCCTTCGGCCAGTTGTGTTGTCCGAAAGTACGAGTCGCTGGACCCCCGGCCGAACGTCGTACCGGTGTCGGCTTTACGCAGTTCCATACGCAGGGGGATGAATGTCCAGCAAGAACACAGGTTCGGTTCGTCGGGTTGTCGCTGTCTTCGGCCTGGTGACCGTGTCCGCGCTGGTGGCTCAGCTCCCGATGTCCTCGGCCTCCGCGGCCACGCAGAAGACCTCGACCGGGGTGCGCTGCACCATCGTCGGCACCAAGCACGCCGACCACCTGCGCGGCACGTCGGGCAACGACGTCATCTGCGGACTGGGCGGCAACGACACCATCGACGGTCGCGGCGGCAACGACGTCATCGACGGCGGCAGCGGCAACGACACTCTCATCGGCGGCGCGGGCGACGACACCCTCATCGGTGGCAGCGGGTCGGACAAGCTGGACGGCGGTGCCGGCCACAACACCTGCGCTGCCAATAAGAAGCCGGTGTCCTGCGATGCAGCGCCGACCCCGACCCCTGTCGGCGACGTGACCAAGCCGGTCGTCGTGGCCTGGGGCGTCTCGGCGGCCAACGTCGACACCTCGACCGGCGCGAAGACCGAGACCGTGAGCGCGCGGGTCACCGACAACCTTTCCGGGGTCAAGACCGTGCAGCTCGAGCTCGACGGCCCCAACGGTGTCGTCTACTCGCAGCCGGCCACCCGCACGGCGGGCACCGCCCTGGACGGGACCTGGCAAGCCACCATCACCATGCCCGCCGGCGCCCCGGCCGGCAGCTACGCGGTGGCCGCCACCGCCGTGGACGTCGCCGGCAACAGCAACCACGCCGTCAGCGCCCCACTGGTGACCCAGACCAACGCGGGTGACGTGACCAAGCCGGCCGCGTTGTCCTGGCAGGTGGCCTACGTCATCCACAACGGCGTGGCGACCCTGACGGTGACCGGCCGCGTCATCGACGACTTCTCCGGGGTCAAGAACGTGACGTTCGAATTCGACGGCCCGAACAGCGCCGTCTACTCGCAGCCCGCGACCCGCACCGCGGGCACCGCCCTCGACGGCACCTGGCAGGCCGTGATCACCATCCCGGCCAACGCCCCGCACGGCGATTACCACCTGGCGATCACCACCGCGGACAACGCCGGCAACAGCGACCGCCTGGACACCACCACCGTCCTGGCGAAGTAGTCAGGACCTCGGCCCGCCGGGTTCGCCCGGCGGGCGAGCCGCCGGAGGCTGGGGCTCGCGTAATCTCGGTACTCTCGGCCGGCGGTGCCGGCCGAACGTACCAGTCGCTCGATGCGCCGCCGATCGTCGAACCGGTGAGGCAATTTGCACAGTTCGCCACACGAGGGAAGACATGTCCAACGTCGGTACGGTGCGTCGGGCGACTGCGGTGTCCGGTCTCGTGACGGCGATCGTGCTGGTGGTCCAGCTGCCCATGTCCTCGGCGTTCGGAGCCGCGCCGAAGACCTCGACCGGGCTGCGCTGCACGATCGTCGGCACCAAACACGCCGACCACCTACGCGGCACCAAAGGCAACGACGTCATCTGCGGGCTGGGTGGCGACGACACCATCGACGGGCGCGGCGGCAACGACGCCATCGACGGCGGTAGCGGGAACGACACGCTCACCGGGGGCAGCGGCAACGACACCCTCATCGGTGGCAGTGGGTCGGACACGCTGACCGGCGGTACCGGCAACGACGTGCTCCGCGGCGGGTCCGGCGCCGACAAGCTCAACGGCGGTTCCGGCCGGAACACCTGCGATCCCGACCGCACGGACAAGGTGAAGTCGTGCCAGGACTCCACCAAGCCCGTGGCCGCCACCTGGACCATCACCCCGACCAACGTCGACACCTCCACCGGCGCCAAGACCGTGACGCTCACCGCGCACGCCATCGACAACTTCTCCGGCGTGAAGTCCGTGCAGCTCGCCCTTGTCGGGATCGGCAATCCCGTCGGCGCCGGGTACGGCCAGCCGGCCGCCCGCGTGGCCGGCACCGACCTCGACGGCACCTGGCGGGCTCAGCTCGTGGTGCCCGCCGATTCACCTGACGGCACTTACCGCGTCAGCGGCGTCGTGACGGACAACGCCGGGAACGTCGCGCACGTCGACACCGACACCCTCGTGGCGGTGACCGGCACCGGCGACCACTACGCGCCGCAGATCATGAGCTGGCGCGTGACCCCGGCCCGGGTGGACACCTCAACGAGCGCGCAGACCGTGACGGTGACCGCGCACCTCAGCGACAACTCCTCCGGCGTGAGCTCCGCGCTGTTCACCCTCGACGGACCGAACACAACCACCCACATCCCGGCCTTCGGGGAGATCGCCACCCGCATCGCCGGCAGCGGCCTCGACGGCACCTGGCAAGCCATGTTCACCCTGCCCGCGGGGACGGCCGTCGGCGTCTACACGATGTCCATCTCCACCGAGGATAAAGCAGGCAACGTCGAGGTCCGGGACACCGCCACCAGCGTGGCGAACGGACAGTAGGGGCCTCTCCAGTCGCCTGCTGGTAACGCATTCGCGGCTGCGAGGGCAACAAGAGGCGCGGCAGGTCGTGCGCGGTGTCGCGACTGTCCCGATGTCGCCAGATCCACCCATCTGCAGGTCGGGTAACCGGGGCGCTCAGAGCTTGCGCACGCGTACCGCAGTGCCGTAGGCGCAGATCTCGGTCCAGGTGCTGCCCAGCTCGCAGGTGTCGAATCGGAACGCGAGGATGGCGTTCCCGCCGAGGGCAGCGGTAGCCACGGACAGCCGTTCGCGCGCGCTGTCCCGGCCCTCGGCAAGCATCTTGGTCATGCCCTTCAGCTCCCCGCCGGCCAGTGACTTGAACATCGCCCCGATCTGGGAACCGACGTTGCGAGATCGGACCGTGAGCCCGAACACCTCGCCGAGAACTTCCTCGATCTGATAGCCGGGCAGGTCGTTCATTGTCGAGATCATCATGGGCTCGAGCTTTCCCCACTGGGTGTCAAGCACAAGCGCCAGGGTGGCCCCGTCACCTGCCCGAAACGCACGCGCGGCCGCGGCGAGTAAGAATGACCGTCATGACCGAGCCCGAGACCACCGAGCCCGCCGACCGGCCGCTGATCCTCACCGTCGACGACGACCCCTCGGTGTCCCGCGCGGTCGCCCGCGACCTGCGCCGCAAGTACGGCGAGGCGTACCGCATCGTGCGCGCCGAATCCGGTGCCGACGCCCTCGAGGTGCTCCGCGAGATCAAGCTGCGCGGCGGGCGCGTCGCGGTGCTGCTGGCGGACTACCGGATGCCGGAGATGAGCGGCATCGAGTTCCTCGAGGCCGCGATGGACCTGTTCCCCCGGGCCCGCCGGGCCCTGCTGACCGCCTACGCCGATACCGACGCCGCGATCGCGGCGATCAACGTCGTCGACGTGGACCACTACCTGCTCAAGCCGTGGGACCCGCCGGAGGAGAAGCTCTATCCGGTGCTCGATGCGATGCTCGATTCCTACGCCCGCGAGCCGGACACCGCGCTGCCGGACGTGAAGATGATCGGGCACCGCTG
>Ga0137412_10003014_pt1 | contig 13445 bp, 18 predicted proteins | sample CZODoug2_1_16fun_FD_122160 | JGI IMG/M metagenome (GOLD analysis project Ga0137412, IMG submission 122160) | Vadose zone soil fungal communities from Angelo Coast Range Reserve, California, USA - CZODoug2_1_16fungal (Hybrid Assembly) | ecosystem: Environmental > Terrestrial > Soil > Vadose zone... | reverse complement strand
AACTCGAAGATTTCGAGCGCTATTTCTGAGCGCACTACTAACGAGCAACTCCGCTCGTGGCTTGAGGGCTTGTCGGATGACGACCTCGGCCGCTACAAGATGTAATCCGTTTCAACTCTCCACAGGTTGCAAGTCCGCCGTGTTTTTAGCAGTCGTAATCTTTTTTACGGTGCGGCGCCAGGCGAATAGCAAGACGATCCCGATCAAGATTAGCGCGAGGCTTAGGCCAGCCCACAGGCCGAAGGCGCCCCATCCACGGCGGAAGCAGAGCCATGCGCCGAGCGGCAATCCAATAATCCAGTAGGCGGTGAAGTGACAGAACATGGCTGTACGGGTGTCGCCTGCGCCGCGCAGTGCCCCGGTGGCGACGGTTTGCAGGCCGTCGAAGAGCTGGAAGGCTGCACCGGCGGCGAGCAGGATTATGGTGGTGTGAATTACGGCCTCATCGGGCGTGTACATGCGCGCAATGGGTCGGGGAAAAATCAACAGAGCTACGCTGCAAAGTCCCATGAACAACGCGCCGACGAAAATCGCGGTGTCGCCGGCATTGGCTGCGGCTGTCGGATCTTTTCGGCCGATGGCTTGGCCGACCCGTACTGCCGCAGCCGACGAGATGCCGAGCGGCACCATGTACGTTAAGGCGACCGTGTTGAGCGCAATTTGATGGGCGGCTAGCGGGATTGCGCCGAGCCTACCAATTAGCGCGGCGGTCAGGGCGAACACACTAATCTCCAGCGTGATCTGCGTCGCCGCTGGCAAACCCAGAATGATGAGGCGACGGATGCGCGTGAGGTCGATATTCACGGGGGTCTTGAGCAACTCTGTTCGATGGCGGCGGTCGTACCAGAGCAGATAGCCGACGAGAACCAGCGCCATATAGAGCCGCGCGAGCGCGGTGGACCATCCAGAACCGACCACGCCCATCGCCGGAGCGCCCCACTTCCCGTAGATGAGCACCCAATTGAAAAGAAGATTGATGAGATTGGCGGTGACCAGTGCGAACGCGACCGGCCGCACCATGTTCATAGCTTGAATACAGCGGCGGACTGCGAAATACAGCATCAGTGGAAACAAGCCGATGGCTAATGCCTTCATGTAAGGAACGGCGAGGCGCGATACTGAGGGATCAATGTGAAGGAATTGCAGGAGCGGGCCGAAGAACCAGACCGGCGCCATCAGGAACGGCGTCATAACCAGGCTGAGGTAGATGCCATTTAGCAAGGAGCGATGGCAATCTTCGCGCTTGCCGGCGCCGAAAGCCTGCGCGACCAGCGTGTCCAATCCGATTAAAAGGCCGCCGCCGAAAAATGCCAGGACGTTGAAAATGCTCGAGCTGATGCTTACCGCGCCTATCGCGTTAGCGCTGTCGGGCAAATGGCCGACCATAACCGTGTCTACGATGCCCATGGTCATCCAGCCGATTTCGGCGAGCACCAGCGGCAGGGCTAGCTGGAGGGTCGGGCGCATTTCGGCGCGAAGTGTTTGCAGGCGAAGCATAGTTTTTGTGAGGCTTGGGAAGTGTAATCGGGCGGAGCAAAAGTGAATAGGGGAAGATCCTGCCGGGAGCGTCCGGCCCATACGAACCATCCTGCGAGATGAATTGCAAAGTTGCGGTTTGTGATAGTGCGTGAAGGTGGCACCCAAAGGGCCTTCTTCGGGGAAGCGGATAAGGGAACATAGGGGTTTAGGTGTATTGCCTGCCAGACGTAAGGCTATGTAGGGTATCGTTGCGGCGGAAAAGTTTAGCGAGGCAATCGGAATGGCAGACAAGCCTAGTGTGACCCTGCCCGGAACTGTGGAGAAAGTCATTGAGTCTCCGCATCGAGGCATGCCGGAAAAGGCGGAGATCGCGGTGGAAGGGGCGGACGACTTGTACCGAGAGATTCGGATCGAGAATAAACTGGTCGATGAGAATGGCAACGAGGTGAAGCTGAAGGAAGGCGCGTCCGTAGAGGTAACCGTGGAGGCCGAATCGACGGCGACCACGATCAAGGGAAATAAGAAGAATTAAACGTTGGATGTGGGCCTGAGTACGGCGCGAGCGCGTGTGATAATTGGATCCAGGCCTCGATATTTGGAAAAAACTGCACAAATCCCGACGTCGAGAGCCGCTTGCTCTGTTGCTGCCGTATAGTGAGCCGTTAACAGGAAAACTGGAACGTCAGGCAAAATTTGTCGAAGAGTCTTCGCTGCGTCAAGACCATTCATCAAGGGCATAGAGAGGTCGAGAATAACGAGATCGGGCTTGAGTTCTCGAGCCTTGACAATGGCCTGGACACCATTTTCCGCTTCGCCACAGACGTCGAATCCGGAATGCGATTCAAACAGCTCACGTACTGCCGCGCGTACGACAGCTTGGTCATCTACGATCAGCACAGTAGACAAGGGAGCGCTCCTAGAGTGAGCCGGAGCGCAGCGCGTTCGGGGCAGAAGCGCCTTTGGGATGAAAGCCCCGCTGTGGGCAGTTCACAGACTTTACGCAGTATGACTATTGTCCTGAATCGTGACAATCCGGTAGAAGCCTTACGCGCAGTTGCTTTACCGTGGGCGTTAAGCGGCGATTTAGATTTCCAATTCTGCGCCTGCGAAACGCTTTTGAAGTCGCTTTGCGCCGGTGGAAAGACAAAAACAGAAAAGGAAAAAGCCGGGGATCCCGGCTTCACCTTTACTCCGCCGTTGGATTGCTAGCTACTTCTTTTCGATTTGCTCTTTCAAGTGCTTCGCGCAGGCCTCTGCGGTGGTCTGCTGACCGTGAAGAGTGTTCTTCTTATTGACGGAATAGGCGAACACGATGGCGCCACTCTTTCGGTCGATCATCTGCACGCTGGCCGCATTGTCTGAGTGGATTTGCTTCATCATAACCATTTTTGCCCAGCCGGGTTTTTTCTCTTCCGACGTCCCTTTCAGAACGTACCGGGCTTGCTGCTCGCTGGCCACAGGCACGAGCGGCACGGTTTTCTTCTGAAGGGCTGCCGCGAGGTAATTCTCAAAACCTTCCATGGGTACTATGAAGACGGTCGAGCCCGCGAGAATGCGGGTGTCGACAGGGGCTGGCCCCGAAAAATCCTCGGACTGGGCTGGCTCGACGGGAGTACGGCTTGCTGACTGGGGAGCGACGCTATCGACAGACTTGGCTGCTGCATCTTGTTTGGCTCCCACCACGTGACAAGCCATTCCATTCATGAGTGATTCATTCGGGGCAAGAGCATTTCCCGTAGGGAGATCACGGCATTCCATCCTGACCGGAGCGGCTTGTTGGGCGGCCGCGGCGCCAGCGAAACACACAAACACGAGGACGCTGATAGTAGTTTTCAAAGATTGACCCTCCTTATAAGCAGCTTGGAGGACAGAAATGCGGGCGACTAACGTACCTTGGTACTCCTGCGAATAAAGAATTACATGGCCTAAAGGACAGGCTGGCTGTGATGAAGTGGCAACTCCACCGCCTTTGGCTTTGGTGTGCCTTCACCCGTCGGGTTTCAGTTCGGAGGCGGGGCATTGCTTGGTTGGACACCAACTGCGACGCCCGCCCGTCGTCCGTTTATGATGAGTGGCTTCGGGGGAACCGGGTCGTCGCGGGCGGAAGTTTTCCACCGATGACTGAGCTGTGAATGTACTTTTTCCTTGCGTTGTAAAGGGCTGCGAACGTAAAGTGGCCTAGGTCTAGGGGGTTTTCTGGAGACGGCACCTATATATAGCAATCGGGTTGCCGGAGCGCATGAGCGCTATCCTGCTCGCTTGGGTGGAGGCGGAAGCCTATGACTGCCATCATCACGATAGCGAATCAAAAAGGCGGCGTGGGGAAGACGACCACGGCGATTAATTTGTCCGCCGCGATTGCCAATCGTGGGAAGCGCACGCTGCTGATCGATCTCGACCCGCAGGCCAATTCTACGATCGCGTTTTACAATACGGGCGAAATCGCCAGCTCAATGTTTGAAGTGTTGAGTGAAACGCGCACGCCGATGGCGACGATGATTAAGCCGACCAAAGATCCCATGCTGTTTCTGGGACCGGGCCGTTTAGCTTTGGCGAAACTTGAGCAGGTGCTGGCAGGGCAGTTCGACGCGCCGTATCGATTGAAGGATGCGCTGGCGCCGATTTTGAAAGATTACGATTACGTCGTTTTGGATACGCCGCCATCATTGGGAATTTTGACAGTAAATGCGCTGGTGGCTTCGACGCATTTGATGGTGCCCATTCAAGCGGCGTATTTCGCGATTGAGGGCACGGACGATTTGCTGGAAACCTACGAGCGAATCCGCGCGCGTCCCAATCCAGGGCTTAAAGTGCTGGGCGTGGTCATCACGCTGTTCGATAAGAGGACCAATATTTCGCGGGACACGCACGGGCAGATTCGCACCGTTTTTGGCGAAGTGCTGTTCAAGACCAAGATCAGTAAAAACGTGCGGCTGGAAGAAAGTCCCGCGTACAAGGAAACGATTTTGACGTTCGCGCCGAAGTCACCCGGCGCAGTCGAATACAAGAAGCTGGCTGCGGAGGTTATCCAACGTGTTGAAGAGAGCCGGGTTACCCGTCACGCTGAAGATGCGGCATGACTCGCACTACGTCGAGTCACTAACAAGCTATAGCGGAGCGGCCATCGGGCGGATGATTCCGGTGGAGCAGATCCGCCCCAATCCGGACCAGCCGCGCAAGGCCATCGGCGATTTGCGGGAGCTTACCGATTCGGTGCGCGAGAAGGGCGTGCTGGAGCCGCTGCTGGTGCGGTTTGTGCCGCGCGAGGATTGCTACTACTTAATCTCAGGCGAGCGGCGCTATCACGCGGCGCGCGCTGCCGGATTGCGGGAAGTGCCCTGCATCGAAAAAACGGCCGACGACGCAGAGACTCTTGAAATTGGATTGATCGAGAATATTCAGCGAAAAGATTTGACTGCGTTTGAAGAGGCAGACGGTTTGCACCGCTTGGCCACGCAATTCGAATACACCCACGAGGATGTGGCTCGGAAGATTGGCCGGGCGCGCTCATCGGTTACGGAGACGCTTTCCCTTCGTAATATTCCAGACAGCTTGCGCAAGAAGTGCGTGGAGCAGGGAATTGTCTCCAAATCGCTGCTGCTGCAGATCGCGCGGCAGCCCACCGAGAAGAAAATGGTGGAGATGCTGCGGCGAATCCTGCAAGGCGGATTGACGCGGGATGAAGCGCGGCGGGAGCGGCGGGAAGAGCAATCCGGTCCGCAGCGGCCACAGCCATTTATTTTTCAGTTCGAGCCGGAGACTGAGACGTTCAAGTTTCGCATTCAGTTTAAGAAGAGCCATGTTTCGCGCGATGAGCTGATCGGAACGTTGCGCGAAATTTTGGCGCAACTGGAAGGCTCTTCGTCTGCTTCCGATTCCGAAGCGGATTCGACCGCGGCGTAGATTCAGACTACGCTTAAGACGGGCACGGGTGTCCCGTGCCCCTACATTACATGCCCGAATTGACTCCGCTGCAGATGAAGACGCTTGAGCGGTTGTTTGCTGCGGGTTTCCGACCGATTGCGATTCCTCCTTATGAGAGCGCGCTTTGCGTGCGGCGTGGTGAGTGCGCGGCGCTGCTGGCGCCGGTTGCCAACGCGGGATTGCGGTTGCTGGCTGCGCCTACTTATATTGTCGATGGCAATCTCAGCGTGAAACTTAGGCGCGGCCAAGGCGAAGTGTTTGTCTGGAAGAAAAAAGAAATCGAAGCGACTGCGGAGCGTTTGAACGAGCTGGCGATATTCCGGCAAGAGTTAACTGCCATTTTGGAAGAAACCCCAACCCAATAGTTGCGTCGCGCTCGGATTGCAATTCCTCAGGACTCCCGGCACACTGAAATTCTTATGAGCGAGTACGACGTAATTTGTATTGGCGCGGGGCCAACCGGCTTGGCTACGGCAATCGAGGCCAAGCGGGCAGGAATGCGCGCATTGGTCATCGACAAGGGCTGCTTGTGCAATTCGATTTTCCACTATCCGGTCAACATGGTGTTCTTCACCACGCCGGAGTTGCTGGAGATTGGCGATTTGCCGTTGGTCAGCCCGAATGAGAAGCCCACGCGTGTGGAGGCGCTGAAGTATTACCGCAGGGCTGCCGAGCACTATGAATTGGAGTTACGGTTGTTTGAGTTGGTGGTTCGCGTGGAGGGCAGCGACGGGAACTTTACTGTACTCACCAAGGCAGCGAACGGTGCGGCGGGCAAATATCACAGCAGGAAGATTGCGGTGGCGACCGGCTACTACGACCTGCCTAACAAGCTCAATGTGCCGGGTGAGGATCTGCCGCACGTTTCGCATTACTACACGGAGCCGCACTCGTTTTGGAAGGAAAATGTAGTGGTGGTCGGGGGAAAAAACTCGGCCGCGGAGGCGGCGCTGGACCTGTATCGCAACGGCGCTAAAGTGACGCTGGTGCATCGCGATGCCCACCTGGGTCAAACGATCAAATATTGGGTGAAACCGGATATCGAGAATAGGATCAAAGCGGGGCAGATCCAGGCGCTATTTGAAACGCAAGTGAAGGAAATTACGCCGCACGAAATAGTCGTTAGCAATGCTGCTGGCGAAAAGCGGCTCCCGGCGAAGCAGGTTTTTGCGCTCACCGGTTACCATCCTGATTTCTCCTTTATCCAGAGCTTGGGCGTGCATCTCGATCCGGTAACATGCAAGCCATCGCTTGATCCCAACACATTAGAGAGCAACATTCCGGGGATTTATTTGGGCGGCGTCGTGATTGGCGGGCGACACACGGGAGAAATTTTCATCGAGAACGGGCGCTTCCACGGCAAACAGATTATTCAGGCGCTCAGTTCGCAGCGGACGAGCAGACAGTCGGCCTGATATTCATAGCAACGAACGATACATCACCAGGGCGTCGACGAAGCCCTGGCTTGGATGCTGAAACGCTCCCGGAAGCCGGCCAACAATTTCGAATCCGAAGCTGCGCCATAAGTGAACGGCAGGTTCGTTGGTGCTAACCACAAAATTGAACTGCATGGCCCGGAAGCCACGCTCGCGGGCTCGATCAAGCGAGTGCGCGCACATCGCGCGACCTACGCCGCGGCCTGTCGCCCAAGGAGCGGTGGCATAACCGCAGTTGGCTACGTGGGAACCGCCCCCTTGCTGGTTAGGCTGCAGAAAATAGGTCCCAAGGACCTGAGCGTTCTCAATCGCGGCGTAGACCTCGTGCTGAGGGCCAAACCAATACGCAAGCGCTTCCTGGCGCGGCATATCTGACGGCAAAGTGTACGTCTCCGCCGCGCGAATCGTGGGCTCCAGGATCGCCCAAATCGGATCGGCATCGGCGGACAGCGAAGCGAGGCGGATTTGCATAGTAAATTTGCGGAAAGAAGAGGCGCTTACCTCTGCTGCCCTCGCAGGAGCCAGGCCACCGCGAGTGCATTGAGGACAGCAAAAGCAAACGGTCCATAGGTTTTCGAAGGATCGCGGGCGAGCGCGCCTATGACGCCATCGAATGTTTGCATTATCGTTGCGGTGATTCCCAGGAACGCGATTCCCGAGTAGGAACGAACACAAATCGCGATGAGGACCGTCAGCAACAACGCGACACTTCGCGAAGCTGCATAGCGGGCGAAGCTATCGCTGTGGCCTGAGACAAGTAGACCATTAAGGGAAAAACCTGCGCTTACGCTCGCGCTGAGGAGCGTCATGAGGGCGCAGCTCCAAAATCGCTTCGTCATTGGGTCATCTTTCGTATAGGTTCGGGCCTATCAAATACAGTTTGCGAATGCGCCGGAGCATCTCCACTGAACTGGCGATGCAGCAGTTCCGCCTGCATAGCTCACTTTCGCGCTGCCACAGATATTACGTCAATTTGACGCAATCCATCGCCAACCGCGTGACAGCGCAGTTTGCCGCATCTAGCTTCGTTTGCTAGACTTCTGGCATGGCCAACATCATCCGCGAGGTTGCCGAGACGTTCAGCACGCTCGCGCAAGGGTTCAGCGTGACGTTCCGGAATATGTTTCGGAAGACGGTCACCGAGAATTATCCGTACGAGCCGGTCCATTTTCAGCCGCGCTATCGGGGAATTCACGTGCTGCATCGCGATGAAGGCGGTCTGGAAAAGTGCGTAGGGTGTTTTTTGTGCGCGGCGGCCTGCCCGGCGAATTGCATTTACATCGAAGCCGCGGAAAATACGGATGCCAATCGTATTTCGGCAGGTGAGCGTTACGCCAGCGTATACAATATTGATTATTCGCGGTGTATTTTCTGCGGGTATTGCGTGGAGGCCTGCCCCACGGACGCGATCACGCATGGCCACGGGTTCGAGCTGGCCACCTACGACATCAATTCTCTGGTCTATCGCAAAGAGCAACTGCTCGAAAAAGGGCCGGTGGCAACTCCTGCTGCCCGCTAAGTTCTAGTAAAAATAATCCACGAAAATAAAGTGAGTTAGTGATAGCTGACTGGTCGCACCGGTGCGTCTGCTCGCCTGATTTTTTTCCATTCCCTGCGTCTTCTAAAAAATATAAGGCTGCTTAGACGTAACGCTTTGGTTATGGGGTAGGGGCGATGCGGGAGATGGCGGGTTGGGGAGACGGCGTGGCGCGGTGGGTCGGGAGGGTCGCGGGTGGTGTGGTGGCGCGGCTTGAGGGCTTGCGGCGCGGCACGGGTCCGGGCACACCTCTGGGCGATCCTGGCGATGTGGAGTTGCTTGCGAAAAGCGGCCTGGAAAGTGGGCGGCTCCGCGATGTAGTGGGTTGCCGCTCACGGGCGGGAGCGAAAATCGGGCGGCGAACCCGTTTGATCCGCGAAAAAGTTATCGGACACGACTTGCGCCGTTTTGCTCCTGGCATCGGGCGCCGGACTGCGGTCGCCATTCGATGTGGCCGCTATGGACGGGTCGCCTTGCTCGCGCGTGGCGGGGCGTTCGCGCTGCTCCATCAACCAACGCGCCAACATGGCCGCGGTGTTCTCTTCGAGCCAGGAATCGAGCAGTTGCGTGATCTCCTTGCGGAGATTGGCAGCATGGCTCAGACGAGAAAGTTCGTAGCTTTGCAGGGAATTGCGGGACGCCGACAAAAGAAACTCCCAGGGCGGCTGGGTTTTGTAATTCAAGGGGACCTCCAGGGTGAAAAGCCTATTGAGATTACAAGTATAGTTACTTTAGTCAAGAGTGCTCAGATACGTACGTATTGTGGAAAAGTGTGCAAATCGGAGGTTTGCGACCAGGAGCGGAAGAGCTTGGCAAGCACCGGGTCGACGGCTCTGTGAACTCGAAGGGCATTCAGCAAATGAATTCGGTTCGTGCGTGCAGCGCGTGTTCGGGCGACTACGAAGATCCGGAAGAGACGGCTTGGACCGAAGAGGGCGAAGAAGACGCTGGAGAAGCCGACGCCGAAAACGTTGAGCAGCCTGAAGCGCGCGAGAGATTTCCTGTTCGGTAGAAATGAGAGCAGGAAAGGAGGCGAAAGGATGGGGAGAAATCGGGGGACGAGCAAGGCGCGAACGGTGGTGCCGACGCAGCGCGAAGTATTGCGCGACGTCATGCTAGCGGCGGGGAAGTACGGCGCTTGGATGACGCTGCGGGAGTTGGGCAGGTTGACGAGATATGGGGAGACCAGCATCTCGGCGCAGTTGCGGCACTTGCGCAAAGCGAACTGCGGCGGGTACGTGCTGGAAAAGCGCGTGCGACAGGCGGACGTCATCGGCGCCGAAGAACACTTTGTGGTGTGGGAATACCGGTTGACGCCACGGCGCGCGGCAAGATTGCGCACCGCCACAAGTAAAACGCGAGCGGCAAGACGCTGAATTTGGAGTGCGGGAGGCCTGCCTGCTCTCGCAGGCGGCTCCCGCTTTAACGGTGCCGGCATTAAGGCGCCGTCAACTTAGGGCAGAGGCGGTGCGAGTGTGCGGGACAGCTACGCCAGCGCATCGGCTTCAAAAGCGGCGGCCTACCTGCAGCAGGCAGGCAAGACCGCCGCACTCCAAAGGGGGAGCGATGGGCGTTAAGGCGGAGTTGGCGTTTGACGTTTGCTGGGAAGTGTATCGCGGGGCGCGCGAGGTGCTGGAGGCCAAGCGCGGAATGTCGGCAATGGACTGGAAGGAAGCTACCAAGTATTTGTGGCGGCCGGATTTTCGTCCGCGGCTCGGTGAATGGGTGGCGGACTTTGCGCTGGCCGGTCAGGCGGCGCTTGCTGAGCCCGAGTGGGCTTCGCGCATGGTCATGTTTCGGCTGCATTATCTGGGCTTGGCGCCGTATGAGAACGCGCGGCATTTTCTCGGCTTGAGCGAGCAAGGTTGGGTGAATTGGTCGGAAGAAGTGCGCCGGCGCTGTGGGAAAGAGCTGCTGCGCCGCGGCATGTTTCCGCCGCGAAAATATTTCAGAGGTGCGTGAGTAGGTCAGGCGTCGGCGCCCAACTTTGTTCTCTCCAATCGAGATGAAACGAACCATTGCAGGCCGTGGAGCAAACTGAGCAAGGCAAATAACGACAAATGCAAACGCTATTGCGGGCTCGAAAATATCAATCGTCGCAGGTGAAAGGGAGACTGCCGAGTACCGGTTCGCGCGAATAAAGACACTGGTATGAGCGATTAGTTCCCAAGTGGGCATGCCGGCATCGATTTAGAAACGCAACGTACCGAAACGACTTGGCGTGCTAGATCGATGTCGCGGAATATTCCGGAAGCTGAGCGGCAAGACTCGCGGCGTCCCAGTTCTGCCAGCCTTCCACGAGCTGTCCATTGTGAAAACGCACCACGGAGGTGCCTGTCACGATTGCTTGTTTGTTGCTGGCCTTATGACGAAGCGAGATGGACCAGTGGAGGCAAGCAAAGTCGCCCTCGGCTAGGGAAATGACAGGAGTCGCGTGAAAGTCCGCAAATTGCGTGCGGAAAGAATCGAAGAAACGGCCAAATTCATCGGGCCCGCGATAAGTTGTGGTGCCGTCATGAAGGACACCCTTCTGGGCAAATAGCTCATGGATGGTCTCCCGGCGGCCTTGGTTCCAGACCTCCTCGAACCAACGAACCATCAACTGCTTGTTCTGTTCTGCGGTTGTTTGCATTTGTAGTGTGGACATAACGGTAACTCCTGTGAAACGCGAGCCGCGATTGTATAGCGAAACAACGCGGCTTGTTAAAGTATCTGCAGCGTGTCGTCTAGGCGCAGGAGTTTGCCGATTTCGGTCGGGGCGACGCGGGTGTTTACGGCTAGGCGGTAGAAATGGTCGAAGCGGGCGGCGGGGGCCCAGGGGGGCAGGGTTTCGCGACGGAGATCGCTGAAGCGCTTTTGGAAGCCGACCAGGTCGGCGGCGTTTTGCGGATCGCGTGACGGTACGGGGCAGCGGGCGCAGGGGTTGCTGCCCTCGAAATTTACTTCGCCGATGCGGAAGCGGACTACGCTGCGCTCGTCTTCGCCGTAGAGTTGGTCTTCCCAGAAGGCTGGTAAGTGTCCGTTGGCGCTCGCGGCCTTCGCTGCGGCTTGCGCGTCGTCGGCGCTTGCGTTCAGCTCGGCATTATCGATTTCCAGCGTGGTGCGAAAGCGCTGGCGCGCGTTGTCGAGCGTCATGCCCGGAAACCACTCGCATACACGTTGCAGCGACGCAGTGGAAATAATTGTCGGACCGTTGGCGATGTTGTCGTCGGGAAAACCCTCCGGCGAGTGGCGCACCAAAATCTGCTGCTCGAAGTAGACGCTGAACCACTCCGCCGCGTCTTCGGTGGCTCCCGGGAAGGGAAATGTTCGCGCGGGGACGTTGCGGGAATCGCCGGGAACCGCGAGCGTCACGGAACTGAGATCCGGCGCGTAAGCGGCGCGAATCAAATGCATCGCTGGAGTGCGCTTGGCATTAACCCAGCGGCCGTCAACGGAGAAGAGCGCCCAAGCTCGGTCGTGCTCGAGTCCGCCGCCAGGTCCGATGCGCGCTTCGCTCACCGAAACAGGATCGAGCGACTGGATCGGGTGCAGCCGGATTCCGGCCAGCCGCGGCGCAAAATGTTGTGAGGTCACGCCAATATTGTAGCCCAGACTTACGCGGGCCGGCGTCGGTTGGTGAGTAGCAAGAAGCCGCCAGTCAGCGACAATACGCCGAGCGCAATGGCTATGATCGTATGAGCAACGATAAACAACTGGCTGTCACCCTGATGGCTTTCCTGATGGCCCATCATGCGCCGCGTGTCTTCGATCATGATGTGCCCGAACGCCAAGGTAGTGAACAACACGGAAACACCACTAGCGAAGCGCAACTTGGAGTTCATTAGACCCTCTTGGCGCGCCATTGTAGCGCACAGCTACGCGATTCCGGCTATTTCGCGCAGAACTCGGCGGCTCGGTTACGCCTGGGCGGTAGGGGCGCAGCATGCTGCGCCCCTACTTGGCAGGATTGACGGTACTTGGTGAGCACTTACGGACGCGCGGCGGCTGCGCTCGTGCCTGCGGTCAGGGACCGATAGCCGCTGGTGCCAGCTTTCTTGATGGCTTCCAGGGCTTCGGCGGTGGTCATCAACGGCGTGGTCTTCTCGCTTTTCACGGAGCCGCCGGCAGCGAAGGCTATGGCGATGGCCGCGGCGCTGACATTGTCGGGCATTTCCGTAATGACGACGACGTCGTATTCGCCGAACGCGAAAAACGCATTGTGGATGCGTCCGCCGAGTTTTTCGATCGGCCCGCGCACCGCTTCGATACGGTCTTGGGGATTGGCAACGAGCCGCGCCCAGGCTTCCGGCGTGTAGCTCACTTGACTGAGGTAATGTGGCATGGTTTCCTCCTCAACTTGCGCGGGTCTTGGCGAGGCCAGTGGCCGCGCAAGAGAAATTGGCTGGGGAATTGGGGAACTATGCTCCTGAAAAGAAACGAGTTCAAGGAAAAATAAAAATAGTTGAATATTTCCCTTGACAAAAAAGTAGAAGTTGGTATACACTCTCTCTTGTAGAAAACCACGCCCCGACAATCATCGGGGCGTTTTGCTTTTCAGCCTCGGATTTCTTGCTGCCTCCGAAACGTTCGGAGGCATTTTTGTTTTTGGCCGTAAGCGAACCACTGCGACTTTCAAGACGGGCACGGGTGTCCCGTGCCCCTACACAACAGACCGCACGCAATAAGGAGACGCCATGCCCGTCTATCAGAATACGACTCCGCCACTTTCACTTTCCTCCGGCGACGTTGGCTTTAGCTTTAACAATGAAGCATTTCCTGGTGGTTCCACCTCGGGAACGCAGTTTGCGCTGCCAAGCTTTACGGGCATAGCCGATAGCGGCACGGCAGTCCGCTGGCAGACGATTTTCGGAACTGCACCTACCGCGGTGAGCATCATTTTGCAGGGCGCGATGGCCGACGTTGATGCGGAGTATCAGCAGATCGACGCCGCTTCGCTCACTACAGGCGAAGCACGCACGGTGGCTGGTGTGCAGGCGAAATTCCTGCGCATCCGATTTGTATCCTCCACCGGCGGCACCGGGCTTACTGCAAAGATTCTCGTTTAGCGAGCCCTTATGGAGTGCGGT
>Ga0137412_10003013_pt1 | contig 13446 bp, 11 predicted proteins | sample CZODoug2_1_16fun_FD_122160 | JGI IMG/M metagenome (GOLD analysis project Ga0137412, IMG submission 122160) | Vadose zone soil fungal communities from Angelo Coast Range Reserve, California, USA - CZODoug2_1_16fungal (Hybrid Assembly) | ecosystem: Environmental > Terrestrial > Soil > Vadose zone... | reverse complement strand
CAGCGGCACACCCTCGGGCAGGAAGCCGGAAAATCCGGTGGAGAGATTGTCGACCACGACCACGCTTTCGCCGGCTTCCGCCAGCGCAAGAACCATGTGGCTTCCGATATAGCCGGCGCCCCCGGTGACCAGCACGGACATGAGAACAATTCTCCTTGTTGAAAGGGGGCATGCTATCCGGGACGCGGTGAAGAGGGGGTTTCGCTGCCAGTGAACTGGTCACTATGCTTAATGTTGCGTATAGCAGTTGCGCGAAACGGAGCCTGACGTGCCGATCGAGAACAGTCCCGCCGGCGATCTGCAATTGCTGGTGCCGAATCTGCACCGGCGCTATTCCGGCGTCACCGCGACCAACCGCATGGTGGCGCCGAAGCTTGCCAGGCTGTTTCGTGCGGCGTGGCTCGGCCCCGACGCGCCCGCGGGCATCGCGCGGATGAATTTTTCGGATCTGTTGAAATTCTGGCGCCGCGACAAGCCGCTGATCTGGCACGCCAGGCGCAACGACGAGATGATCGCGGGCGTGTTGTTGAAGCGGCTTGGCTGGCCGCTAAAACTGGTATTCACCTCGGCTGCGCAACGTCAGCACACCTGGATCACGCGCTGGCTGATCGGGCGGATGGATGCGATCATCGCCACCAGCCAATTCTCGGCGTCGTTTCTCAAGCGCCAAGCCGCCGTCGTGATGCATGGCGTCGACACCGAGCGCTACGCGCCGCCAGCCGATCGTACGGCCGCGTTCGCGCAGAGCGGATTGCCGGGCCGTTATGCGATCGGCTGCTTCGGCCGGGTGCGCGCGCAAAAGGGCAGCGACGTGTTCGTCGACGCGATGTGCCGGCTGCTGCCGCGCTATCCCGATTTCAGCGCCGTCATGGTCGGCGCCATCGTGCCGGAGCAGCAGGGTTTTGCGAACGAGCTCAAGAAGCGCATCGCGGCGGCCGGCCTGCAGTCGCGTATCATTATTAAGGGCGAGCTTGAGATCGAGGAAGTCCAGCGCTGGTACCAGCGGCTCACGATCTACGCTTTTACCTCACGCAATGAAGGCTTCGGGCTGACCCTGATCGAGACGATATCGGTCGGCGCGGCGCTGGTGGCCTCGCGTGCCGGTGCTGCCGAACTTGTGATCGAGGACGGCGTCACTGGCGTGCTGACGCCGCCCGGCGATGGCGACGCTTTGGTCGCGGCCCTTGAGCCATTGATGCGCGACCCGGCAGCGGCGGTCGCGATGGGCGAGCGGGCCCGGGCGCGCGTGCTGGAAAAATTCAGCCTCGATGCGGAAGCGAGCGGGATCGCACAGGTCTACCGTACGCTGGTCTGAGCCATTACATCGGCGACGAACGCGTCGAGGTCGCCACCTTCGAACAGAAATCCCGGCAGCCCGGCCGCTTGCGCCGCTTCGATATCGGTTTCGCGGTCGCCGATCACAAAGCTGCCTTGATGCCGCACCGGCCAATGCTGCATCAGGTCATGGATCATGCCGGGTGCCGGCTTGCGCCAGTGATGATCTTCCAGATAACCGGTGACGGTCCCGTCCGGGTGATGCGGGCAGTATCTGATGTCGTCGATCACAGCACCTTGCGCGGCGAGCTCAGTGCACATCCACTGATGCAGCGTGTTGAGTTCGGCCTCGGTGAAAAGGCCGCGCGCAACGCCGGATTGATTGGTGAAGAAGAACACGAAATAGCCGGCGTCGTTGAGACGGCGGATCGCTTTCGCGGCATTCGGCATCCAGCGAATCCGGTGCTGCGTTGCCATGTAGCCGTCGTCATGGTTGATCACGCCATCGCGGTCGAGAAACGCCGCCGGCCGCGGAACGGCGCCGCTCATTTTCGCGGGCCCCCGCGCATCATCGCCTGTTCGATCTCCTCGCAGATGCCATGGGCGACGGCGAGATGGATCTGCTGCACCACCGGCGTGTCATCGCTGGGTGCGATCAAGAGATGATCGCAGGATGTGCCCATGGCTTCGCCTTTGGTGCCGGTGAAGCCGACGGTGACCAGCCCAAGCTCGCGCGCCTTGCGCAGCGCCGCAAGGATGTTTGGAGAGCGGCCGGAGGTGGAGAGTGCCAGCAGCACGTCGCCGGGCTGGCCGAGACCTTCGACCTGTCGCGCGAACACCTGTTCGAAACCATAGTCGTTCGTGATCGCTGTCAGCGCCGAGGTGTCGGTCGTCAGCGCGATCGCCGCGTAGCCGGGACGATCCTGCTTGTAGCGGCCGATAATTTCCGCGGCGATGTGCTGGGCGTCAGCGGCGCTGCCGCCATTGCCGATGATCAGGAGCTTGCTACCCGCGCGCAACGCGGCGACGATCGCGGCCGCGATCTTGCGCGCAGTCGCGAGCATGACCGCATCGCCGTTCGCGCGCTCAAGCCCGGCGAGCGACATTTTCAGGTGAGTTGCGATCAGATCCTTGGATTCCTGGCTCACATTGCACCGTCAGTTCTGCGATTCGGCTTCTTGGTAGCGATGGTGCCGGGGCTCTGCAAGCGCGCCAAAGCGTTAATGCACGGCCCGCGCACCGGCCTCCGCCAGAACACGCTGCGTAATCTCGGCTACATCGGCGGCGGGAATGTCGCGCATACAGCGGTGGTCGTTCATGGTGCAGACCGGACGGTGGCAGGGCTGGCACGACACCACGGTTTTGGTCTGCACGGTCGCGGCAAGGCCATTCAGCGGCGCCCAGTGATAGGGGCTGGTGGGGCCGAATACGCCCATCGTCGGCGTGCCGATTGCGGCCGCGATATGCATTAGGCCGGAATCATTGGAGATCGCGACATCGGCGGCCGCCATGGCCAAAATGCCGTTGCGAAGATCGGTTCCGGTGAGATCGCGGACCCTGGGGCCGCCGGCGGCGACGATTTCCTGTGCCAGCACCTTCTCGCCGGGGCCGCCGATCACCCAGACGTCGAGGCCCCGCTCGGCTAACAATCGCGCGGCTTGTGGATAATAAGTCCAGCGCTTGGAGGCTCCCACCGAGCCAGGCGCCACCGCAATTGCGGGCCCGGCGGCGAGACCATTGGCCTGCCGCCAGCGGCCGGCTTCCTCGGCAGGAACCCTGAGCTGCGGCACCGGCCATTCCGACGGGAACGGGACCCCGTCCGGCAGCGCCAGCGCGGCGTTCTTGTCGATGAAGCGGGGCAGGGCTTTTTCGTTCCAGCGCAGCCGGTTAATCAATCCGAACCGCGCCTCGCCGAAGAAGCCTACCCGTTCCGGGATTCCAGCGAGCGCAGGTGCGATCGCGGACTTCCAGGTGCGGGGCAGCACCAGGGCGGTACCATAGCCGCGGCCGCGCAGCTCCGCCGCCAACGTCCTCTGCTTCGCCACCGCCAGCCGGCTACGGGGCAGGTCGGCCACGATGGCGGAGCGGACACCGGGCATATAATCGACCAAAGGCGCGCACAGCGTGGTTGCCAGCAGGTCGACCGGCCGGTTGGGCCAGCGCTGCTTCAGCACACGCACCACGCTATGGCCGCGCACGAAATCACCGATCCACATATAGGGAACGATGAGAATCGGGCGGGTATCCGCGGGATCCGGATTTACTGAATCTCTATTCATAATTTGGTGTAGTGTGTGCACGACTTGTCGGTAGCGGCTCCTCGCCAAGAGGTAAAGCCGCCGCGCAATGGGTTCCGGCCTTCACCACACCGGACAACGCAAGTTGCCTGAGGCGCAGGACTGGGGCAAAGCTTGCCGCGCACAATCAGGGCAGGGATCGGCATGTTGCTGGTGACCGGTGGCGCCGGTTTTATCGGATCGAACGTCGTGGCCGCGTTGAACGACGCGGGCCGCACCGACGTGGTGGTCTGCGACCTGCTCGGCCATGACGGCAAATGGCGCAACCTCGCCAAACGCCAGCTCATGGACATCGTCCCGCCCGCGGACCTGGCCAACTGGCTGACGGGCCGCCGGCTCGACGCCGTCATCCATCTCGGCGCCATTTCCGAGACCACGGCGACCGATGGCGATCTTGTCATCGAAACCAACTTTCGCTGCTCGATGCGGCTGCTCGACTGGTGCACGGCCAATGTTGTGCCGCTCATCTATGCCTCTTCCGCGGCGACCTATGGCGACGGCACGCATGGCTTCCACGACGATCCATCCCTGCCGGCGCTCAAGCAGTTGCGGCCGATGAACCTGTACGGCTGGAGCAAGCATCTGTTCGACATGGCGGTCGCCGAACGCGCCGCACGCCGTGAAAAACTGCCGCCGCAATGGGCCGGCCTGAAATTCTTCAACGTGTTCGGGCCCAATGAATACCACAAGGGCAGCATGATGAGCGTGCTGACGCGGCGCTTTGACGAGATCAAAGGTGGCCGGCCGGTGCAATTGTTCAAGTCGCATCGCGACGGCATCGCCGACGGCGACCAGCGCCGCGACTTCATCTATGTCGATGACGCGGTGCGGGTGATGATGTGGCTGCTCGCGACACCATCGGTGAGTGGGCTCTTCAACATCGGAACCGGCGCCGCGCGCAGCTTCAAGGACATGATGCTGGCCGCCTATGGCGCACTCGGCACCAGGCCGAACATCCACTATATCGACATGCCCGAGCAGATTCGCGGCAGCTATCAATATTTTACCCAGAGCGAAGTCGATCGCCTGCGCGGGGCCGGCTACAATGGCGGCTTCACGGCGCTGGAAGATGCGGTCGGCATTTACGTGAAGGGTTTCCTCGATCGCGCCGATCGCTTCCGCTGACGGTCAATCAGACAACGAGTTCAGATGTTCGATTTCGAATCCCTCTCGCACGCGATTCCCCGCCAGACCGTGCTCTGCGTCGGCGACCTCATGCTCGACGAATTCATCTACGGTGAGGTGTCGCGGATTTCCCCGGAAGCGCCGGCGCCCGTCATCGCGGTCCAGCGCAGCGAGACCAATATCGGCGGCGCCGGCAATGTCGCGCGCAATATCGCCTCGCTCGGCGGACGCTGCATCTTCGTCGGCCTGATCGGTGAGGATGAGGCGGGCGGCCAACTGAAGGCTCAGCTTTCGCAGCAAAGCCGGATCGAAAGCGTGCTGGTTTGCGACCCCTCGCGGCCTACGACGCGAAAGGTCCGTTTCGTTTCCGAGCATTTTTCAACCCACATGCTGCGCGCGGACTGGGAACTGGCGCTGCCCGCCTCGGCGGAGGTCGAGCAGGAACTGATCGATGCCGTCATTCCGCTGCTGCCGCGCGCCGATATCGTGCTGCTGTCCGACTACGCCAAGGGCGTGCTGACGGCGCGCGTGATCCGAAACGTCATCGACGCCGCGCGAAAACTTGGCAAGCGCGTGATCGTCGATCCCAAGAGCGCCAATTTTGCGATCTATCGCGGCGCAACGCTGCTGACGCCCAACCGCAAGGAATTCGCGGAGGCTACCCGCAGCCGCGCCGACAGCGACAACAGCATTGCCGACGCCGCGCGGGACGCGATGCATCTCGCCGATTGCGAGGCGATGCTGGTGACCCAGAGCGAGCAGGGCATGACGCTGGTCACGCGCAAGGGGGAAGCTATCCATGTTCCGGCGCTGCCGGTCAAGCTGCGCGACGTCTCGGGCGCAGGCGATACGGTGGCGGCCGCGCTGGCGCTGGCGCTCGCCGCGGGCGCCGACTGGGAGGCCGCGCTGCGGACGGCAAATGCGGCGGCCGCGGTCGCAGTCAGCAAGAAGGGCACCGCAACTGTGACGCCGGCAGAGCTGCGGCGAAAAATCCTGCCCACGGCCTCGCTTGCGGCCGAAGAGAAGATCGTCGGCACCGGCGGCGATCTCGAGACGCATCTTTTGCCGTGGCGCAGGCAGGAACTGCGCATCGGCTTCACCAACGGCTGCTTCGACATCCTGCATCCAGGCCACGTCAAGGTGTTGACCGCGGCCCGCGGCGCCTGCGACCGGCTGATCGTCGGCCTCAACAGCGACGCCTCGGTGCGGCGGATGAAAGGCGAGGGCCGTCCGGTTCAGGACGAACGCGCGCGGGCGGAAGTGCTGGCGGCGCTGGAGGCGGTCGATCTTATCGTCCTCTTCGAGGAGGACACGCCGATCAAGCTGATCGCGCAGGTCAGGCCGAGCGTGCTGGTGAAGGGCGGCGACTATGCCCGCGAGCAGGTCATTGGCCGTGAAATCGTCGAAGCCAATGGCGGAGAGGTGATGCTGGTCGATATCCTCGCCGGTTTCAGCACGACCTCGCTGGTCAAGCGCGCCCGGGAGGGCAAGGCATGAGCGCGAGCGCCGCGGCTTCAGCCGCACGGCAGGCCCAGCCCGCCTGGCGTGATCCGTCGAGCTGGACGAAGGCGGCGGACGTGGTTGCGATCCTCATTGCGCTCTCGTTGCCTTGGTCGACATCGCTGGTCAGTATCTTCGTCGTTTTTTGGGTCATTGCACTCACGCCGACGCTCGATCTCGACGCTTTTGTGGCCTCACTCAAGCGCGCGATTTGCGTGCTCCCGGTAGCGCTCTTTGCGCTGGCTGCGGTCGGAATGTTGTGGTCGGACGCGGCGTGGAGTGCGCGGACCTATGCGTTAAGTCCCGTGTCCAAGCTATTGGTACTTCCGCTGCTCCTTTATCATTTCGAACGTTCCACCCGAGGCATATGGGTCTTGGTGGCGTTTCTGGTGTCATGCATCCTGTTGATGGGGATGTCCTGGATCGTCGCATTTTATCCAAGTCTCGCTCTCAAGCCGGAAGCGCAATATGGCGTTCCAGTGAAGAACTATATCGATCAGAGTCAGGAGTTTGCGCTTTGCGCAGTGGCGCTGGCTTATCCCGTCATGACGCTTCTGCGAATGGGTAAGAAATGGTCGGCGGCGGTCCTGGCGAGCATTGCGTCGCTCATCGTCGTCAATATGATTTTTGTAACTGTTTCGCGCACGGCGCTCGTCACAATGCCGATCATGGTCGCGGTGTTCGCGATGCTTCATCTGAAGTGGCGAACCAATCTCGCCATTTTCCTGGTGGCGATCGTGCTGGCGCTGCTGGCGTGGTTAAGTTCACCGCGGCTGCAATCCACTACCGAGACTTTCTTCAGCGATTATTTTTACTACAAGCTGCAGGACAAACCGACCTCGATCGGGCTACGGCTTGAATTCTGGAAGAAGTCGTTGCGGTTCTTTGCCGATGCGCCAATTGTCGGTCACGGCACCGGTTCGACGCGCGGACTTTTCGAGCGGGCGGCAGCCAGTCCGGTCGGCGACAAGGCTTTGGCTAGCAGCGAAGTCATCGGAAATCCACACAATCAGACGCTGAATGTCGCGGTTCAGTGGGGCATGGTCGGTGTCATTCTGCTGTATGGCATGTGGCTGTATCACCTGCTGCTGTTCCGCGGCGAGGGCCTGGTGGCGTGGATCGGCCTGCTCGTGGTGGTGCAGAATATTTTTACCTCGCTGTTCAACTCGCATTTGTTCGATTTTCACGAGGGCTGGATGTACGTGCTGGGCGTCGGCGTTGCCGGCGGAACAGTGCTCGGCGCGGAGCGGCGCGCCTCCGTGCCGGAAGGCGCTGTCCGGCCATGAGCGCTGGCATGCGCGGGCGAGATCGGCTATCAGCGGCCTCGCGGCGGCATGGCGCCGATATTGTTTGTCAGCGGTCGGCGGCATGATGGGTTTCAAGAATCTGACGTTGCGCAATGCGCTGATTGCGGCGCATGACGCGCTGGCGACGGCCGCCGCGCTGTTCGTCAGCCTCTATCTGCGCTTCGAAGGCGATCTGTTCTGGGATCGCGTCCCGCTTTTTTTGCGCATCCTGCCGTACTTTGTCGTTTTCAGCGTAGTGGTCTGTTACGCCTTCAGGCTGACCACCACGAAGTGGCGCTTTATTTCGCTGCCCGATGCGCTGAACATCGTCCGCGCAGCCACGGTGCTGACGCTGGGGCTTGTCGTGCTCGACTATCTGATCGTCGCGCCGTCGGTCGGCGGCAGCTTCTTCTTCGGTCGCATCGCCATCATCCTGTATTGGTTCCTCGAAATATTGTTCCTCAGTGCGTTGCGTTTTGCTTACCGATATTTCCGTTACACGCGGGTGCGACGCCATGCCCGGAGCGAGGGAGCGTCGCCGGCACTGCTGGTGGGGCGGGCCGCCGACGCCGAGATATTGTTGCGCGGCATCGAGAGCGGCGCAGTCAAGCAGTTGTGGCCGGTCGGCGTGTTGTCGCCATCGGCGGCCGATCGCGGCCAGACCATACGCAATGTGCCGGTGCTCGGCGGCATCGACGATTTCGAGGACGTGATCCGCGACTATGAGCGGCGTGGCAAGCCGATCACCCGCGTGGTGATGACGCCGTCGGCGTTCGACCCCGAGGCGCGGCCGGAGGCGGTTCTGATGCGCGCCCGGCGGTTGGGGCTGATCGTCAACCGGCTTCCTTCGCTGGAAAGCGGCGACGCGCCGCGGCTGACGCCGGTCGCGGTCGAGGATCTGTTGTTGCGCTCGAGCGAGAAAATCGATTACGCGCGCCTGGAAGCGCTGGTGAAGAACAAGTCCGTCATTGTCACCGGCGGCGGCGGTTCGATCGGTTCAGAGATCTGCGACCGCGTCGCGACCTTCGGCGCCGCGCGGCTATTGGTGATCGAGAATTCCGAACCGGCACTCTACGCCGTCACTGAGGCGCTGGCGGCGCATGATATCAGCGCCGCGATCGAGGGGCGGATTGCCGATATCCGCGACCGCGAACGCTTGATGCGGCTGATGAGCGAGTTCAAGCCGGACATCGTGTTTCATGCCGCCGCGCTGAAACATGTGCCGATCCTCGAGCGCGACTGGAGCGAGGGGGTCAAGACCAACATTTTCGGCTCGGTCAACGTTGCAGACGCAGCGCTCGCGGCGGGCGCCGAAGCGATGGTCATGATCTCGACCGACAAGGCGATCGAGCCGGTCTCGATGCTCGGCCTGACCAAACGATTCGCCGAAATGTATTGCCAGGCGCTCGATCACGACGTTGCCGCGCAGGTCGGCGGCAGGCCGCGGATGCGCCTGATTTCGGTGCGCTTCGGCAATGTGCTGGCGTCGAACGGCTCTGTGGTGCCAAAGTTCAAGGCGCAGATCGAGGCGGGCGGACCGGTGACGGTAACGCACCCCGACATGGTCAGATACTTCATGACCATCCGCGAGGCCTGCGACCTCGTGATAACGGCGGCGGCGCATGCGCTGACGCCGGTGCGGCCCGACGTCTCGGTCTACGTGCTCAACATGGGCCAGCCGGTCAAGATCGTCGACCTGGCCGAGCGGATGATCCGGCTATCCGGGCTCGAACCCGGTCTTGACATCGAGGTGCAGTTCACCGGCATGCGGCCGGGCGAGCGGCTGAACGAAATCCTGTTCGCGACCGAAGAGCCCGCCGTCGAAATCGGCGTTGCCGGCATCATGGCCGCCAAGCCGAACGAACCGCCGATGACGACGTTGCGAAAATGGCTCGCCGCGCTCGACGAGGCGATCGCGAAAGACGACCGCGCCACCATCAAGGCCGTGCTCAAGGATGCCATTCCGGAATTCGGCTCTGCCGCGCCGGCCGACGAGCCCGCACCGGCGGTCCGGCTGCTAAAGTCCTGATCGACGGATCTGAAAAATCCGCCGCAGGAAGCGCAGGAAAAACGCGGCGTCGATCAGCGGCGCGTTCAAATGCTGCCGCCGCGACCGCAGGCACTCCAGGTTTCCCCTGATGGTGACGCCGAGGCCGCTGGTGCTGATGCCGCCCATCTGGAAGTCGGCGATCACGCGCGGGAGGTAGCGTGCCCGGAAATCGTTCAGCGCAAGCGCCCGCAGCATGTAGTCGTAATCCGCGGTCGTCAGGTAGCTCAAATCGTAATCGCCAACCGTCTCGGCCACTTCCCTGCGCATGTAGAAGGTCGGATGCGGGGGTACCCAGCCGAGCTGAAACGAGTAGCGGCGGAACGTCCCGCCGCGCCACACGCGCGCGAGCCGCTTGGTGCGGTGGTCGGTCACCATGTTGAGGTCACCATAGACGATGTCGGCATCCTCAAGGCCGCAGGCGATGTCGGCCAGCACGTTCGCATCGTGAAAGGTGTCGTCGGAATTCAGAAATCCGATGGCGTCTCCCTGGAACAGGTGAAAGCCCTTGTTCATCGCGTCGTAGACGCCCTTGTCCGGTTCGGAGAAAACGCGGATTGCGTCCGAGGCGAAGGATTCAACGATCTTCAGCGTTCCGTCGCCCGAGGCTCCGTCGATCACCAGCATCTCCTTTTCAGGATGGCTCTGGCCGAGAAAGGATTCGATGGTGAAGCCGATCGTCGCCTCTGAATTAAAGCTCGCTGTGACGACGCTGATTTTCATCGGTCTCTCGCGACACCCATGTGACGTCTGTCAAAACCCGCCGGTCGGATCGCGGGGCCGCAAGCACGCCTGGAGCGTGATGACTTTTCTTCGAATCGTCATTTCGCTCTATCTTATTCGGGCATGATCTTTCCGGAAAACCCCGGCGCCCGCCCCGCACCAAGTGCGGCGAACGCGTTTCCGGGTCATGCTCTAATCCGGCACCGCGATCGGCGCGGAACCTTTCGCGGCCTTTTCTGCGCTGAAGATCCACACCAACCCGCCAAAGGCGCCGACAATAAACGAAACCGCGCCAAACAACAGCGAGACGTTGACGCCTTCGCTGGTCATCAACCCGGCATAACCGAACGCCAGCCCCATGGTGGCTTCGCGGACGCCCCACCCGGCGATCGAGATCGGCATCATCGTGATCAGCATCACCGGCGGGATGAGCTGGAAGACCTGCCCGAACAGCACCGGTGCCGCGATCGACCGTACTACGCACCAGGCGATGACGACGGCAAGCAGATGGACGAGAAACGACAGTACCGCGATTTTCGGCCCGCGCTCACGGCTAAAGATGACCCGGTTGGCGATCACCGAGCAGGCATGAATATGATGCGTCGCCCACCAGCGCTTCAGCCAAGGCCACTGCAGCCGGCCGAGAACCAGGAACCCCAGCCCGCCCGCGAGTGCTGCGAAATCGACGAACAGCAACGCCGAGCGGCCGTTGGGGTCGGCGATCAGCTGATAGCTCCATGGCAGGCTCGCCACGATTATGATCGCCAGCGCGATCAGGCCGATCGCGCGGTCGACAAAGATCGAATAGGTCGCCGCGCGCCAGCCGGCGCCGCCGCGCGCCACCAACCACAGCCGTACCGCGTCGCCGCCGATCGAGGACGGCAGGGTTTGGTTGAAGAACGTGCCGATCATGTTGAAGCGCGTCGCCTGCGCTACTCCGAGCGGCGCGCCGCACGCGGCGCTGACCTCGCGCCATCGCAGCACGCCGACGAAAATCTGCAGGAAGGTGACGGCAATCGCGAGGCCAATCCAGCCCAGGCTGGCAACGTTGATTCGCGACGCAAGGTCGGCAAAATTGGCCTTGCGGAGCGCAAAGTAAAGCAGTGCCCCGGAGACCAGTATTTTCAACGCCGAAAGCAGGATGCGACGCATGTCGTCCGCGCTCGCCAAATGTGAGAAGGTTGATGACGGAAGGCACGCTCCGAGGGCCGCGCGCCTTACTTTGGTCCGCCTTGGTATGGTTTCGAAGCCGATATGGCAATAGCAGGGATAATCGGGTATTGCGGCACCCTCAATGCGGCGGGTAAAAAGACGCCGGACCGGTGGTGCTGCGGAACCAATCCCTTGGGGGTGCGATGTCGGATCGAGCAATACTGGTCACGGGTGCGGCAGGTTTTATCGGCTTTCATGTCGCCCGCCGGCTGCTGGCCGAGGGCCGCACCATTGTCGGCCTCGATAATCTCAACAGTTACTATGATCCGACCCTGAAGCAGGCGCGACTGGATATCCTGCGCGGCCATTCGCAGTTCAGTTTCGTGCCGGCCGATCTCGCGGATCGTCCGTCGATCGCAGCATTGTTTGCGAAACATCGTTTTGCTTTCGTGGTGCACCTCGCGGCCCAGGCCGGCGTGCGCTATTCGATCGAGCATCCCCACGCTTACGCCGACGCCAATCTCGAAGGCTTTGTCAATGTGCTGGAAGGATGCCGGCACAATGAATGCCGCCACCTGGTTTATGCCTCGTCATCGTCGGTCTATGGCGCCAACGCCAAGCTGCCGTTTTCGGTCGACGACAAGACCGATTCTCCGATCAGCCTGTACGCTGCGACGAAAAAGGCCAACGAGCTGATGGCCCATTCCTACAGTCACCTCTACCGGCTTCCGGTCACAGGCCTGCGTTTCTTTACCATTTACGGGGCGTGGGGACGGCCCGACATGGCGATCTTTCTCTTTACCAAGGCGATCATCGAGGGCACGCCGATCAGGCTTTTTAACCATGGCAGGATGCGGCGCGACTTTACCCATATCGATGACGTTACCCGCGTAGTATTGCGCCTGCTGGACCAAATTCCGGAGGGTGACGCGAGCACGGCGCAGGTGCCGGCGCGCGTCTATAATGTCGGTAACCATCATCCGGAAGAGATTACCCATGTGGTGGCGGTGCTGGAGAAGGCGTTGGGTCGTGCGGCGGTAAAGGATATGCTGCCGATGCAGCCCGGAGACGTTGTTGAAACCTTCGCCGATGTCGGCGATCTCATGCGCGACGTCGGCTTCAGGCCGCAGACCTCCATCGAGGATGGCATTCGCGATTTCGTCGCCTGGTATCGCGACTACTACAAGGTTTGAGGCGCCGATGGGTACACGAATTATTCCACTGATCATGTGCGGCGGCGCCGGAACGCGGCTGTGGCCGGCTTCGCGCGAAGTCCATCCCAAGCAGTTCCTGTCGTTGTTCGGGCCGCGCTCGACCTTTCAGGATACGATTCTGCGGGTGTCGGATGCGGCGCTGTTCGAACGTCCGATCGTCATCACCAACACCGCCTACCGCTTCATGGTGCTGGAGCAACTGGCCGAAATCGGCCGTGAGGCCGATGTGCTGCTGGAGCCGATGCGGCGGGATTCCGGGCCTGCGATCGCGGCCGGCGCCGCCTTTGCGCAGACCCGCGACAGCGACGCCGTGGTGCTGGCGCTTGCCGCCGATCACGTGGTCCGCGATACCTTGGCTTTCGTCGCCGCCTGCCGCGAGGGTCTCGCCGCGGCCGAGGCGGGTCGCATCGTGACCTTCGGCGTGCAGCCCGAGCGCCCCGCGACCGAATACGGTTATATAAGCCCGGGCGAAGTCATTTCCGGCGATGTCCGCGAGGTTGCTAGGTTCGTCGAGAAGCCCGATCCGGCAACGGCCGCGGGCTATATCAGCGATGGCTATCTCTGGAACAGCGGCAACTTCATGTTTCGTGCCTCCGTTCTGCTCGACGAATACCGCAACCTCGACGCGCCAAGCGTCAAGGCCGTCGTCGATGCCGTGAACGAGGCCGGACGCGATCTCGGATTCATCAAGCTGGATTCCGATGCGTTCGGCGCGGCGAAGGCGATCTCGATCGATTATGCCGTGATGGAAAAGACCGCGCGCGCCGCCGTGGTGCCGGTGGCATGCGGCTGGTCCGATGTCGGCTCCTGGCACGCGGTGTGGGACC
>Ga0137412_10003010_pt1 | contig 13447 bp, 11 predicted proteins | sample CZODoug2_1_16fun_FD_122160 | JGI IMG/M metagenome (GOLD analysis project Ga0137412, IMG submission 122160) | Vadose zone soil fungal communities from Angelo Coast Range Reserve, California, USA - CZODoug2_1_16fungal (Hybrid Assembly) | ecosystem: Environmental > Terrestrial > Soil > Vadose zone... | reverse complement strand
GCGATCGAGAACTCCTGCGACAGCGCAAAGGACGGCAGGCCGAGAATGGTCCCTTCCAGGGCGCCTGCGATCGTGCCGGAATAGACCACGTCCTCGGCGACGTTGCGGCCCCTGTTGACGCCCGACAGCACGATATCCGGCCTGGTGTCGCCGAGGATGTGGCGGGCGCCCATGATGACGCAATCGGTCGGCGTGCCGCGTACGGCGAAATGGCGCGGACCGACTTCGCGCAGCCGTATCGGATCGTTCAGCGACAGCGAATGCGACACCCCGGACTGGTCGAGCTCCGGCGCCACGATCCAGACATCGTCGGACAATGCCCGCGCGATCTCCTCGACGACCTTCAGGCCCGGCGCGTGGATGCCATCGTCATTGGTGCAGAGAATTCGCATTCCACCCAAAATCCTTTTTCGGACCGATTCAAGCCGCAGGTCCTTTCGGCGCAAGTCCCTGTGTCGTCTTATCCGCTGCCCGCAATCGACGCAAACTCCGCAAAATCGCCGGAAAGACCGTGATTGGATGCGCCGCGCGCGTTGGAGGGTGACTTGGAGAGTGAGCTGCGGTCACGCCCGTGGCCTGTTGCGAAACAGCGGCCGCCGAGGGTAGTTTTACGCCATATTTTGATGGCGACGGGGTTTTGCGTATGACCCGATTTTCAGCCGCTGCCGCGATTTCGATTTTTCTGGCCTTTTTCACCTCGCTCCAGGCTCAGGCGCAATCAGCTCCCCTCGGACGCAGCATGACCGACAATACCGTCTGCGACGGCGGCAGCATGACCGAGGGAAGATGCACCTGCCCGGCCGGCTTCGACCTGCTGGCGAATGACGACAATACCGGCGGCACCTGTGTCAGGTCCCACGCCGAAAACTGCCTGGGCGGTGAACTGACCGTCGACGGCAAATGTCTGTGCACGGGACAGGTCGTCATGTCCGGAGAAACCTATCTGCTGGAATATGCGCGCGGAAAATGCGTGCCCAAACAATGTCCGGTGCAGACCCTTCTCAGGGATGGCAAATGCGTTGCGACGTCGGCCGATTCACCCGCAGCCAGCCCGGACCTCGCGGGCAGCGACAAGCCCGCGCCGCCAAAGCAGGCCGCGCAGGACCCAGCTAATGAGGAGCCGGAGCGTCGTTACCGTTGCGGCCGCGGCACCGTTCGCACGCGCTCGGGCTGCGCTTCCGCACACCGACGAGCGTCGCGGTATTCGATCAGCGCCGGCAATCTTCGCCGCTATTATTATCGCATGTACCGCTTCCCGGCCTATGCGTATTGACGAAGCCATTATCGCCGCACGCGCCATTGCGGCAGAAACCTCGCGAGCCGGCCTTGGGCCCGCAGCGCCGGCATCACAGCCGGCGGCTCACACGGTTGGCCCGGGATCGGCTCGCTCGGCAAGACGCTGCTATCGGGGCGTGCTGCTGCCGATTTTGCAGGCTTCGATGACGACGGCTGAATCAGGTTCAGAATGCTGTCAACCAGCGGGCGCGCTTTGCGCGGCGGCTCGGGAAACCGCGTTCGCGCGACGCTCAGCGCCTTGTCGAAATCAGCGGCATTGAGCCAGGCATGCGCCCGCATGCGCTCGGGGAGATCGTCGTCCCACAAGCGGGACACCTCGATGTCGAAAGCACCCTTCAGGCGCTGATCGATCGCCTGCACGCCTGATCCGGTGACCGCCCACTGCCGGCCAATCCAGTAGATGTCGCGATGCAGGGCCATCGGTACTCGTTCTTGCCACACGCCAAGAACGAAAATACCGGGACGCCCACAGCCTCCGCAAGCTCGAACGCAAGGACTATCGCGACGATCCGCGGCAGATCACGCCTCCGGCTCGATCACCTGGACGCCGCCCATATAGGGCTGCAGCACGTCGGGCACGGCGATTGAGCCGCCCTGCTGCTGGTAGGTCTCCATGACCGCGATCAGCGCCCGGCCGACGGCGGTGCCCGAGCCGTTCAGCGTATGCACGAAGCGCGGCTTGCCGTCGCCGGCCCGGTAGCGCGCGTCCATGCGGCGGGCCTGGAAGTCGCCGCACACCGAACAGCTCGAGATTTCCCGGAACGCGCCGCCGTCGCCCTGACCCGAGATTTGTCCGGGCATCCAGACCTCGATGTCGTAGGTCTTCTGCGCCGAGAAGCCCATGTCGCCGGCGCACAGGGTCACCACGCGGTAATGCAGGTCGAGCTGGCGCAGCACCTCCTCGGCGCAGGCCAGCATGCGCTCATGCTCGTCCTTGCTGGTTTCGGGCGTCGTGATCGAGACCAGCTCGACCTTGGTGAACTGGTGCTGCCGGATCATGCCGCGGGTGTCGCGGCCCGCAGCACCGGCTTCCGCGCGAAAGCACGGCGTCAGCGCCGTCAGCCGCATCGGCAGTTCCTTCTCGTCGACGATGGATTCGCGCACGAGGTTGGTAAGCGATACTTCGGCGGTCGGGATCAGCCCGAGACGTTCGGTCTTCAGTCTGCCGGCCGCATCGGGATCGGCGAGCAATTCGCCTTTGACGGCCCAGAACTGATCGTCCTCGAATTTCGGCAACTGCCCGGTACCGAACATCACTTCGTTGCGCACCAGGAGCGGCGGATTGATCTCGCTGTACCCATGCTCACCGGTGTGCAGATCGAGCATGAATTGCCCGATGGCGCGCTCCAGCCGCGCCAGCCCCTTCTTCAACACGACGAAGCGCGCACCCGACAATTTCGCCGCGGTCTCGAAATCCATGTAACCAAGCGCCGTGCCGAGGTCGTCATGCGGCTTCGGGGCAAAACCGTAGTGGCGTGATTTGCCGAACACGTGACGCTGCACGTTGCCGTGCTCGTCTGTGCCGTCAGGCACCTCCGGCGCCGGGAGCGGCAGGTTCGGGATCGCGGCCAGCATCTCCGCCAGCTCTTCATCGGCGGCCTTCGCCGCCTGTTCGAGCTGCGGCATCGTGGTCTTGAGCTCGGCGACTTCCGCCATCAGCCTGGCGGCGCGCGCCTCGTCCTTGGCCTTCTTGGCGTCGCCGATCTCCTTGGAGGCCGCATTGCGCCGGGCCTGCGCCTGTTCGGAGGCGAGGATTGCCGCGCGGCGCTTCTCGTCGATCGCCAGCAGCGACGCCGACACCGGCGCCAGCCCCCGGCGGCCCAGCGCCGCGTCGAATTGGGCGGGATTGTCGCGGATCGATTTGATGTCGTGCATGGCCGGTCCTGAAGGGAAAATCGGTCGAGTCGCCGCCTGCGAGGGCGGCATCCAGTACCCCGAACCGCCCCGATTTGGAACAGCGAAGACGGCCAGGGGGCCGGTCAATGGGAACCGACCTCCTGATAAACTGCCGCGTTGCTGCCATATCGCCAGTTTTACTAATGCGACGGAGCGGCCGGATTTTGCCGGCGCCGTCCCCAAGCGCCGTCCCAAGACGAACCGAAATGACAGTTCAGTTTCGTAACGAAGTCGCAGGTCTTCGCGCTATCGCCGTCATCGGCGTGGTCCTGTTTCATTTGAAGGTGGCTGGTGTCCAGGGCGGGTTTGTCGGCGTCGACGTGTTCTTCGTCATCTCCGGCTATCTGATCACACGCAATATCCTGCGTGACGTCGACGCGGACCGGTTCTCGTTCGGCGGATTTTACCTGCGCAGGGCGCGGCGCATCCTGCCTGCGCTGATCTTCACCGTCATTCTCACCTATCTGGTCGGCGCTCTCTGGTGCTCACCCCTGATGTTCCTCGATCTGGCCAAGGAGTGCACGCACGCACTGCTGTCGATCGCCAACATCCAATATTGGCGGGAATCGCATCAATATTTTGCGCCCAATTCGGACGAACTGGCGCTGTTGCATTGCTGGTCGCTGTCGCTGGAGGAGCAGTTTTACCTGTTCTGGCCGCTCTTCATCGTGCTCGCAAACAAGTCCGGGCGGCCGTATCAGACGATCGCGGCGGCCGCGCTCGCCTCGCTCGTGGGCGCGATCGGCGTCGCCAAGGCCGATCCGCTGGCGGCGTTCTTCCTGATGCCGTTCCGGATCTTCGAATTCGCGGCAGGCGCGCTCGTCCTGCCGCTGGAGGCGCGGCTTCGTCCCAGCGGGGCGATCGCTGAGGCTCTGTCCACCGGCGGCCTGCTTTGCATCGTGGCGAGCATGCTGCTGTTCAGCTCAGACATGCCTCACCTGGAAGCTTTTGCTGTCGCGCCGTGCCTCGGCGCCGCCGCGACGATCTGGGCCGGCGACCGGAGCGTCGTTTCGAAACTCATCACCAACCGCCTCATGGTGGCGCTGGGGGCGATTTCCTATTCGCTCTATCTTTGCCACTGGCCCGTGATCTTCTTTGCCCGCTTCATCTTCGGCGGCATCGCCGACACGGTGCCGGGGATGGTCACGACGACCATTTGCATGCTCGCGATCGCGGTCCCGATGTATGCGTTCGTCGAGCGGCGGTTCATTCTGCCGCGACAACAGCGAGGCTCCCTGAGATATGCGGTCGGCGTCGCCTCGCTCATCCTGGGGCTCGCCGCGGTCACGCACTTCACCTTTCTCTCCCACGGTTTTGCGTGGCGGCTGCCCGCGACCCAAACGGCGCAGATGCACCTGCAGGGCTTCCCGGAGGGCGCCGACGTTACCAGTCCTTCAAGACAGGTCGGCGTTCAGTTCATCGGTGATTCAATCGGTATCGAATATGAGTACGGCCTCCGATCGATCATGCAGCAACTGCAGATCGGCTTCCGCACGGCCGGAGGCTCAGGCTGCCCGATTCTTCAGGGGGTCACGCTGTCGAAATCGATCCGGCGGGACGAATGCCGCCAGGCGCGCGATCTCGCGCTGGAACAGATGCAGCGCACGGACACGCCGATCATCTATGCGCAGTTCTGGACCTTATATGATGATGCGACGATCGACTACGACCAGGAAACGGCGAAATCCATTCCACCCGTCAAGGGCGCCTATCTGAAATTGAAGTCGGCGCTCGAACCGACGATCGAAGCACTTGTCGCGAAGGACCACCGAATCCTCCTGATCGGCGCGCAGATGGACCCCGGCTGTTTCATCAATGTGCCGCGCCTGCAGCCCGGACCGTTGCCACACATGCCCCAGCCGCCCTGTCCCGTGACGACAAGACAGGAAGCCGAACGCTACGTCGCTCCGATCGATCGAATCCTCGACCGCCTCAGCGCAAGATGGCCGGACAGGGTCACGGTGCTGCGTCCGGTCGATTATTTTTGCGACGACGAATGCCCGGTCGTGATGAACGGACTTTGGCTCTACAATAACCGCACCCATTTGAGCCTTGCGGGCGCCGACTACATGGTGAGCCGCAGCGGAGACGCGTTTCGCCAATTTCTCGCGGAGGGCGAGGCGCGCAGGTGAGATTTATCGCCGGGCCCGGGCGTGACGCCCGTGAGGCGCCGTCTATTCCGCCGGGTTGGCGGTGGGCGGCGCGCCGGCGGCTTGCGCGCCCGCGGCCTTCTTCTCGACGATCCGTACCGCGATGATCGAACCTTCATAGAGCGCGAGCAGCGGCAATGCGAGCGAGGCTTGGCTCAGCACGTCCGGCGGCGTCAACACGGCTGCGATGATGAAGGCAACCACGATGAAATAGCGGCGCTTCTCGCGCAGCATTTTCGAGGTGACGATGCCGATCCGGCCGAGCAGAGTCAGGATCACCGGAAGCTGGAACGCGATGCCGAAAGCAAAGATCAGCGACATCATCAGCGACAGATATTCGCCGACCTTCGGCAACAACTGGATCTGCGCGGTCTCGGCGCCGCCGGCCTGCTGCATACCGAGCGAGAAGCGCACCAGCATCGGCAGCACCACGAAATAGACCAGCATCGATCCCAGCAGGAAGAAGACCGGGGTTGCGATCAGATAGGGCAGAAACGCGCCGCGCTCGTGCTTGTAGAGGCCGGGTGCCACGAATTTGTAGATCTGGGTGGCCACGATCGGAAACGAGATGAAGCCGGCGCCAAACAGCGCAAGCTTCAGCTGCGTGATGAAATATTCCAACAGCGCGGTGTAGATGAATTTCGAATTCTCGGGGCCGGCGACCCAGACGAACGGCCACACCAGCACGTTGTAGATCTGCTTGGCGAAGAAGAAGCAGAAGATGAACGCCACGCCGAAGCCGAGCAGCGCCTTGATCAGCCGCGAGCGCAGCTCGATCAGGTGATCCATCAGCGGGGCTTTGCTGGCCTCGATGTCTTCGGCACTCATGACGCTTTGGCGTCCTTGAGTTCGTCGGCCATAGCCGGCGCAGCCTCCGACACCGCCGGGGCGGCCTCCGACAAGGTGGCCGCGGGTTGAACCTCGGCAGTGACCGCGAGCGGCTCGGTGGTGGCGGCGTGGGTTTCGGCTTCCACAAAGGTTTCCGCGGTCGGCGTCTCGGGCGTCGTCGGTGTGGCCGGCGGTTCGATCGCGGGCACGGCAGGCGTTTCGGCCGGCTTGTCGAGATCGCCGATATTCAGCGCGCCGGAAACATCCTTTTGCAGCGACGTCATGATGTTGCCGCCCGTGAAGCCGGTTGCGGCTTCCTTGACCTCATCGAAGCTCTTCTTGAGGTCGGCCATTTCGGCCTCGCGCATCGCTTCCTGGAACTGGCCCTGGAATTCGGCGGCCATCTTGCGCGCCTTGCCCATCCACTGCCCGACCATGCGCAGCACGCCAGGCAATTCCTTCGGACCGATCGCGATCAGCGCCACGACGGCGATGACAACCAGTTCACTCCAGCCGATGTCGAACATGAAAAGTTCCGCTTACGCGAGGCCTGTTTATTCACCCGTATGGGTGTTGCGGCCGCCGCGTCTCCCTCGATGTTCGGCTCAGACGGCCTTGCTGCCGACATCCGACCGCGCGGCCGAGGACGGCGCGGCATTATGATCGATGCTCTTGGCCGGCTCGGGCTTTTCGGCGGTCTTGTCGTCGTCCTGCATGCCCTTCTTGAAGGCCTTGATGCCCTGCGCGACGTCTCCCATCAGATCCGAAATCTTGCCGCGGCCGAACAGCAGCAGGACGACTGCGATCACCACGATCCAGTGCCAAATGCTAAGCGAACCCATCCTGCAACCCTCCAAACACGACAGGCCGGTGACCCGACCTAACCTTGACGGAAAGTAGGCGCGACGGGTGTCAAAGACAAGGACTTAGGCCCGTTTTGAGTGCATGATGACACACCCCCTTGACGCTATCGTTACCGGACCTGCCGATCGATTTTACCCCCGTGCTGAAATTTACAAGTTATCCGGTTCCCTACGGGCCGCCTCGCCCGTGGCGCGCCCGCTGTGCGCCGATCACACGGCCAAGGATCATCCGCAAGGATCATCGGCAAGCATCATCGGCGAGGATCATCGAAAATGAGACGATGGACGAAGCGGCTCGGATTCGGAGCCGGAATCCTGCTGATCTGCGCTGCCGGATTGGGCTTCCTGGTGTTGCGGGCATCAATGCCCCAAACCACCGGCAATCTGGTGCTGCCGGGTCTTGAAAAGCCGGTCCGGGTGATGCGTGACGCTCACGGCATCCCCTCGATCGCGGCTGCCAGCCGCCATGATCTCTATATGGCGCTCGGCTTTGTGCACGCGCAGGACCGGCTGTTCCAGATGGACATGCAGCGCCGCCTCGGCGCCGGGAGGCTATCGGAGGTCGTAGGAGATGCGGCCCTCGGGAGCGACCGCTTCATGCGGACACTGGGGGTCTACCGGCGGGCCTCCATCAGCGTGAACGCCGTGTCTGCCGAATTCAGGACCGTTCTCGACGCCTATTCGGCCGGAATCAACGCGTTCCTGCACAGTGGAAAGACGCTGCCGATCGAGTTCACGGTACTTGGTTATCGACCTGATGATTGGGCGCCTGCCGATAGCCTGGTGATCGGAAAACTGCTGGAATTGCAACACAGCGGTAACTATCGGCAGGAACTGCAGCGCGCCCGGTTGGCGCATTTGCTGCCCGCGGGCGAAATGGACAGCCTGTTTCCCGACTACCCCAAGGACGCGCCGGTCACGCTCAGGGAATTGGCGGCGCTGACGGATGGGCCGTTGCTGGACCGCGTGCTGGACGCGCTGCCCAATGACCGCTCGCCGCAGCGCGCCTCCAACAATTGGGTCGTCGACGGCGCCCACAGCGTCACCGGCAAGCCACTGCTCGCCAACGATCCGCATCTCGAATTCACGGCGCCCCTCGTCTGGTATCTCGCCCGCCTCGAGGCCGGTGATCTCGACGTCACGGGCGCGATGATCCCGGGCGCGCCGGTGGTCGTGCTCGGCCACAACAACCGGATTGCGTGGGGTTTCACCACCACCAACGCGGATGTCGCAGACGTCTTCGTCGAGCAGGTCGATGCAGCCGATCTGCGACGATATGCGACACCGCAGGGAACGGCCGCGTTCGATGTCCGCGACGAACGCATCATGGTGAAGGGACATCCGCCGGAAACATTAACGGTGCGCGAAACCCGCCATGGGCCGGTGATCTCGGACATCGTCAAGGACATGCCGCCGGCGCCTGCGAACTCGGCCTTGGCGTTGCAGGCAAGCTACCTCAATGACGACGATCAATCGGTCGAGGCGATCTGGCGCATCGGACTCGCGAAGGATTGGGCGAGTTGGCTGGATGCGCTGCGCCTGTTCACGGCTCCCGCGCAGAACATGGTCTTCGCGGATCGCAATGGAAATATCGGTTTCATCGTGCCGGGACGGATTCCGATCCGCAAAGCCGGCGACGGACGCATGCCGGTCGAAGGCGCCTCCGCCGATCACGACTGGGCCGGTTTCATTCCGTTCGATCAACTGCCGCAGACGTTCAATCCAAAGGCCGGGCATATCGCCACGGCGAACAACAAGATCGTGCCGGACGATTATCCGTTCCTCATCACCCATGATTGGGACGCGCCGTATCGGATCGAACGGGTCGAGGCCGGCCTTGCGGCAACGCCAAAACAGTCGATCGAAAGCTCGATGCTGCTGCAGCGCGACATCGTGTCGCTCGCGGCCAAGGAGTTGCTGCCGCTGATGCTGGCGGCCGAACCGTCCGACGCGCGCGAGCGCGCGGCGATCGATATGATCCGGCGTTGGGACAACCAGATGGCGGCGGACCGCCCCGAACCGCTGGTCTACGCGGCATGGGTCCGTGCGATCAACAAGCGGCTGTTCCAGCCGCGGCTCGGTATCATCTATGGCCGCTATTGGTCACCCTCGGCACGCGTCACGCAGAGCGTGCTGAAAAACAATCCCGCCTGGTGCGGGGATGAAGGCTGCCCGCGCCTGATGGCAGCGGCCCTCAGGGACGCGCTGGATGATCTCACCAGCCGTTACGGCGCAACGATGGCGCTCTGGCGCTGGGGCGAGGCGCATCGGGCGAGCTTCGAGCACCCGGTATTTTCCCACATTCCCGTGCTGGCCGCGTTGTTCGATCGGCATCCACCAGCGGGCGGCGCCGCCGACACCGTCAACGCCGGGGGCTTTGATGGCGGCAGGGACGACGTCCCGTTCGCCGACCATCACGGACCGGGATTGCGCGCGGTCTACGACCTCGCTGATCCCGACCAATCGACCTTTCAAATCGCGCTGGGCCAATCCGCGCACCTGCTGTCGCCGTATTACGACGACATGCAAAAGCTGTGGATGCGCTTCGAAGGAATCCGCATCGTCAGGGAGCCCGAAGGCGAAACCCTGACCTTGATTCCATAAAGAGCTAACTCCCGCCTTCGCCTTCCGGCTCCACAGGCGGGGCCAGCGTCAATTCCAGATCACCGGCTTCCAACGGCTCTTCGTCTTCGCGAAGCATGGGGTCGTCGGAAGGATTCGGAACGGTGAAACCCGTCGGCAATCGCGAATCCAGCAATCCCGTGCCTTTCAGTTCCTCCAATCCCGGCAGGTCGCCCAGCACCTCCAGGCTGAACTGCGACAGGAACGTTTCCGTGGTTCCGAAGGTCAACGGCCGGCCCGGCGTCTTGCGCCGGCCACGCGGCTTGATCCAGCCGGTCTCCAGCAGCACGTCGAGCGTGCCCTTGGAGGTGACAACGCCGCGGATTTCCTCGATCTCGGCCCGTGTGACCGGCTGATGATAGGCGATGATCGAAAGCACCTCGATCGCGGCGCGCGACAGCCGCCGCGTCTCGGTGATTTCCTTTGTCATCAGCCAGGACAGATCGCCCGCGGTGCGAAACGTCCATTTATTGGCGACGCGAACCAGATTGACGCCACGCGAGGCATAATCCACCTGCAGTTGCGCGAGCGCCACCTTGATATCGACGCCGTCGGGCATGCGCTTGGCCAACGCGGCCTGATCGAGCGGCTCGGAGGCGGCAAACAACAAGGCTTCCAGCAGCCGCAATTCCTCGGGCCGCGCCTGCGGTTCGGCAGGATTCAGTTCGACCGCATTCGGCTCGACCGGATTGGCTTCGACAAGCGTTGGTTCGGCGACATTCGAATCCACCGGAGTCGAATCTTCAAGAGTCGAATCTTCAAGACTTGGATGGACTTCGTTCGGATCGACTTCACTCGGATCGACTTCGCTCGGGTTGGCCTGGCCCAGATCGGCCGGATTCGAATCGGCCTGACTCGGAGTGGTGGCCTGAATTGGAGTGACCTGACTCGGGCTAGCCTGAATTGGCATGACCCGGCTGGTATCGGCCTGGCTCGAATCGACACCGTTCGGATCGACGGGATCCTCCTCGGGTTCGGCTACGCGCTTTTCCGCCAAGCTCGCCATGGCACAGTCTCCTTCTTGCACTTACAGTTCCGGTGCCGTCGCTGCGCCGGGGGCTTGCGGCGAACGCTTTCGGAAAAACAACGGCGCGAACGCCTCTTTTTGGTTCAGTTCCATCTCGCCTTCGCGCACGAGTTCCAGAGCCGCCGCGAAGCTCGATGCGAAAACCGTCGCCCGCTGCGACGGTTCCACGACGTAACCCAGCAGAAATTCGTCGAGGCAGCTCCAGTCTTCCGACTCGGCCATCCCGATCAGGCGCTCCAGCGAGGCGCGCGCTTCGGCGAGCGACCACACGCTGCGCTTGGCCAGATGCACCGTGGTCAGCACCCGTTGCTGGCGCTGCACGGCATAGGCGGTCAACAGATCGAACAGGGTCGCGGTGAATTTGGGCCGGCGGATTTCAGCAATTTCCTCCGGCGTTCCCCGCGGAAAGATGTCGCGCAGCAATTGCGGCCTGTTCATCAGCCGGTTGGCGGCCTCGCGAATGGCCTCGAGCCGGCGCAGCCGGTTGGCGAGCGCGGTAGCCATTTCCTCGGCACTCGGTCCCTCGGCCTCCGGCGGTTCGGGCAGCAGCAGCCGCGACTTCAGATAGGCGAGCCACGCCGCCATCACGAGGTAATCGGCGGCGAGTTCCAGCCGGATCTTGCGCGCGGCCTCGATGAACAGCAGATATTGATCGGCCAGCGCCAGAATGGAAATCTTGGCGAGATCGACCTTTTGCTGCCGCGCCAGCGCGAGCAGCAGATCGAGCGGGCCTTCATAGCCCTCGACGTCGACCACCAGCGCCGGCTCGCCTTCGGCGAGCTCGGCCGGCCGGCCGGTCTCAAACGACAATATCTCCGCGGTCATGCGCCCGTTCCCAATCGACCGATCAAGGCATCAAGCTCCGCCCTCGCCGCGGTCCGGTCGAAGGCCAGCGGGGATTTGCGCGCGGCCAAGGCGCGGCGCGCCCGCTCCAAGGCCTTGCCCGACAGTTCCGGCGTCTCACCGGCCACCTGACGCATTTCGTCGAGCTTGCCGTTGCAGTGCAGGACCACATCGCATCCGGCGGCAAAAGCGGCTCGGGTCCGCTCGGCGATCGATCCCGCCAGCGCATTCATGGACACGTCATCACTCATCAACAAACCTTGGAACCCGACAAAACCCCGAATCACCCGCTCGATCATTGTCGCAGAAGTCGTCGCGGGATGGGCGGCATCGACCGCGCTAAACACAACATGTGCGGTCATGGCCATCGGCAGGTCCGCGAGCGGCTGGAACGCCGCGAAATCGGTGCGATTGAGTTCGTCCTCCGGTGTATCCACCACCGGCAGGCTGTAATGGGTGTCCGCGGTCGCCCTTCCATGCCCTGGAATATGTTTAAGCACCGGTAGAATACCACCCTGCTCCAGGCCGTCGGTCACGGCACGGGCGATCGCCGCCACCTTACCGGGCTCGGTTCCATAGGCACGGTCGCCGATCACCGCGTCGGCCCCCGCGACCGGTACGTCCGCGAGCGGCAGACAGTCGACGGTGACGCCGACCTTGAGGAGATCGTCCGCGATCAGCCGTGCGCTCAGGCGGGCCGCCGTCAGGCCAAGTGCCGAATCAATGTCGTAAAGCCGCCCGAACAACGCGCCGGGGGGATAAACCGGCCAGTTTGGCGGGGCGAAACGCTGCACCCGGCCGCCCTCCTGATCGATCAGGACCGGCGCGTCCACATCACCCACGATGCTTCTTAATTCGCTATTTAACGCCGCAACCTGCGAAGGATTATCAATGTTCCGCTTGAACAGGATGAATCCCCACGGCTGTTCCGCGGCGATGAACTCGCGCTCTGCCGCGCTAAGTTCCGTTCCGGCTATGCCAGTGATGAAGGCCCGCCTTCGCATACCGCGCCGAATAGCGCGGTCGATGCGAAGGGGTCAAGGAAGCCTGCGTTAATTCTTTGGGACGAAACACTGCCCGCCAGCCGATTTAAGGCCGGCGCAGAACTGCAACGCTTCATCGCGCGATCCGAACGGACCGACGCGGGCCTGGAACATGATGCCTTTTTCGCCCAGATCGGCGCGGTTGATGACGGGATCACGTGAGCCCAGCACCGCCGGGAATTTGGTCTGCAGCGCCTTATAGGAGGCCTGGGCGTCGCCCTCGCTCTTTTGCGACGATACCTGGACCATAAACCCGCCGCTTGCACCGCTGCTGACGGCACTAGGGGCCGCTGCGGCTGGGGCCGGGTTGACCGCTGCAACCCGCGGGCGGGGCTCCGCCGCGGGCGGGGGGACCGAATCCTGGGCCGATTGCGGCGATATCGACAGCGGTGAATTGGCGCTGGCATTGGCATTGGCCGGGCTCGGGGTGCGCGCGGCCATCTTGGCGGCCTGCTTGCCGGCCGGCGGTGGCGCGGGCGCGGCCGAGCCGTCGGGCTGGTCGCCTTTGACGGAGAGCGTCCTGATCCGCCGCGGTTCGTTGCTGGTCAGCGTGCCATTGCCCGGCGCGCCGCCGCCTGCGGTGCCGGTAATCCCACCAGTGGGCGACACGCTCGACGGCGTCGGCGGGTTGCCGTTCTGGCCCAATTGCGGAAACACCACGCGCGGTCCGCCGCTGACGGAGCGTGAATTGACGTCGACCGGCGCTTCCTCGCGGGGCACCAGCTTCTCGGTCCCGTCACCCATCGTCAGGCGGTCCGGTACCTTGGCGCTGCCGTCCGACGGTGCGGGCATGATCTTGGTCGGCGCATTGTCGGCCCTGATGATCGGCGGCTCGCCGCTGCGGGATGATCCGACATAGGTGCGATAGGCGAACGCCGC
>Ga0137412_10003009_pt1 | contig 13448 bp, 13 predicted proteins | sample CZODoug2_1_16fun_FD_122160 | JGI IMG/M metagenome (GOLD analysis project Ga0137412, IMG submission 122160) | Vadose zone soil fungal communities from Angelo Coast Range Reserve, California, USA - CZODoug2_1_16fungal (Hybrid Assembly) | ecosystem: Environmental > Terrestrial > Soil > Vadose zone... | reverse complement strand
CGAGGAGCCGTCCGGCGATGTCGTCGTGACGGATCCGGCCGGTGGCGGCACCGGGGTGCCCAAATGCTGGTCTGGCGGGCCCGCGTCGACCGGTGGGGTCGGGCCCTGGCCGGCGTCGACCGGCGGATTGGAGCCCGTACCGGGATCGACGGGCTGGCTCGGCGGATTGGGGTCGACCGACTGATTGGGCGGGTTGGGGTCGACCGACTGGCCCGGCCCCGGGTCGTAGCCGGTGTAGCCGGACCCGTTGTTGTTGCCGGTGTAGCCGCCGTCGGCGGGTGGTTGGCCGGTGGTGCCGGGGTCGGAGCTGGTGGGTCCGGGGTCGTAGCCGGTGTAGCCCGATCCGCCGGAGTTGCCCGTGTAGCCGCCGTCGGCGGGCGGTTGGCTGCCGGTACCCGGATCTGGACTCGTGCCGGTGCCGGGGTCGGGGCTCGCGCCTTGCTCGGGGTCGGGTGTGGATCCCGATTGGGTTGGGCCAGGGTCGGTCCCGGTGTAGCCGGAGCCGCCGTTGTTGCCGGTGTAGCCGCCGTCGGCGGGTGGTTGCCCACCGCTGCCGGGGTCGCTGCTGGTGGGTCCGGGGTCGTATCCGGTGTAGCCAGAGCCGCCGGAATTGCCGGTGTAGCCGCCGTCGGCGGGCGGTTGGCTGCCGGTACCCGGATCTGGACTCGTGCCCGTGCCGGGGTCGGGGTCGGGGCTCGCGCCGGTGCCGGGATCAGGTGTCGTGCCCGGATCTGCTGGCGGTCCCGCGTCGACCGGCGGCGCTCCGCCCGATGGACCGGCATCGACCGGCGGTGGCCCCGAGTTGTCAGATGGCGGCGTCGGATCGGCCGGCTCCGGGTCCGCTGGTGCCTGCGTGCTGTCGCCACCCGGATTTGCCGGATAGCCGCTGTTGCCGGTGTAATCCGGAGGTACGACCGGCCCGTCGCTGGCCGGGTAGCCGCTGGTAGGCGGCTGCGGACCGCCCCCGCCGGCGCCGATGCCATTGTCGATCGCCCACTGGTACCACTCGGGCGGAATCTGGTCGCCCAGGTATTCCCCGTATCCGAACAGCACGCCGGCAGCGGCCCCGGCCGCCACACCGGCGCCCTCCCCGAAGTACCCGCCTAGCGTGTCGTTGCCGTCGTGGCCTGATCCACCACCCAGCGAAGGCGGAAATCCGACGACACTGCCCACCATTGCCCCGTACTCCCCACCCGCTCTGGCCCAATCTGTAGTGGTGTCGTTGAACTTGTCCAGGGCCGGGTCACCCCCCTGGGCGACCGGAGGCGGCGCGGCCGAGCTGACCGTGGAGGCCGCAGCAACACCGCCGCCGCCGACTCCACTCGCGCCCTGCACCTGGTTCGTGTCCGGCGCATTGACCGTGTCATGGCTGATGAGATCGAAAAGCATGTGCAGCAAGGAGCTCATGACTGGCCTCCGGCGAGGTACGGCTGGGCAGTGATCGGTTGGCGCGGCGCGGGCGGGGCGCATTGCAGCGCGGCCAACCGACGGCCCCGGCGGGCGATGTCATCGGTACGAAGCCATACCCAGCGCGGGATCTGGACCTGGGCCTGCTGCCCGGGCGCAACCTGCGGCACGGGCCGAACGGTCTGGTCCCGGGTGGCTCGCCGCCATTCGAGGACAATTATCGTGGCAATTCCACCGATGAGCAGAATAGACGACAGATATCCGTCGAGCGTAATCACCTGCAGCAGCGTGACCCATCCAGCGCCGGAGCCGAGCGCCTTTGCGTTCCAGGCGCCGTGCTCGGCGAACGCAATGACAAATGCGGCCGGCGCTGCCCATCGGGCCAGCCGAAACCGCTGCCGGTAGAGGAAGGTAATTGCCAAACCGAGGCTGACCACACCGGTAAAGAGAAGGTGACCGCCGGACAATTGCGCACCTCCGGGCATCTTTCCCTCGGAGGGGAACAGCAACGAGAACGGGCTCGCACCCCAATCGGTGCCGCCGCGTCCATACATGGCGTTCTCATAAAGCGCAAAGCCTGCACCCACCCACATACCGAGCATGGTGATGTCCACTGCGGACGGTCGTACATCGCTGCGCCTGGCCGCCAACCATACGATCAGCACCACCAGTAGCGCCTTAATGAATTCCTCGAGCAGCGGCACGAGCACGGCACCCGCGGCCAACGAGTTCGGGCCGAGAGCCTTGGCGATCGGCGTACCAATCAGGCGCACGATCGCGCCGTCGGCGAGGCAGCCGGCCAGCCCGGCGCCGAGGAACACCCGCCAGGTCATGGTCCGAACGACTCCGGCCGCGAGCAATGCGATGACGAGCGTCCAGCCGTGCGCGAACGCATCGGAGAAGAACTTTCCGCCGCCACCGGCGTTCGTGATTTTCGGCAACGCGATGATCAGCACCAGCCCGGAAATCGCCAATCCAGCGAGCGAAACGAGATTCAGCACCTTGGCGCGATGGGCCGGGGACGCGGTCCGGGCGCTGAACAACAACAACACCCGCAGCCCGATCGCGACCGCCGCGAGCACGATGCTCGATGCCGCCGACTTGGGCAGCACGTGCACGGTCCGAAGCAGAATGCCGGCCAGCGACAGCACCAGGCATGCGCCGCCGAGCACCGCGAGCCGATGGTCGCTGAACGTCTTCTTGGCGGCCGGTGTCGCCGGTACCGACGATGGTCCCGGCGCCGGCGCAGGTTGTGGCTGCCGACCGAGCACGGCTTGCTGCGTAGGCACGGCTTGCCGCGTAGGCACGGCCTGCTGCGCAGGTACGTACTGTTGCGCAGGTAGGTATGCCTGCGCAGGCACGGGCTGCTGCCGCTTCATAGTCTTCCCCGAGATCGATGATCGCTTCGTGTCCGCGATCGACGGTAAGCGCTCGCCGTCCGTTTCAAATCCGTGGAACTACCCGAAACCTGCGGTCGGACTACCTACGCCCACGCGGACGAGCGGTCGCGCCTGGGCGTCAAGCCCGGTCCGCGGGTCGGTGCTCAGGTCTCGGCTGCGCCGGACACTCGGTGCTGCAGCGCCTCGTATTTGCCCTGGACGTGGTCGGCGGCCATCGAACGGGCGATGCCTTCGCTGCCCGATGACGCCCACGACGCGAACAGTCGCCGCTGCGTCAGCGACTGGAGATACACCCCGATGGCCCGCGCCGGATCGGTGTCGGCAAGTGTGTCCGCCCAGCGCTCGTACAGCTCGCCACCCGAATCGTCGAGCGCATCCAACTGATATCCGTACCGCTTCCAGAGTGTCTCTGCCTGCGGCCAGCGGCCGGCACCGAGCAGGTCGCTGAATTCGGCGTTCATCCGAACCCGACAGGATGCACACAGCTCCTGTTCGCCGCGTGCCTTAACGTCTACCGTCGCATGCGGCTCGTTTCGGCAAACCGCGCATCTCGAACGGGCCATACTCTTTCGTTTCCATAGCTGGACGACAAGGACGACGATCGCAATGACGAGAATGAAAATACAAGCACGGCAGGGATCACGCCGTCGTAGTCAGAAATGCCATGCCAGACCGGAACTCTCCGGCTGATCCCGATCGCACCTGCATCGGTGTCGACCAACAGCACGTGGTGATGATGGCCGGCAGTGTCGACCCAATTCCCGTTGCAGGACTGCCCGCCCCGGCTGGAGTGACTGCAGGAAGACTCGATCACATTGCGTTTGGTCCCGATCAGTCCGGCCCACAGCAGCAGCTCGATGGCGCACAGCGTCCCGAACGCGACGCAGACGCCACCGATGACGGTCCAGACCATCACGATTGCGGGGCGGCGGGCCATGCGAGGAACCTATGTCGCACCGTGCGCCCGCACATGGGGAACGATTCATCAAATTGCGCCGATGACCCACCCAGATTTCGACTGGTCCGGCCCATCGGCGCGGCGAATTCGGTGTTATTGCCTTGACGATGCCGACGGCCGATGTGGTTGGATCGACCGGCCTCGACCATGGGAGACCAGGTGAAGCTCGCGCCGCTCCGGCGAAACCGGGATTTCATGATCCTCTGGTCCGGGGAGGCCGTTTCCGCGATCGGCACGTCGATGAGCGTGCTGGTATTCCCGCTGATCGGTTACGCGATTACTCATTCGACCGTCCAGGCCGGACTCGCCACCACCGCGGTCTTGTTGGGCCGCGTCGTCGCTCGGCTGCCGGCCGGCGCACTGGTCGACCGGTGGGCCCGCGGCCGGGTGCTGCTGTTGACGAGGGTTAGCGGGGCGGTGTTTTACGGCAGTCTCGCTGCTGCGACCCTGGCACATCACCTGACGCTGGCGCACCTTATCGTGGTCGGCTTTCTCGGCGGTATCACCGATTCGTTCTTCGCACCGGCCGCCTCGGCCGCGGTACGCACCGTTGTGCCGCAGGAACAGCTGCCGGTCGCCTACAGCCAACTGCAGGCGCGTGAGCATGCCGCCGATCTCGTCGGCCCGCCACTGGGCGGCGCACTGTATTCGGCAATCCGCGGACTGCCGTTCCTGGTCGACGCGATCTCGTATGCGATTTCGGCGATATCAATTACCCGGATACGTACGCCGCTGCCCGCTCCGGACAACGGTTCCGCGCGCAAGACAGTATTCGCTGACGTCGCCGAGGGACTTCGGTTTGTCTGGCGACATGCAGTGATACGGGCGATCATCCTGTGGGGCGCGGCAATCAATTTCGCCGTTACGCTGGTGTTGGTGACAGTGACGCTTCGACTGGTGCGAGCCGGAACGCATCCGGCCGCGATCGGCCTGGTCGATACGATCGCCGCGGCCGCCGGTCTACTCGGCGCCATCCTTGCCCCGCTGATCATCAAGCGCATGCGTACCGGCGCGACGACGATCGTCACGGGAATCATTCTCGCGATCATCGTCGTGCCGTTGGCCTGGACGACAAGTGTCCCGATAATCGGTGCATTGCTCGCCGCCGGATTCCTGTTGCTGCCGGCCAACAACTCGGGGATATCTGCGTACATGGTCTCGGTCGTGCCCAATCGGCTGCAGGGTCGGGTTAATTCGGCCGGTGGGTTCATATCCGACGGAATGCGGCCGATCGCGCCTGCGCTGGCCGGTGTGCTGGTCGGTTCGGTCGGCGGCCGGACCGCGGCAATAACCGGTGCGGCATTCGTCGTGCTGAGTCTGGTGCCGCTATTGGCAAGCAGCGCAATCCGCAGCCTGGGGCGCCCCGATACCTGGGCAACTATAGGGGGAGTTGCGGAGCCTAACTCTCCGTCGAACCTGGGCTGAGCCCGAGCCGGGCAGCCTCGGCGGCGGCCTGCTCTCCACGATTACGGACTATCTCGCGCCTGGCTTTCATGATCGGGATGGGTTTCGTACGCATAATGTTGGCGAAACCCATCCCAGATCATGAAGCGGGTTCGAGTCGGGCGGCCGACCATGATCATGAGGGGAATTCGTACCGAAAACCGGCACAGATCCCCTCACGATCATGAAAACCGTCCCACGTCCCCAGCGACGGATCAGGAAGCCGACTGCTCGGCGAACGTGGGCCGTACCTGCGGACCCCGGTCAGCCCCGTCCAGCTGACGGAGCATCCCGAGATCGTCACGCACCGCCCAATGCTCGACCAATCGGCCGTCGGCGACCCGGAAAATGTGGACCGCTTCCGCAACGATGTCGCGTCCGCTCGGCTCCCGATCGGCCAACTGCGGAAACCCGCTGCCCACGTGGCGCCCGGTGTTCGAGAACCACAGCATCACCAGATCGGCGCCCGTGGTGACGGCGTGCACCTCGTACGTCACATCGGCGAAGCTCTCGGTGATCCAGCCCCGCACGACGCGCATAATGTCCATACCGCGCCGGCCGCTGACATGGTCGAGATGATCCGGGCTGAATGCCTCGCTCAGGATCGTCTCGTCTCCGGTACGGAGGTAGTCCACGTAGCGCAGCGCGAGCCGCTCGTTATCGGTACTCATGTTTGTCTCCCCGTTGGGTACGCCGCCGGATCGCGGCGGTGCCATAACAACGTATCGCGGACTTGCGTGGCGGGCCGCCGAATTAGTCCGTGATAGTGCTCGCCTCAGCCAAGTCCGCTGGTCAGCGTCAGCTTGAGGGCGCCGCCGAGAAAGCCGGCCAGCCGTTCCGCCTCGGTCTCGATCGGGTGCCGCGTCCAGCGTGGCAGTGGGCCGAATCGTTCGATCCCGACGTGGATCTGGCGGCCCCTGCGCTCGTATTTCCAGACGCCCGCAATTCGACCGTTGACGAGCAGCACAGGCGAGACCCAGCCCTGTAGCCGGTAAATGCGCGTTCGATAAATCGGATCGAGGGCGGGCTCGCCCGGACCGGGCCGGGACGGTGGACCAACGCGTCGGCACGCGCACACCACCCACTGGTCGAAGCCGGGCAGCAGCCGGACGACGTTTGTTCGTACGGTCGAGGCGAGTTCCTTTATGTCGTCGGTCATCATCCAGTACGGCTCGCCGTCGACGCTGATCTCGGTCGCCGCATCGCCTAGTGCCGCGAGCAGCTGCCTAGCCCGGGCCCGGGTGGTGCCCCACCAGGCCGCGATTTCGGTCGGCGACGCCGGTCCGTATGCCCTGAGGTAGCGACCGGCGATTTCGGCAAGTGCATTTCGCTCGATATGTTCGTACCGGCTCGGGATCCAACTGGCCGGGTTGGTGAACGTGACCCGCTGGCCGTTGCTGGGTCCGAAACAGAGCTTTCCCAGGTACGAGGCCGGTTTGAGTGATCCGCCCCAGCTGCCCTGGACCATTTCCGCCATGGCCGGCGAGCCGCTGAGCCGACCGATCGCGGCGGCGAGCTCCGTTCTGCTGAGTAGTTGGCCGTGCAGCGCCTGGCCGACGAACTCGGCCAATTCCAGCTGGGAGTCCGTAATCCGGGTGCTGGTATCCACGCGTGAGCGCATACCGGCGAACCACAGGCCCAGATCGGCGGCCGACAGCACGTGAAGCGTGCCTCGCATCGCCCACAATTTCACTAGTGTGCGTTGCTGCCATAGAGCGTCCTGCACTGCATCACGGGTGAGTCCCTCGATTCGCGCCCACAGCGCCAGCTCGACCGACGACAGCACCTGCGCGTGCAGGCCACACATGCGCTCGACCACCGCGATCAGATCGGCCGGCTCGGCACGATCGACCAGATATTGCTGCCGCATGCGCCAGGCCAGCGCCTGGTCCCAGGAAACGTCGGTGGGGGCCGGTTTCGCCACCGCGGCAACGTTACTCGCCTATTCTCATGAAATGCATTCCGACCTTGACGTCCGGTCCGCTAGTGACTCCGACGCGGCAGCGATTGCGGCGCTGCATGCGGCGAGCTGGCGGCGACATTACCGGGGCGCATACGCCGACTCGTTCCTCGACGGCGATGTCGAGGCCGACCGGCTCGCGGTGTGGTCGGCCCGGCTCGGTACGCCTGATCCACAGTTGGTCACCGTGGTAGTGGAAGCGCCCGCCGGGCTGGCCGGATTCGCCCACGCCGTTCTTGACAAGGACGAGCAGTGGGGCACCTTGGTCGACAACCTCCATGTGGCACTGGCCTACCAACGAAATGGCGTTGGCGCGCGGCTGATGGAGAGTATTGCCGAAGCGGTCGGCGTCGGCCCGATGTACCTCTGGGTGCTCGAGCAAAACGTCGCCGCACAAGCGTTTTATCGCCGACTCGGCGGGCAGTCCGTGGAACGCGCATTGGTCCCGCCGCCGGGCGGGGTGCCCAGCAGACTCAACGGCAGCCCTAGCCGCCTGCGCATGTGCTGGCCGGACGCGTCCGTACTCGCCGGCTGAGGCTATTGCGTCAGCGCTCGATGGAGGCCACCAGCATTGCGGTGATCGTCGCGTCGTCCACGAGCGAGCCGTCCCACACCGTGGTCAATCTGCTGACCCGCGCCTGCCGGTCAAGCTCCACCGCGACGATGCCGTGATCAACGGTGGCACCCTTTCTCGTCCACTCATAACCGCCGCCCTGGACGCCTCCAACAACGTGCCGTATTGAGGTGCCCGGCCCGTAGGGAAGCAGGTCCAGCGATTGGCTCAGGAATGCTCGAATAGCCGGCTGCCCAACGACAGTCGTATGCAGCGTCAGGTCCTCGAATGCGGCATCTACGGTGAACAACTCGGCTGCCCCCGCCGCGTCACCGGCCGCGAAAGCGGTGGCGAGGGCGGACGTAATCTGGCGCAATACCGGCGGCGACTGCTCACCAACCGTGCCTTCGCCGAAATTGGTCGGGAACTGGTCCTTCGGGGTGCGCAATTTGCCGGTGGCCGCGGCGCCGAAATGGCGACCGTCCCAGTAGTCCACCTCGCGGACTATCTTGCCGTCCCGAAAGTCGATCGGGGCAATAATGCGCAGCTCGCTCCCGAAGAGCTCGGGCGAATCGGTGAACAACACGATCCCACTGCGAGCATCGCCGATGATCCTGGTCGGATACGACCGGCCCGTAGCCGGCCAGCCCGGCATGAACTGAGCGAACAGATCATAAAGCGTCTGCCAGGTACGGAATTGCGAGCCCAGGGTGCCATCGGTGTACGTCATCAGATGCCGGGAAAAGTGGGCCAGAAAGCGGTCAACGTTCCGGCTGGTCTTATCGCGAAATGTCGAGGTCACCAGTCGCCGCAGTTCCGGTGTGGCGTGGCTGCCATCCGGCCCGGAATCGGGGACCGAATCGGCCACGGCTGGGTTGCTCAGGGTGGTCAGTGCGACCGCGGCCGCACCACCGGCAAGTAGCCCTCTGCGTGTTACGTGCGTCATGTCGTCCGCCAATTGTTGAAGCATCAACTGAAGGCTCAACATATCAGAAATAGTTAAAGCTTCAAGTGTTGGCTAGACTCGGCGCATGACCACCGACGAGACGCGCTGGCTGAGCGACGCCGAGCGCCAGGCGTGGGCGCCCTTCGTCGGGGTACTCCTCAAACTGCCGCCCGCTCTCGACTCGGCCATGCGGCAGGGCACCGGTCTCAGCCATTTCGAGTACGTCGTCCTGAGCGCGATGTCCGAGGCCGGCGATCGGACGCTGCCGATGAGCAAGCTGGCGGCGGTGACCAACGCGTCCTCGTCCCGGCTGTCGCATGTGGTCGACAAGCTGGAGCAACGCGGGTGGGTGCGCCGCTCGGGTCATCCCACCAACGGTCGAGTCACCCATGCGACGCTCACCGACGATGGGATGGTGATCGTCGTCGAGACCGCGCCCAAACACCTGGAGGCGGTACGCGCGCTGGTCATCGATGCCCTCAAACCCAGCCAGCTCGGCCAGCTGGCGGCGATCGCCAATCAGATCCTTGAGCGGGTCGCCCCCGGCGACGCGGTCGCCATTGCCGCGGCGATGCGAGATCGGTAGTGCCAGGCGGATGTCAGATCAATTGGACGCCGGTAACGCGGAGCAGGTCGAGCTTCTCGGCGTCCACGCTGCCCGGACGCGCGGTGTAGACCACGATTCGAACGTCGGAGTCGGGCGCGGTGAGCACATCGCACTCCACGGATACCGGCCCGACGGTTGGCGACTGGATCGTCTTCCGCTCGGAGATCTGCCGAGTGACCGTATAGGTGTCCCACAACTCGATGAACCAGGCGCTGTTTGCCCGCAGGTCGCGGATCATCGCCGCCAGCTCTCGATCCGCCGGATAGCGGGCCGCCGCGTCGTGCAGGTCGGCCACCATTGTGGCCGCGAAGCGACCGTGTTCCTCCGAGGTCCGCTCGATCAACGATTCGTTGCGCATGAAAAGGCACCAAATAATGTTGCCGTCACGGCCGGTACGTTCTTCATGCCAGCCGAACAGCCCCCGCCACAACGGATTGGCGAATATCAGATCCCAACTGGCGGTGAACACGCCAACCGGTGTGTCGGCCAATCGGTCGAGAATTCGCTGCAATCCGGGGCTGATGTGCCGCGAGACCACGGTCTGCGGCGGCGGCGCGATCCCGGCCGACACATACAGCAGGTCACGTTCGGTATCGGTCAGCCGCAAGGCGCGGGCCAGCGCGGCGAGCACCTGTGGGGACGGGTTGCTCGCCCTGCCCTGCTCGAGCCGGACCAGGTAGTCGACCGACACTCCGGCCAGCGCCGCCAACTCCTCCCGCCGTAGGCCGGCCGCGCGCCGCCGATCGCCGCTCGGCAGCCCGACCTCCTCGGGACGAACGCGGTCGCGCCAGGCACGTAAGGCGGCGGCGAGTTCGGACTGCATACGTCCATCATGCTGCGTCGGCGAGCCGGTTGGGTGGTATCCGTGGGACCTGGATATGTCGGTCGGGCGCGACGACCGTGAGAGTCATGACAATTACTCTGATCACCGGCGCCAACAAGGGGCTCGGCTACGAGGCCGCCCGGCGTCTTCTCGAATCCGGTCATACGGTCTATATGGGTGCCCGGGATCCGGATCGCGGCAAGACCGCCGCCGACGCGCTGGGCGGGCGGTTCGTTCAGCTGGACGTTACCGACGACGCATCCGTTTCGTCGGCGCTCGCTGGGGTCGCTGCCGAGGCGGGCGGGCTCGATGTTCTGATCAACAACGCCGGCATTGCTGGCGGGCGGATTCCGCCGCCCGACGTCACCGCTGACGACGTGCGCCGGATATATGAGACCAATGTGTTCGGCGTCGTCCGGATGATCCATGCTGCGCTGCCGCTGCTGCAAAAGTCCTCGGCGCCAGTCATCGTGAATGTCTCAAGTGGACTGGGTTCGATCGGCATCGTCACCGATCCGAGTCGGCTGGAAGCCCAATTCCCGGCGGTCGCATACGGGTCGTCGAAATCGGCGGTAGTAGCGCTGACCGTGCAGTATGCCAAGGCGCTGCCCGATATTCGGATCAATGTGGTGGACCCCGGCTATACGGCAACCGATCTGAATCGCCATTCCGGCACCCAGTCGGTGACCGAAGGGACCGACGCGATCGTCCGGCTGGCCACAATTGGCCCCGACGGCCCGACCGGCGGGTTCTTCGACCGCGACGGTGTGGTGCCCTGGTAACGCTCCGCCCCCGCCCCGTGATCATGCAGAAACCCAGAGGGACACGCCGCGCCAGACCTGCATATGCGCATGATCACCGACAGTTCGGCGGCGCCGGCACGGATCGCCGGGTCGCGACCCCAGGCAGGCCTAAATCGCTGGTTCGACGCCCGTCGACGTACATAGTCTTGGTTGGTGAGCAACGATGTGCAGGGCGGCGGCAATCGACCGATGTGGACAGAGCTACCGCAGCATGTCCGCGCCGTCGTCGAGGAGATGGTCGGCGCCAAGGTCACCGATGCCCAGACCGCGCACGGCGGTTTCTCGCCGGGATTTGCCTCGGCGCTCGCCCTGTCCGACGGCCGCCGGGTCTTCGTCAAGGCGATGTCGGACGCGCTGACTCCGGGTGGCGCCGGGCTCTACCGACGAGAACAACACATCCTTGAGGGCCTGCCGTCGACGGTGCCGACGCCCCGGCTGCTCGCCGTGCGGGACGACGGCGATTGGATTGTGCTGCTGTATGAGCTCGCCGATGGCCACAACCCGGTGCCGTCGCGGCCGATGGAGCTCATGGCGATGTTGGCGACCTACCGCTCACTTGCCGCGCTGCTCGATCCCAGTCCGCTCGCGCTGGATTCCTTCGAGAGCAACTGGGGGCGCCGATTCGACGAATGGGAAGGACTCGGCGGGGCGCACGCAGACGCTGTCGTGGAGGCTTTCCCGCAGCTGAATGTCGCGGCGACCGCCCAAGTCGCCTCGGGCTGGCGCAATGCCGTACAGGGGAATGCCCTCGTACACGGCGATCTACGGGCCGACAACATGATCCTGACCCAACATGGCGTGCTCGTGCTGGACTGGCCCGAATCCTGTATCGGCGCGCCCTGGCTCGATCTCGTGCTCGCATTGCCGAGCATGGCGATGTTTCCGGACGGACCTGCGCCGGAGCCGATCGTACGTACCCATCCGCTCACGAGGTCCGTCGAGTCCGGTCATCTCGACGCGGTTATTGCCGCGCTGGCCGGGTTTTTCGCGGTCAATTCGGTAAGGCCGGCGCCACCGGGATTACCGACGCTGCGCGAATTCCAACGCGACCAGGCAATCGCAACCCTCGACTGGCTACGACAGCGCCTGCACTAGTCGAATGATATGTACGGGTCGCGCAGGTTGGCCACCAGAGCGTCCGGTGATTGTCCGGAACCGACCATGGTCCGCTCCTTCACCCAGGCGGCTTTGCCGAACACGGGCAGCATGTCGTGCTCGGCCGCGCTCAGCGGGCGAATCTCCTGATAGCCATCAAGAAATGACTCGCGGACCGTATCGGGTATGCGCGTGTAAACGTACGCGACGTCATAAGCGCGCCAGCCGTAACCACACAGATCGAAGTCGAAAAAGACCGGCCGTCGGTCGGTGTTGAAGTGGTAGTTGAGTGCTTGCACGTCGCCGTGGATGATTCCCCAACCGCCGGGGCCGGGGTCGAAGGTCATCAACTGGTCGCGTATTCGCTGCACCTCCTCTTCGATGTAATGTGCAGCGGCCGGATCAGCGGCCGCGAGCGCCGGGCGCAATACCTGCATCGCGCGGTCCAGCAGCGACTTCTCGTCCAGCCGGTAGCGGTTATGGTCGGTTCGGAAAAGGTCTGCTGCGGCGTGAATCTCGGCGAGTGTGCGCCCGACGCGTTGCTGTTCCTCGCCCGCAGACAGGCCGGTCGGATGATCGGCGGCCCAGGAGAACAACGTGTAGAAGCGGCCATTGATTTTGCCCAACGGGTCGCCATTGCCGCGCGGTATTGGATAGGCCACCGAAACCTCGTGCGCCTGCAGGTGCGTCAGGAGGTCGAGCTCGAAGCGCGCCTCGCCGTCGTCGCGAACCCACCATTTGTCCGGGCCCTGGATTCTCAGGGCGTATCGATCCCCGTCGATCTCGACGGCATAAATGTCGTTTATGCCGCTATTCAGAAGCCCGCACGACGCGCGGTCACCAAGCCCATACTCCGCGACTACGAGCGTCTCCACGACTGCCACCGGCGTCGGATTCATGGCACTCCTCAGGCCGTCGCTGTCCAACGATCGGTAGCGTAGACCGGGTGACTGGTTCCGTTATACCGAAGCCCGGCGACGGTTATCTTCAGCATGTCCGAGAGTCTGTGGTGGCGTCGCTTGATGGCTTGTCTGAATACGATGTGCGCCGGCCGATGACTCCGACGGGCACGAATCTGCTGGGACTCGTGAAGCATTTGGTGGGTATCGAATTTGGGTATCTGGGTGTCAGCGTGGGGCGCCCGGCACCGGTCCGATTGCCGTGGATCGAGGACGCGACCGCCTGGGCGAATCAGGACATGTGGGCCGATTCTGGCGAGTCTCGCGATTATCTCATCGAGCTATATCGCACCGCCTGGGTGCATTCTGACGCTAATTTGCGGGACTTGGGCGGGTCCGCTCCGGCGACGGTCCCCTGGTGGCCGGACGATCGGAAAGAAACCACGTTGGGTTTGCTCGCCGAACGTGTGTTAACCGATACGGCGCGGCACGCCGGACAGGCCGATATATTGCGCGAATTGCTGGATGGACGGGGCGGCCGCGACAAGGGGTCA
>Ga0137412_10003008_pt1 | contig 13450 bp, 10 predicted proteins | sample CZODoug2_1_16fun_FD_122160 | JGI IMG/M metagenome (GOLD analysis project Ga0137412, IMG submission 122160) | Vadose zone soil fungal communities from Angelo Coast Range Reserve, California, USA - CZODoug2_1_16fungal (Hybrid Assembly) | ecosystem: Environmental > Terrestrial > Soil > Vadose zone... | reverse complement strand
CCTTGTCTTCGACCATTCGTTCGGGCCTGAATACCGGCCGAAACGCAATGTGCACCGTGCTCGACAGAAAATTGAGCCACTCGTGGGCTACGGCACGAGCGGCCGTGCCGGCGGCGGGCAGCAAGGGCTTTTCAGGTACTTGATCGGCGATGAACGACAATATCGCGGCCGCTTCCGTTAGCACCCGGCCTTCGATGGCCAGGGCGGGTACTTTGCCGAGCGGATTAATGGCACGATAGCTATCAGCGAGGTTGGCTTGGGTCTTGGTATTGATTTCCGTCGCCTCATACGGGATTCCTGCTTCTTCAAGGGCTATATGACAGGACAAAGAGCAGGCCAACGGACTGTAGTACAGGTTCAACATTGCGCGATCTCCTCAGGGGGCGGCGACTTTAGGGCAGCCTGCTGAGGCAATTCGACTTCCTTGGCGAACCACTCCCGGGTAGCGATCAGGGAGCTTTGTGAAATATCGTGGCCGCCGGGCGCCGCGAGAACCGACGCATGGGCGCCGCTCGCCTCCGCGAGGTACGACGCGGATTCGGTCAACAAATGGCGTGGAATGACCCGATCGTCTTCCCCGTAAATCATCAGGATCGACAGACCGCGCAGCCGCGCGACCGGCCAAGGCCGCTCCGAGACAAAAGGCCCGCTGATTAGGATCGCCCCACGATATCGGTCCGGCTTCGAGAGCAACAACGCGCCGGCCGCGGCGGCACCGTTGCTATACCCACATAGCCAAAGATTGGAGTGGGGCGACGGCACATGCACGTCGGTCCAACCCTCGAGAGAATTGACGCAATCCTTCAAGCTTGTCAGATCCGCGATCCCGGGGCCGTGGTTGCGAAACCATGCGTAGCCGCCGCCTTCCGGCAGCAGTCCCCGCGGCGCCAACAATCTTGCGCCTTCAAACACCGTGGAGAACATCGCGGCCGAGTTCTCATCGGATCCGCGCCCATGCAAAAACACCACCACCGGTGGCGGGGGGCTCTCATCGCCGACCGATAGCGGCTTCGCGCCGACCGACGTCTCGAGTTTCATGATGACAACCTGTCGCTAGGCTGCGGGAATAACGGTCTTCTGCCGATACTGACCTGGATTTCGCAGATCAGGCGCGCAATCCACAATCGGTTCGAGCGATGATAGGAACTCATCGCGCCGATCGAGGAGCCATGGCGGAGTGCAGATCTGGGTGCCCAGGGTCTCGACCGGCTCGTCTTTCAGGAATCCACCGCCATACAGGTAAGCTGCTTCAAATAGTGTCCCTGACGGAGTGCGGAAATACACTGACATCATGTACCCCCGATCCTTCGGATCAGAGCAGTCGGTATAGCCGAGTCCCTCGAGATAGGCTTTGAAGCTTGCTTGCGTCGCCTCGTCATCGACGTGAAAAGCGATGTGGTGTACGGTCCCGGCTCCGAAGCGCCAGGTGCCCTGGGGTAGCTCTGGGTCGTGCACGATCTCGACTATCCGACCGGGTGCGCCGTCGCGGATGCTGTAAGCGGTCTCACGATCCTGCTTGCGCGCCACCTTAAAGCCCATCGCGTCCGTCATGAACTCATGCATCTCGGCGACGTCGCGGGCGCTAAGTCTCGTTCCATAGATGCCGCGAACGGCGCACTCAACGGGGACATCGGAACCCGTGTAAGGCGTGCGCGTGTCCTCCGGGACTCCCACCAATTCGTATTCAATTCCACAGGGATGTCTGAACACGAGCCGATGTGTGCCCAAGCGCTCGATTTGGCCGAAAGGAACTTCAAAACGGCCGAGACGGTGCGCCCAATACTCCATGGACGGTTCCGGGACCGACAGACTGACTGATCGGACCTGTCCGGAGCCCGGTTTCGCTACTCGCCCATCTTGGCGAAACGGAAAGGTCGTCAGAAGAGTGCTCTCCTCGCCGCGCTCATTGCCGTAGTACAAATGATAGACGGGGCGCGCTCCGTCAAAGAGGATCGTTTTCTTCACCATACGAAGACCCAACAGCTTCACGTGAAAGTCGTAGTCCTCTTGCGCGCCGCCTACATTCATCGTGATGTGATGAAACCCAATGATGGGACTTGAACTCATGGCAACTCCTCTTTACTGATGCCGTTTTTTTGATGCTCTGCCACGCGGATGAACGGCGCGCGGCCGACTGCGGAACGTAAGAGAGAATGCCGCAAGCTGGACATTGTCGCCAAGCAGCCAGACTGCATAGTCTCTAGTCGGAAGACGCATATCACAGGAACGAGCTTCTTCTACCACCCGCGCTGGCGCCAGCGCTGCGTTCGCAGCCGCCGAAGCTCTTGGCCAAGTGCAGCCTCGTGCCGACGAATATGCGAATTGTGAATGGAGAGAATCACATTCTGGGGCTGGCCGCTTCACGGAGCCATAGACACACTCGCCCATCAGATATGCCGGCCGTTCGCTTTAACAAGTGAGCGTCACGGGGAGTAGCCAATAACGAGACCATCTGTGCGCACCAGCCGCCGGCTGTGATGACTGCGGAACGCACGGCATGAGTATAAAAGGGGGGCGCGTTGAGCTCACACATAAACGCCAGGCCAGTTCACTTCGTCGGGAGCGTTCCCCTCGCCGGGGCCGACGATGTGTTTCGAACGATCGGCTCGATGTTCGGCTCGCTGGCGCCTCGGATTCCCGACGGAGAGACCGGGGACCGGTCGCTCTGGATCCAGTTCCAGCGAACGGCTATGGAACAGGCCGTCAATCTGTCGAAGGTCAAGGAATACCAGCTCGCACCGGGTATCATCCAGGCCGTTTACAAAGTCCATGACACCACCAAGCCGGTGGTCTTCGGCACGTTGCGTTACGCCCGCGATGCGATCGACTCCTACCGCCAATTCGCCGCGCTCAAAAATGACGGCCTGATCGCTCCGGGGACTCGATTCCAGGTCGCGTTGCCGACGCCGCTCGCGGTCACCGCTGGATTCATCGAAACCACGTCGCAAGAGCTCGTGGAGAAGGCATATGAAATCCGGCTTCTTGAAGAACTCAAGGAAATCCTCGATGCAGTGCCGCATAACGAACTCGCCGTTCAATGGGATGTTGCGTACGAAGTCGTCTTCTTGGAGGGCTGGTCCGGGAGCGTGTATTTTGATCATTCCCGCGCGCGCCTCCTAGAGCGGCTTTCCACGCTTGGCGACGCGGTGCCGCCCGCGGTGTCGCTTGGCTATCATCTTTGTTACGGCGATCCGGGCCACAAACATCTGATAGAGCCGACGGATTTAACCCTCTGCGTCGAGATCTCGAACTCACTCATGTCCGAGGTCAAACGCCCGGTCGATTGGCTCCACATGCCGGTGCCCCGAGAACAGGGGTCGCAAGTTTACTTCGAACCTCTAGAGAAGCTCGCCACGGGTTCGAGCACCCGAATCTTTCTCGGACTAATCCACTTGACCGACGGGCTCGAGGGCTCCATGCGCAGGCTCAGGGTTGCCGAACAGTTCATCCGCGACTTCGGAGTCGCCTCCGAGTGCGGATTCGGACGCCGTGATCCTCAGACGATCAGGGATCTTCTGATTCTGCATAAGGCGGTGGCGACGGCGGAGTAGACAGCGGCGAAATAGAAATAACCCGGCGCACGGTGCGGAGCGTCAGGAATCCTACGAGAACAGCATTAAGAGCATCAGTGAAGGGGAGCATGAATGACGAGCACAGACAACCAGGACCTATCGCACGCTTCATCAGTTATCCGGCAAAAGGCGATCCTGTTCGCCGCCTTGGCCGCGTGGTGTGCAATGGCTCATGCCGTCGAGCTGCCGACTGGGAGCGATGTTCACGTCCGATGGGACAACACCATCAAGTACAGCGACGCGTTTCGAGTGAGGCAGCGAGACCAGTATTTGTTGAACAGTCCCAATCAAGACGACGGCGATCAGAATTTTGCGCGAGGCATGATTTCCAACCGATTGGACCTATTGAGTGAATTTGACGTAAGTTTTCACGACTATGGCCTGAGCGCGAGCGCCGCGGGCTGGTACGACAGTGTGTACAACGGTTCGAATGACAATCATTCGCCCGCAACTTTCAATCCGGTTTCGGTCAGCAATACGCATTTTCCGACGGCTACGAGAGACATCAACGGCCGCTATGCCGAGTTTCTCAATGCATTCGTGTACGGCAAAGAGTCGATAGGAAAAACGACGCTGACGTGGCGGGCGGGCCGTCATACGCTGCTGTGGGGTGAGAGTCTTCTGATTCCGAACAACGGCATCGCGTACGGTCAGGCGCCGCTGGACATCATCAAGCTGCTGAGCGTTCCGAATACGTTGGCAAAAGAGCTCTTTTTGCCGGTCGCTCAACTCTCGACGCAGCTGCAGATGCCGCACGATTTTTCAATTGCGGCGTACACGCAGTTCGAGTACCGCAAAACGCGGCTCCCGGGAGTCGGCAGCTACTTCAGCTTTCTCGACTTCGCGGATGCCGGAGGTGAAAGAATCCTCGAGGGACCGCTGTCGCTGTACCGCTACCCCGATGAGAAACCAGGAAACATCGGCCAGTGGGGAGTGGCGCTGCGCTATTCGTCCGACAAGCTAGGCGCCGATTTCGGACTGTATGCCCTGACCTATGACGACAAACTCCCTCAGGTCGGCATATTGGTGAACCCAAACTTCGCGGTAGGACGGCTCGGCAACTATTACTTGGTTTATCCGCATAATGCGCACATTTACGGCTTCAGCGTCAGCACCAGTGCAGGCCCGGCGAACGTTGCGGGTGAAGTGTCGATACGCACAAACACTCCGCTCGTCAGCGGGCCATCCATAACGCCGACGATCGCGACATCCAGCAGTCCCTCGGGGGCCGTCGGCGAATCGCTCCACGCGCAAGTATCCGTGCTCTATGCCTTGCATTCGTCGCTTCTTTGGCAAGGGGGCGATTTCGCCGGAGAGCTCGCCTACAACTCGCGGTTGTCCATCAGCCGCAATCCCGCGTCCTTGGATCCCACGACGACGAAAAACGCCATGGGGCTTCGCCTTCTCTTCAACCCGACTTGGTTCCAAGTTCTTCCGGGCGCGGACATCACCGTACCTATCGGCGTTGGCTACAATTTTTGGGGCAACTCATCCGTCGTGCAACTTTTCAACGGCGGCGCGGTGCGAGGCGGGGACATCACGACCGGCGCGCACGTGGCATTCAGGACCGTGTGGAAGGCGGGTTTGACGTACACCAAGTACTTGGAGTTTGGCAAAGCTCATAACCCGGCCAACTTCTACGTAGATCGCGACTTCATCACGCTGTCCCTACAGCGCACGTTTTGAGGAGATAAGGCCCACATGTTCAACATCAACCATTCTGTCTTCATGACCGCGATCCTCGCAGCGACGGCCGCAACGCCGGTGATGAGTTCGGTATCTCCGGAGGAAGCCACGAAACTCAAGACCACGCTGACTCCATTGGGCGCAGAAAGAGAGGGTAATGCCGATGGGAGCATTCCAGGCTGGAATGGCGGATTCACCACGGTGCCGCCCGGCTACAAGAGCGGCGATCCGCGTCCCGACTTTTTCGCCGGCGAAAAACCTGTCGTGCAAATCACCAAGGCCAATATCGCGAAGTATGCGGACAAGCTCACGGAGGGCGATCAGATCCTCTTGAACAAGTATGCGAGTTACCGCATCGACGTTTACCCCACACATCGAACGGCGTCTGCCCCTCAATGGGTGTACGACGACACGCTTGAAAACGCCCAACAAGCGACGACCGCCAACGATGGCCTGACTCTTAAAGGCGCCTATGGAGGGATTCCGTTTCCCATACCGAAAACGGGCAACGAGCTCATTTGGAATCACGAGCTGGCTTGGGCCGGAGGGGCCATCACCTTCAGCTTCAGCACCTACATCGTCACTGACGCCGGCGATCCGGTGCTGTCGTCCAAGGCCACCAATATTCAGCAATACCCGTACTATTTGAAGAACGGGTCGCTAAAGTCATTCAACGGTACCGCATTCGAGGTCGACAACGTCACGACCGCCCCCCCGTTCAAGGCGGGCGAAGTGATCATGTATCGCGACCCGACGGACTACGCGAGCGGTCAGCGCCAGGCTTGGCAATATCTTACCGGACAGCGTCGAGTGCGCAGGGCGCCTACCATTGGTTTCGACACGCCCAATCAGGAGGCGTCCGGCGTATCGAATTTCGATGAAATCTTTGTCTTCAATGGATCTCCCGAGCGCTACGACTGGAAAATCGTGGGCAAACGGGAAATGTACGTTCCGTACAACTGCAACCGACTCCTGGGAAGTTCCCATGAAGCAATCTTCAAGAACGGACCGGCGCACGTAAACCCCGATCTCTTACGCTGGGAGTTGCATCGGGTGTGGGTGGTGGATGGCACACTGAAGGCCGGCAAGCGTCACGTCATCCCGCATCGGCGATTTTACATCGACGAAGACACCTACTCGATTCTGCTAGCTGATGGTTGGGATGCAAACGGCAAGCTGTGGAAGCACTATTACGGTTTGCCCCTGCTGGCACCGGACATACCGGGCCTCATCACCATGGCTCACGTGTACAACAATGTGCAGACCGGAGCGTGGGGCATCGCCGCCCTGTTCGAAGCGGCGCCCGGTGCACAGGTGCGCCCCATCGACCCCAAGGACGACAACTACTTTACTCCAGATGCTTTGTCCTCCCGCGGTGTCAGATAGTTTGCGTAGAGTAAGAGCGCACCGGGGGGCGAGCTTCACGCTCGAGGTTTGCCTGTTGCTCAGCGCCGCCCTGCCTTCGCTGGGGACGTCGCTCGATCCTCTCGACCGGCGCGCGGTGACCATGGCACATCCCGAGCGCGGCGTGCTTCTGTCGGTCGTGACCGTTGGGCGCCGACTGGTCGCCGCCGGTGCCGCCGGTGTCATCATCATTTCGGATGACTTCGGAAGCACGTGGACCCAGGTGCCGACACCCGTCAGCGTCACCCTGACGTCAGTCGTCTTTGCGAACGAGCGAGTGGGGTGGGCGGTCGGCCACAGCGGCGTCATCTTAGGAACCCAGGATTCTGGTGCAACGTGGACCCGTCAATATGACGGCCGAGAGATCATGGCGGCTCTCAAGAGTCGCGTGGACTCGGCGGAGGCAAGCGCGAGTTCTGGGACAGAAGAACTGGATTCGCTGCGGCAAATGGTCGATGACGGACCCGACAAGGCGTTATTGTCAGTTTTCGCAGCGGACGCCAACACCGTGATGACGATCGGCTCATACGGCCTCGTCATGCTGACGCGGGATGGGGGCGCACATTGGCAACCCAGGCTTGAAATAGCGACGGCGGCGAAGGGCAAACATCTCTACGCCGTGCGGCCCTTGGGCGACAGATTGTTCTTTGCCGGAGAAGGCGGTGCCCTGTATTGGTCCGCTGCGATTGATGCTCCGCTACATCCAATCACATCTCCATACGCCGGCACATTCTTCGGCCTCGTAACGACGTCGCAGGGCGGACTCATCGCATTTGGCCTTCGGGGTCACGCAGTGGCTTCGACGGACGGAGGGCGCAATTGGAGATCTCTTGACGTCGGCGCTGCCGACTCGATCAATGCGGGTCTGTGTTTGTCGGACGGGCGTATCGTCTTGGCGACAGAGTCGGGAGGTATTTTCTTGAGCGAGGACGGGGTCAAACCGTACCGTGCCGTTGCGACCTCCGTACCTTCTCCATATTCAGATTTGACGGAAATTCCGCGCGGTATTGTCGCGGTCGGCTTTCGCGGCGCAGTGCGCATCGCGCTACCCGAACCGCACCGCTGAAAAGACCGATCGAGCCCAAGGAGTTGAATTTGACGAGTCTCCGACCACCCGATCCCAATCCTGTCATTGGCGACGCAAGCCAGTTCGACCGAAAATCCGGCTCTTATCTCGAGCGCCTGATTTTCAATAACCGCTGGGCTGTCCTGGTCGCGTGCATATTCGCCACCATCTTGCTGGCAATCGCCTGCCTCCATCTGAAACTGAATGCCAGTTTTGACAAGATGTTGCCAAAGCATCAGCAATACATCGTCAATTACCTGCGGCATGAGCGCGACCTGAAGGGTTTCGGGAACGCCATTCGAATCGCCGTGGAAACCCGCAACGGGACCATTTTCACGAAGGAATACCTGGATACCCTTCGCAGGCTCAACGACGAGGTCTTCTTGTTGCCTGGCGTCGACCGGTCCGCCATGAAATCGCTATGGACCCCGGCAACGCGGTGGTCCGCGGTGACCGAAGAAGGACTCGACGGAGGTCCGGTAATTCCCGCCGACTACGACGGCAACGACCGCGGTATTGCCACCGTGAAGGCGAACGTCGATCGCTCCGGAGAAATAGGTCAACTGGTTGCAGCAGACCTCCGATCGAGCGTGCTGTTCGTACCGCTGCTGGAGAACAACAACGAAACCGGCAAAGCGCTCGATTATGCGCAGCTCTCGAATCAGCTGGAGGCAATCCGATCCAAATATCAAACGCCTGATCTCGTCATCCATATCGTGGGATTTGCCAAATTAATCGGTGATCTGATAGACGGCCTGCACGAAATACTCTTGTTCTTTGTCGTCGCCGTACTGATCACGGGAGTGATTCTGTATGGCTATACGAGGTGCCTCCGCAGTACGTTACTCGTGGTCGGCTGCTCAATAGTCGCCGTCGTGTGGCAACTGGGATTGGTCGCTCTGGCCGGCATTCCGCTGGACCCGTATTCCATCCTGGTCCCCTTTTTGATCTTCGCGATCGGCATGAGTCACGGCGTTCAGAAGATGAACGGAATCATGCAGGATATCGGCCGGGGGACACACCCGTGGATCGCCGCGCGCTACACGTTCCGCCGCTTGTTTATGGCCGGACTGACCGCGTTACTGTGCGACACGGTAGGGTTCGCCGTGCTCGTAACGATAAAGATCGAGGTTATTCAGACCCTGGCATTGATCGCAAGCGTCGGGGTTGCGGCACTCGTGATCACGAATCTGATTCTGCTGCCAGTGCTCCTGTCCTTTATTGGCGTCTCTACCGGTGCTGCAGAGAGAAGCCTGACGAAGGAGCAGCGGGGCGATGAGGGCGCACTGTTGCGCTTCTTTGGCCGATTTACCGACAAGCGTTGGGCAGTAGGGGCAATCGTCGGGGGAGCGGTACTTGCGATAGGCGCGACGTGGGTTAGCCGTGGTCTGCAAATCGGCGACATCGATCCGGGCGCGCCCGAATTGCGGTCCGGTTCTCGATATAACCGCGACAATGCCTTCATGACGGCCAACTATGCCGCCTCGAGCGACGTTTTTGTGGTCATGATCAAGACTCCTCAATACGGCTGTACGGCCTATGACACGTTGGTGCGGGTCGACACGTTAGCCTCGGAAATCAGGCAGTTGCCCGGAGTGGAGAGCACCAATTCTCTGGCAGAGTTGAGCAAATTCGCGGTAGCGGGAATGAACGAAGGCAGTCCAAAATGGTACGAGCTGGTGCGGACACAAAGCATGCTGAACGCGGTCATCTATCGTGCGCCCCGTGAACTGTTCAATGAATCGTGCAACTTTCTCTCGCTGATCGTGTACTTGCACGATCATCGGGCCAGCACCCTGACGAGAGTCGTTGACCACGTTGCAGCGTTCGCCAAACAGAATGACACGAGCGATGTGAAGTTCCTCATGGCGGCGGGTAGCGCAGGTTTTGACGCCGCCACCAATATTGTCGTGGCGCGCTCGATGACCCAAATGCTGATTCTCGTCTATGCGGCAGTCACCGGCCTGTGCCTGCTCGCGTTCAGGTCTTGGCGCGCAACGGTCGCGGCGATTCTGCCTCTGGCATTGACATCAGTGGTATGCGAGGCGCTGATGGTGCTGCTGGGCATCGGCGTCAAAGTGGCGACATTACCCGTGGTCGCTCTCGGCGTGGGCATTGGAGTCGATTATGCGCTGTACACCATCGCCGTGATTATTGCATACCTACGCGTGGACGCCGACTTGCCCACCGCGGCGCGACATGCGCGTCTATTCACGGGTCGTGTCGTAATGCTGACGGGTTTCATGCTTGCGATTGCGGTGGCGACCTGGGCGTGGTCGCCCATCAAGTTTCAGGCCGACATGGGCATTCTCTTGGCATTCATGTTCGTGTTGAACATGGTGGGCGCGTTGGTTTTACTGCCGGCCATCGGTTTATTTATCATGCCGAAGAGGGAGTCCGCCGAGGCGGCGGCGGCGCGGTCCGAAAATCGCTGGCAAGAAGGTGTGGAGGTCAGACGTTAGCCGCAGGCGCGTTCCTTTGAGTTGGCGATACGGCTGACGTCGAGCCGAGTGCCGCTGCGATCGCGCGGCGTAGCCATTCGTTGCCCGGGTCCTTGTGAAAGCGCGCATGCCAGTATTGCTTCACCTCAAACCCCGGGAGTTCGATGGGCGGTTCGACCATGCGCAGCGAGCCGAGACGAGTGCCAAGAAACTCGGATGCCTTACCGGGAAGTGTGACGACCAAGTCGGTCTTCTCGACCACGAGAGCGCTCAGCAAAAAGCTCTCCGCGATAACTCGCACGTGATTGGGCGGGCAGAGTTCCATGAGGCGCTTTTCGACCTCCTGGTGTATATGACCGAGCAGGTGCGAGGAGACCACGACATGGCGGGCTCGCTTGAAGTCATCGATCGACATTTTAGCGCCGATGGTCGGGTGTTCGCGGCGAATCAGGCAGGCGTAGGTTTCCCGAAATAATGTTTGTTCCATGACTCCGGCGTAAAGATTCGGGAATCCTCCCATCGCGATATCCACGTCGCCCGACTCCAGACGATCGATGAGCGGCGTTTTATCGAGCGGCACGGCGACGAAGCGCACGTTGGGGGCGCGTTTGTCGTCCCATTCATGGAGACGCGGCAAAATCAGCAAGTGTCCAAAATCCGAGGCGCAAATTCGGAACGCGCGCGTCGAGGTAAGAGGCTCGAATCGCGAGGCATGTTGGAGCCGTCCTTGATAGATTTTTACCACGGCCTGTATGGCGTCCGCGAGCGAGCGACCGACAGGCGTGGGTTCCATGCCGTGGCGAGTCCTGACAAATAGTTGATCGCCAAAACTCTGACGCAACCCGGCTAGGCGCCGGCTCACAGTGGGTTGCGGCACATCCAGAGCACTCGCGGCCTTGCTGACGCTTTTGTGGGAATAGATAGCATCAAACGCCAGCAGATCTGCGATCTCAAGGCCCTCGATGGTATTCATAGTGCGCATGGACACTATGCCACTCCAGGGATTCGCGCAAGTGCGCGATCCATCTAAACTTGATGCGCTGGGCAGGCTTTGAAAAAGACGATAAGTAATCAGTCGAACCGGGGGTCGGCGCCTTCCGCGGCTTCTCTACGCCTGAGAACGTCTTACAACGGAGCACGTGCGATATGAAATCCTTCATCTATACGGCGCAGGCGTCTCGAGTGATCTTCGGTCTGAACTCTCTCGAGAAGATAGAACACGAAGTGGTGCAAGTAGGTGCACGACGCGCTCTTGTTCTGTCGACGCCGGAACAGCGTCCGGAAGCGGAAAAGGTAGCTTCGATGCTGGGTAAACGCGCCGCCGGCATATTCGCCGAAGCCGTCATGCAGGTTCCGATCGAGAGCGCTCGGGCGGCTCGCGATAAGGCCGCACAACTCGGCGCGGATTGCGCGGTGGCAATCGGCGGCGGATCAACGACCGGCTTAGCCAAGGCCATTGCCTTGGAATCGACGCTGCCCATCATTGCAATCCCTACGACCTATGCCGGGTCGGAAATGACGACGATATATGGTCTTACCGAGGACGGAATCAAGCGCACGGGCCGCGACCCTCGGGTTCTGCCACGGACGGTCATCTACGATCCGGCGTTGACGACTGCGCTTCCTGCCGGGCTCTCAGCGGCGAGCGGAATGAACGCCATCGCGCACGCAGTTGAAGGTCTGTACGCGCAAGACTCCAACCCGGTCATTTCCCTTCTTGCCGAGGAAGGGATTCGCGCCATGGCGCTGGGTCTGCGTCGGGTCATCAGTGCCCCCAACGACCTCGAGGTGAGGTCGGATTGCCTGTACGGCGCCTGGCTTTGCGGCATCGTACTCGGCAGCGTGGGCATCGCGCTCCACCACAAGCTATGCCACACCCTGGGCGGTTCGTTCAATCTTCCTCATGCGGAGACTCATGCAGTGATCCTACCGCATGCAGTCGCGTTCAACGCGCCTGCGGCCCCCGAAGAGATGCACCGAGTCGGTCGGGCGCTGGGAGCCGAGAGCGCCGCGGGGGGTATATTTGACCTCGCGAAGGCGCTCGGACTGCCGCAGTCTCTGCGCGCGTTGGGCTTTGAGGCTCACGATCTGGAGCGCGCTTCCGACCTCGCCATGTTGAGCCCGTATTGGAACCCACGTCCCTATTCGCGAGTGGAGATCCGGGAGCTGCTGCAGCATGCCTACGAGGGGGACAGGCCCTCGTGATAGAGAAACCGACGCGCCATTTTACGGATGCCGCCGAAAGGTCGACGCCCGGGAGGAGTACGACCGTCGAACGAATCGTCAGATTCGTTCTTCCCGAAAAGCCTAAGAATTGGGGTTCCATTGCGGTTTCCTCTGCCTTTGCCATCGCCGCGCTGGCGCTCATCGCATCATTTCAAGCAACACTGGGAAACGTACCGCTAGTGGGCGCGCTTGGAGGTTCCGCGGTGATCGCTTTCGGTGTGCCCGAATCGGCTATGGCCAAGGCGCGAAGTCTTTTCGGTGGTCACGCCGTGGCATGCGGCGTTGGCATTGCGGTGACATCGATGCTCCCTGAATCTCCGTGGGTGGGCGCGATTGGCGTGGGTTGCGCACTAGGGCTCATGCGGCTCACCGCGACAATTCACTCGCCCGCCGGCGCGGACCCGCTACTCATTGCGGTTACGCATGGCGCCTGGGGACGGCCAATGATCGTATTAGTCGGCGGCTTGTTAATTATCTCATTGCTCGCCCATCTGCGCGCTGCCGCAAGCAGGCGTGCTATCGGCAATCGCTGAGGCTGCGCGCGGTAATGGATGCGCCGCTATGCACGGTTCGGTCAGTCTTCGAGTTCGCGTAGTCAGTGATTCTCAATTCGATTTCTGAATAGACCCTATCTATCCGCACGCGTTGCGGATAGCCCAAGGAAGCTTGCATCATCCAGCCAGAATAGTCGCGTATAGACGAAGCAATGGGCCATTCGGTGGGGCCGAAGCGAGGCTCGAACGGGGAGTGTGAGAAGACCGGTCAATTGCAATCAAAGGCGATCGTGATCAAGGGGAAGCGGTTCCCGTAGGTAGCTTTGGAGTGGCGCACTCGCGCCGGTCGTAAACAGCTTGGCTACGGCGCTGGCGGCAAACCAGGGTGACGTGTCGCTCATACAAAGTTCCACCATAGATAGGAAGCAACATGAACCACGCATTACTGAAATACAAGAATCTAGACGAAGTCCTAAAAGCGGTTGGGGGACCCGTCAATCTTTTGCGGTCCTCCTCGCTCGGTCCCTACGTATTTCCTGTGGTTGCGCCGGAATACTCCAA
>Ga0137412_10003007_pt1 | contig 13450 bp, 11 predicted proteins | sample CZODoug2_1_16fun_FD_122160 | JGI IMG/M metagenome (GOLD analysis project Ga0137412, IMG submission 122160) | Vadose zone soil fungal communities from Angelo Coast Range Reserve, California, USA - CZODoug2_1_16fungal (Hybrid Assembly) | ecosystem: Environmental > Terrestrial > Soil > Vadose zone... | reverse complement strand
CGGCCCGCGCGACCTGATCGGCATCCTGCAGGCGATCAAGGCCGCCGGCGCGATCCAGGCCGACATCGAGGTGATGTAATGCAGCAGAGCCTGATCAACAACACCACCGGCAGCATGCCCACCAAGGCGATGATGCCGCTGTTCAAGGGCCGGCCGGATCCGGCCTTCACCGAGGCGCTGGCGAAGGTGTCGCCGCAGGCGCAGGCCAAGGCCAAGGCCACCGCAACCGACTTCGAAGCGATGTTCCTGAACTCGATGTTTTCGCAGATGACCACCGGCGTCAAAGGCGAAGGCCCGTTCGGCGATACGCCCGGCACCGGCGTGTGGCGCTCGATGCTGACGGAACAATATTCGAAATCCTTCGCCAAGGCCGGCGGCGTCGGAATATCGGATGACGTCTTTCACACGCTGATCATGCAGCAAGCCAGCCGCGCCGCCTAATCCAACCGGGAGCCCGACATGAATCAGCGTCCTCAGGCCAGACCCGCGCAGACCGCGGCGATTTCCACGCCGGTCGAAGCCCGCAAGCTCGCGGAGAGCCTGATGGAAGTGATGAGCGGGCTGCTCGGCGTCATCGAGCGCGAGACCGAACTGGTTCGCGCCGGCAAGCTGCACGAAGCCATGCAGCTCGAAGTGCAGAAGAGCGAACATTCGCGCCGCTATACGCTCGCAGTCGAAAGCCTGAAGAACTCGCAGGCGTATCTGTCACAAGTGTCGCCCGATTTGCTGACCACGTTGCGGCGCCACCACGACACCTTCCGCGCCATGCTGCAGATCAATCTCACCGTGCTCGCGACCGCGCATGCGGTTTCCGAAGGCATCGTGCGCGGCGTCAGCACCGAGATCCAGCGCCGCAGCATGCCGAACACCTATACGTCCTCCGGACAGCGCACGACGCCAGGCCCGCGCAACCACACGCCGCTCTCGGTCAGCCGCTCGCTCTGAACATTGCGAACGCGCGCACGGGGCCTGGCGCGCTGCGCCGGGAATGCATCAATTTTTCAATAAATCAGCGCGTCCGCATCAGAACCTCATTCAGCGTGTTCCCTAACTCGGCGTTGAGAGGTCACGAGATATATTGCGGATGACGAGGGGTTGGGATTTGACTCGCAGCAAGCCAGGAGGCTGCCATGAGTACAGATTTCAACATCAAACCGGTGGGGGCACCGGTTGCAGCTCCGATCGCTCAGCCACTGAGCGATGCGGCGCAAAATGCGGTTGCGACCGTTCTGCCGGCGAGCCAAAGCGTCGCGGCAGTCGATGCCAGTTCGCGCCCGGGCAACGAATCCGATGCCGTGCAGGTATCGATTTCGAATGCTGCGGCGTCGAATGCTGCGGCTGCTTCGCTGTCGAACCAGGTGGTGATCGATCGCGATGCCGGCTCCGTCGTCTATCAGGTCGTCGACAACAGGACGAGCCAGGTCGTGGAGCAGTTTCCCGAGGAAGCGGTGCTGCGCCGCCGCGCCTATTTCCACACGCTCGACCTGACCAAGGACGCGCCGACGCGGCTTGGCGTGACCGATCGCAGGGCCTGAGCCGCCCGGTCTTCGCACTGAAAATCCGAATGGAAATGCCGTTGCAGGATAGGCGGGCGAACTCGCCCCGTAATCCCCTCAGGACGCGTGCGTCGCGTAGGCCTGGTCGAGATAGGTCTGTCCGCTGGACGGATCGGTGACGACGTTCTTGATCAGCGCCGTCTTGCGTCCGGTGAGCGTGAACTTGGTGTCGCCGACACGGAACGTATTGTCCTTGATCAGGACGTCCTGGTATTTGCTGGTGCCGTCGCTCTGGTAGTGCACCTTGGCGCGAAAGCCGGTGACGTTCGAGACCGTGATCTTGAACGTCTTGTTATTGGCGTATTTCCCGGTCCAGTCGCCCGAATACAGCGCCGGATCGACCGCCACATAGGCGGTCTTGGACGGCACCGTCAGGCCGATCGTCTTGTAGTTCGCCGCGATGGTGGCCAGCATATCGGCCATGGGCTAGTGCTCCCTCACCGCCAACAAGCCATCAGCCGCGGCCGGACAGGCCGGCAGCGAGATTGCAGTTGATGTCGATCAGCGACTTCAGTTTCGCCGGATCGGGGTTGATCTGCATCTCGACGGTCTGCTTCATCACGAATACGCCGATATTGGCGATGTTCTGGCGAACCTCGACCGGCTGCTGATTCTCTTCGGCCTGCGCCGCGCTCATGAAGATCGACCACAGGCGGCGGTTGAACAGCAGCGCCGTGTCGAGATCCTTACCGGGACCGGCCCAGTTGGACTGGACTTCCTGGAGCTGTCGTGCGGCCTTCAGCAGCGCCTGCGCTTCGATTTCACGGGGAGACGACGTCGTCTGAGACGTGCGCGCGTAGGCTTGGGCTGCGTTCGACATTCACTAACCTCGATGGGGGCGGTCCGCGGACCATGGGCGTTAAAGCTGCTCAACTTTCATACAGATCGTGCCTTTAAATATGGTTAGCGCCGGTTACCAATTGTGTCGTCAAGCCGGCAGAAATCCATATTTCAATCACCATGCCCGGCATCGGTTCTCGTGAAATTAAGATCGCGGCACAAATTTTTCGTTTGAGGCGATTTCTTCACGCGGCGAGTTTCATTTCGCACGTGCAAAGAAAAACGGCGGGGTTTCCCCCGCCGCCTTGATCGTTGAAATCGTAGCCCGACTTAGCGGAGCAGCTGGAGCACGCTCTGCTGCGACTGGTTGGCCAATGCCAGCGCGGACACCGCAATCGACTGGCGGGTCGACAGCGCCTGGCTGTTTGCGGCTTCCTCGTTGGTGTCGGCCAGCGTCAGGTTCGACGAACCGGTCTGCAGCACGTTGATCAGGTTCTTCGAGAAGTCCTGGCGGATCTGCACGATCGACAGGTTCGAACCGAAGGAAGAAGCCTGGGAGCGAAGCGTGTTGCTGGCGCTGGCGAGGCCGGCGACGACCGTGTTGACCGAGTCGTTGTCCTTGAAGTCGCCGGTATTCAACGTCGCAAGGCCGAGACCCGCCGCGTTGAAGTTGACGCCGGGAATGCTCAGCGTCGACTTGCCGGTTTCGTTGAAGGTCAGCTTCAGCGTGTCGCCCGAGAGCAGGTTGACGCCGTTGAAGGACGCGTCCTGAGCCGTCGTGGTGATCTGGTTCAGGATGTTGTTGTACTGCGTGACCAGGTTGTTGCGGGTCGACGAGGCGTTGGCATCGACAACGGGCGCCACGACAGCCAAGCCGTTGAACAGGCCACCGGGAGCCGCGGCGGTGCCGGTGATCGCACCGATCGTCGAGGACGCAGCGTCGTTCGACGTGGTGATGGTCAGCGTGCCGTTCGAGGCCAGCGTGGCCTGCAGGTTGTTCGAAGCCAACTGGTTGTTCAGGTCATTGAGGGTCGCCACCTGGCCGGGGCTCGTCCCGAAGGTCAGGTTGGTTGCGGTGCCGCCGCCGGTCGAGGCGAAGGAGAGCGTCAGGTTGTTGAGCTGCGACGGACCGGTGCCGCGGGTCGCCGTTGCCGGAGCGCTGAAGCCGAGCGACGCGAAGGCCGCCGTGTTCGAGCTCGAGATCGAGAGATCGCTGGCGACGCCGGTATGCAGGGTCACATGGCCGCCGGAGACGGTCGACGGAACGGAGCCGACGCCGGTGTTGCCGGACAGGACGTCGACCTTGGTCAGCAGGTTGCCTACCGTGTCAGAGATCTGGATGTGCGTACCGTCGGAAACGCCGGTACCAGCTGCCGTAAAGGTCAGGTTCTGACCGTTTACGGTGATGGTGTCGCCGATGCCGAACGCCGTGCCCAACGCGGTGCTCGTGCCGGTGGAAGCGCCCGAGAGCGTCGTGAATTGGTCGATCGCGGGCGTGGCAGCCGCGGTGCGGGTCACCGTGGTGGTGGCAGCGCCGCTGAGGCCGAGCTTGGTCAACGTGCCGGCCAGCGAACCCGCCAGGCTGATGTCGCCGGTGGTGCTGGTGGTCAGGTTGAGCTTGCCGCCGCTAACGGTGGTAGAACCGCCGGTCGCCGCGCTGATGTAGCCCCGCAGTGCATCGATATCGGCCGTGCTGCCGGCGCCGATGCCGATCGACAGGTTGTTGCTGGCGATCGAACCGGTGGTGGTGGTGCCGGCGTTGAACGTGATCGTCTTGTTGTTGACGATCAGGTAATCCGCCGTGGTCAGGCCGGAGGTCAGGCCGTCGGCGCCGCCGGGGACCTGGATGCCGCTCAGCAGCGTGCTGCCGGTGGTGACCGCCGCTGTATTCGTGACGCCACCCGTGCGGGTTGCCGTCGTTGAGCCGGTCAGGCCGAGGTTGGCGAGCACGCCGGTCGAACCGCTGATCGAAAGGTTGGCAGCGACGCCGGAGTTGAGCTGGATCTTGCCGCCGGTAACCGTCGAGGCGACCGAGCCTGTGCCGGTGTTGCCCTGCAAGGTGTCGAGCGCGGAGGCAAGGGCGTTGAGGTTGGTACCGATGCCGAGGGTGTAGGCAGTACCCGAACCGGCCAGCGCGGCAGCGCCGGTCTGGAAGGTGATGGTCTTGCCGTTGATGGTGAGGGTGTCGTTGTTGGCAATACCCTGCGCGACGTTGGCGTTGTCGGTCAGAGCCGACAGCAGCGTGGTGCCGGACGCGTTGGTCGCAACACCCGAAAAGAGCTGGCTGCCGAGGGTCGCTGCGCCGCTGACGAAAGCGGTCTGGTTGGTCGCGGCGATCGCGGTGCCGGCACCGGTCGAGGCCGAATAGACCACCGCCTGGTTGTTGACTTCGTTGGCGCCGTTGACGCTGCCGTCGATCGGAGCGCCGGTGCCGAGCAGATTGTTGGCCGTGGCACCGTTGATGGTGACGCTGACGCTGGACTTGGTGGAGTAGCCGACGGTCGCCTGCAGCGCCTGGGTGGCGACGGACTTGGCGCTGTCGACCAGCTTCTGCAGCGAGGTGAGGCCGGTGTTGGCGGCCTGCAGCACCTGCACGCCGTTGCCGATGCCATCGAGCAGGTTGTTGATGTCGCTGGCGCGGTTATCGAGCGAAGCCGCGGTGAAATAGTTGGTGGGGTTGTCGAGGGCCGTGTTGACCTTCTTGCCGGTCGACAAACGATTCTGGGTGGTCGCAAGCAGATCAGCGGTGGACTGCAGCGAAAGCAGGTTCTGGCGAACCGACGACGAGAGAACAATACCGGACATTTTTCATACCTTTCTGGCGTGAAATTGAATTAGGTCGCGGCCCAACCTTGCGATCGGGAGACAGCACACTCTGCAACCAAGTCTCTAAACAAAAAATGAATCCGGCCGAACAAGTGCTCGCAAAGAGAATGAATTTGAACTTAATGCGCCCTTTGGGAGCCACCCCCGTATTCGTACGGGCCAAATGCAACCAAGCCGCGCCACACCTGCACTAATCATCCGTTCACGATTGGTTAACCATGATCGGAAAGGATTGCGAATCTGCCGGCGGGCACCGACAACACGCGCAACAAGCGTCAAATGGAGAACAGGCATGGCCTTGAAAGTCGAGCTCAAGCCGCATGAGCGAATCATCATCGGCGCCTGCGTGGTCACCAATACCGATCAGCGCGCCAGGCTCCTGATCGACGGCGACCGGATTCCCATTCTGCGCGAAAAGGACATCCTGACGCCGGAAACCGCCGACACTCCGGCCAAGCTGGTCTATCTCGCCGTGCAACTGATGTATCTGTCGCCAGACCCGATGATCCACCACCCGACCTATTTCAGCCTGGTCCGCGATATCCTGACCGCGATGCCGAGTGCATGGCCCTTCATCGAGGGCATCAACAATTACATCCTGAACGGCGATCTCTATCACGCGCTCAAGGAAGCCAAGAAGCTGATCGCCCACGAAGACAAGCTTCTCGAAGACGCCCGGGGCCTGACGTCGCCGGACACGGACGATACCGAACGCAAATCGGCATAGCAGCGCGCCGCCGAAAAGTTCGGAGCGAACGAAAAGGCCTCCGCAAGGAGGCCTTTTTCTTTACGGCGCGGTGGAGGACGACCGGGTTCGAGTACCCCTGCCCTCAAGATACATTCTGGAAAATTCAGGCGGCGTTTGCCGCTGCTGTCGCCGCCGGCGCAGCAAATTGCGACATGACATCGCCGTGAAATACCGACGGGCCGACATGGTCGAGCCTGCTTTGCAGATCGGCCCAGATTTCGCCGCCGATGTCGGTCCAGCGCTTGCAGAAGGCAAAGTCCTCGCTGAGATAGGTGCCGGTCGCCGGATCGATCATGCACTCGAACAACGCAAACCGGTTGGGACTTCCCGCGAGTTCATCGTGCGAATGCTCGCGAAAGAACTGCAGCGGTGCATAGGCCGGATGCTGGCACATCGCTTCGAGGACGTGACGCCTGATCATCAGGAAGCCGGTGCCGGCGAAGCGAACCCGCGTAAATCCATTGACAGATATCACGTGATCCGGGTTTTCGATCTCCAGCACATAGTCGAGCGCGGCCGGCGGGGCCAGCGGCCGGCCGTTTTCCAGCATGCGCTTTGCCTTGTCCCAGTTAACCCGCTTGATCGGATAGACACCGGCCACCACGTCCGCTTCCGATTCGATCAGGCGGAACACATGGTCGGGCGTAAAGCCGATATCGGCATCCACGAACAGCAGATGGGTCGCCGAGGGATCGTCGAGGAAAAGCGTGACGAGATTGGCCCGCGCGCGCGTGATCAGCGCGTCCCCGTCGCGCATCAGAACCGTCAGGTCGAAATCGGGTCTGGAACGAACGGCCCGCTGCAAATGGAAGATCGACCCGGCATAGATGCTGGAGACCTGTCCGCCGAAACAGGGGGTGGCCACCTTGAGGTGAATGCGTTCGACCATGATCGGCTCCGAAGCCCCGAAAGCTCTCTGCAAGCGTTACCAGAACGTAAAAGAACGTGGTTAACGAAAGCTTAACGGCGCGGACCAGGCCTTGCGCTACCGCGCCCTACCCGGCTGGGAGGTACTTCACGAGACTCATCTGGGAGAGCATCGACGTGGTCTGGTAGGATGCCTGCAACGCCGTCTGAAGCGCCAGGAGCTGAGTTGCCACCTGATCCGGGGAAACGGTCTCGGTCTGGTCGACGATATTTTGCAACATGCCCTGGGCCTGCTTTTGCCGGGCCGTCGCATCCTTCATCGTGGCCTGCGCGGTTGCCAGATCGGTCTGGATATCCTGGATCGACTGCTTGCCCGTTTGCGGAGTGAGCGCCTGCGTGACCCGCTGGCTCAGCGCCGATACCTGCGCGGCCCCATTCGGATTTGTCGTCGAGGTCGTCACCGCGGAAAACACCGCCAGCGTCTGCAGCTGCGACCGAATCGCCGTCTCGTCGGCCTGGATACCATATTCAATCTTCACCGAGGCATCGACCCGCGCTGTCGCCGATCCGCGTGCGGTCGCGATTGGCCCGGGATTGCCGGTGTACCACTTGACCGTATTCGCCGGCGTGCCGCTGACCAGCGATGTCGGCGGCGTCGTGACCCCGGTCGCGGTCGCGCTGAAGCCGAGCGCCGCGAACGCCGTCGTGTTCGAACTCGTGACCGAGAGGCCCGAACCATTGTCCGCGTGAAGCGAGATCACGCCGCCGCTGATCGCCGACGGCGTGGACGTACCCGTGATCGAATCGATCTTCGACAGCAAGGTCTGCAAGCTGTCGGTGATGTTGAGCTGGTTGCCGGTTGCACCCGAAGTGACAAAGGTGATCGGCGTGCCGTTGACGGTAATGGTGTCGCCGAGCCCGAAACTGCTGCTCAGCGAATCGGTGCCCGCCGCACCGGACAGCAACGTTGCGCCGGTGATCGGCCCGGGTATCGTCGCCTGGTTGTCGGCCAGGCTGCCGGCCGCTGTCGTCGTGTTGCCGCCGATCCGCAGCGGCGGCGTGACCGCGGTCGCGGTGCCGCTGAAGCCGAGCGCGGCGAACGCCGTCGTGTTCGAACTGGAAACCGACAGGCCCGCCGCATCATCGGTGTGAATCGAGATCACGCCGCCGCTGACGGTCGATGGCGTCGACGTGCCCGTGATCGAATCGATCTTCGTCAGCAGCGTCTTGACATTGTCGGTGACGTTGAGCTCGTTGCCGGTGGCCCCAGACGCGACAAACTTGATCGGCGTGCCGTTGACGGTGATGGTGTCGCCGGCTGCGAAACTGGCGCCCAGCGAGTCGGTGCCAGCCGCACCCGACAACGCAGTCGCGGCGGTGATGGGCGCAGGCACCGTCGCCTGGTTGTTGACGACGCTACCCGCCGCCGTTCCCGTCGTGTTGAAGAAATCATTGCCGGCCTGCATCGCGGACGCCGCGACCAGCGACGTATCGGCCAACGTGCCGATCGCCTTGTTCAATGCCGTCTTGAGATTGGCCGCCGTCGCCGTGGTGTCGACGCCGATGGCGAAACTGCCGGCCGGCGCCGGCGTCGCGCTGGAGGCCGTCAGCGCAATCGATTCCTGCGAACCGTCAGGCAGATTGAACGTGAAGCTGACCTTGTCGCCATCGTTGGGGTTGGTAGCGCCGAGGTCGATCGAAATGCCGGCGGGCGAACCTCCCGGGCCGGTCACCGTCGCGCCGGTCAGCGACGACGCGGCCGTACTCAGCTTCAGGCCGAACGGCGAGCCCGCGACATCTTCCGCCACCTGCACCGATGTCCCCGTCGGGGACGAGATGACGAGACGACCGAGACCGTTGCCGACATCGGCCTGCTTGCGCTCGGCGATCACCTGCTTCAATCCGGCCTGCGTCGTCGTCCCGTTCATGATGTCGTCCATCGACGCCACCGACGGGGTGGTGACGGCGGTGCCGGAAAACAGATAGCGGTCTCCGGCCTGGGTATTGAGAATTCCGAGCATCGAGGAAAGCTGCGAACTCGCGGTTTGCTGGGCGATGCTCTGGCCGGCGGTGTTCAGCGTCTGCGACGAACTGTTCGCGCTGTTCTGGATCGTCTTGCCGATATCGTTCATCGCCTGCAGCACGGTGTTGGCGACACCGATGTTGGAGTTGACGATGCTCATCGTATCGGTGAAGGCGGAAATGCCCGACAGTTGCGACCGCGCGGCAATGGCAAATCCTTCGTTGACGCCCATGCCGGCATAGGTCGTCGACTTGTTTCCGGTCGTGAGCTGCGACTGCAGAACCGTCATCTGGTTCTTCAGGGTCTGAACCGACTGGTTCAGGATCAGGGAGCCGGCGTAACTGAGGGAGTTGATTGCCATATTGTCCGCCTTACGCCTGCGCCTGCAGCAAGCTGTTCATCATACTCTGAACCACCGACATCACGTGCGCATTGGCGGCATAGGAATTCTGCAGCGCGATCAGGTTCGCCATCTCGGTGTCGATGTTGACGCCGGAAGTGGACTGCATTTTCTGTTTCAACGTGTTGACGACGACATCCTGGCCCTGCTGAAGCTGGGTTGCGGTGGTAGAAGCGTTGCTCTGCTGACTGAGGAACTGCTGCATGAAGCTGCTCAGCGTTCCCTTGAAGGGCGACGCCGGCGTACCTAACCCGGTCGCGGACGAGTAGCTGAAGGTTCCCGTTGTCAACTGGTTGTAGAGAAAATCGGAACGCGTGGTGTCGCCGGCCTGGGTCGCGGGTGAAGTGTTGTAAACCGAGAGCTTCGAGGGGTCGCTGAGAACGGCGGCGTTCACCGTGATACGTCCCGCCAGTCCGGTGAACTGCGTGCCGGCCGAGGAGATCGAGCCGGAGTAGAGCGAGGTGCCGTCGGTGAACAACGGCAGTTGCGGGCTTCCGTTCGCCAGCGACGTCGCCGTCTTGGTAACCGAAGCCGCGTTAACGGTCGTCGCGGCCGCACCGTTGTCAACGACGCGCAGCGTCGACCCGGACGGATTGGAGAACTGAAGATTGGCGCCGCCGAGCGCGGCGTTCAATTGGGTCACGACCGACGCCATGCCGCTCGCAAAATTGATGCCGATCCGCATCGGATTGGCGCCGGTGGCGTTTGACAGCGGCAGCACGCTCGGATCGTCGACGCGAACGATCGAGACCTGGCGCTTGGTGTTGGTCGCGGTGTCCGTAAAGGTGAGATTGACGGTGTTGCCCGGCAGCATGTTCGACACATCGAGATCGAAGCCGGCCTTGGGGGCCAGCGTCGAGGGCGCCGCCGTGCCGGCCGTGGTAGTGTCCGACAGCGCGCTCGCCATCGATGCGGCCAGCTGGTCGACCTGCGTCTGCGCCTGCACCAGCGTCGTGTCGCGCAGCGTCAGATCGGCCGCGATCTGCCCGGACTTGAACGAATTGGACGCAATCATGTCGATCGACGAACCGTTCGCCAGCTTGCACGAGATCGTGCCCACCGAAGACTTGGTCGGATCGGCATTCCATTGCGAATTCGCGGACAGCGTGCCCTGCGAATTGAAGGTCAGTTGCGAGGCCTGCAGGCCGACGAGTTCGACGCCGTTGGACGTATAGACCGTGGCCTGGTTGCTACTGTTGGTGGAAACGCGAATATCCATCAGCTGCGACAACTGGTCGATCGCGCTGTCGCGCTGATCCATCAGGTTCGCGGCAGCGGGATCGTTCGTGGTCATGCTCTGGAGCTGGGTGTTGAGCTGCGCGATCTGGTTCATCGCCGCATTGGCCTGCCCGACCGAGATGTTGAGGTCCTGCTCCATATTGGAACGCAGCGTCTGGATGCCCTGCGTCGTTGCGTTGAGCTGCTGCGCCAGCGACTGCGCAGACTGCGCGGCCGAGATCTGCGTCGACGCGCTTCCCGATGTCGTCGACAACGATTGCAGCGCCGTCGTGAAATTCGAGAACGCGGTTTCGAGCGAGCCGGCGGCACCGGGCGTTCCGTAAACCGATTGCAACTGGGTCAGTACGCTTGACATCTGGTCGGCATAGGCGCCGCCGGAGGTCTCGGAACGCAGTTGCGACTGCACGAACTGGTCGAGCGTACGGCTGACGCCGGTGACCCGGACGCTCGAGCCGACGTCGCCGGTTGCTTCCGCGACCTGGTTGATGGTGCGGGAGACGTAACCGGGTGTCTGCGCGTTGCCGACATTCGACGATACGATCGAGAGCGCTGCCTGGTTGGCACGCAGCGCCGTCATTGCCGTGGCGAGAGAAGAACTCAAACTCATGTTTACCGCCTCAGGTCAGACCAGGCTCACCTTTGCCGCTTGCCGGAAATCGATCAGCGTAGAACGTTCAAGAGATCCTGAACCATGCTGTTGGCCGTGGTGATCACCTTGGTGTTCGCGGAATAGGCTTGCTGGGTCACGATCAGCTTGGTGAATTCGTCCGCGATGTCGGTGTTCGAACCTTCGAGCGACGAACCGCTGATGGTTCCGGTCGCACCGGCGATCGCCACACCCGACTGGTTGGTGACGGCATAGGCGCCGCCATCCAGCGCCTTGAGGTAGTTGGTACCGTTGAAGTGCGACATCGAGACCGCCGCGAGATCGAGGTTCTGGCCGTTGGAGAACGTACCGACCACGAGGCCGTTGTTGTTGACCGCGATCGACTGCAACTGTCCCGCGGCGTAACCGTTTTGCGAGATCTGGTTGATGGTCGCGGTGCCGCCGGTGGAAGCGTACTGGGTGAGGCCGCCCGAGCCGAAGTTCATCGTCAGGTTTCCGACCGACTGGTTGCCGACCGACACGTTGTTGAGGTTGATGGTCGAGCCCGACGGGCTGGTCAGCGATCCGTTGGAGCCGAACACGAAGTTGGTGCCGACGTTGACCCAGGCGGTTTGCGCGCCGCTCGCGTTCGGATTGGCCTGATAGAACAGGTTCCAGGTATCGGTGTGGGGCGAGCCGAGCGCGGCGCTGTCGGTCTTGGCCCAGCGCAGCTGCAGATTGACCGGCGTACCCGTCGAATCGTAGGCCGTCACGGCGCCGCCGCTGATCGATTCCTTGGTGAAGGTCGCGATGTCGTTGCCGATCACGACGCCGGCGCCCGGCGTGCCGCCGCCGCCCCTCGTTACCGACACGCTGTTACTGAAGCCGAGTGCCGTCCATCCCGGTGCGGGCGTCGCGGGCGTCGTTGCGGTTCCCGAGGCGTTGGTCGATATCGTCAGGTCCGACGCCGTGCCGCTGTGGATGGTGATGGCGCCGGTCGAACTTATCGTCGAGGGGGTGGTGGTGCCGGTGATGTTGTCGATCGCCGTCAGCAGGCTGCCGACGGTGCTGCCGGGCAGGCTGACGTCGATGGAGAGGGTGCCGGCCGTTGCCGAGCCGGAGGTGCCCGAACCGTTGTTGAACGAAATGGTCTTGCCGTTGACGGTGATGGTGTCGCCAGCGACGAAATTGCTCGCGACCGAATCCGTGGTGGCGGCGCCGTTGAGCAACGTCGCCGTGGTGATGGGCGCCTGAACGGCGGCCTTGTTGTTGACCGCGCTGCCGATGGCCGTTGCGTCAGTGAAGAGCGGCGCCGGCGTGCCGGTCACGACCGGGTTATGACCGGTGGTGAAGTCCGTCGGGTTGAGGCCGCCCACGGAAACCAGCGTGCCGGTGGTGGCGCCGGAAGCCGCCGCGGTCGACGGCGTGGTCGGAAGGTTGGCCGCATATTGAATGCCGGTCGTCGCCTGCGCCGGGATGAAGTTGTTCTGGAACTGCAGAACCCCCGGCACGTTGCCGATCGGGTTGCCGGTCTTCGGGTCGACCGTCACGCCCATCAGGTAGTAGCCGGCGCCGTTGACGAGATTGCCGCTGGCATTGAGCTGGAAGTCGCCGCGCCGCGTGTAGTCGGTGGTGCCGTCGAACACCGGCGAGTTGTCGGTGATGCCGATCGGCTTCTGCACGTTGAAGAAGCCCTGGCCGTTGATGGCCATGTTGGTCGCGACCGTCGTCGAGGTCACCGTGCCCTGTGTCGTGATGGTCGCCTGCGCGAAGGCGGTGACGCCGCCGGCCACCTGCCGGTCCGGCGTTGCCGACTGCGGGATCAGATCCTCGAAGCTGGTGCCGATGCCCTTGTAGCCGGTGGTCGAGGCGTTCGCGATGTTGCCCGAGATGTTCTGGAGCGCGAAGGATTGCGCCTGCAAGCCGCCGACGGAAGTGTTCAGTGCGTCAAAAATACCCATGACATCGTCTCCAAATTCGATCCGGGCGGCCAACCGATCCGCAAAACCAGGGCCGCAGTCGCAGGAGCATGTCGCAAGCGTTATGCCAAAGTCGAAAATCCTTTTATTTCAGGCGCTTAAATAAAAAGCCCCGGTCCGAGGACCGGGGCACAATTGCCGGGCGGGGCAACAATTGCCGGGCGAAATCGGTCAGGAGGCCGTTGGCGTCGCCGGGTGAAACACCAGCGCAAACCCGTCCATGCAGTAGCGCAAACCGGTCGGCTTCGGACCGTCGTCGAAGACGTGGCCGAGGTGGCCGCCGCAGCGGCGGCAGTGAATTTCGGTGCGCAGCATTCCGAAGGTGCGGTCCTCGGTCTTGCCGACCGCGTTCTCCAGCGGCTGGAAGAAGCTCGGCCAGCCGGTGCCGCTCTCGAATTTGGTTTCCGAGGAGAACAGCGGCAAGTCGCAACCGGCACAGGCAAAGG
>Ga0137412_10003006_pt1 | contig 13453 bp, 13 predicted proteins | sample CZODoug2_1_16fun_FD_122160 | JGI IMG/M metagenome (GOLD analysis project Ga0137412, IMG submission 122160) | Vadose zone soil fungal communities from Angelo Coast Range Reserve, California, USA - CZODoug2_1_16fungal (Hybrid Assembly) | ecosystem: Environmental > Terrestrial > Soil > Vadose zone... | reverse complement strand
GAGCCTGTGGGGATTTTGAACGGTTGTAAGAAGTAAGAACGGATGCCGACTGCCACAATGATGGCCACCAAAATCACCTCGCAATTCTCTCGCCAATGAGACTCCCATGTCACCGGTGTCAGCCTGTGAAGCGTTTTATCGAGCGCATCGGCCGCGCTGTGAATTCTCTCCCGATCTCTCTGCCATAGCGCTTCACGGAGATCCTTCATGCCCGCAGTGATTTGGTCGCGGTCCGCGCTACCAAGCTGATCGTCCTTGTAGCGCAGATATTTCCTGGCGTGCCGCAGCAGCAGGCGGCTATGTTTTACTTGGCGCGATGTAAACATGAGTTAGAAAATGGCGAAGCTCGAATGACGGATGACGAATGAATGACGAAGCATAAATTGGAGCAACAAGCAGGCTGGTGGCACCGACGGTTCTAGTTTAGTCATTCGGATTTCCATTGTCATTCGTCATTGGGATTTCGTCATTGCGCTTTGAGCACTTCAATAAACGCCTCTTGCGGAATGTTAATTTTCCCGATGCTCTTCATCCGTTTCTTTCCTTCCTTTTGTTTCTCCAGTAGCTTTCGTTTGCGCGTAATATCGCCGCCGTAGCATTTCGCGGTTACGTTTTTTCGCAATGCCGAAACACTCTCACGCGCAATAATTTTTCCGCCAATAGCCGCCTGGATCGCCACTTGATAGAGCTGTCGCGGGATTACTTCCTTTAGTTTAGCCGCCAGCTGGCGTCCCCTCGCCTCCGCGCGATCTTTATGCACGATCGTCGAAAACGCATCGACAGGCTCACCATTAACAAGCAGGTCCAGTTTAACCAATTTCGCCGCGCGATAGCCGGCGTGCTCGTAATCCATGGAGCCGTAGCCGCGTGTAAGGCTCTTAATTTTGTCATTGAAATCGACGAGAATTTCGTTGAGCGGCAACTCGCAATGCAACATTACCCGGCGCGTATCAAGCGACTCGGTGCGGTCCATCTGGCCGCGTTTTTCCAGAATCAGTTGCAGGATGTCGCCGATGTTTTCGTTCGGGCAGAGCACGTATGCCCTTACGATGGGCTCACGAATTTCCTGGATCATGCTCGGGTCAGGCAGATGAGCGGGGTTATCAATCAACAATTTATCTCCCCCCGTGGTGAGCACCTCATAGATAACGCTTGGACTCGTGGCGATGATGTCCATGTTATACTCGCGCCGGAGCCGCTCCTGGATGATCTCCATGTGAAGTAGCCCGAGAAATCCGCAGCGAAATCCAAATCCGAGCGCAACGGAACTCTCCGGTTGATAGATGAACGCGGAATCGTTCAGACGCAGTTTTGCGATTGCCGTCTTCAAATGTTCGAAGTCGCCGGTATTGATGGGATAGATGCCACTGAAGACCATGGGATGAATTTCCTGGAAACCCGGAAGCGCTTCGCGCGCGGGATGACGCTGATCGGTGATCGTATCGCCGATCTTCATGTCTGCAGTCGACTTAATGTTTGCGATGAAATAACCGACGTCGCCAGGATTTAGCTTTTCCTGTGCGAGCATCTTCGGTGTAAAGACGCCCACCTCTTTGATCTCAAAGCGCGCGTTATTACTCATCAACGTGATTGCGTGATTCGCCTCCATTGTTCCGGAAACGAGACGCACATACCCAACCACGCCGCGATAAGCATCAAAGACCGAATCAAAAACTAGCGCGCGTAATGTCTGGTCTACCGGTGGTCGCGGCGGGGGGACGCGTTTCACGATTGCCTCAAGAATTTCCTCGATCCCGATCCCCATCTTTGCGCTGGCATCGATTGCTTCCTCGGCGGGGATCGCGAGAATTTCTTCCAACTGGCGATGCACCGAGGCCACATCGGCATTCGGCAGATCAATCTTATTGATGATCGGCACAATGGTGAGTCCCTGTTTGTGCGCGAGGTGAACATTCGCTACGGTTTGCGCTTCGACTCCCTGCGCTGCATCGACAATCAACAACGCGCCCTCGCACGCAGCGAGGCTACGCGAAACCTCATAGCTGAAATCGACGTGCCCGGGGGTGTCGAGCAGGTTCAATCGATAGTTTTGCCCGGATTTGCTCGTGTAACGCATCGCCACTGGATGCGCTTTGATCGTGATCCCGCGCTCCCGCTCCAAGTCCATTGAGTCAAGAAGCTGGTCCTGCCTGTCCCGTTCGTGGATCGTGCCGGTGCGCTCGAGCAATCGGTCCGACAACGTCGTTTTGCCGTGATCGATGTGCGCGATGATGCAGAAGTTGCGCGTAAGCTCAATTCCCATGGAAGTGGGCACTATGCGGGCGCGGCTGCGCATGGTCAATCGGGCACCGGCGCCCGCGACCCAAATCCAGAGGGCCGCCCTCACTTTGAGCTTGGCAAACGCGAACGGCGATCGCGGTCACCGCTCCCCACCTCTCTTTCCGGAACATCTTCAGGAACTTTGCTCGGCGATTCCCGGAGAAGGATGGTGAAACCAACAGACCATAAGCAATGAACCATCCCGCCCGTAAGACCGATTTCTGGATTTTGCCACAGGGAACGCTTACCCTCGTTAGGCCGCTCACTCAGAGGGCGAATGAATGGATCAGGCGACACGCCCGAGATGATTCGCAGTGGTTTGGTCCTGCGCTCGTCATCGAACAACGCTACGTCGCAAAGCTACTCCCCGGGATGATCGAGGACGGACTGCACGTAACGCAATAATTCCAGAAGAACTGTTGGAAGAGTGGCGCGAGACAGTGCGCGCAATCGGGTCGCGCACCTACGCCCGCTTCAGGATCTTCTCCATCTCGGACGCCGTAAAAGCGCGCAATGTCTGCGTTCGAATGTTACCCAGCATGTCCGCTGCTAGCAACACGCTGGCAGCCGTCTCATCGTCCGGGGCGTCGAAGATGCACACCTGGTCATATTGACCAAGCGTCCAATACATCTCCTTGATGCTGACTCCGCTCGATTGCACCTTGGCAGCCCAGTCGGCTACCCGCTGGGTCGTCTCCTTAGCGGCTTGGAAACCTTTATCGGTAAATTGCACTAAACTGACGTATGTTGGCATGATGTTACTCCTTTAGGTATTCCCGGAATCGGTTTTCGGTACGAACGAGGTAAAACAAAGCCTACGGATATCGACTCCGAGCGTCAAATGCCAGGGTTCAATGATGCTCCATTCGCCTGGTCCGTAACCGGAAGGAATCGCTCGACCAGATACTAGACTTTCAGATAGATTGCCACCGCATGCCCAAGCTCATCATCGGCGGGACGACCTATGAACTTGTTGACGACCTGGTCACAATCGGACGCGGGCCGGACAACATGATCGTCATTAATAATCCTTCGGTCTCGGCGCGGCACGCGCAGTTGCAGTTGGCTGGCGAAACGTATCGGTTGAAAGACCTCGGCTCGACCAACGGCACACGGGTCAATGGTAAGCCGGTCACTGAAACGTTGCTGAGCTTTGATGATCGAATCCGATTTGGCGCGACCGATGCCAGCTACGAAGGGGACACCAGCGGATCGCGACCGCTCCCCCAGCTCGAGGAGATCAAAGCGAGACCGGCAGAATTGAGTGCGGCGCCCGCCGATTTTACGAACGTTTCTCCGTTCCGACGCCAAAAACAACAGAGCGACCCGGTTCGTAATGGAATTTTTATCGGTTTGGCGATTGTTCTGCTCGTATTTCTCGGAAGCATGATCGCCGTGTTGATGATGCACGCGCCGGGTTTGTGACCCATAAGCCCAAACGCCAAATCCCAAATCCCAGGCTCCAAAGAAACTTCAAATCACAAACCCCAAAGCGTCGTGCGCGGGCAAGATTTGAGTATTGAAGATTGAGATTCGTTGGAGCTTGGATTTTGAAGCTTTAGCCCGTCGGTTTGTTTTTACGCCCAATCTCGCTGAGGTATATCGCGATTTTAGTTCGCAATGACGGATTCCAAGCGGCTGCTTCTTTTTGATATCGACGGGACTTTGATCCACTCAGGAGGCGCGGGTGTGTATGCGCTCAAATCGGCTTTCAAAGAACGCTTCGGCATCGATGACGATCTGCAGGGCATTGAAATTGCCGGCATGACCGATTCGGGAATTGTCGTCAGCATACTGAACAAGCATAAAATTCCTCCGACGAACGAAAACGTGAGCGCGTTCCTGGACAGCTACGTGCATTTTCTCTCGCTGGAATTGCCCCGTCGCAAGGGCAACCTGCTTCCGGGCGTGCTTGAGTTGCTCGAAAGCCTCAAGTCGCGGCAACATCTCGTGCTGGCCCTGCTCACTGGCAATGTCTCCCGGGGCGCGCAACTGAAGCTCGAACACTACGGTGTCTGGCACTTTTTTGAATTTGGCGCGTTTGCAGATGATCACCGGGACCGGAATCGGCTCGGATCATTCGCCCGCGCGCGCGCGAAAGAAAAGCATGACCGCGAGTTCTCAGCGTCGGAGATCGATGTGATTGGAGATACACCGCGCGATATCGCTTGCGGCAAGGCCCTGGGTGCGCGCACGATTGCTGTGGCAACAGGCACATGGAGCCGCGATCGACTTTCAGAATATCACCCGGATTTTTTAATCGATGACCTTTCAAATGTGGAAAGCGTAATCCATACGCTCGGATGGTGATCCATTGACGAATGAAGGGTTGAATGAAAAAGGAGAACACGTCCCCATCTGCTCCGAAGCCGCATGGAGACCGCCCAAACGTGTTGCCGCTCAAGGGTGAAATCGATCTGCACGTTTCTCCCGTAGTCACGGCATCACTCACCGCCATGATCGAGAAAAAACCGGAGCTCATGGTGATCGATCTCTCGGAGGTCACTTACATCGATAGCGCAGGCCTGGCGGCCCTCATTCAGGCGATGCAAAAGGTGGAAGCCTACGGTGGAAAATTTTTCCTGGCTGGTTTGCAGGAGACCGTGCGCTCTATTTTTGAAATCTCGCGGCTCGATCAGGTGTTCCAGATTTTCCCGGACACTGATACCGCACTGGCCGCCACGTGAACCGACCTCAAGGGTAAAACGAGCAGACGGATCGCCCCTGTCGGCTGCCATAAAATGGAGGTTAACGCATACTCATCAGGCCTCGGGATCATTCGTGTCTGTTGGATAATCTTCGTAATAGTCTGGTTGCTGGGAGTGGCCTGGACTAAGCGTACCATCTACCGCGAAAGCAGCGCGAAGCGCGCCCGGTACTGGCTAGCGCTCGTAATCGGTTATTTTCTGGTCATCAAGTCGAGCGGCTTGCCGCCACCGTTCGATTGGCTCGTCGTTCCGCATACGACATCAAGCGCCTGGAGCGGTGTCTTTCTGTGCGTCAGCGGCCTTGTGTTTGCCATTTGGGCAAGGTTGATACTAGGGAGAAACTGGAGCGGAGTGGTTACCCTGAAAGAAGCCCACGAACTCATTGAGCGCGGACCTTACCATGTTGTGCGTCATCCGATTTACACCGGGATCCTTGCCATGCTTGCAGGCACCGCCATCGCCTTGGGATACTTCGGCAGCTTCATTGGGTTCCTACTCGTGTTCGTCAGTTTCTGGGTGAAACTCAAACGCGAAGAAGATTTGATGCTAGAACATTTTCCGGACAAATACGCCGCGTATCAACGCAGAGTAAAACGCATCATTCCGTTTCTCGTCTAGCCGCGCCGAGCAAAATCGCCAGCGTCTCCCTGGTGTTTTTTGAAATCCCGAACTGCGCCGCGAGCTTAATGTTTGTCGATCTGGCCGCGGCGCGGCGGGAAGGATCGGACCAGAGAAGAATGGCGTCGCGCAAACCAGGAAGATCGCCTGCGTGATCGACAATCGATCCGTGGACTCCGTTCTCGATGATTTCACTAAAACCGTTGGAACGCGTGGTGATCACGGGCAAACCGCAGGCCAGCGCTTCCAGGCAGGCATTTGAAAATGGGTCGTAAATCGTAGGTAAAATAAAGATGTCCGCGGCGGCATAGACACGCAGCATATCCACAACTTCACCGAGAAATTGCACTGGCTTTTCGCGCCAAAAGCGCAGGCGTTTCGTTTTGTAGAGCCTTGCATTTCCGCGGCCGGCAACCAGCAAACGCATCTTGCGGTCTCCGCAAAGCGCTGCCGCTTCGATGGCAAAAAGAAGCCCCTTGCGCTCCCATCCAGAGCCCGCAAACAACAGTGCAGTTTGGTCTGGCTTTAAATTCAATTCCTCGCGCGACTTTTCACGAAGCTCCGGACCGAACTGGAATTTCTCCAGCGGAACACCATTGCGAACAATGTCTATCTTGTCTGCCGGATAACGATAAAAATTGACGATTTCATCTTTGACCATCTGCGAGCCAGCGATCACACGCCTGGTGTTACCATCGGAAAAAAGGGACTGTTCCAGGCGTAACAGATCCCGATGCTTCGAACTGAGACTGCGGACAAATCGTTTCAGAGGCAGTTCGAACTTTCTCCGGCGATCGAGCCAGGCGCGATGGACCCCGTCGCCGGCCCGATAAACGTCGCAGCTCCAAACACGCTCAAGACTGAACAGGACATCGCAGCGAAGTTCGGTGCGCATTCGTTCCAGTTCACTGGCGAATCCGATCGGCGATTTTGCGTTCAAGCGCGTGATCGATCCGAATGGCCATTCGACAGCCGGCCAGTCATTCGTCGCAACAAGCTGCACGTCATGTCCGGCTTCGATCACACCGCCCACGAGGCGTTTTAAGTACGCCTCCGCGCCGCCCGTCGGCGAATAACCGCGTCGGACAAAGACGATAGTGAGGTTTCTCGTCATGCTACTCAGGTCTGTCTAATTACTTCAATCTGTGCCAAGACACGCTAAGACCAAATGACGAAGCACGAATGACGAAGGAAATCCAAATGACGAAATCTGAAACGCACCAGAACCTAAGCAACGCTCTTGGCCATTCGAGCTTCGTCATTCATTCGGCATTCGTCATTCGTGCTTCGTCATTAACAAGAGGTCACTTTACACGCCTCATGTTCGCCAGAATAGTTGTAAGCCGATGCCCGGTGAAATCTTAAACGCTCCTCCGCCGCTACGCTCCGCCTCGGCCACAGAGCGCACTTTGCCCAGGCATTTGCTCTATTCCATTTTTGCCCGCGTCGGGGGTTCCGGCCTGGATACGGATGCGTTTGAGACCCTGCGCGCATCTTATCGGGAGGGATTTCTGGGCAAAGCGATCGCTTATGACAACAGGCAGAAGGAAATTCCTGCGTCGTTGATCCATTCTTTGCGCTGGCATCCGGTGCGTCTTATTTCATTTTTCGACAGGCCCTACTACTACGGCGCGAAAAAAAAGTACCTTGATTGGATCGCATCCCGACACCTCGCCACCGGTCGTTACGATTTGTTTCATAGCTGGTCGGGTGACTGTTTGCGATCGCTGCAGGTAGCCAAACAGCGTGGGATTCCCTCGATCGTTGAGATACCGACCTGGCATCGCGACGGTGGCAAAAACAAGGGAGGACGCCGGAAAGTCGCTGAGTCGACGACCACGAGCCGTGGCCTTGAAAGATGGAAAGCCAGACTGTTGCCCGACCGAAAGCGTTTCATACAAGAATACGAGCTGGCTGACCTTCTGCTTGTGTTATCACAGAAGGCAGCCAACACATTTCGTATACGCGGTTTCCCGGAGGAAAAACTTTTTTACCTGCCCCGCGGCGTGGACGTGGAACGATTCAAGCCAGGAAATCGGCCGGCCAAATTTCGCGCTGTCTTCTCGGGTGCCTTGATCAAACGCAAAGGCATCCAACATGTGCTCGAGGCATGGCATCGCCTCAAACTGCCTGATGCGGAACTCTGGTTGGTTGGCCACGTGCACGACGAAGCGAAGCCTTTCCTTAAACAGTTCTGGCGCGATAACATCCGGGTGGTGGGATTTGTGCGCGACCTGGAGAATTATCTTAACCAGGGCACGGTACATATTTTTCCGTCGCAATGGGAAGGCAGCGCCAAAGTAACATACGAGGCCGCAGCGTGTGCGCTGCCCCAAATCACCACGCGTGAAGCGGGCGATGTAGTGCGCGACGGCGTGGAAGGAATTATCGTGAAGCCGGGCGATGTCGACGCGATCGTAGCGGCACTCCAGCATCTGCACCGGCATCCCGAAATCGTTCAGCAAATGGGCAGCGCCGCGAGACGCCGTGTAGTTGAAAATTTCACGTGGGACCATTTTCGGACGCGATTACTCGGCGCATACGAAATGGCCATGCGAATGGCGCGATGAACAGTTGCGCAACTTTGTAAGTTGCGTTTTTACAGGATCGCAAGTTGCAAACTTGCGCCACATTATCAGCCGCTCGATGAAAATTCTTCTCCTGCAACTCAAGCGAATCGGCGATCTGATCCTGACAACTCCCGCGATCGCAGCTTTGCGCGAACGCTTTCCGGAAGCGCACATGACGATGGTCGTTTCCAGCGAGTGCGCTGATCTGCTCCCAGCCATTTCAGGTGTCGATCGCATTTTGATGGCGCGACGCAATCTGAGTGATCTCGCCGCCTTTCTCGCCGTCGCAGGCAGGAAATTTGACTACTGCATCGATTTCACGCGAAACGACCGCTCTGCATTTCTGGCATTCTTATCCGGAGCCCGGAAACGCATCGTGTCATACAGGGTGCGCGATCAGTCGAAAAGCCGCGCCAAACTTTACACTGATTTTGTCAACGTCCGTATGCGCGACCTGCACACAATCGATTACAATCTGTCTCTGCTCGAACCGCTCGGTATCCGGGATGTTTCCACCTCGCTGCATTTGCAGTTGCCCCAATCGGCGCACGAAAAAGCCGATGTACTCCGACGCAACTGGAACGTCAGCAAGCCCTTCGTCGTTTTGCATCCCGGATCGGCGCGGCAGGAAAAGCTTTGGGAAGCCGCGAGATGGGCGCAAGTGATCGAACGGTTCGACCCAGACAAGGACTTCGATCTCATTTTGACGAGCGGAACATCGAAGCACGAGCAAATGCACATCGCGGCGATCAAGAACGAGACCCGGCAACAAATCATCGATCTTTCAGGGAAGACAGATTTGCTTACTCTCGCTGCGTTAATTGGGCAGGCCAGGCTCCTGGCCACGGTCGATTCCGCTCCAATGCATCTCGCGGCCGCAGCGCACACACCGCAAGTGATCCTGTTCGGGCCAACTAACCCGTTTCACTGGCGACCGAGAGAAAGTTCCGCGCTCATTCTACAGGGAAAATCGCCTCAGCCGGTCACTGAGTTTTCGCCGGCACAGCCGCGCCTTCCCATGAGTCAAATCTCGACGAAGGCAGTGATTAGTGCTATGGATTTCCTGCTGTCGCAGCATGCGGCGGCCCGAACGTCATGAGCGGCGAAAAAGCGGCTAAGAAAAAACTGTCACTTTGGCAAACGTTACGCGCGGCCTCTGGTACGTACCGGCGGCTCTACGGTTACGTCAAGCCATACAAGGTGCGTTTTATCCTGGGTCTGGCGCTGGGTCTTGCCTATGGCGGTGTCACTTCGTTTTTGCCGTGGGCGACTGCCCGCGTCGCCAGCACCATTTTCCACGGCGCTGCTCCAAGTCCGATGGCCATGCGCTCAAATCTTCATGCCATCGATACAGGCCCAAAAATCAATTCGATCGTGCTGATCTGCCTTGCGATTCCGGTGATCATGACTTTGCGCAGCCTCTGTTCCTACGGCAGCACCTATTGCACGCAATGGGTGAGCAACAAGGTCGTCACTGATATCCGCAGCCAGCTCTTCAGCAAGATGCTCCGCAACTCGATGGATTTCTTTAACAAGGCGCGTTCTGGTTTTTTGATGTCGCTCATCACGAACAACACACGCGTCATGCAGATGGCTCTGACGACTGTCGGTAGCGACGTTTTTAAGCAACCTGTCACGATTGTGGGCGCAATCAGTGCCTTACTTCTGATGGACTGGAAATTCACTCTAGTCACGTTGGTTCTCTTCCCTACGTGTTTGCTGCCGCTTCGCATCTACGGGCGTCGTGCCAAGAAGGCGGTGCAAGACGAACAGGCAGGCATGGCCCAAATGGTGGTGACGATGCAGGAAACGTTTTCTGGCATTCGCGTGATCAAGTCGTTTGCGCGTGAGGCCCACCAGGAAAAGGAATTCAAGCGCAGTAATCAAGCGCAGTTTTCCCAGATAATGCGCATGATCAGGGCGATGGAAGCTGTCGGTCCGCTGGTCGAGATCATCGCTGCGATCGGTGTAGGAATGGCATTGCTTTACGTTTACGCAGCGAACCTCAGCGCCGGTCGATTTTTAGGGCTGATGACCGGAATTTTCATTCTCTACGACCCGATCAAGACGCTTAGCAGGCTCCATATCGTGATGCAGCGTTCAGTCGCAGCCACGACTTCTATTTTCGCGCTTCTCGATTCAAAGCCCACTGTCCAAGACGCGCCAAACGCTGTTGCGCTGAGTTCGTCACAAGGGCGGATTGCCTTTGACGACGTAACATTCCGTTATGCCACCACGGTTACGGATGCGATCAGCAATCTGACTTTGCATGTCGAGTCCGGCAAAACTTATGCCCTTGTGGGCGCGAGTGGCGCGGGGAAAAGCACGATTCTGTCACTCATCCTGCGCTTGTACGATCCAACTTCCGGCGCCGTGAAAATTGACGGTCGCGACCTGCGCTCAGTGACGCAGAAATCGCTGCGCGAACAGGTCGGGCTCGTTACTCAGGAAACGTTCCTGTTTCACGATACGATCTTCAACAATATCCAGTTCGGCCGGCTCGATGCCACGACGGAAGAAGTTCGCGAAGCGGCGCGAGCAGCCTACGCGCACGATTTCATTATGGCCCAGCCGAAGGGATACCAAACAGTCATTGGCGATAAGGGATGTCTTCTTTCCGGCGGTCAGCAGCAGCGTCTTGCCATCGCGCGCGCGGTGCTTAAAAACGCGCCAATCCTTTTGCTGGATGAAGCCACTTCGTCGCTTGATTCCGAATCGGAACAGCAAATTCAAAAGGCCCTCGCTCAACTGGCGACTGGCCGCACGGTAATCGCCATCGCTCATCGGCTATCCACCGTTTTATCGGCCGATCAAATCATCGTGATGGATAATGGCCGCATTAAGGAGATCGGCACACACGCAGAGCTTCTGGAAAAATCCGGCTACTATCGGCGGTTGTACGATCATCAATTCAATCGTATTTCGGAGGAACCAGCCACCACTGAGTCAACGTTTGCTATTGAGGAGCTTGTTTAACTGGCTTGCTGCGAAAGCTCCTTGTGGGCTTCCCAATGGCGTCTGGTTAACGATTTCTTCGACCGCGCAAAATGACGAAATCCGAATAACGAATTAATGTCGAAGGTCCAATAAACCTCAGCCCAGGTGCCTGGAATAACATTCCCGAAAGCGCCGCTTTGTTGAAACCAACACTTTGCATCTCACTCGCTCCAACCTATCCTGAAGCCTGTGGCCTTTAACATCGACCTGCATACACATTCTTTCTTTTCCGGGGACGGTATCTCCAGTCCGGAAGACATGATTGCCGCCGCGCGCGCCAAAGGCTTGCATGGCATCGCCATTACCGATCACAACACGTGCGATGCGATCAATTACCTGCTCCAAAAAGGCTTGATGCGACTGGACGGACTGCCGGTCGATGATTTTCTCATTCTCCCGGGAGTAGAAGTAACAACCGCCGATGGCCATCTTCTTTGCATCGGTGCGGAGCTTCCCTACCTGAAGGGAAAACCAGCGCGCGAAGTCTGCGAAATGATCCACCAACGCGGCGGGCTAGCCATTCCTCCGCACCCGTATGACTTGTTTCGCGCAGGAATCCGTTTTTCCACTCTGGAAACGCTACCCGTTGACGCCATCGAGGTTTTCAACGCCGCGACCACGCTTCGCCGCTATAATACCTACGCTTTCAAGTATGCGCAGATTCGTGAATTGCCCATGACCGCGGCGAGCGACGCGCACCATGCGGCAGCTGTTGGAACGGCTTACACAATTCTCAATACAGACGATTTTTCCGTAAAAGGAATTCTCGCACAGATCTTAAAGAGCAATGAATTGACTCAAAAATACCAGACTCCGCGCGACAGCCTTCGCAAAACCTGGAACAACTGGCTGCGGCTGCGGCGCCGGAAACGAATCCCCGAGCTAGCTGCGAAAGATAGGAGCCATAACGGCCACTAACTTGTGACTGCAGACCGCAGACTACGGACTTTCGCGCATGAAGCGCGCTTTGGAGTGCGCTGGCTTGACGCCGCTTTCAACGCTTCAACGCTGTAATGCTTTAACGAGGCGATAGCCATGCCCGCCTATATCATCGTTGAAATCGACATCCTTGATCCTGTTGGCTACGAAGAATACAAAAAGCTCGCCGGCGCGACGGTGGAGAAGTACGGCGGCAAATACATCGTCCGTGGTGGTAAGGCCGAAGTGCTGGAAGGCGACTGGAAACCGAAGCGCATCGTGGTGCTCGAATTCGACTCAACTGTCCGCGCCAGGGAATGGCTCAATTGCGAAGAATACCGTGAACCGCGCAAGATGCGCCATCGCACGGCCAGCACAAACATGATCCTGGTGGAAGGACACAACGAGGCATAACCAACAAGTTTGATATTCTCGTCTCTCCCCTGGGCAAAAGGGAGAGTATGAAGGTGAGGGGTCGGAATTGCACCTCCCAGTCAGCGAACGTTTTCGAGACCGCCACCTTCCCCTCTTCCTGGCCAGGGAGAGGCGACTCGTATCGTGTATGACACCCAACCGGCCTAACATCCGAACCGACAATCTCGCTCTAAGCGTTTACAAAAATTAAGATTGCTTTTGCCCATGACCTCTTGCGAATCTCGCCTTTCGTATGCGACTGCTGGTTGAAATAGTGATCGTTGCTGCCTTGCTTTATCTTGGCTGGAACAGGCCCTTCAAAGAATGGGCCGCTCAGGGAAGCGCAATGGCAACCTCTAGAATTCATGCGCCGGCGTGGGAAGACCATTCGGCCACGCCGAGGCCACCCACAGCAAAAAGAAATCCACGCTGATCGGACGCTCATCTCCAAGTGGCAATGAACCCTCATTGCAACTAGGAGCGAAGATCGGAGAGTTAAAGCCGCGCCGTAGCCTCGCGCGAACGCTTTCGGAGTAGCACTAAGTCAGCAGTAGGGGACCATTCCGGAACAGGTAGCTTCCCACGAAATCAAGAAAGCTGGGCGACTCACCACTGACGGACGAGAGCCGAAACGACTGCTTCGTCGCGATCTTAATCCTGACGGAAAGCGTCAAGCTGCTCGAGTTGCCAACCCGGATGTTTTCGCGTGAGGCTTTCACGGCGTCAGAGCGCTTCTATCGACCGGGAGACAATTTTCGTCCCGGACCTTTCCCAAGAGTTCCCTCCCTTTCCCGCGGACCGGTAGTAGCTGGGATGGTGGTCACACGCGAAGGTGTCTCTCGTTTGGAGTGCAGGAACGTTTGTACCGTCGTGTTTGCCCGGTCGCTCCACTCTCCAAGCGGCTTGTCCCAGCCCAAAGAAATCAGTCCGCCGATAATAACTATTTCA
>Ga0137412_10003005_pt1 | contig 13456 bp, 12 predicted proteins | sample CZODoug2_1_16fun_FD_122160 | JGI IMG/M metagenome (GOLD analysis project Ga0137412, IMG submission 122160) | Vadose zone soil fungal communities from Angelo Coast Range Reserve, California, USA - CZODoug2_1_16fungal (Hybrid Assembly) | ecosystem: Environmental > Terrestrial > Soil > Vadose zone... | reverse complement strand
GTATTTGCGGTCCGCGTTGAATTTCCTGCGCGATGCGGATACACTGCCGTTCGCTGGCACTGACATAGAGTTTCCTGTTCCGGTGCCCGCGCAAAACTCTCACCTATAATTTGGAAGCAGGTCAAAGATTATGGCAGAAATGCGGGAACTTGCAGAGATCGCGTTGAATACCGCCAAAAAGGCCGGCGCTTCTTATGCCGACATCAGAATAACCCGCAACATCGACCAGACGATTCAGGCACGCGATAGGATCGTCACTGGCGGCCGCGACAGCGAAACCTACGGATTTGGTATCCGCACCATTGTCAACGGCACCTGGGGTTTTGCTTCCAGCCCTGATGTAACGCCGGAAGAGATCGCAGCTCTGGCGGCCGCCGCGGCCCAGATCGTCGCGCTGATCGGCATGCCGGAGGGCCGGATCACCCTGTCCCACGCCGTGATCCACCTCGCCCTGGCACCCAAGTCCAACGCCGCCGTGGTGGCGATCAACTCGGCCCTCGACGACGTACATCGTGGGCTGGCCGGCCCGGTGCCGATGTCCATGCGGGACGCGCACTATCCGGGCGCGGCCCGGCTCGAGCACGGCGATGGCTACACCTACAGCCACGACGCCCCGGGCGGGGTGGCGACCCAGCAATATGCGCCCGACGCATTGCTGGGTCGGGACTACTACCAGCCCGGCACCCACGGCGCCGAACGCGCTTTGGGTGAGCGGGTGCAGCGGCTGCGTGCGATCATCCGAGGCTCCGAGGCAGAACAGCCGTGAGCGGCGCGCCCGGCAGGTAACGCCGACGCCGGGTTGGCAACGGGTTAGAGATAAGGTCGCGGGCGTCACTCAGGCGTCAACGAGGGAGCAGCAGACGTGTCCGTAGGCGAGATCGCCGCGTTGGTAGCAGCCATCGCGTTCGTGCTGCTCGTATTGCTGCTTGCGGTGCCGATTCTCAAGCTCGGCCGTACGTTGGACGAGGCGACGCTGGCGATCCGCAAGGCGCACGAAGGCGCCAGCCCGATCCTGACCCAGGCCGCGACCACGGTTGAGGCGGTCAACAGCCAGCTGGCGCAGGTGGAGGACATCACCGCCAACGCCGCGTCGGTGTCCTCCAACGCCGCCGCGTTGACCTCGCTCTTCGCCTCGACCGTCGGCGGGCCGGTGGTGAAGGTGGCCGCGTTCTCCCACGGCATCCGTACCGCGGCCAAGAAGCGGCGGGTGTCCGAGCTGGAGCGCGAGGTCAAGAAGAAGTCCCGTGCATCGCGCCGGCGTAAGACCGACAATCAACAAGACTGATAGCTAACGGCGTGGCGCGACTGGGAGGTGGACGATGATCAGACGGACGTTCTGGCTGGCGATGGGTGCGACGATCGGCGCACTGATCGTGCGCAAGCTGACGAGGTTGAGCCAGCGGGCTACCCCCGCCGGCATCACCCAGTCGCTCTCGGAGTCCGCTGGTCGGCTGATCGACAGCGTCCGCGACTTCGTCGAGGATGCTCGGGCAGGTGCCAAGGAGCGCGAAATCGAGCTCAAGGAAAGCACCGGTCTGGACAGCCAGAAAAGCACAACCGAGGAACTCACCAAACAATGAAGACTTCCGAAATACGCCAGCGATTCCTGGACCATTTTGAACGCAACGACCATACGTTGGTGCCCAGCGCCAGCCTTGTTATTGACGACCCCAATCTGCTGTTCGTCAACGCCGGCATGGTGCCGTTCGTGCCGTTCTTTTTAGGTCAGCAAACCCCGCCGTACAAACGCGCCACCAGCGTGCAGAAATGCGTTCGTACGATCGATATCGACGAGGTCGGCAAAACCACCAGGCACGGCACCTTCTTTCAAATGAACGGGAATTTCTCGTTCGGTGACTATTTCAAGGAAGGCGCGATGCGCTTTGCCTGGGAATTGATCACCAAATCGCAGCACGACGGCGGCCTGGGCTTCGACGAGTCGAGGCTGTGGGTGACGATCTATGAGGACGACGACGAGGCCGCGGACCTCTGGCAACACAAGATCGGTATCTCACCGGACCGCATCGCCCGGCTGGGTATGGAGGACAACTTCTGGTCGATGGGGGTCCCGGGCCCGTGCGGTCCGGACTCGGAGATCTTTTTCGACCGCGGCCCGGCCTACGGTCCCGATGGCGGCCCGGGCGTGGGCTCCGACGACCGGTTCCTGGAATTCTGGAACCTCGTCTTCATGCAGAACATCCGCGGCGAGGGCAACGGGTACAGCGATTTCCCGATCCTCGGTGAGCTGCCGCAGAAGAACATCGACACGGGCATGGGCCTGGAGCGGGTCGCGTACCTGCTGCAGGGCGTGGACAACCTCTACGAGATCGACGAGGTCTATCCGGTCATCGACCGGGCCGCGGAGCTCACCGGCAAGCGGTACGGCGCCCATCACGAGGACGATGTGCGGTTCCGCATCATCGGCGACCACGTCCGCACCGCGCTCATGCTGATCAGCGACGGCGTGGTGCCGGGCAACGAGGCGCAGGGCTACGTGCTCCGCCGCATCATCCGGCGGGCGATCCGGTCGATCCGGCTGCTCGGAGTGGATCAGCCGGTGCTGCCTGAATTGCTGCCGGTGTCCCGCGATGCGATGAAGGCGTCCTATCCGGAGGTGGAGACCGACTTCGGGCGCATCTCCGATTTCGCCTACCAGGAAGAGGAGCGCTTCCTCGACCGGCTGCAGTCGGGCACCACGATCCTGGACACCGCCGTCAGCCAGGTCCAGGCCGGCGGCGGCGGCCAGCTCTCGGGGGAGCGGGCGTTCCTGCTGCACGACACGTACGGCTTCCCGATCGAGCTCACCCTGGAAATGGCCGCCGAGCAGGGTGTTTCGGTGGACGAGGCGGAATTCCGCCGACTGATGGCCGACCAGCGGACGCGGGCGAAGGACGACGCGCTGTCGCGCAAGACCGGTCTGGTCGACCTCTCGGTCTACCGGCAGCTGCTGGACGAGCACGGCCAGTCCCGGTTCACCGGATACGCCGAGGTCACCGGGCAGGCCACGGTGCTGGCGCTGCTGCGCGGTGTGCAGTCGGTGCCGACCGCGGGCGTCGGCGACGAGATCGACGTGGTGCTGGACGCGACCCCGTTCTACGCGGAGTCCGGTGGACAGCAGGCCGACTACGGCACGCTGACCGTCGAGGGCGGCGAGCTGACCGTGACCGACGTACAGAAGCCGGTGCCCGGGCTGATCGTGCACCGGGCCAAGGTGACCCGCGGCGAGGTCCGGGTCGGCGATGTGGCGCAGGCCGACATCGACGTGACCCGCCGCCGCTCGGTCTCCCGGGCGCACACCGCGACCCACCTGGTGCACAAGGCGGTCCGCAACGCTCTCGGCGATTCGGCGCACCAGGCCGGGTCGCTCAACGCGCCCGGCCGGATGCGGTTCGACTACACCGCGCCGGGATCGGTGCCCGACGGCGTGATGGCTGACGTCGAGGCGGAGGTGAACGCCTCGCTGGCCCAGGACCTGGATGTGCAGGCCTACATCACCGACCTGGATGAGGCCCGCCGGATGGGCGCGATGATGCTGTTCAGCGAGAAGTACGGCAACGAGGTGCGGGTCGTCGACATCGGCGACGGGTACTCCCTCGAGCTGTGCGCGGGCACCCACGTGCTGCGCTCGGCCCAACTGGGCATGGTGAAGCTGGTCGCCGACTCCTCGATCGGCGCCGGCGTGCGCCGGGTCGAGGCGCTGGTCGGGCAGGACGCGTTCGACTACCTCTCGGCGGAGCACCTGCTGGTGTCGCAGCTGGCGACGACTCTGAAGTCGCGGCCGGAGGAGGTGCCCGACCGGGTCGGCTCGCTGCTGGAGCGGCTGCGGGTTGCCGAGCACGAGCTCGCCGCGCTGCGGTCGCAGGCGGCGCTGTCCGGTGCGGCGCAGCTGGCCGAGGCGGCCGCGCTCGTAGGCGACGTGCGGTTCGTCGGTGAGTCGGTGCCCGAGGGTGTCTCGCCGGCCGATCTGCGCTCGCTGGCCACCGAGGTACGGGGTCGGCTGGACAGCTCCGGTCCCGTCGTGGTCGCGCTGTTGAGCACCACCGACGCGCGGGTCTCCTTCGTGGTGGCGACCAACGAGCCCGCCCGGTCGCGCGGCCTGACGGCGCCCGACGTCGTACGGGCGCTGGCCCCGGCGGTGAGCGGTCGCGGCGGTGGCAAGCCGGACCTCGCGCAGGGTGGCGGCACCGAGCCCAGCGGCATCAATGCGGCGATCGAGGCGGCCCGAGAGTATCTGCGCCAACGGGGATGACCAGCGCGCAGCGGGGCGCCCGGCTCGGCATCGACCTCGGCACCGTCCGGATCGGGGTCGCGGTCAGCGATCCGGACGGTCTGCTGGCCACACCGGTCACCACGATTCAACGCGGCAAGGGTGACCTGGACGCGATCGCCGAACTGGTGGCCGACCGCGCGGTGATCGAGGTCGTGGTCGGGCTGCCCCGCCGGCTCTCGGGTGAGATCGGCCCGGCCGCCCAGGCCGCGGCCCGGTTCGCCGACGAGTTGGCGGCGCGGATCGAGCCGGTGCCCGTGAGCACCGTCGACGAGCGGATGACCACCGCCGCCGCGAGCAAGAATCTGTCCAGACACGGTGTGTCGACCCGTAAGCAACGCCCCGTGATTGATCAGCTAGCGGCGACCCTCATACTTCAGGGGTGGCTCGACCAACGGAAGCAGCGGCAGTGAGCCGCCGGGTGCCTTCCTGCCGGTCGACGGGCGGCCGTTGGTCCGCTGCGCGCCGGGATGGTCAGCATGAATGACCTGTCCATCCTCGGGGTCGAGGATGACCAACCGCGCCGCCGGCGACACCATCGAAGGAAGCGGCGCAACCCGGTCGGGCCGGCACTTTCGCTGATCGTTGTGGTCGCGCTCGCGGTCGGCGTCGTGTTCGGTGCCCGGGCGATCTGGCGGAAGGCCAGCGCCGTGCCCGACTACGAGGGATCGGGCACCGGCACCGTCTATGTCGAGGTGCACGACGGGGACACCGCGGCAGACATCGGCGCCACCATGCTCAAGGCGCACGTCATCAAGAGCACTCGGGCATTCCGCAATGCGGCGGAGGAGGACCAACGGTCCCGCGGCATCCAGCCGGGTACGTACAAGCTGCGCCAGCATATGAGCGGCGCCGCGGCGCTGTCGATATTGCTCGAGCCGACCGCGCGGGTCGGCCGGGTGACCGTGCCCGAGGGGCTGACCGTGAACCAGACGATCACCGTCCTCACCAAGGACACCAAGCTGAAATCGGCCGCGCTGAAGTCGGCCGCGGCCAAGCCCGCGCAGCTCGGCCTGCCGGACTACGCCAATGGCAAGCTCGAGGGCTTTCTCTTCCCGACCACCTACAACCTGCCGCAGGATGCCAGCGCCGCGAACGTGCTCAAGATGATGGTCGAGCAACAGCGGAAGCAGGTCAGCCCGGCCAGCCTGACCGGGACGGTGGCCGGCGTGAAGCTGACCCCGGAGCGGGTGGTCATCATCGCCTCGCTGCTGGAGAAGGAGGCGATCACGTCTGATTTCACGAAGGTGTCCAGGGTGATCTACAACCGGCTCGCCCACGGAATGCCGTTGCAGTTGGATTCCACCATCAACTACGCCCTGGGACGTAATAAGGCGCGGGTGTCGCAGAAACAGACACAGACCAATTCGCCGTACAATACGTACCTACATAAGGGTTTGCCGCCCGGACCAATCGCCAATCCCGGACTGACGGCGATCAGCGCGGCGTTGCATCCGGCCGGCGGGGACTGGCTGTATTTCATCAAGAAAGATCGGGCCGGGCATTCGTTCTTCACCGCCGACCCCAAGGCGTTCGCGAAGCAGAAGACGAAATCCCAGGCTGAAGGCGTGTACTGATGCCGGTGCCGAGTCGAGTGGGGGTGGGATAGTTGCCCTGCGCCGCCGTTGTGGGACGCCCTATTGCGCATTCCCTCTCCCCACGCTTGCACCGGGCGGCGTATGCCGCGCTGGCGCTGGACGACTGGGCCTATACCGCCGTGGATTGCGATGAGACCGGATTTCCGGCGCTGCTGGACCGGGATTGGGTCGGGCTGTCGGTGACGATGCCGTGCAAGCGGGTGGCGCTCGAGGTGGCCGACGCGGCGAGCGAGCTGGCAACGTCAGTGGGTGCGGCCAATACTGTGGTTCGTACCGACGCCGGCTGGCGCGCCGAAAACACCGATGTGGCCGGCATTCTGGGTGCGTTGGCCGAGGTCGGCGTGCGCAGTGCCGAGGGTGGCGTGGTGCTGGGCGCCGGCAGCACCGCGCAGGCCGCGCTTGCGGCACTGCGCGAATTGGGCGAGCCGGCGCCAGTTGTGCTGGTCCGCGATCCGGCGCGGGCCGGCGAATTGCTGGCGGCCGCCGAGCGACTCGGAATGCGGCCGGACCTGCGCGCGGGGCTGGACGATCCGGTGCTTTATGCCGCTCCATTGGTCATTGCGACGTTGCCGCGGGGCGGTGCCGACCCGTTGGCCCGGGCCGCCTCCTGGACGCCCGACGGGGTGTTGTTCGATGTCATCTACGACCCGTGGCCGACGGCGCTCGCGGAGTCGGCGCGGATGGCTGGCCGGACCGTGGTCAGCGGGCTGTCGATGTTGCTGCACCAGGCGCTCGGCCAGGTCGAGTTGATGACCGGCCGAACCGCTCCGCTTGCGGCGATGCGTGCGGCGCTGGACGAGGACAAACGTAAGTAGGAGAGACGCGTCGCCGAAGACACACGGGCGACAGACACGTTCAAGCACACACAGAGGGGGACTGGACGTACATCATGAACCATCCCATTCATGACCTTGATGATGTGGTGCACCAGCGGGTGCGGTTGGGAATTCTGGCGACCCTGATCGGCGGTGATCGGGCCGATTTCTCTACGCTGTGCCGTGGCCTGGATGTCACCAAAGGCAATCTGGGGCAGCATTTGCGAATGCTGGAGGAGGCCGGCTATGTCGTTATCGACAAGGCCTTCGAGAATCGGCGGCCGCGCACCCATATCTCGGTGACATCGCACGGCCGTACCGCCTTTACCCGAGAGGCACGGGCATTACGGCGGCTGCTGGATCTGGCCGGCGAAACGCCACCGGCGCCGGCGCCGAATCATGAGCAGCCGGCGGTATTGACACCCGACCCGGTGTACTAACCGCCCAGCGCGGTCGATATCTCGGCGGCCGCCGCGGTCACCTGTCGGGCCAATACGTCGACGTCCAGGCCGGCCTTTTCGAAGGTCAACGTCGAGGCGCTGACCGCGGCAATGGTCCGCCCGGTGTAGTCGTGTACGGCCGCGCCCAGGCACCAGATACCGGTCTCGTTCTCCTCGTTGTCGATCGCGTAGCCCTGGGCCCGGACCTCCTGCAGGTGCCGCACCAGCGCGTCCTGGCGGGTGATGCTGTTGGGGGTGCGCCGTTCCAGCCGGGCCCGCCGGGCGAAGTCGCGGATCTGGGTGTCGCTCATCGCGGCCAATATCGCCTTGCCGATTGCCGTGGTGTGCAGCCGAATGCTCATGCCGAGGCGGGATGGCATCTGGTACGGCTTGGGTCCTTCGGTCTTCGCTACGTACATCGCCTCGTCGCCGACCAAGAGGCCCAGGTGCACGGTCAGCTGGGTTTCCTGCTGCAGCCGGTGCAGGATCGGGTCGACGTGGTGCAGCGGCGTGGACTGGCTCATCACCCGGCCGGCCAGCGACAGCACCCGCGGGCCGGTGACGTACCGGCCACCGCTGAGGTCGAGCGCGAAATCGTGCGTCACCAGGGTCTGCAGGATCCGGTGCACGGTGGATTTCGGCAGCCCGGTGAAATTCGCCAACCCGGATACCGTGCCATGATCCGGCAGTGCCTCGATGATCATCAGTACCTTCTCCGCGGCGTTCCCACTGCCGGGCGCGCTCTTCATCGGGCCATCCAACCACCGTCGACGGCGAGCACATGGCCGTTGACGTAGTCCGAGGCGGGCGAGGCCAGAAACACCGCCGCACCAACGAGATCCGCAGGCTGGCCCCACCGATCGGCCGGGATACGGCGCCGGATTTCGGCCGCCCGGTCCGGGTCTGCGCGCAGCGCCTGGGTATTGTCGGTCGCGATGTAGCCGGGCGCGATCGCGTTGACCTGCACGCCGTGCGGCGCCCATTCATTCGCCAGCGCCCGGGTCAGTCCGGCAACGCCGTGCTTGCTGGCCGCATACGGTGCCACGTTGAGGCCGCCCTGAAACGACAGCAGCGAGGCGATCATGATGATCTTGCCGGAGCCGCGTTCGACCATCGCCCGGCCGCATTGCTGGGCGATCAGGAATGCCGCGTCGAGATTGACCGCGAGCACGTCGCGCCAGGACTCGTAGCTGATATCGATCGCCGGGCCGCGGTCGATCACGCCGGCATTGTTGACGCAGATATCGATATGCTGGCGGTCCAGCAACTCGTTGGTGGCCGCGGCGATCGCGTCGGTGCGGCTCAGGTCGAGCACCATTGTCTGGGCGCGCCGGCCAATGGCCCGCACCTGTGCGGCGGTCCGTTCCACCGCCGGAGTGCGGCCGAGGAGCACGAGATCGGCGCCGGCCTGTGCCAGGCCGATCGCGATCGCCTTTCCGATGCCGGTACGAGCGCCGGTCACTAGTGCCACCCGCCCGTCGAGGGAGAACATCGGCGTCATCGCAGCTGTCATCGCAGCTCGGAAATCGCGACCTGGTCCATATCGTCGAAGGCCTGGTTTTCACCGGCCATCGCCCATACGAACGCGTAGTTGTGCGTCCCGCATCCACAGTGGACAGACCAGCTCGGCGCGATGACGGCCTGCCGGTCGGCGACGATCATGCTGTGTGTTTCGTCCGGCCGGCCCATCAGATGCACGATGCGATGCTCCGCCGGGAGGTCGGTATAGAGATATATCTCGGTACGCCGGTCGTGGGTGTGGCAGGGCATCGTGTTCCAGGTGCTGCCGGATGCCAGCACGGTGATGCCCATGACGAGTTGGCAGCTGCGGATCCCGTCGAGGTGGATATATCGCCGGAGGGTACGGACATTGGCGCCTTCTGGTGCGCCGAGCTCGGTGCCCGCGGTCTCGGCGAAGCGGGCCAGCGCGGTCGGATAGGTGGTGTGCGCCGGCGTGCTGATCAGGTAGAACGCGGCCGGGGTGTCGCTGTCGGAGCCGAATACGACGTCGGTCGCGCCGCGGCCGATATAGAGGCAGTCCTTGTTGTCGAGCCGGTACGCATCGCCGTCGACGTTGACGGTCCCGGTGGCGCCGATATTGATGATGCCGAGCTCGCGGCGTTCGCAGAATGTGGCCGATCGCAGCGGGTCGTAGGTCGGCAACGGAATGTCGGCGCCACGTAGAGGTGCCACGCCGCCGATCACCACCCGATCCTGGTGCGTGTAGACCGTACGCACCTCGGTCGGGGAAAAGAGGTCCTCGATGAGATAGCGGGCACGCAGCTCCTCGGTGCTCGACCCGCGGAGCTGATCCGGGTGGGTGGGATGACGAATCTCCATTGCGACCCTTCCCTTCGGCGGGCTCAGGTGCCAGTATCGGCATCATAGCGGAACGGCGTTCCATAAGACAGAACGATGGGTGGGTGCAGAATGTTCACTCAGAATGTCGATCCCACCGGCTCGCTGACCACGTCGGCGCTGCTGGCGCTGCTCCCGTTGGCCGCGATTCTGGTGCTGCTCGGCGTCTTCAAATGGAAGGCGCATTGGGCCGGCCTGACCGCATTGGCAATCGGGCTGATCGTCGCTATCGCGGCCTACGACATGCCGACCGGCCAGGCATTCAACGCGGCGGGGTACGGCGCGACACTGAGCGTCCTGCTCATTCTCTGGATTACGTTCAATGCGATCTGGATCTACAACCTGACCGTCCACACCGGTCACTTCGCGGTGCTGCGCCGGACATTCTTTGCGCTCAGTGACGATCGCCGGATCCAGGCCGTCATCATCGCGTTCTCCTTCGGCGCGCTGATCGAGGCACTCGCCGGCGGTGGCTCGCCGATCGCGATCTGCTCGGTCATGCTGATCGCGCTCGGCTTCGATCCGATCAAGGCCGCGACGATGGCGCTGATCGGCAATACCGCGCCGGTCGCATTCGGCGGTATGGGCAACCCGATGACCGTGCTCGGCGCGACGACGGGGCTGTCCGCCGACGATTTCGGCGCAATGGCGGGCCGGCAGACGTCCATTCTCGCGGTGATCGTGCCGTTCATCTTGATCGGTATTGCCGACGGCCGGCGGGGGCTGCGCGAGGCGTGGCCGGCCGCATTGACCGCGGGCCTGTCGTTCGGGATTACCCAATTCCTGCTGTCGAGCTATTTCACGTACAAACTGTGCGACATATTCGGCGCGCTCGTCTCGGCCGGCGCGGTCATTGCGCTGAGCAAGGTATGGTCGCCGGCGCGCGGGGTGAGCATGGCCGCGCCGCCGCCGGCTATTGCCGGTGGCGCGAGCGATGACCCGGCATTTGTCCGCACGATCGGCCCACCGGAGGGCGACTCCCGGGCCGATCAGATTCGGGCAATCCTGCCGTACGCGATCGTCGTGCTGCTGTTCTCACTGGCGCAGGTTGATTCGATCAAAACCGAGCTGGCCAAGGGAACGCATATCTTCACCTGGCCCGGGTTGCATATCGCCGGGCCCGGCGGAAAGCCCATCGCGACGCTGTACACGTTCAACTATCTATCGGCCACCGGGACGCTACTGTTCATTTCCGGCCTGCTGACGCTGATCGCGCTGCGGATATCGCCGGTGGCCGGCGCGCTCGTATACGGGCGGACCATTCGCCAGTTCGGCTGGGCAATCCTGACCATCTTCGCCGTATTCGCGCTGTCGTACGTGATGAACCTGTCCGGCCAGATTTCCACGCTCGGGGTGTGGCTGTCCCGCGCCGGCGGCGCATTCGCGTTGTTGTCGCCGGTGGTCGGCTGGTTCGGCGTGACGATCACCGGCACCGACGCCGGGGCGAATGCCCTGTTCGGCAATTTGCAGGTCACCGCGGCCGGCCAACTGCACGCATCGCCCATTTTATTCGGCGCCGCCAACAGCTCCGGCGGCGTGATGGCCAAGATGATTTCGCCGCAGAGCCTGGCGATCGGTTGTGCCGCCGGCAGTCTGGTCGGTTCGGAGGGCACGCTGTTCCGGAAGGTGATCGGCTGGAGCGTACTGCTGCTCGCGGTGCTGAGCCTGCTGGTGTACCTGCAGTCGACCTCGGTGCTCGGCTGGATGGTCCCCGGCTGACCAATTCTCCCAGCGCGCGCATTGGGGGTGATCATGCGCAAATAGCCCGATCGACCGTCGCCCCTTGCCATGATCGACATCGAGCTGTGGCTGCCCTGGCGACCAACAGCCGATGTCGATCATGACTGGTGTCGATCAGAGTACGAACAGCACCGAGAGGGTGTCGCCGGCGGGTACGGTGACCGGCGCGGCCAGCGACAGCTCGACCCGATGGCCGGTCGTGTGCACGGTCGGCCGGAAGACATGCCGACCGGCGCGGACGATCACCTGCCGCGGCGGCCGGGTCGTCTCGAACGCCAGGCTGGACACCCGCAGCTGGCCATAGCGAACCTCGAGCTCGCACGTCTGCTCGACCACGTGCCGGCGCTGCCGGAACAGTCCCCAGCCCTCGGCCGCGGTGAATGCGGCCGCGAAGTCCTCCGGGTGGACCTTGGGTGCGAAGCCGATATGCCCGGCCGGCCCGTGGTGCTCGAAACCGCACGCGCCGAGGAAAACGCTGTACCCGGCCATCGCCCGCGCGTAGTGCTCGCCGCATTCGATCTCGTTGTACGGGTTGCGCTTTTCGGCCGCGTATCGGTCGTGCACGGCCCGGGTGACGATGAGGCCCTCCTCGACAACACCGTCGTAAAGCATCTGCGCCGCGAGTTGGTATTCCTGCCCGGTCCAGCATTCGTTGAAATAGATCGCGGCCCAGGATGCCGGATCGCCCGCCGCCGTGTCCGCACCACAGTGCGGCCAGGTCGTCATGATCACGCCGGGCTCGTGCGCCTCGGCATAGATACGGGCACCGGGAATGTCGGTGTTGCGCTTGCGGTAATCGGCCGGGTCGGGGGCGAAGTTGTATCGATAGAGCTTCTGTAGCGCGGTTTTGCTCTGGTCGAGCGCGAATACCCGCGGCAGCCCGAGCTGCCCGGCCAGGCTCTGGCCAAACATCTGGTCGATGTGACAGCCGCCCCCGGAGTTGATGACCTTGGCATGATCGGGATCGATCTTCTGGATGAAGTACTCGCCGGTCCACAGGGTGGTGGACAGGATCTGGGCGCCGCGGGCGGCCAGCCGCCGGCAGGTCCGGGCGAAATCGGCGTCGCCGACCTCGTCCGCCATTGCCGCCCCGGCGTGCAATGCCGCGACATACATACCGGAAATCCAGGCGATCTCGCCGAACCAGGTCATGTCGAGCGTATTCGGCTGCGGTCCGTCGATGGTGCCGTCGGCGCCGTCGTCATGGCTGATCAGAAACTGGATCGCGAGCTTGATATGGGCCCAATTGTGCTGCAGGAACGTTGAATCCGGCGCCATCTGATGCTCGCGGTAAATACGCAGAATGGTGCCGCATTCGCCGTCGGTTGCCCACGTGGTGTCGGCCTCGGCCCGGAATCCCATCTGCCCGGTGTCGGCATGGAAGCCGATGCCCAGGTCGACGCGTTCGCGGGTATCGCGTTCCAGATCGGGGAAGAGCCGCGCGATCGAGTGCGCGTAATTCCACACGTGCTCGCAGGTGCCGGCGCAGCAGTACACGCCCTCCCAGCCGTAGAACCGGCCATTGTCGAAGCGATAACACGTCGAGGTCGCAATGGTCGACGCGGTGGCAAACGTCCGCTCCAGGAACCAGTGCGGCAGCGTGGAGTCCTCATACCACGTCTTGACCCACAGCCGGGTTTGCTGCTCGAGTTGGGAGAGCCCACCCGCGACGCTCGCGACGACGCCCTTGGCCGAGTCGTAGCGGCTCGCGTAATGCCGCCGGAGCGTGTCGATGTCGGTGAGGAACGCCAGCGAATTACGGTCCGGTGTGGGGAAATACCAGCCGACCAAGAAACGCGCCTGAGCGGTCGACTTCGGTCGCAGCGTGATCGGGACGGTCACCGTCGCGGTAATCGTTCCCTGTTGGGTGCTGGTCGGTGCGTCGGCCGAGTCGAAGAGCGCATCCGGCGTCGAGGAGTCGGCGATCGACGGGCGCACCCGTGCACGCCGGTCGAGCGCGGCGAGCGCGAACGTGCCGTATTCCGGCAGCTCGCTGAGCAGCAGGTCGTCCAGGCCGCGATCGGAGAACACAATGCCGTCGACATTGACGTGGCCCCAGCCGCCGGTATTCGCATCGATGATCTCGATCGTTGCCTGTTTTCCTTGGTAGGCAAGCATATCCACGCCCTGCGGGATCATCGGCTCGGCCGCCGGGCCGATCAGGGACGCGATTGTCTTGCCGTCGACGACGACGTTCATACACGTCTCGCCGGGGTGGTTTCCGCCGCCCACTCGGGC
>Ga0137412_10003003_pt1 | contig 13459 bp, 14 predicted proteins | sample CZODoug2_1_16fun_FD_122160 | JGI IMG/M metagenome (GOLD analysis project Ga0137412, IMG submission 122160) | Vadose zone soil fungal communities from Angelo Coast Range Reserve, California, USA - CZODoug2_1_16fungal (Hybrid Assembly) | ecosystem: Environmental > Terrestrial > Soil > Vadose zone... | reverse complement strand
GCCTCATCGCGGGCAGCGTAGTCTATTTTGTGACCACAATATGGTTGCGGTTCGGCTTCCCTCGAGTCCACTCCTACCCCAACACTTCCTCGGAACTGGCGGTACTTTTGATTCTGGTGTTCGGAATGTATGCGTTGGCGACTTTCTTTGCCGGATATTCCCTCTCCTTCAATTCCGACTCCCGACCCAATTTCGCGTTTCGCACAACTAGTGTTCTTATGTTGGTTCTGCTGGTGGAATTGGTTCCTTTCGAGTTTGCGAAAACACAGCTCGACGTTCTCTCCGGAAAATGGCTGGCAAATATCCTGAAACCTGGTGATGTGGAAGTGGACAGGCTTAGGACGTTTGGACTTCGTCGTGACGACCACTACGCTCTGAATTTCTATTTGCACCACAGCGTTCCGGCCTGGACCGACGACCCACTCAGAGACGGCTATGTCCTCGCGCGGTCAGCGAATTGCACTACTTTGAGGTCTCATGACCATTGCTCGGAGACTTGGGGGAGCCGAAATATTCCGTCAGGCTGGGCCTTACTTAGAATTACGCCGAACCATTCATTTGAACGCCTTGGCGGCGGGCGGCAGCCGCGTCAAGAAGAATGACACCACGCGGTTCTCATACATGCGCTTCTCGTCTTCGCCCAGCGAAACGTAATTGCCGTGCGGCAACATGGCTATTTCTTTCGGCTCTGGCGATTTCGTAAACATTTGCCTGGTACTGTCGCCCAGCTCGCGTTCATCAGATGGCTGCAGAAAGAGTTTCGGTACAGTAGCAAGTGCATTCAAATTGGCAGACAGCGGCGCATCCTGGCGGTGATCGTAGTTCAGCCAATCGAAACTCAGTTCCGCGGCGCGCGCCATGAACGGAAATCCGCCCAGCCCGGTCTTGCCGACTTCTACTTTCACCATTTGCTCCGGCTTGTCGTACACCGAATCCAGAATCAGCGCGCGGATGCGCTTATCTGACTCCGCCTCACGCAATGCGACGTAGGCGCCCAGGTTGTAGCCCCACACACCGAAATGCTCGGGATCGACATCGTTGCGTTGCGCAATGGTGTCCATGGCCGCCTTTAATTCAGCCGCTTCACGATATCCGAATGAGGTAGTGCCAGGGTTCGCGCCGTGGCCCACAAAATCAAATACGAAAACGTTGTATTGGTGCTCCTGCAGCGCGGAAACCAGCGTTAACAACTCGCCTTTGCTGGATTGATAGCCGTGGCACAGGATAATCGTCGGCACGCCGCGAAATCCCGGGAAAAACCAACCCTGGCGATGCCCGCCCGGTCCCGGAACCTCAAATTCCACGGCGTCTGGCCGGCCTGGAAAGGTCTGAAGATTAATTTCCGAGCTGGTGCGATTGGGTTTGACGATGCGATAGACCAGAAATCCAGCAATAGCCAGCGTGGCCAGCCCCGCGAAAAAAATCAGCGCGACAATCGCCGTAAAAAGCTTCGTGTACCACTTGGTTGGGTAGCGGAGCTCGAAGAGAATTGACATACGTGGCCTGCGCGACTGAGCGTGCTGCGCGCGCCCTTGTCATTACCTCATGTTGGATTGGCTATCTTTCTTGACTCTAACATACGTCTTTCTTGGCAAAAGCAAAGAGCCATCTCGTTGTGTCGCATTTATATCGGGTTGGGCCGACCGCTGAACGTGCCTTTCACCAAATGGGCTATGATGGCTATGATAATGATGTTGCGGGAGAAACGCAGCCGGACTCTTTGCCTTCCATGAATATTGTCGACTTACGCCAAACCACAGTTCGCCAGATCGAGCCGCTACTTGAAGAGGAATCGCTTCACTGGCGCGATGAGTTGCATTGGGATTACCGCGGAGCACTGGAGTTGATCAAGCGCTTTCTTGAAGCCCGCGCGCTATCGGGCTGTGTGGCCTATGAAAATGGCACCGCCGCCGGCTATACGTTTTACGTCATGGAAGAACAAAAAGGACTGATTGGCGGATTGTACGTTTCGCCGCAATTCGATCAACCGACGATTGCTCGCCGTTTGTTGGAAGAAATGCTTTGCGGCATGCGCACGCTGCCCAATCTTTCCCGCATCGAGGCGCAATTGATGCCGTTCGGCGGCCCGGTCGAGCATCCTTTGAAAGAACTGGGCTTTCAGCTTTATATCCGGCAATTCATGCTGCTGGATTTGAACAAGCCGGTAGAAATGCGTTCCGGGGCCACCACTGGATTACGGCTTTCGCGCTGGAACGACCGTTATTTCGACCCCTGCGCCAAGCTCATCTATCTTTCGTACGCGAATCACATCGACGGCGATATCAACGATCAATATCGCAGCAAAGCGGGCGCGCTGCGCTTCCTGAAAAATATTATTTTGCTTCCCGGCTGCGGACAATTCGTGCCCGGCGCGTCCTTCGTTCTGCACATGCCCGGCAGCGATGATCTGCTCGGCGCAGTGTTAACCAGCGAAGTCTCGCCAGGCGTAGGCCACACCACCCAACTCTGCGTCCTGCCTGGTCATCAAGGCCACGGCCTGGGCCGCGCGTTAATGATTACCGCCATAGACGCGCTACTCGGCCTGAAATTTCACGAACTGACGTTGACAGTGACTTCGGTCAACCACGGCGCGGTGCAACTGTACGAAAAACTAGGCTTCCGCACGTTGAAGTCCTTCACTGCGGGCGTCTGGCCGAGTCAAAGAGCCGACTAGCGGCTTCGCTGCTCCTACTTCTTCACACGATCTTTCAAGAGATTCTTCAACTCTGCCATGAACTCCTGCACATCTTTGAAGTCCATATAGACGCTCGCGAATCGCACGTATGCCACTTTGTCCAGCTTCTTTAGCCGATGCATAATCATCTCGCCGATTTCCGTAGTGGTCAGCTCACGCTCGGTGGCTTCGTGTACCACGCCTTCGATTTCGTCCACGATCGCTTCGAGCTTCGGTGTCGCTACCGGCCGTTTTTCGCAAGCCTTCAACAGTCCTTGCAGAATTTTCTGGCGTTCAAAGCGTTCGCGCCGTCCATCCTTCTTGATCACCATGTACGGAATTTCGTCGATCCGCTCGTAAGTGGTGAATCGGCGCTCGCATTTCAAGCATTCGCGCCGACGCCGAATGGTGTCGCCGGTGCGTCCTTCACGCGAATCGATTACCTTGTCATCCAAATGCCCGCAGAAAGGACACTTCACTCCGGCTTTTCTCCCTTGCCGCCCCGTTCAACGCTTGGTCCCGCACTTCCGTGCGCGGCAATGTCATCCAGTTCTTGCTTTTCGTGTTTCGCCAATTCTCGCAATTTACCGAGAGAGACTCCTTCGCGGATCAGCAGCGGAATCCCCGCAACGCTGCATCCGGCAAACGTCACCAGCCACAGCACAATCGCCGCCGCCACCGCCATAGAACTCTCTACTCCAAACACTTTCGTGTACGCGAAAATCGCCAGCGCCTGCGAACCGCCGCCCACCGCCGGCAATTGCACCGCCGAACCCACCAGCGTGAACGCCAGCACCAGCATGCAATCGCCAAAATTCAATTCCGCCAGCCGCCCGCCAAAACTCTGCGCTACCAGATAATAAACCACCAGCACCATGCCCCAGTGAATCGCGGAATATAACACGGCGAGCACCAGATCACCGGCGGACTTCACAGTCTGAATGCCAGTGATAAAACCCAAAATTATTTTGCCAACTTTAGAACGCCAGCCCGCACTCGCAAGCCATCCTTGCAGGCGCGCTTCGAGTAGAGCCGTTCCATGGACACGCAAATAAATTAGAAATGCAATCGCGCCGCCGACTCCGATTGCCAGCACTGAGCCGGCCGTACGCGCGGCCTTCGCAATGGTTACTGCTGCGTCGCCGCTGTGCTGCGCTCGGTGGAAAACCAGCAAGGCGATGGCGGCAATCACCGCCATACTCGCCACGTCGAACAAACGTTCCAGAACCCAGATGCCGAAAATATCCGCTAACGGAAGTTTGGCGCGCTTGGCCAGCAACAACGGCCGAATGGGCTCTCCCGCCCTACCCAGCAAAAATACCGCGCTGAACCCAGCCAGTGTCGATGGATAAATCTCCCAGAATTTCGCGTGACCTAGATTCTTTTGGAAGACTTCCCAGCGCAGCGATCGCACCGCGTAGCATCCATAAATCACCAGCAGCGCAGCGCCCAACCAGAACGGGTTGGTTCCCTTGATCGCCAGCCACAATTTCGCGCCGCTGAAGCCCGCCAGCCCCAACGATCCGCTGGACCGGTACACCAGATAGCCGAGCGCCGCCAAAGCTGCCGCCACCAGCAGCCACTTCTTTGACCTGGAGTTCATGAGCCACTGAGCCTACTGGCCGCCAGCCTCGCTCGTCAAGCCAACTGCTCACAAATGGTTCAGTTTATTGACCTTGTTTCGCGCAGTGCAGGTCTTGTATTGGGAGGCTAGGGCCAAGTAAGATGCGCAGCGAATGGCTCGTCGGTGCCCATCTTCGCTCAGGGAACAATTCGGGAGCATTTTACGTTCCATACTGTGGCAGGCCGAACTTAGTATTCAAAGGGCCGCTCGATGGGCTACAAGCACCGGGTTTGCCGTTGCATTCCAAGCCCGGCAACAATCTTTACTGGTGTCGCGCCCAGAGAAGCTCTTATGGATTCGAGGCTGATTTTACGTTGGAGCAGGATGCCCAACTGGTCCAGCAATGCCTCCAGGGAGATGGCTCTGCCTGGGAGGAGCTTGTGCGTCGCCACTCGCGCCGCATTTTCAATATCTGTTACCGGTTCACCGGCAATCGCACTGAAGCCGAGGACCTGTCGCAGGAAGTTTTCCTTCGGGTTTACCGGACCGTTGGCAGTTATCGTTCGGCGTACGGCGGATTTGCAACGTGGATGACTAGCGTGACTCGCAACCTTTTGATCGACCATTACCGGCGCACCAAACGCGATCGCATCACTGACTCGCTGGATGACTCCATGCCGGTGGTTGAAAACAAAGCCTCCTCCGCGCGTCGCCCGGACGAGCAGGCGTTGCTTGGCGAACTCAGCTCGCAAGTGCAATCGGCGTTGACCAAACTTTCGCCCGAACTGCGCGAGGCGGTGGTGCTTCGCGATTTGCAACAACTCGATTACAGCGAAATTCAAACTGTGCTCTCTGTTCCAGAAGGCACGGTAAAATCAAGAATCAACCGCGGGCGCATCGAGCTTGCGCGGATACTGCAACAAATGGGGGTTCGCCCATCATGAACTGGACCTGCGAACAAACTGAGCTTCTCCTGACGGATTATCTCGACGGCCTGCTGCAGCCCGAGCAACAACACGCCTTCGATCTGCACGTGAACAGTTGCGAACGCTGCACGCCGCTGGTTTCCAATGTCACGCATGCTATCGCCGGTTTGCGCGCTTTGCCGGAACTCGAACTGCCGCCGCGCTTCGTCTACAACGTGCTGGACGCTACTTTGGGCCCACGTGAAACCGTTACCGGCTGGGCTGCGGTGCGCGCCTGGGTACGCGGAATCGCTTCGCCGCGCTTTGCCTACGGCTCGCTTTCCCTGGCAGCCACTTTCCTGATGCTGGTCACCATTTCCGGCTTCAACTGGAAAAAGCCCAGGATCGCCGATCTTTCGCCGGCCAACATTTATCGCGGTACCAATCGCAAGGCGCAGCGTGCTTATGCGCGCAGCACCAAATACGTCAGCGACCTGCGCGTGGTTTATGAGATTCAATCCAAACTGCGCCAGGACAACGGACTGCCGGCAAACAGCGAAGGCGCCGCGCCCGATTCCAACCAGCAAAAAGATCCCGGCCGTACCGACGGAACCAATCCCGCGACTCCTCGCCAGCAGAATCGCGCTAACGATATCAACACGCACCTCGAAGTACTCGCAGAGGATCTCCCCATCCTTAGTGGAAGATTTTGTTTCGCCTGGAGCGGAAAGCTCATCAGCGGAGGATTGCTTGAAGGGAGATATCGATGAAGTGTGCTGTCCATACCGATGTGGACGCAACCGGTTACTGTCGTAACTGCGGCAAGCCGATGTGCCCGGCCTGCACGCGGTCAGTGCGGGGTTTGCTGTACTGCGAGGACTGCCTGGCAGCGATCACCGGCCAGGCTAGTGCTCCTCCGCCCGTTTCTGCGTATGCTGCGCCGCCTGTTGCCGCATCCCCGGCTTCTCCCTACGGCTACGTGCCGCAGCCGGGCGTTCAGCCTTCGGTCGTGGGCGGGTCCAGTCCTATAGCTGCGTTCATCCTGGCTTTCATTTTTCCGGGACTCGGCGCCATTTACAATCGCCAGTACAACAAGGGCCTTATTCACATCGCAATTTTCGCATCCATCATTCTCGGCCTATCTAGCGACCTCGATGGCGGTTTCAAAGCCATGCTTGGCATTCTTCTTGCTGGCTTCATTTTCTATACCGCCTTCGAAGCCATGCAAACGGCGCAGGCGAAAAATCGCGGAGAGATACCTCCCGACCCGCTGGAGTCCTGGAGCAAGGACCGTCCGATTGGCGCCATTATCCTGATCGGTTTGGGTGTTTTGTTCCTGCTCGACAATTTTCACATTTTTGACTTTATCCGGATTGGACGCCTGTGGCCGCTGATCTTAATTGCCGCCGGGCTATACATGTTCCGAAACAAACTGGGCGTGCGGTCTTGAAAACGGTCAGGAGCTTTCTAGCATGAGTACTCAGCCCCGTTGTACCTGCAGTCGATGCACCATTCGTGGACTGATGGGCCCCGCAATCATCACTACGCTGGGGATTCTTTTTCTGCTGAGTGAGTTGCAGGATGGCATGCTTTCATTTCGCCACACTTTTCCAATTATTCTGATTGTGATTGGCGCAATTAATCTTGCTTCCGCCGTTGCCCCGATGGACGGCCACATCGGCACTGCGGTCGCGCCGGTTCCTCCGTTTGTGCCTCCTGCGCCACCAAGCGGTACTCCTCCGCCTTCTTCGAGCTATAACCCGCCGCCATTCTCCGGGCAGGGACAATAAATATTTATGCCGAATGGCTCCTCCCCAACCCGCCCACGCACCACTGGTGTTTTCAGCGGCCTGCTGCTGATCGTTTTTGGTTTCTTGATTTTGCTGCACAACTACGGTCATCTGCAGCTCGGCGGAATTTTTAAACATTGGTGGCCGCTGATCTTCATCTTCTGGGGAGCAACCAAACTTTACGAGCGCACGCTCGCGCAACGGCAGGGCCGCAGCGCGGGATGGATCACTCCTGGAGAAGTTTTTCTGGTCATCGGCCTGATGATCGTAGTTTTAGGAGTAATTGCAGTTGAGCAAGCTCCGCACATGTTTGAGGGCATGGATATCAATTTCGGCGGCGAGCCCTACTCGTTCCCGATTGATATTGATCCCCAAGCCATCGCGCCCAACGCCCGCATTCTGATTCGCGGCGGCCGCGGCGCCATCACCGTCCGCTCTTCGGACGAGCCCACTCTCCGCATCACGGGTCAGAAAGCAATTCGCACCTTCAGTGAAGCTGATGCGCAGAAGCGCTCCGCTCCCATTGAAATTCAAGCGATCAAGGTGGGCGACGGTTACGAGATCCATCCTGCCGGATTCGACCTCAGCGATTCCCGCATTTCCGTGGATATGGACGTGGTGGTTCCAAAAAAATCCACGGTGATCGTTCATAACGAACGCGGCGGCGTCAACATTTCAGACATGGCGAACGACGTGACGGTTTCCACCCAGCAGGGCGACATCGAAATCAATGACAGCACTGGCAACGTGGACATCACGCTGCAAAAAGGCGACGTGAAAATCACTGATACCAAAGGCGACGTGAAAGTCTCAGGACACGGTGGCTCGGTCGAAGTGGTGGACGCTTCCGGCAGCCTTACCGTGGACGGCGAATTCTATAGCTCCGTGCGTGCCGACAAAATCGCCAAAGGCGTGCGCTTTATTTCGCAACGCTCCGATCTCACCCTTACTCAGCTGGGCGGCCATTTCGAAAAAACCAGCGGTAATCTGGAAATCGCCGATGCTCTCGGCAATCTGACCTCGCGAACAAAAAACACTTCGGTGTCGCTGGAAAACGTCACCGGAAGAATCGTTCTCGACAACACTAACGGTTCGGTTGAATTGCAGTTTTCCAATGCGCCGAAGGAAGACGTCAGTATCAACAACGAACGCGCTTCCATTGCCTTGAGCATCCCCTCTTCATCGAGCTTCGACATCCAGGCTGATTGCCGTTCCTGCGATATCGATTCTGAATTTACGGGAAGCGGCCTCAAAGCAACGCGCACGGAAAAAGGCGACTCACACCTGGAAGGCAAATACGGTTCGGCGCGCGGACCAAAAATTATTCTCAAGTCCAGCTACGATTCCATCCAAATTCGCAAAACGACCTGAGCCCGCGGCCATTCCTGATTGCTGTCTATGGGTTTTCGCTCAACTGCCCCGTACCTAATGGCGCAGCAATTTCAGCAGCAGCGGTGCGATCGCATCCTGCAAGCCGTGTGCAAACATTCCCGGCCGTACCGTCCGGCGCCAGTGAGCCACCACGCCAAAAAGAATCGCGGAAATTGCGATCACCGTGGCTCGCGACCATCCTTGATACACATGCACCGCGCCAAATGCGGCTGCGGAAATCAATATTCCGATAGCTAGGCTACCGGTTAACACAGCAAATTGTTTCTGCAGATATCCGCGGTAAATCGCCTCTTCGCCTATTCCCGCGATGATCGATACCAGCACCCAGAGCATCATCTCCATCGGCGTCTGCGGTAGCAGGAACGCGATCGTCCCGTCCGCGGGCCTACTGTGACCGCTCAGCACCGACACAACAATAATCGCTAGAAACCACAGCCCCACTCCGATTCCTAAATCTCGAAGCATCTGTCCCATGCTTCTCCAGCGCCGTCCAAAAATGGTTTGCAGCGAGCTGCCGCGTAACCAAACGCCCAGCGTCACCAGCGCCAGGAAGGCGCACTCGAATACAATTGTGCGCAGATACAAGTGGCTGCGGCTCGTCCCCAGTCCCGCTCGCGCGTGATTCGCGTAAATGGCTGCGCGGAAGGCGTTCAACGCAGCAATCACCAGCACAATTAATGTGTGCCACCAGCTGGCGATCAGTTCCAGTTGTGGTTCTGAGCTGGCTCTGCTTAGCTGGGCGGTATCCATAATTTTTGTGCTGTGTTTGCCGAGACCTGCAAATCCGTCTGCACCCTTTGACGGACTAACTACCCATCGGTGTTTCACTACTCCTCAATTAGATTGCTTTTCGTCTTTGTACGACAGCGTACAAAGTGATATTGTCGGCATCCCTAGGTGGTTCTCCCTGTCCGTTTTCCGGCTTCGCACCTTGCAATTATTCTCTCGCCTCTCTTGCGGCATTGCAGCAAATGGGAACTGGAGCGAAACGATGCGGATTCTGCTGTACAACCCCGATAACGGGGTTACGCGCAATTTTATGCCGCACTTATGGATGTTTCTTTTGCAGGCACTTACTCCTCCAGGCCATGAAGTACTGCTGATCGACGGCAACGCTCAGCCCATGGACGAAGACGGTATCGCGCGCTACGTGCGCGAGCAAAATATTGACTTGGTTGGAATCGGCGCCATGACACGAATGATCGCCAAGGCCTATCGCATGGCCGACGCCATTCGCGCGGTTGGCGTTCCAGTGGTGATGGGCGGCCCGCACGTCACCGAAGAATTTGACGAGGCGCTGGGGCGCAACGGCGGTGAACGCCACGCGGACGCCGTCGCTCTCGGCGAAGCCGATGAAACATGGCCGAAGATTGTGGAAGACGCCGCGCGTGGCACGCTAAAAGAAGTCTACGCGCCTGTCGACGACTTCGGTCAGGAACGCAAGCCTTCGCTCAAAGAATATCCGGCGATTCCCTGGGACAAGATCAATCTGAAGCAATTTAACCTGATTCCCAAGATGGCCATGCGCACGCTGCAGCGGATCGGCGATGGCTGGGGCACTTTTCGCATTATTCCCATGGAATCCGGGCGCGGTTGCCCGTACGGCTGCGAATTCTGTACGGTCACGGGATTTTTTGGTGATTCCGTCCGCTTCCGCACCAACGAAAGTGTTGTGAGTGAATTGCTCTTGCTGAAAGCCCGCGCGAAAAGCGAAGGCGGACAGATCGCTGTCTTTTTCATCGATGACAATTTTGCCATCAACATCAAGCGCACTAAATCATTGCTGCGCGACATCATCGCCGCAAAAGCGCAGGTCCATTGGGTGGCCCAAATCAGCGCCAATCTTTTGCGTGATGAAGAACTCGTGGACCTGATCGCCGCTTCCGGCGGCAAATGGGTGTTCATCGGCATGGAGTCCATCGATCCTGCGAACCTCGCCGACGTTAACAAAGGCTTCAACAAGCCCGGCGAATACGCTGCCGTTCTGCAACGTTTGGCGAACCGCAATGTTTACGCCATTACGTCTTTCATTTTTGGCATGGACAACGACACCACCGGCGTTGCCGATCGCACTCTGGCGCAGATTCGCACCTGGCCGCCGGGACTTCCCATTTTCGGTTTGCTCACTCCGCTGCCCGCAACTCCGCTGTACAAGCGCCTGGAAAGCGCCGGACGATTGACTCGCCCCAAGCACTGGCAAAAATTCATTCCGTTTGAGATGGCCCACACTCCGCTGAAAATGTCGATCGCAGAAGCGCACGCCGAAGTAAAACGCGGCTGGGCGCTCTCCTACAGCGCCGAAGCCTTATCGCAGGCGGTGAATTCCCTTCAGGACAAGCCACTGGGCTATCGCATTAACATCTTCATTGCGCGCATTTGTTTCCGCGGAATTTATTTCCCACAGATGGGCCCATCGGCGTGGCTCAAATTGATCTACCAGAATCGCCGCACCATTTTCGGCCTGGCGCGCGAAGGCTTCGCCACCTGGCGGAAACACGCCGCGGCAGTTCCCATCGCATCTGCTGGCGATTGACGCAAGCGCACAAAATGAATCGCTGTTGTGACGGAGCGGTGAGGAAGGCGGTGAAACAAAGTACATTGAATCAACCGGGCACCCAGCCTTTTCACTTGAGGGCCACAATCGTTCCAACCAGCGACACGGCGTCCAAGCGAACGGGCCAAGTCGAAATTTGGTGGAAGTCACCCACGGAATTTAAGCGCGAAGTCCGTTCATCAGACTTTCACCAGATCGTGATTACGAACGCCGGCCGCGAGTGGCAAAAAAATGAAGGCGACTACTTTCCTGAATGGTTGCGAGAAACCGCCGTCGCCTTGATCGAACCAATCCCGCAGCTCGACCAGGTGCGCGAGCAGATGAAGACTGGCGAAGTACGCAGCCTGGCCGGAAATACTTACGCCAGCTGGATGAGCTTTAGCACCGATGGAAATATCCGCAAATCGATCGGGTGCACGGTTGCACTGAACGACAAGACCGGCCTGCTATTTTATGGCGGTTGCCTCGGTTGGGGCGCGCTCTTCAAAGACTACAAAGACTTTCACGGCCGTTCGGTAGCCAGAATCCTCACGGCCGGCTCTCCGGAAATAACCGCCACGGTAACCATTCTGGAGGATCTGAAGACGTTGCGCCCACTGTTTTTGACGCCTCAGCCAATGGCGGCGATGTTGATCCGCTGCACGTTGTTGTCGTCGACGAGTTAACTCTACGCAAGAATCTTGAGCCAACGGCGGCGTTAGCGTGGCCGGCTGTGAAAGATGGCCCGCTCGAAGGCGCCATCACGATTGGCCAGTTGCAACGCAAGAGCTGTACAGCAAATTCATGAAACAATGGCATGTTGCATTTCGGGAGATGAGTGCGCATGACCCGGGACAAATTCACACCAGATCAACGATCGCTAGATCAATGGGCAGCCGTCGACCGATATTTCTCAGAGCAACTTTGCCTCTCCGACCCGATTCTCGATGCGGTGATGGCGGCCAACAAAGCCGCCGAGCTGCCAGCCATCGATGTGGCTGCAAATCAGGGCAAGCTTTTGCAATTGTTGGCGCAGCTTGCCGGCGCGCGAAGAATTCTCGAAATCGGTACGCTCGGCGGCTACAGCACGATCTGGCTGGCGCGCGCGTTGTCCGAAGGCGGCCGATTAATTACGCTGGAATACAATGCAAAGCACGCAGAAATCGCTCGCGCCAACATTGAAAGTGCGGGCCTTGCGCAGATGGTGGAGATTCGCGTCGGAGCTGCGCTGGACCTACTTCCCAAACTGCAAAATGAAGATCAGGAAGCGTTCGACCTGATTTTTATCGATGCGGACAAAGCTAATAATTCCGCATATCTGCGCTGGGCGATCAAGCTTTCGCGCCCGGGAACTCTCATCATTATTGATAATGTGGTGCGCGATGGCGCGGTCATTGATGCCACCAGCGTGGATAAAGACGTGCAAGGTGCGCGACAGCTCTTCGAACTGCTAGCCGACGAGCCGCGGCTCAGTTGCACCGCGATTCAGACCGTGGGAGTCAAAGGTTACGATGGTTTTGCCTTCGCCATCGTCACTTCGGATAGATAGGCCCCGGGGGCTCGACTCACCTTAATGGGCACAAACCGGACCATTCGCACGTCCAATGACTACAGAGGAATACGCCCATGCCATGCTGCGAACTCGACCACTCTCGTCCGCCCGTCCGAATTTGTCGCGTGTTCGCTCTCGCTTTGATCCTGCCGGTGTCTGTTTTCGGGCATTCGTTGCGGGTACTGCCATCCCAAGGAGGACTTGTCCGTCCCGCGCGACCAGTCCTCGAACGCTTCGTGGCCGCTGCCGTAGAGCGAACTCATCACATCGTTCGCTACGATGGCTCGTACGTTCGAATTCCCTACCCGGGCGGCGACGTGCCAGTTTCCACCGGAGTGTGCACCGATGAGGTGATCCGTGCGTATCGAGCCGTTGGCATCGATCTGCAAAAAGAAGTCCATATCGACATGTTGAATCATCCTTCCGCTTATCCGCGAAGATGGCCCAGCGCCTCGCATGCCTCAGGCCCGGCGTCCACCGATACGAATATTGATCATCGTCGCGTTCCAAACCTCATGGTTTTTTTCCGCCGTCGCGGAGACGCCTTGCCGCTGTCCGCAGACGCCAGCGATTATCATCCGGGCGATATTGTCACTTGGAATTTGGGTGGAGCAATTGCGCACATCGGAATGGTGGTGGATCAGAAATCGCCGCGGTCAGGACGTTACCTCGTCGTGCACAACATCGGCCGCGGACCTCAGATGGAGGATGTACTGTTCGACTGGAAAATCATCGGTCACTACCGGTACTTAGGCGAACGTACCGGCAGTCAATAGCGTCACAAGAGAAACGCCGTGTCACGCTTCGGTGACGCGAGCTAAGTCCTCGTAAAATGTCGGATAAGAGACGCCAGCACATTCGGCGTCGCGAATCGTGGTTAGTCCGTTTGCGCCTAGCGCGGCTACAGCAAACGCCATAGCGATGCGGTGATCGCCATGCGGCTCAATCACCGCGCCGCGCAATTTTCCGGCGCTGCGGCCCGACACTTTCAAACCATCAGGAAATTCTTCGACTTGGGCGCCCATGCGGCGCAAATTTTCCGCGAGCGC
>Ga0137412_10003001_pt1 | contig 13460 bp, 10 predicted proteins | sample CZODoug2_1_16fun_FD_122160 | JGI IMG/M metagenome (GOLD analysis project Ga0137412, IMG submission 122160) | Vadose zone soil fungal communities from Angelo Coast Range Reserve, California, USA - CZODoug2_1_16fungal (Hybrid Assembly) | ecosystem: Environmental > Terrestrial > Soil > Vadose zone... | reverse complement strand
GCACTTCGAAGGAATCTGCGGGACCGCCGAGCGCCACCAGGCCGGCGCGCAGGCGCGCGATATAGCCGTGATGATCAGCGCCCCAGATGTAAAGCAGGTGATCGAACCCGCGCTCGAGCTTGTTGAAGACATAGGCGATATCCGACGCGAAATACGTCTTCACGCCGTTCTCGCGCACCATCACACGGTCCTTCTCGTCGCCGTAGTCCGTGCTCTTGAACCACCAGGCGCCGTCTTTCAGGTAGGCGTGTCCTGCCTTCTTGAGTGCGTCGAGCGCCCGATCGACCGAGCCGTCATCGCTCAACCGCCGCTCGGAGAACCAGCACTCGAAGGTGACGCCGAATTCCTCGAGGTCTGCGCGAATGTCGCTCAAGATGCCCGCGAGCGCCAGATCCAACACGCGGCGAAACGCGGCGTCGCCGATGAGAAGGCGCGCGCGAGCGATCAATGCATCGATGTAGACGTCCTTATCGCCCCCCATCGGTTCATCGGGCGGCAAATCCTTGAAGACTTCCGCGGCGCCATGACGCAACCCCGAGCCCTCCGAGGCGAAGAGCTGCTCGCCGATCGCGACGATGTAATCCCCGCGATAGCCGTTCGCGGGAAAGGCGAAACGCTCGCCGCAGCGCTCGAGATAACGCAGCCAGGTGCTGACTGCCAAAATCTCCATTTGACGGCCCGCATCGTTGATGTAGTACTCGCGCTCCACGCGGTAGCCCACGGCCTCGAGCAAATTGGCGACGGACGCGCCGAAGGCGGCATGCCGCCCATGGCCGACGTGCAGCGGGCCCGTCGGGTTCGCCGACACGAATTCCACTTGCACCGATCGGCCGGCGCCTGACAGCGAGCGGCCGTACTGCCGCCCGTCCTGAAGGATCTCGCCTATTTGGGCGTGATAAGCATCCTCCGACAGGAAGAAATTGATGAAGCCCGCACCCGCGATATCGACCTTGGCAACGGCAGGACTCGCCGGCAATGATCGCACCAGGGCTTCGGCCACCTTGCGCGGATTCTGGCGGGCCGCCTTGGCAAGGCGCATGGCGAGGTTGCTGGCGAAATCACCATGCTGCGCGTCGCGCGTGTTCTCGACCTCGACGTTCACGCTCCGCGCGGCGGCGGGCACGAGGTCTTCCGGCAAGTCCGCCAGCGCCTGGCGCAGCAAATTTTCAATCAGCGTCTTCAAGGCATATCCGTCAGTCAGGTTGCAAAGGGTCGGCAGTTTACCGCAATCTGATCAGTCCCCTTCCAGCGGATCCACATCGATGGACCAGCGCAGGCCGGGGGGGCCCGGCAGCTTCTCCACCTGCGGCAACCAATCCCTCAAAAAGCGCTGCAAGGTGGGCCGCGCGGCGGCCTCGATCAAGAGATGCGCACGGTAGTGATCGGCTCGCCGCGCAAGCAAGGCACTCGCGGGCCCCAGCACTTTGACGGCCGTTTCGTCCCGCCAGCGGCCGGCATCAACCGCGGCGCGCAGGAAGGCGTCCAATCCGGGGCTGTCCTTGGCTTCGGCGCGCAACATGGCGAGCCGCGAATAGGGCGGCCAACCGGCCTCGCGCCGCTCTTCCAGGGCGCTGACCGCGAACCCTTCGTAGCCTTCAGCCAGGAGTTTATTGAGCAGCGGATGCTCGGGGAACGAGCTTTGAATCAGGACTTCCCCGGCCAGTGATCCGCGCCCCGCGCGGCCGGCGACCTGGGTGATGGTTTGCGCGAGGCGTTCAGTCGCGCGAAAGTCGCTGGCGAACAGTCCCTGATCGGCGTCCACGATCACCACCAGGCTGACTTGCGGGAAGTGATGGCCCTTGGTGAGCATTTGCGTGCCGACCAGAATTCGTGCCTCACCGCTGTGCACGCGCTCGAGCACGGTCTCGACTGCGCCGCGCGCAGACGCGGTGTCTCGATCCAGCCGCGCCAGCGGCGCCTCCGGGAATAATCGCGCCAGGGTCTCCTCGACCCGTTCGGTGCCCTGACCCACGGGATTCAACGCCTGACCGCAACTTCCGCAAATCACGGGGACGTCGCTGTGCGCGCCGCAGTGATGGCAGCGTAGCTGCTGGGCACGGCGGTGCAAGGTCATGCGCGCATCGCAATGCGCGCAGGGCGCGACCCAGCCGCAGGCATTGCAGAATAGACTCGGTGCATATCCGCGGCGATTCAAGAACACGATGACCTGCCCGCCGGCTTCGAGGTGCCGCGCCATGGCCTGCATCGCGGGCGTCGACAATCCCTGATCGGCGGCGTGCTTGCGCAGGTCTACGATCGACATGCGCGGCGATTGCGTGGTGCCCGGCCGCTGCGGCAACAGGTGTTTCGCGTAACGCGCCGTTGCGGCGTTTTCCAGCGTTTCCAGCGACGGTGTGGCGGAGCCGAGGACGATGGGCACTTTCGCGCTGCGGGCTCTCACCACGGCGAGATCGCGCGCCGAATAGCGGAAGCCTTCGTGTTGCTTGTAGGACGCATCGTGCTCCTCGTCGACGACGATGAGCGCGAGCTTCGGCAGCGACGTGAACACCGCGGAACGGGTTCCAATGATGATGCGCGCTCGGCCCTGGTGAGCCGCGCGCCAGGCGTCGCGGCGCTCATTTCCAGTGAGACCCGAATGGACGGCCACCACCCCCGCACTGAAGCGGCGGCGGAAGCGATCGACCAGCTGCGGGGTCAAGGCGATCTCGGGCACCAGGACCAGAGCCTGACCTCCCTCTGCGATCGCCGCCGCGATCACCCGCAAGTACACCTCGGTCTTACCGCTCCCGGTCACGCCATACAGGAGATGGGCGGCAAAGGCCGACCGGGACGCGAGTATGGCGGCGACGCAGAGAGCTTGGGGCTCGGTGAGCGCCACCTCGCTGGGACGCAGCTCCATCGCCTCCAGTCCCGGCGCAATGTCCAGCGGCGCGATCCAGCCGCGCGCCGCCAACGCACGCAATTGCGCGGGCTTGAATGTCTCACAGATGTCATCGGTGGTGGCGCGCTCCCTTTGCCCAAGCCAGGCGAGCAGGGCGCGCTGTTGCGGAGCGCGGCGCGCGCTGGGAGCCGACAATTCATGCCGACCTGTCTCGCTCAAGCGCCACCATTCAGTTTTCTGCAGTGCCGCCTGACCGGCACGCAGGCTGATCGGCAAGGCGGCGGCAAATACTTCGCCGATGGGATGGTGGTAGTACTCGGCCGCCCAGCACAGCAAGCCGAAGGTGACCGGGTCCACGATGGGATTCTCGTCCAAGATCTCGAGTGCGCTCTTGAGCTTCGGGGCGGGGACAGCGGACTCGGCAGCCACCCCGATCAAGATGCCGATCAACTGTTGGCGGCCGAAGGGGACGCGCACCCGCACGCCCAGCCGCGGAGCCCCATCGGTTCCGAGGCCGGAGAACTCGGTGGGCGGCCGATAATCGAAGACGCGACGTAAAGGAGTATCCAGCGCAATCTGCAGAATCATCGGTCCTTTTTTGTCCACAATACTTGTGGATAAGTCTGTTGAGAAGCCGGGATCATCCACCCTAAGTGCCCGTTCCGTTTCGTGTCCCGTCAAATTGGCGAGAAAGTGAGCCTAAATCGCAACGACTCTTTCCAATTCAATGGGTTAGGACGCCCTCTAGATCTGCTACTCAGGTATCGATTGAAAATGTTGCAACGGACGTCATACGCGGTGTGCGTAAGTCGCTGATCTTGCGCAAACCCTGTCGTCAACCGCAGAGGCGGATAGGCGTTTATACCTGGAATGGCGACGCTCCGTCGACGTTAAGAGGACGAGGCATGGCCCGCTTTGATACGCTGAACCACGCTTGGATGGTCTGGGATGGTCCCGCTCCAGCACCTGAGGAAGCGGTTCTGGAGTACACGCGGGAACTCGAGCAATTCTTGGCTGACATCGAGCGGCGCGCATTCCGCATGGCACAAGTCGCGCTGCGTGATCCCGACGATGCGCTGGACGTGGTGCAAGACACCATGCTCAAGCTGGCGCGCAATTACGCGTCGCGCCCAAGTGCCGAATGGCGGCCCTTGTTTTATCGGATTTTGGAAAACGGCATTCGCGATCTGCAGCGGCGGAGATCCGTTCGCAAACGCTTCATGACGTGGCTGCCGGGAGCGAAGGAAGACCCCGACAACGAGGCCCAGGATCCGCTCGACAATGTCGCCGACGCGGCGCCGGCGATTCCTGAGGTGCTCATGCAGGGGCAGGCAATGCAACAGCTGGAAATGTCGCTGCGAGCCTTGCCTGCGCGGCAGCGCGAGGCGTTCATGCTGCGGAATTTCGAAGGTCTGGACGTTGCTGAAACGGCGGCCGCCATGGGGTGCTCGGAAGGCAGCGTCAAGACGCACTACTCGCGCGCAGTGCATACCCTGCGCGAGCAATTGGGCGAGGTCTGGTGATGAACGAACAACCCGGTAATTCTTTCGAGGAGCGAGCCCAGGCGCTGTTTCGCGACAGCGTCGAAGGCCTGGATTTCGCCATGCGCTCGCGCCTCACGCAGGCACGCAACGCCGCGCTCGAAGCGGCCGTCGCGAGGCGCCGGCCCCGGTTTTTGCGCATCGGAGTGCTGACTCCGGCGGCCGGCGTGACCGCCGCCGCCGTTCTGGGCGCGTTCCTTTGGTTGGGATCGCCATTAGGCCAGCACGCCGTTACAGTAGCTGATGGTCAGTCGAATCTCGAGGTTTTGGATCTTGTGGCGTCCGTGGATGAGGGTTCGGGCGACGCCATGGACATGCTGCAAGACGATATTGAATTCTATGATTGGGCGGATAAGGCCGCGAATCCAGGACCGGCCGCCTAGAGGGCTACTTCAGTTCACATGGGGATGGCAGTGGCTGTTGTTGGGCGCGGCGGCTTGGTGTGTGGTGGCCGCCGCGGACCCGCCGCCTCCGGCGCCGCCAACGCAGCAAGTGCCGCCAACGCAGCAAGTGCCGCCGACGCAGCAAGTGCCGCCGACGCCGCCGGCGTCGTCACCGGGCGTGCCCGATGATGATTTCATCGAGTTTTTGGGTGCCGATGATGTGGGCGATGCAGCTTGGTGGGAATTTTTGAAGAAGGTGAAGGTGCCGCCGCGTCGGGAAAATCCCCCCGCAACGCCACCGCAGGAAGTGAAGCAATGATCAGGGCGTGGTTCGTCGGTGCCGGTCTGCTCCTCGCGTCTGCGAGCGCGGTCGCGCAGGCTCCACCCGCACCCGCACCCGCACCCGCACCCGCACCCGCGGCTGCACCTGCACCCCAATCTGCGGCCGCACCTGCACAAGCACCCGCGCAAGGACCCCAATCTGCGGCTGCACCCACACCGGCGGTGCCCAAGGCGTGGTCGTCGATGTCGCAACAACAGCAGCAGCTGTTGCACGGCTATCAAGGAAAGTGGGAAAGTTTGCCTCCGGAGCGCCAGCAGGCGCTCGCCAACGGCAGTCAGCGCTGGCTATCGATGACGCCGGAACAGCGGTCGAGTGCGCAACAGCGCTTTTCTCAATGGCGCGCCATGCCGCCGGACCAACAGCAAGTGTTGCGCCAGCGCTGGCAGCAGTACAAGAGCATGCCGCCGGAACAACAACAGCGGGTGCGCGAATCATTCAACCGGTTTCGGCAGATGCCGCCGGAACGGCGCATGGAATTGCGCAAGCAATGGCGTCAGATGAGTCCTGAGCAGCGCCGCCGGATCATGCCGAGACCCCTGCCGCCACCGCGGCGCAGCCCGCGATAGCTTCCCGCGCCGCGCCGGCTCACGGGTGGTAGCTTCGCTCGGCGTGCGCCATCACGTCCTCGGGGCTGAACAGCACATCGCGGAAGCGCCCTTGAACGAACATTTGCGCCTGGTCCGTGAAGTGCGGCGAATGAGGGTCGCCGCTTTCGCCGCCGCTCAAGATGGCCTTGGCATGAATGGTCGGTCCGAATTCCACCGCGGCCACGAAACTGTTGCCGACCGAGCCGTAGATTTTCTTCGTCTTGCCGGGGGTTTCGGCGTCGAACGACGCCAAGGCGCCCCATTTGGAAGCGGCCAAGCCCACCGGCAAACTGGGTTTGGCATCGTCGAAGGGCTGAACGAAGTCGTCGGTCAAGCGCTGATAGCGGTTGATATCGCCCCACGGCGTCCGCCATTGGCCGAAATCACGCTGCAACTTTGCGACTGCCGCGGTCAGGCCATCGATGCGCTCGTATGACGTCAAATGACCGACCAGGTAGTCGTAGAGTGGTTCGCCGGCATCGTGCGCTTCGGCGCGTTTGCGCTCGAACAACTCCTGACCCCAGAAAATGGCGAGGGCCGTCGGCACCGAGTCCGCCGAGGTATGCCGGTCCCAACCGCGCAGGCTCGCCATCGGCTCTTTCAGAGCTGCGCGCCGCGGATCATCCGCTGCCAACCGGTCGTAATCGTCGAACAACGGCGGCAACAGCGTGTCGAAGGCAGTGAGGTGGCTGTCGTAGCCGGCGGCGATCAAGCTGTCCAAAGTCACATCGCGGATATTTTGCAGCATCTCGACGGCGTGAACGCCGCGAGGGTTTTCGCCCTTGATCCACATGTAAGCCGGATAGTTCTCGAGCTTCGGGCTTGCCGCGCCCGCTGCCGAGAAGGGCCAGTTGTTGGTGTTTTGAATCCAGCCGGTGGCGGGATTGAGCAGCATGATGGTGTCTCCGACCGCATGCGCTCCTTGCCATTCGGTGGCAGGGGTGCTGCCGTCCACCGGGTGCCTGTAGTCGAAATGGGGGTCGCGCTTGGGAATGAAATTTCCATGGAAATAGGCAATCGTCCCGTCGGCGTCCGCATAAACCGTATTGTTGGAAGTGTCGGTGCGCATATCCTGCGTCCTACGGAACGAGGCGTAATCCGTGGTCTTGGTGCGCAGATAGGACTGCGCGAGAGCAGGCACCGGGTCTTGCAGCAACTTGATGGCGATCCAGCGCCCGTCCTCGCCGCGGATGATGGGGCCATGATGGCTACGGTATACGGTGAATGTTCGATGCCCAGTCCCGGCACCCTGTTTGAACGCAATGGTGATTCGGCTCACCCCGAGTTTTCGCAAGGAGCCGCCGTAGCGGTAATAAAAACCGTCCGGCCTCCGGATGATGGATTCTGCGTATTCGTCGACGGCATCGCCGCCGTACGATGTATGCATCCAGCCGTTGTGTGCGTTGAATCCCTGATAGACAAAGAATTGCCCCCAGGTCGCCGCGCCGTAGACATTCAATCCCTGCTCGCTGACCATTTGGAGTTCCGAGCGGAAATAGTACGAGGTATGCGGATTTATCCAGAGCAGGGCATGCCCCGACGCGCTGCGGCTGGGCGCAATGGCGAAGCCATTGGAACCACCGGCCGCCGTCTCCGCCCGCGTCTCGATGCGCGCGCCCACTCCGCGCGCCGGCTGCGCCAGCTGCGCCGGCTGCGCCGGGTAGAACTCCTGAAGCTTGCGAAGATCGATGCCTTCGATGTCGCCGCCGATGCTGCCTTCGGTAAAACACAACGCCATCCAAGGTTCGTAATGATGGATGACGGCGGGCGCAACGTCGGGATGTTTCGACAAGAAGTAATTCAGGCCGTCGGACCAGGCGACCATCAACGTCTTGAGCCAATCGGGGCCGTCGCGGTAGTCTTGTTTCAAGCGGCGCGGATCGATGAACAATCTCTGCCGCAAATCGCTGTACATGGCCGTCTCGCCTTCAACCTGCGCCAAGCGCCCGAGACCGTTCAGGTAGTTGCGCTCGATGCGCGCAAAGTCATCTTCCGCCTGCGCGTAAATCATTCCGAACACCGCATCCGCGTCGGATTTGCCGTACACATGCGCGATACCCCAGTTGTCGCGGACGATGCGTACATTCTCGGCATGCTGCCGCCAACGCGCGTCCTCGCCGGCAGCCGCTCGCGCGGCGCCGACAGCGCTCAACGCGTACAACATCGTCAACACGAAAAATCTCATTGGTAGCGCAGACCTCCTTTGCGTAGCATCGCGCAATGCGGATGCCTCTGCCCAACGTATTGCTCCTGTCGGCCGCCATTGCCGGCTGTGTGTTCGCCGCGCCTGCGCCCGCGACGCCCACGTTCAGCGTGCCGGACCGCGATCTAGCCGAGCCGCTGGTGTTGGTGGCGTACGGCGATATGCGCTTCACCGCGCCGGCAGAAACGGACGCGACCAATCCTGCCGTACGGCAGGCGCTGGTCGCAAAGGTCGCCGCCGAGAAGCCGGCCGCGATTTTTCTCAACGGCGACATTCCCTGGCATGGCGTCGCGGCCGATTACACCGAGTTTCGCGCCGAAACTCGTCCATGGCGCAAGCAGCGCCTGCGGGTCTTTCCGGCGCTCGGCAACCATGAGTTCTCGGCGTGTCAGGAGCCGGCGTGCCTGGAGCGTTGGTGGGGTGCCTTTCCGGAATTGCGCGGCCGGCGATGGTACTCGGTCGCCATCGGGACCAAGGTCATGGGCATCGAGCTCGACACCGACGCCTCGCTCTTGCCGGAAAGCGAGCAGCGCATCTGGCTCGAGAATCAAATTGCGGAGCTCGATCCCGCGGTTCGCTTCGTGTTGATGGTCTTGCACCATCCGCCCGTGGCCGACGTGCAGTTGACCAAGGAGACCAACCACAACCCGCGCCCGAACGAACTTGCGCTGGCCGACTATCTGAAAGCGGTGGCCCCGCAGTCGGCGGCGCGTTTCGTCGTGAGCGCCGGCCACATCCACAACTATGAGCGATTCGACCAGGACGGCGTGGTGTACTTGGTGTCGGGCGGCGGCGGCGCCAGGCCCTACGAAGTGGACCGGACGCCCGCCGATCAATACCAAAGCGCCGATTTTCCCAATTATCATTACGTGCGCTTCGAATTGCAGGGCGACCGCATGGTGGGCGAAATGATTCGCCTCGGCGATCACACCGCGCTCAAGCCCAGGCTATGGGAGACCCGGGACCGTTTCGAGATCAGCCTGCGGCCTTGACGGCTTGAATCAGCTGGCTCACGGCCGACTGCGCGTCGCCGTATAGCATGCGAGTTTGATCGAGCCCGAACAGCGCATTGTCGATGCCGGAAAACCCCTGACCCTGGCCGCGCTTGATGACGATGACGTTCTTGGCCTTGTCCGCATTCAAGATCGGCATGCCGAATATCGGGCTCGCCCGATTGGCGCGCGCGTCCGGATTGACGACGTCGTTGGCGCCGATGATCAAGGCCACGTCGGCGGTTTCGAACTCCGCATTGATTTCGTCCAAGTCGGAGATCAAGTCGTAAGGCACCCCCGCTTCCGCAAGCAGCACGTTCATGTGTCCCGGCATCCGGCCCGCGACCGGATGAATGGCAAACCGCACTTTCACGCCATGATCGATGAGCAGCTGCGCGAGCTCCCACACCTTGTGCTGAGCTTGCGCCACGGCCATGCCGTATCCCGGCACGATGATGATTTTTTGCGAGTACGCCATCATCACCCCGGCATCCGAAGCTTCGATGGCCTTCTGGGTGCCGGTGACGCCGCCGCCGCCCGCGGCCGAGCTCTCGCCGAAGTTCGAGAACAGTACATTGCCGAGCGAACGGTTCATGGCCTTGGCCATGAGCTGCGTGAGCAGGGTGCCGGCCGCACCCACCACGGTGCCGGCGATGATCATGGCGGCATTGTCGAGCACGAAGCCCTCGAAACCGACCGCAAGGCCGGTGAGCGCGTTGTACAGCGAAATCACCACCGGCATGTCGGCGCCGCCGATCGGCAGCGTCATCGCGACGCCCAGCAGCAGCGCGAAAGCGAAGAACAAGGATATCGCGGGCAGGCCCCCCATCTGCGCGCCCAAATCCACGCCGGAGACGATGATGAAACCCAGTCCGGCCGTCACCAAAAGGATGGCCAAATTCACGAACTTTTGACCGCCGAAGCGCACCGACTTGGTGATCAAGCCCTGCAATTTCGCGAAGGCGATCAGGCTGCCGCTGAAGGACACCGAGCCGATGAAGCCGCCGATCGTGGCGATGGTCAGGTGCGTCATGCTGTGTTCGTTGCCGCGATACAGTTCCACGGCGGCGATGGCCGCCGCCGCGCCGCCGCCCATGCCGTTGTACAGGGCAATCATCTGCGGCATGTCCGTCATCGCAACACGCTTGCCGCTGACCCAGGCCAGAATTCCCCCGACCGCGATGGCGCCGATCACCAGCATCAAATTCAAGGAAGAGGCGCCCATGAAGGCCAGTGTCACGACCGTCGCCAGCACCATTCCCAAGCCCGCCCAGCGGACGCCGCTCACAGCGGTGACCGGCGAACTCATGCGCTTCAGGCCGAGAATGAACAGCGCCGCCGCCACGAGGTAGGACAGCTGGGTTAGGGTTTGTATCGATGAAGCGGAGGGCATCGCCTATGGTCCTTTCTTTCGGCCGGCGGAGACGAACATCTTCAACATGCGTTCGGTCACCACATAGCCGCCGACTGCGTTGCCCGCGGCGAGAATCACACCGATGACGCCAATGATCCGCAACTGCGTCGTGTCGGCCGCGGCCAAGGCAACCATCGCACCGACCAGAACGATGCCGTGTACGAAGTTCGATCCGGACATGAGCGGCGTGTGCAGGATGACCGGCACGCGGGAAATGACCTCGTAGCCGGTGAACGCGGCCAACATGAATATGTAGAGCGCTATGACGCCGTCGATCATTACTGTCCCTCCACCGCTTTGCGCGTTGCTTCGTTCTTGATCTGGCCGTCGTGCGTGAGCACGCTGCCCGCGAATACTTCGTCGTTCCAGTCGATGGCAAGATCGCCTTTCACCAGCGCCGGCTTGAGCAAGTTGAATAGATTGCGCGAGTACATTTCGCTGGCGTGATACGGCAACGAGGCGGGCAGGTTCACGGGTCCTACAATCTTGACTCCGCCGTGCAGGACGGTTTCGCCCGCCCGCGTGAGTTCGCAATTGCCGCCCTGTTCGGCCGCGATGTCGACGATCACGGAGCCGGCCTTCATGCGTTCGACCGCCGCCCGCGTGATGATTCGCGGTGCCGCCCGTCCCGGCACCGAGGCGGTGCTGATCACGGCATCGCTGACGGCGATTCGCGCATCCAGAACTTCCTGCTGCTTGGCCTTCTCTTCGGCGGTGAGTTCGCGGGCATAGCCGCCGGCGCCCTCCGCGGAGACCCCGGTTTCGACGAACTTCGCACCCAGCGATTTCACCTGGTCCTTGGTCGCGCTACGTACGTCATACGCTTCGACCACCGCTCCCAGGCGCTTCGCCGTGGCGATCGCCTGCAAGCCGGCGACCCCCGCGCCGATGACGAGGACCGATGCCGGTCGAATCGTACCCGCGGCGGGGGTCAGCATGGGCAGAAATCGTTCGAGCGTGTTGGCCGCGATCAGCACGGCCTTATAACCGGCCACGGATGCTTGCGAGGACAGCGCGTCCATCGATTGCGCCCGGGAAATGCGCGGCACCAACTCCATCGCCAAACTGGTGATTCCGCGATCTTTGAGCGCTCGGACCAGGTCGGGGCGCGCGTAGGCCTGCATGAACCCAATGACCACCGCGCCTTTTCTGAGCGCGTTCACTTCCTCGAGACTGGGCGGTTGCACTTTCAACAGCACGTCCGCGGACCCAAGGATGGCGGCCGCATCGCTGAACTCGGTGTCGGCATATAAATTATCAGGAAAATGAGCCGCCATCCCCGCGCCGCGCTCAATCAGCACGCGAGCGCCGGCCGCCTTTAGTTTTGCGGCAATCTCCGGGACAACAGCGACACGAGTTTCATTGGCAGCGGTTTCCGCGAGGACACCGACGACGACAGCCATGCAATCTCTCCCAAAACCAGACCCCAAAACCAGAGAATTATGCCAAACATTGAATTATTGCATAAGACTCGACTATCTTTAGTACTGTAATGAAGCCGATGCACCATGACAAACTGCAGTTATTGGATTGGCGGGACGACCTCGCGGTCGTGCCGAAGGGGTACCCGCTGACCCAGCAAATCCTGCGCACCGATGTCTCCGGGATGCCGTTGGAGTGGGTGGATTACCGGGAAGCCGCGCGGCTCTATCACACCGAGCAAGTTGCCTATGCCTGCGGGACGCTGCTCTACCGCCTGTATGGGGGCACCTGCGCGAGGACGGGTCTGCGGACCGTTGTGGACGTCAATTCGATCATCGCCACGCTCGGGACGTCAGGCAATCCCGGAAATCTGCGCGGCGCGTCTTATACGCCGCCGCTCAATAACCAGACTTTGTTCCGCCGCGATGCCTATCTGTGCCTGTACTGCGGCGCGCGATTCACCTACAGTTTGCTGTCCCGCGACCACGTGACGCCGTTCAGCCGGGGCGGACACGATACCTGGAGCAATGTGGTGTCGGCGTGCCGCCGCTGCAACAACGCAAAGGCGTCGCGCACCCCCGAACAGGCGGGCATGCAGCTGCTTGCGGTACCGTTCACGCCGACCTACGCCGAGTACATTTTCCTGAAGGGCCGACGGGTGCTGGCCGACCAGATGGAATACCTGGTCGCCCACTTCCCCCGTTCGAGTCCGCTGCACGAGCGCATGCAACGCTGGCCGATGTGAGCGCCGGCGCGAACCAGACGCAAGCACTGGCCGATGTGAGTGCCGGCGCGAACCAGACCCAAGCGCTGTCCGGCGTCGTGTACTACATCGACGCCAGCTATTTCATTTTCCGAGCCTATCATTCCATGCCTCCTGACATGGTGGACGGCGACGGCAATGCGACGCACGCCTTGTACGGCTTCGCGCGCTTTCTGTCGGATCTTTTGGAACGCGTCCGGCCGGAGCGCATCGGCATCGCTTTCGATCTCAGCACGCGCCAGGATACGTCCTTCCGCAACGCCATCTACCCGGCGTACAAGGCCAATCGCGATGCGCCGCCCGCCGATTTGGAGCGGCAATTCGAGCTCTGCCGCGAGTTTTGCCGGCACATGGGTCTGGCCGAGTTTGCGAGCACGGAGTATGAGGCCGACGACATCATCGGCACCCTGGCCGCACGTTCGCGCGCCGCCGGGCTCCGCAATGTATTGGTGACCCGGGACAAGGACCTGTCGCAACTCATCCGCCACGGCGACGTGTTTTGGGATTACAGCGGGAATACCCGCTATCACTACCACGACATAGGACCGCGTTTCGGCGCGACACCGGAACTCATCGCGGATTTTTTGGCGCTGACCGGCGATAGCGTGGACAATATTCCCGGAGTGCCCGGCGTCGGCAAAAAGACCGCGGCTGAATTGTTTGCGGTATTCGGATCTCTCGATGAGCTCTATGCGAATCTCGACCGTGTGCCTTCGATGAAGCTGCGCGGCGCCGCGGCCGTCGCCGCGAGACTCCTTGTGCACAAGGAGGCCGCCTATCTGGCGCGGCGATTGACCGGCATCGTCTGCGACCTGCCGCTCGAGGCTACGCTCGATGATTTGAAGCTGCGGGCGCCGGACGGCGCGGGCTTGAGCCGCTTTTTTGATACGCATGGATTTGGCGGTATTCTGCGGCAGCAGGCGCAGCGTATCGCCGCCGGCGTGTAAAAAATGCAAACGTAAGCCGCTAA
>Ga0137412_10003000_pt1 | contig 13466 bp, 11 predicted proteins | sample CZODoug2_1_16fun_FD_122160 | JGI IMG/M metagenome (GOLD analysis project Ga0137412, IMG submission 122160) | Vadose zone soil fungal communities from Angelo Coast Range Reserve, California, USA - CZODoug2_1_16fungal (Hybrid Assembly) | ecosystem: Environmental > Terrestrial > Soil > Vadose zone... | reverse complement strand
AGGCGGCGCAGCTCGGCGACCGCCTCGGCGGCGGTCGGCTTGAGTCGGTCGGAGACCAGCAGCAGGCCCCTGGCCCGCCCGTCCCAGCCCACCGCGACCGCGGTCAGCCCGGCGGCCTCGGCTTCCGCCAGCGCGGCGGCCAGCTTCGCCGGCAGCGGCTGGCCGGACTCGGCGAGCAGTCTCGGCCGCCCGACCAGAACGTGGTGGCCGTGCACGGTGGCCCGCACGCCGAGCCCGTCCAGCGACTCGAACTCGCTGGCCGCCGGCACCTGGCCGACCCGTTCCCTGGCGCCGGTCAGCACGGCGGCCGCGATCGGGTGCTGGGAGCCGTCCTCGGCGGCGGCGGCCAGCCGGAGCAGCTGGTCACCGTCCTCACCGGGCGCGGCCACCACGTCGACCAGCGTCATCTGCCCGGTGGTGACCGTGCCGGTCTTGTCCAGTACCACGGTGTCCACCCGGCGGGTCGACTCCAGCACCTCCGGCCCCTTGATCAAGATGCCCAGCTGGGCGCCCCGGCCGGTGCCGACCAGCAGCGCGGTCGGCGTGGCCAACCCGAGCGCGCACGGGCAGGCGATGATCAGCACCGCGACGGCGGCGGTGAACGCGGTGGCGGGCGGGGCGTCGGCGATCAGCCAGCCGACCAGGGTGATCAGCGCCAGCATGATCACCACCGGGACGAACACCCCGGACACCCGGTCGGCCAGCCGCTGCACCTGGGCCTTGCCGGCCTGCGCCTGCTCCACCAGCCGGGCCATCTGGGCCAGCTGGGTGTCCGCGCCGACCTGGGTGGCCCGCACCACCAGCCGCCCGCTGGTGTTCACGCAACCTCCGGTGACCGTATCGCCGGGGCCGACGTCGACCGGCACCGGCTCGCCGGTGAGCAGGGACGCGTCCACCGCCGAGGTGCCCTGCTCGACCCGCCCGTCGGCGGCGATCTTCTCCCCGGGCCGCACCACGAACCGGGTGCCGGCGGTGAGCTGCCCGACCGGGACCCGCCGCTCGGCGGATCCGTCCTCGGGCAGCACCGCGACGTCCTTGGCGCCCAGCTCCAGCAGGGCGCGCAGGGCGGCTCCGGCGCGGCGCTTGGCCCTGGCCTCGAAGTAGCGCCCGGCCAGGATGAAGGTGGTCACCCCGGCGGCGACCTCCAGGTAGAGCGAGTCGGCGCCGTGAGCGTTGCCCAGCGCGAAGCTGAACGGGTGGGTCAGCCCGATGCGCCCGGCGTTGCCCAGGAACAGGGCGTACAGCGACCAGCCGAACGCGGCCAGCGTGCCCAGCGAGATCAACGTGTCCATGGTCGCCGCGGCGTGCCACAGGTTCTTCGCGGCGGCTCGGTGGAACGGCCAACCGCCCCACAACACGACCGGCGCGGCGAGCACCAGCGAGGCCCACTGCCAGTAGTCGAACTGGGCCGACGGCACCATCGCCAGCACGATCACCGGCACACTCAGTGCGGCGCTGATCAGCAGCCGTCGCCGGGCCTCGAGCGCGGCGTCGGGCGAGGAGTCCTCGGGTTCGCCGTTGTCGGCTGGGGCGTCGCCGGCGGCCAGGGCGTCGGCGGGGGAGCGGGCAGGTTCGCCGGGCGAAGGAGGGACGGTGGCGGTGTATCCGGCTGCTTCGACGGCGGCGACCAGCGCGGTCGGGTCGATCCGCTCGGCGGTCACGGTGGCCTTCTCGGTGGCGTAGTTGACCGTCGCGGTGACCCCGTCGATCCGGTTCAGCCGCTTCTCCACCCGGGCCGCGCAGGACGCGCAGGTCATCCCGCCGACCGACAGCTCGATGCGCTGAGCCGGCTCCGCGATCACAGCCTCGGCCGCTGCCCTGCTGGGCGGGTTCACTATCGCTCCCCTCGCTTCGCTGACCGGTGGCCGGCACGGTACTCGGCCGGGCCGGCGCTGCCTGAGTCAGTTATACCCTACCCCCCTGGGGTACGTGCTGGGCGGTGTCTGAGGCCGCGGGTAACGTTCATGGACAGTGACGCGCCATACACTCCGTGACGAAGATGGGCACGGCGAGCGGCCCGCCGCGACCGAGCGAGACCGGTGAGTCGAAGCTGGGTGTTGCGGTTGAGCCGGCGTCGCGCCGGCCCCCCGGTTCGCCGCACATCGCGCTGTCGGTACCGAACGCGTCCGCCTCGGCGGATTGGTGGTGCCGCACGTTCGGTTTCCGGCCCGGCGGCCCGCCAGGTCAGGCTCCGCCGGCTCGGGTCACCGAGGTGATTCGGCACCCGGACACCGGCCTGGTGCTCGGCTTCCAGCAGCACGCCGAGGCAGGTGGGCGCGGCCGGTTCGAATACGTGTCACTGCGGGTGACCAGCGAGCAGGCGTTGGGCGAGTGGGCCGCACACCTGGACCGGCTGACCATCCCGCACTCCTCGGTCTGGGGTAGCGGCCCCGCGCGGTACCTGTCGTTCACCGCCCCGGATGGCGTCGGGCTCGAGCTCTGGTGCACCCGGCCAAGCTGAGTCCGGGGTGCGGGTCTCGTCGGCGGGCCGCGCCGAGCCGTCGCGCGTACGCTCGCCGAGGGAGATCGGAGAGCCTGTGAGTGACATCGGCGAGACTGCGGAGTCGGCCTCCGGTCGCGGGGTTCGCGCCGGCATTGTTGTTACCGGCAGTGAACTACTGGCCGGGCAGCTTCGGGATCTGAACGGCCCGTGGCTGGCCGGGCAGCTGGGTGCGCTGGGCATCGAGGTGGCCGAGATCGTGGTGGTGGGCGACCGGCCGGACGACCTGACCGGCGCCCTGCGTTTCCTGGCCGACGCGCCGGTGGACCTGATCGTGACCAGCGGCGGTCTCGGCCCCACCGCCGACGACGTGACCGCCGAGGTGGTCGGCGGTTTCGCCGGCGTCCCGATGGTGGTGGACACCGACATGGAAGCGCACATCGCGGAGATCCTGCGCCGGTTCGCCAGGCGCCGGGGGTTCGCCGGCCCCGCGCTGGACGCCGCCAACCGCAAGCAGGCCACCGTGCCGAGCGGCGCGATCCTGCTCAACCCGGTCGGCACGGCACCCGGGCTGGTGGTCACCGTGCCGGGCGGCCCGGTGGTGGTGGTACTGCCTGGGCCTCCCCGCGAGCTGCACGGCATGTGGGAGAACGCGCTGGCCACCCCGCCGTTGACCGAGCTGCTGGCCCGCACGCCGCCGTTCGCCACCGTGCACCTGCGCATGTACGGGCTGCCCGAGTCGGAGATCGCCCAGACCCTGCGCGAGGTGGGCGACGAGGTTGACCTGCGCGATGTGGAGGTCACCACCTGCCTGCGCCGCTCCGAGCTGGAGATCGACCTGCGCTACCGGCCAGGTACTCCGGGTTCGGAGGCGGCGAGCGACAAGCTGGTCGCCGAGATCGAGCGCCGGCACGGGTCCTATCTGGTCGCCACCGACGGCACGCCGACCGACGAGCAGGTGGCCCAGCTGCTGGCCGGGCACCGGATCGGGCTGGCCGAGTCGTGCACCGGCGGGTTGCTGGCCGGTCGGCTGACCAACCGGCCAGGGGCATCCGACTACGTGGCGGGTGGCGTGGTCTCCTACTCGAACGAGTCGAAGGTGGCCCTGCTCGGAGTGCCCGCCGAGCTCATCGAGCAGTACGGGGCGGTATCTCCGCAGGTGGCGCGGGCCATGGCGGACGGCGCGCTGCGGGTGTTCGACGCCGATATCGCGGTGGCGATCACCGGGGTGGCCGGTCCTGGCGGAGGCACCGAGGAGAAGCCGGTCGGCTACGTCTGCTTCTGCGTGACCACCTCCGACGGGCAGGTCCGCGAGGCGTCACCGGTGCTGCCCGGCGGCCGTACCGACATCCGGGAACGCTCCACCGACCTGGCCATGCACCTGATCCGCCGCACCCTCACCCCCCACCCCTAGCTCCCCCGGCGTCCTCCCGACTTCGCAGACCTGAGGTGCACTTCGCACAGGGTGTGCGGTATGCGAAGTGCACCCTGAGCATGCGACGTGCGGTCGGGCGGCGTTAGGGGAGGAGGCGTTTGGCGATGATCTCGTTCATGATCTCGTTGGTGCCGCCGCCGATGCCCAGGATCCGGGCGTCCCGGTAGTGCCGCTCCACCTCGGACTCGCGCATGTAGCCCAGCCCACCGTGCAGCTGCACCGCCTCGTTCACCACGAAGTCGCAGGCGTACACCGCCGTGTTCTTGGCCATCGCCACCTCGGTGATGACGTCCTCGCCGGCCAGGTAGCGCACCGCCACCTCGCGCACGTAGCGGCGGGCCACGTCGGTCTGCCGGGCCATCTCGGCGATCTTGTGTCGGACCACCTGCCGCCCGGACAGCGGCCGCCCGAAGGTCTCCCGCTGCCGCACCCAGTCCAGCGTGAGCGCCAGGCAGCGGGCGGCCACCGCGTAGGCCTGCGCGGCCAGCCCGAGCCGCTCGGTGGCGAACTGGGTCATGATCTGCAGGAATCCGCTGCCTTCCGCGCCGACCAGGTTTTCCGCCGGCACCCGTACGTCGACATAGGACAGCTCGGCGGTGTCGGACGAGCGCCAGCCCATCTTGTCCAGCTTGCGGCTCACCGAGAACCCGGGCGTGCCGCGCTCCACCACCAGCAGGGACACCCCGCCGTAGCCGGGTTCGCCGGTGCGCACCGCGGTGGTGACGAAGTCCGCCCGCACGCCCGAGGTGATGTAGGTCTTCGCCCCGTTCACCACGTAGTGGTCACCGTCCCGCACGGCCCGGGTCCGCAGGTTGGCCACGTCCGAGCCGGCGTCCGGTTCGGTGATGGCCAGCGAGCCGATCTTCTCCCCGGCCAGGGTGGGGCGGACGAACCGGTCCAGCAGGTAGGCGTCACCGGTGGCGGCCATGTGCGGCACCGCGATGCCGTGGGTGAGCAGTGAGGCGAGCACCCCGGTCGGCGCGCCGGCCAGGATGAAGTTCTCGGTGACCAGCAGCGAGTCGATCAGGTCCCCGCCGCCGCCAAGCGACTCGTCGAACCCGACGCCGATCAGCCCGACCTTCGCGGCGCTGCGGTGCAGTTCGCGGGGCAGCTCACCGGCCGCCTCCCACTCGTCGGCGTGCGGCACGATCTCCCGGCTGGCAAAGGTGTAGGCCAGTTCGGCCAGCGCGCGGCGCTCCGGGTCGTTCCACGGGCGGACCGAGGCCATCTCGATTGCAGGGTCCATTACCGGACAGTAGCTTGTCGCCGAAATCTCAGCCGGACTCGCCGCGCAGGATCTTCGCCGTCGCCGCGTCGGCCGGGAAGAACGCCTCGATGGCCAGCTCGGCCACGGTGATGTCCAGCGGTGTGCCGAACGTGGTGACCGTGCTGATAAGGGACAGCTCGCCGGCGGGGTGGCGGAACCGCAGCGGGGTCACCACGGCCCCGGCGACCCGATGCTCGGAGCCCGCCGAGGGGTCGTCGCCCGGCAGCGCGGCCAGCTCGTCGTACAGGGCCACCAGCTGGGGGTCGGCGGTGTGCTCGACCTCCCGGCGCAGCCGTCCGAGCAGGTGCGCCCGCCACTCACCCAGGTTGGCGATCCTCGGCGCCATGCCGTCCGGGTGCAGCGCGATGCGCAGGGCGTTGGCCGGCGGCTCCAGCAGCGCCGTGGCCACCCCCTCGGTGAGCAGCGCGATCGCCGAATTGCCGTCCACCAGGTTCCAGTAGCGGTCCACCGCGATCGCCGGGAACGGCTCGTGCCCGCTGAGCACCTGGCGCACCGCGTCCCGCACCGCCGACATCGGCGCGGCGTCCAGCGCCCGCTCCGGGTAGATCGGCGCGTACCCGGCGGCGATCAGCAGCTGGTTGCGCTCGCGCAGCGGAAGGTCCAGCTGCTCGGCCAGATGCAGCACCATGTCCCGGCTGGGCACCGAGCGCCCGGTCTCCACGAAGCTCAGGTGCCGGGTGGATATGTCGGCCTGGATGGACAGGTCGAGCTGGCTCAGCCGGCGGTGTTGGCGCCACTTGCGCAGCAGGTCGCCGACGGTGACTCCGGACGGCCGCAGAGCCGTGCTCATCCCGCCTCCGATACCAAATCTCCGTCCGGGACACTCAGACCGGACGCGGCACTGGAGCCGAACGCTACCCGGTCGAGGTCTGGCTGGACGGCTCGCACAGCTGTTACACAGACTTCCCTCACCAGGACCACAGTCCGGCCCGCGAACCTTAGGAGCATGTCCACCATGAATGCCCCCTCGACTGCCGCTGAGACAGGTCGGGGCCAGCTCCGCCGCCCGGACGGAAGCCCGGTTCGTGTCCTCGTGGTTGATGACGAGGCCACCCTGACCGAGCTGCTGTCCATGGCGCTGCGCTACGAAGGCTGGGACGTCCGGGGAGCCGGCGACGGGTTGACCGCTGTGCGGTTGGCCAGGGAGTTCCGCCCGGACGCGGTGGTGCTGGACATCATGCTGCCGGACATCGACGGGTTGGAGGTGCTGCGGCGGATCCACGCCGAGGCGCCGGAGGTCCCGGTGTTGTTCCTGACCGCGAAGGACGCGGTGGAAGACCGGATCGCCGGGCTCACCGCGGGCGGCGACGACTACGTCTCCAAGCCGTTCAGCCTGGAAGAGGTGGTAGCCCGGCTGCGCGCGCTGATGCGCCGCTCGGGCCGCGGTTCGGCGCGGGCGGACGCGTTGCTCGTGGTCGGCGACCTGACCCTGGACGAGGACAGCCGCGAGGTGCGCCGGGCGGGGGATGCGGTTACCTTGACGGCCACCGAGTTCGAGCTGCTGCGCTACCTGATGCGTAACCCGAGGCGGGTGCTGAGCAAGGCGCAGATTCTGGACCGGGTTTGGCACTACGACTTCGGCGGCCAGTCCAACGTGGTCGAGCTGTATATTTCCTACCTTCGAAAGAAGATTGACGCGGGGCGTACTCCGATGATCCACACATTGCGTGGAGCGGGCTACGCGCTGCGTCCGGCGGAATGAGCCTGGCGCGATGAAACTTCCGACCGCCGGCGGGCCACGGCGGTCGGGTTCGGCCTGGTCCGGCCGGATCTCCGACCGGGTGGCCGCGCTACCGCTGCGCACCCGGATGCTGGTGGCGATGATCGCCCTGCTGGCGGCCGTGTGCCTGGTGGTCGGGTCGATCTCGCTGCTGCTGTTGCGCGGGTTCCTGATCTCGCAGCTGGACGGTCAGCTGGACAGCGTCGGCCACCGATTCGCCCAGTCCTACGGCCACAAGCCGCCCTGCGGTACCGAACAGGGCGGCGGCCCGCCCTGCTTCCTGCTCAGCCCAGGGCAACGGTTCGGCACGCTGAGCGCCCGGATCGTCGGCGGCAACGTGAACCAGAGCGGCGTGCTGGGCGGCGACGGGACGCCCCGCGACATCGGCCGGCGCGACGACCGCGACATCCTCGATGTGCCCGTCGACGCGCAGCCGCACACCCGGCACATCGGCGACCTCGGGGTGTACCGGCTGATCGCCGTGGAGCGACCGGACGGGACCGCGGTGTTCGTCACCGGGCTGCCGATGACCGAGGTCAACACCACCCTCGTCAGGCTCGGCTGGATCGAACTCGTGGTGGCCGCGGCCGGGCTGATGGTGGCCGGCGCGGCCAGCACCCTGATCGTGCGTGCCACCATGCGGCCACTGCAGCGCGTCGCGGCCACCGCGGGGCGGGTGGCGGAGCTGCGGCTGGACCGGGGCGAGGTGGCGCTGGCCGAGCGGGTGCCGCCGGGGGACACCGATCCGCGCACCGAGGTCGGCCAGGTGGGCGCGGCGCTGAACCGGATGCTCGAGCACGTGGCGTCCGCGCTGGAGGCCCGCCAGGCCAGTGAGACCCAGCTGCGCCAGTTCCTCGCCGACGCCAGCCACGAGCTGCGCACCCCGCTGGCCGCCATCCGCGGCTATGCAGAGCTGACCAGGCGCTCGGAGGACTACGTGCCGCCGGACGTGGCGCACGCGCTGAGCCGGGTGTCCTCGCAGGCCGAACGGATGACCTCGCTGGTCGAGGACATGCTGCTGCTGGCCCGGCTGGACGCGGGGCGCCCGCTGGTCAGGGAGCCGGTGGACGTCTCCCAGCTGGTGGTCGACGCGGTCAGCGATGCGCACGCCGCCGGCCCGGAGCACCGCTGGACCCTGCGACTCCCGGATGAGGCGGTCCTGGTGACCGGGGACGCCACCCGGCTGTCCCAGGTGCTGGCCAACCTGCTGGCGAACGCACGGGTGCACACCCCGCCGGGTACCACCGTGCTCGCCGAGCTGAGCGGAGGCCCGGCCGAGGCGTCGCTGCGGGTGGTCGACGACGGGCCGGGTATCCCGCCGAGCCTGCTGCCACACGTGTTCGGCCGGTTCGCCCGGGGGGACAGCTCCCGATCGAGGGCGGCCGGCAGCACCGGACTGGGCCTGGCCATCGCGCACGCGGTGGTGGTGGCACACGGCGGCTGGGTCGGCGTGGAGAGCGTGCCCGGCCGGACGGTGTTCACCGTGCGGCTGCCGATGTACGGCGCCGGTCCGGTCAGCCCGCCGCACAATGGAGCTGTGGCCTCCGGGGTGCCGGCGACCGGGTCCAACGGAACTGCTCCGAACGGAAGCGTGCGGAACGGCACCGTGTCGAGCGCCGCCGTGTCGAGCGCCGCCGTGTCGAGCGCCGCCGTGTCGAGCGCCGCCGTGCCGAGCGGGGCCGTGCCCACCGCGGACAGCCCCGGCCAAGCGCACTGACCTGGGCTGAAGGCTGTTCTCAGGTCGCGCCCGGCTCACAGCGCGCGCCTAGGTACGGCACAATCCGGCGATAGCGCCGATGGCCACGCTGGGCCCATGACGTTGACCGATCCGCCGCCCGTGGTTGGTCTCGAGTCGGCCGCCGCGCCCGCGCCACCAGCTGCCCCGGTTCCCGTCGTTGACGTCGTCATCCCGGTCTTCAACGAGCAGCGCGATCTGGCGCCCAGCGTGCGGCGGCTGCACGACTACCTCACCGCGAGCTTCCCGTACTCGTTCCGGATCACCATCGCGGACAACGCGAGCACCGATCAGACCCCGACGGTGGCCGCCGAGCTGGCGGCCGAGCTCGATCAGGTCGCCGTGCTCCGACTGGAGCAGAGGGGTCGCGGGCGGGCGCTGCGCGAGGCCTGGTCCGCTTCGGACGCGCCGGTGCTGGCCTACTGCGACGTTGACCTGTCCACCGACCTTGCCGCGCTCCTCCCGTTGATAGCCCCGCTGGTGTCCGGGCACTCCGACCTGGCCATCGGCACCCGACTGGGCAAGGGCTCCCGGGTCGCCAGAGGCATGAAGCGAGAGGTGCTCTCCCGCTGCTACAACCTGCTGCTGCGCGGTGCGCTGGCGGCCGGGTTCAGCGACGCGCAGTGCGGCTTCAAGGCGATCCGGGCGGACGCCGCCGCCATGCTGCTGCCCCTGGTGCGGGATCCCGGCTGGTTCTTCGACACCGAGTTATTGGTGCTGGCTGAGCGGTCCGGGCTGCGGATCCACGAGGTGCCGGTGGACTGGGTGGACGACCCGGACAGTCGGGTCGACCTGGTGGCTACCGCGATGGCGGATCTGCGCGGCGTACTCCGGCTGGCCGCGGCGCTCGGCTCCGGGTCGCTGCCGCTGGGTGACCTGCGGGCGCGGCTCGGGCGCGGCCAGCTGGCCCTCGGCGGTGCGGTGCCGGTCGGGCTGGGTGGGCAACTGCTCCGGTTCGCCGGCATCGGCGTGCTGAGCACCGCCCTCTATCTGGTGCTCTATCTGATCCTGCGCGCACCGCTGGGCGCCCAGTCGGCGAACCTGCTGGCCCTGCTGGCCACCGCGATCGGCAACACCTGGGCCAACCGGGCGATCACCTTCGGCGTGCAGGGCCGCCGCGGCGCGATCCGTCAACACACTCGTGCGCTGGTGCTGTTCGGGCTCGGCCTGGCGCTGACCGGAGGTTCGCTGGCGGCGCTGCACGCGGTCGTGCCGGATCCGAGCTGGTCCGCCGAATTGCTGGTACTGATCGCGGCGAACCTGGTTGCCTCGGCACTGCGCTTCGTGCTGCTGCACGCCTGGGTGTTCGCCGGCCGCCGGAGCCAGCACTAGCCTTCGACGGTGGACCCTGGACCGGCCGGTTGGGGCCGGGAGCTGTACGAGCGGGTCCTCGACGCGCTCGGCACGGTGACCGGAGGCCCGTTGCTGGACGTCGGCTGCGGGGCCGGGGAGCTGTGCCGGCTCGCCGTCGACCGGGGTCTCAGCGTGCGAGGGGTGGATGCCAGCCCGGGCGTGTTGGCCTCCGCCGCCCGGCTGGTTCCCGAGGCCGAGTTGCTCGCCGGGGCGCTGCCCGCGCTGCCCATCCCGGACCGGAGCGCGGCGGCGGTGACCTGCGTGCAGGTACTGATGCAGGTACCCAATCCGGTGGCCGCCCTGCGTGAGCTGACCAGGGTGGCCCGCCCCGGTGCGCCCGTCGTGGTCACCGTATGGGGGCCGGTCGAGCAGTGCGCGTTCGGCGCGTTCGGGCGGGCCTTGGCACCGTTTCTCGGTGGGCCGCTGCCCGGTGGCGGTCGGGGCAACGGTGGGCCGCCGCCGCTGAGCGCACCTGGGCGGTTGGCCAAGTTGGCTGGCCTGGCCGGCCTGGCGGTCGCGCCGGTCGAGGACGTGCGCTGCCCATTCGACTACCCCGATGAGCGAGCGCTGCTGGCCGGTTTGTACGCCGCCGAGGTGGGCCGCCGCGCGGTGGCCGAGGCCGGCAGCCGGGCCCCGGTGCGCAAGGCGGTGCTGGCCGGGTTGGCGGAATACCGGACGGACAGCGGCGGATACCGGCTGGAGAACACCTTTCAGATGCTCGTGGCGCAGGCTTGACCTGAACAAAAGTTGAGCTCCTACGGTTAGCGCATGCACGCAATCCGGCAGCACGAATTCGGCCCACCCGACACCCTGGTCTACGAGTCGCTGCCCGAGCCCGAACCGGCGGCCGGTCAGCTGCGCATCGCCGTCCACGCCGCCGGGGTCCACCTGGTGGACACCGTGCTGCGCTCCGGCCGCTACCAGGGCGGTTTCCCAGTACCCGCCCTGCCGATGATCCCGGGCCGGGAGGTGGCCGGCACCGTCGACGCGGTCGGCCCCGGGGTGGACCACGGCTGGGTGGGCCGCCGCGTGGTGGCCCACCTAGGTTGGGCCAGCGGCGGCTACGCCGAGCGCGCGGTGGCGGCGGCCGACAGCGTGCACCAGCTGCCCGACGGGGCCGACCCGGCCGCCGCGGTCGCCATGATCGGCAGCGGCCGAACCGCGCTGGCCATCCTCGATCTCGCGGCCGTGACCAGCCAGGACGTCGTACTGGTGCCGTCCGCCGCCGGTGGTCTTGGCAGCTTGTTCGTGCAGGCGGTGCGCCGCGCGGGTGGATTCGTGATCGGCCTCGCGGGCGGGCCGGAGAAGGTCGCGGTGGTGGACAAGATCGGCGCGGACGCCGCGATCGACTACCGCGAGCCGGACTGGCCGGACCGGGTGCACACCGCGCTGGCGGGCCGCGAGCTCAGCTTGGTGCTGGACGGGGTCGGCGCCGCGGTGGGTCGCCAATCGCTGGAGCTGCTCGGGATCGGTGGGCGGCAGGTGATCTTCGGCTGGTCGGCCGGCGAGCCGACCCGGGTGGAGACCCTGGACCTGCAGGATCGCGGACTCACCGTGACCGCGTTGGGCCCGAGGCTGCTGCACCGGCCGGAGTTGCTCCGTGAGCTGGAAAGCCGCGCCATGGCCGAACTGGCGGCCGGGCGGCTGGTGCCGGTGGTGGACAGCCAGTTTCCGCTCGCGCAGGCCGCGCGGGCACACGCCGCGCTGGAGTCACGGGCCACGGTCGGCAAGACGGTGTTGCTGCCCGGACTAGCGGTCGGGTGACGGGTCAGGAGTCGTTCACCAGGGCCAGGGTGAAGCCGTCCCAGCCCTTGACCCCCACGGTTTGCAGCGTCGTGGCACTGACTCGCGGGTTCGCGCCGACCAGTTCGGCGAACCGCCGCGAGCCCTGCACCCGGGCGTCCGGGTGGTTCGGGTCGAGGATCTTGCCGTCCCGCACCACGTTGTCGACGATGACCAGCCCGCCGGGGTGGGACAGCCGCACCGCCCAGTCGAAGTACGCCGCGTTGTTCTCCTTGTCGGCGTCGATGAAGATCAGGTCGAACGGGTCGGGTTGCTCGGCGGCGAGCTTGGGCAGCGACTCCAGCGCCGGCCCGACACGGATCTCCACGAGTTCGCCAAGGCCGGCGTTGGCCACGTTGGCGCGGGCCACCTCGGCGTGCCGGGGGTCGAATTCCAGACTGATCAGCCGGCCGTCGGCGGGCAATGCCCTGCCCAACCAGATCGTGCTGTAGCCACCCAGCGTGCCGATCTCCAGGATCCGCCGTACGCCCGAGGCCCTGGCCAGCAGCTGTAGCAACTTGCCCTGGGCCGGCGAGACCGCGATGTCCGGCAGGCCGGCCGACCTGCTGTTCGCCTCGGCCGCCGCGAGCACCGGGTCATCACCGATCATCAGGTCGCCGAAAAAGGTGTCGACCGCTGCCCACCGATCATCAGCCATGCCCTCATCGTGGCATGCCTGGCGCCGCTGCTGGGGTGACCATCACCTCAGAGTTCTCCAGGGTTGAGGATCACCTCGCGGCTGAGGGCGACCGTTTCGTCAGCCGACCGAGGGGTGCCGGTGCAGGGCGCCTCGGGCCACCGCCAGCTGGTGGGCCACCTCCGCGGTCACCACTTCGGCGTACAGGTCGGCGTGCTCCGGGTGCCCGGCCAGCGCCCGGTAGCGCCACACCACGTCCTCCAACGCGGTGAGGAGGTGCTCGGTGATCGCCTGCCGCTGGAACTGCCGATCGGCGGTGGCATCGCTGGTCAGCGGCGCGGCGGTGGGAGGGGCGGCGACGGGGTGGTCGGGGAGGCGGGTAACTGATGTGGACACAACAGACTCCTGGGGACGGTGAGCGTCGGGTGGCTGCGCCGGCCGCGGTCGCGGCCAAGTGCGGGTCAGACGGTGTGACGTCCCGACCGACACAGCGCGCTAGCGGTGCGCTTGTAGTCCAGGTGACGGCGGCACACGAGCTCTCGTAGGTCCGCCATAACTCCACTAATACCGTGGAGTTTGCGCCGGTTCAAGGTGATTCGGGCGTGGCCTGAGATATGCGTGCTCACCAATGAATGGCGGTTTCCGAGAACGCCGGCCTACAGTCGAGTTGGTTTGGCGCACGAGGAACGGCGCACGAGGAACAATGCCGGACCCGGTGGGGTTGGTCTGGCTGATCGGCGCGTGGAGCCCAACCGGGAGGATCCGATGACCCAGAGCTCGATCCCGCTCTCTGTGCTGGACCTGTCGCCGGTGCCGGCCGGGGGCGCCGCGGCCGACGCCCTGCGCAACACCATCGACCTGGCCCAGGCGGCCGAGCGGTCCGGTTACCACCGCTTTTGGGTGGCCGAGCACCACCTCGCGGATGGCGTCGCCTCGTCGGTACCCGGCGTACTGGTGGCCCTGATCGCCGGCGCCACCGACCGGATCCGGGTGGGCTCGGGCGCGGTGCTGCTGCCGAACCTGGCGCCGCTGGTGGCCGCCGAACAGTTCGGCACGATCGCCGCGCTGCACCCCGG
>Ga0137412_10002999_pt1 | contig 13466 bp, 14 predicted proteins | sample CZODoug2_1_16fun_FD_122160 | JGI IMG/M metagenome (GOLD analysis project Ga0137412, IMG submission 122160) | Vadose zone soil fungal communities from Angelo Coast Range Reserve, California, USA - CZODoug2_1_16fungal (Hybrid Assembly) | ecosystem: Environmental > Terrestrial > Soil > Vadose zone... | reverse complement strand
GCCCACAGCACCGGCATCTCGTCGAGCTTGGACCGGTTGCACTTGAAGTGGCCGTGATAGACGGGGTCGAACCGGGCCAGCGTGGTGAACAACCGGACATCCGCCTCGGTGATGGTGTCCCCCACCAGATACCGCTGCCCGCTGAGGCGTTCGGTGAGCCAGTCCAGTGCGGTGAACAGGCGGTCGTAGGCCGCGTCGTAGGCCTCCTGGGACCCGGAGAACCCGCAGCGGTACACGCCGTTGTTGACCTCGGTGTAGACGCGCTTGGCCACCTCGTCGATCTCCGCGCGCAGCGGCTCGGGGTAGAGCTGCGGCGCGCCGGGCCTGTGGTGGGCCGTCCATTCGGTCGAGAGGTCCAGCGTCATCTGCGCGAAGTCGTTGGTCACCACCTGACCCGTCGGCACGTCGACGATCGCGGGCACGGTGATGCCCTTCGGATAGTCGGGGAACCGTTTGAAGTAGGCATCCTGCAGGCGCGGGATCTGCAGCACGGGGTCGACGCCGCCGGGGTCGAGGTCGAACGTCCAGCTGCGCTGATCGTGCGTCGGCCCGCAAAAGCCTATGGACAGAACATCTTCCAGGCCGAGGAGCCTGCGCACGATGATCGCCCGATTGGCCCATGGGCACGCCCTGGCGACGACGAGACGGTACCGCCCCGGCTCGACGGGATAATGATCGGAACCGTCGACTCCGGCTTCTTCTGCTCCTCGCGTCCGCAGGATGCGGGTGGTGATGTAGTTGGTGTCACGGTTGAAGTCGCCCTTGGGCGCGACGTAGGAAGCCACGGTCTCGATTCTTCCCCGCGAACGTGAACATGTGGGCGAGATTCCGACTGATCGTCGAGCACGAGTTCACACTCGGGCGCTGGAACCGGAGGCCGGTGTGCTCCCGTCATACGTGGATGCACCCATTCGTCGGCACCGAGGCTGTGGCGGCTGGGACGGTCAACCGCTACCAGCTTTCGACCCGCTACACCGCAGTCCATCGCAATGTGTACGTCCCGGCCGGGGTCGAGCTGACGGCGGCGAACAAAGCTCACGCAGCTTGGCTATGGTCGGACCGCCGGGCAACGGCGGCAGGCTTGTCAGCCGCGGCGCTCCACGGTTCGAAATGGATTGACGCGAAGCTTCCAGCCGAGCTGAACCACAGCAGTCGCCACGCGACCAGAGGCATCGTTCTGCACAGTGACCGGTTGGCCGATGACGAGACCTGCATCGCCAACGGCATACCCGCGACCACTCCCGCGCGCACGGCATTCGACATCGGTCGACGGCGTGGCCTCGAAGTCGCGGTCATTCGGCTCGATGCTCTGATGCAGGCCACTCGGCTCAAGATTTCCGACGTCGACCTACTCGTCGAGCGCCACGCCGGTGCCCGCGGAATCGTCCAACTGCGCAACGCGATCGACCTGGCAGACGCTGGCGCGGAATCTCCGCAGGAGTCGCGAACCCGCCTCCTTCTCACGTCCGCGGGCCTGCGCCCAAAGCAAACGCAGATCGAGGTCTACGACCGCTTCGAGTACTTCGTAGCGCGGATCGACATGGGCTGGATCAACTGGCTGGTCGGCGTGGAGTACGACGGGGTTCAGCACTGGACCGACCCTGTTCAGCGGCGGCGGGATATCGACCGAATCGCCGAGCTCGAGGAGCTGGGTTGGCGGATCGTCCGCGTCAGTTCGGACATGCTGCGATACCGCCCGAACACGATCATCGACCGCACTCGCGCCGCACTACTGGCCGCCGGCTACGAACCGCCGAACGTGAAGTAGTGCGCGAGATTTCAACGATTCTTCGAGCACGAGTTCACACTCGACTCGGACGCGAGATCTAGGCGTCGAGCTCCTGCGCGACGGCCTTGACCACCTCGGACACCCGGCGAGCGGTCTTGCGGTCGGGGTACTTGCCCTTGCGCAGCTCGGGCTGCACCGCGCCCTCCAGCAGCGTGATCATGTCCTCGACCATGCCGTGCAACTCGTCGGGAGTGTGCTTGTGCTCGACGGTCGTGGCCTCGCGGCGGGTACGGGTCAGGCTCGGCGGCGGGTCGATCACCTTGACGCTCAACGCCTGCGGGCCGCGTCGTCCCGCGGCGATGCCGAACTCGACCTTCTGCCCGGCCTTGAGGTCCTGAATCCCGGACGGCAACGCGGAGGAGCCGACGTAGACGTCCTCGCCCTCCTCCTGGGACAGAAAGCCGTAGCCCTTTTCGGAGTTGTACCACTTAACCCTGCCGGTAGGCACTGGTCCTCCACCCGCTCGTCGTCTCGCTTGTTACCTGGTCACATAATGAAAGCGTCCCGCCTGCGCAGGACGCGAACGCAATGATCCTACTCGGCCACCATTCCGACCAGCACCTCGATTACTCCCGCCAACGCGGCCCGGGCCGCACTCGGTAGGCTGGGAGAACCGCTGGAGGGAAGATGCGCCTGATCCTGAACATCATTTGGTTGATCTTCGGCGGTCTCTGGCTGGCGTTGGGTTACTTCCTGGCCGGGATCATCTGCTTCATTCTGATCATCACGATCCCATTCGGCTTCGCCGCGTTCCGCATCGGCCTGTACGCGCTGTGGCCGTTCGGCTCCACCGTGATCGACAAGCCAGGAGCACGGCCAGGCGCCCTGATCGGCAATGTCATCTGGCTGATCCTGTTCGGCATCTGGCTGGCCATCGGACACGTCATCACCGCAATCGCGATGGCGATCACGATCATCGGCATCCCGCTGGCACTGGCCAATCTCAAACTGATCCCGGTTTCGCTGATGCCGCTTGGCAAGGAGATCGTGCCCAGCGACGTCCCCGCCGGTCACGTGGGGGTGCCGCGATGACGGCCACGGATCTCGGCCTGCCGTCGCTGCGGTCGGCCATCGCGACGACGGACGCCCCGAGCACGGGCCCGCTGGTCGATACGTTCGGCCGCGCCGCGACGGACCTTCGGGTGTCGCTGACCGACCGCTGCAATCTGCGCTGCACGTACTGCATGCCCGCCGAGGGCCTGGACTGGCTGCCGGGCGACGACCTTCTCAACACGTCCGAACTGGCCCGGTTGATGGGCATCGCGGTCACCCGGCTCGGCATCACCAGCATCCGATTCACCGGTGGTGAACCACTGGTGTCCACGAAGCTCGATGAGATGGTGGCGGCCGCCGCCGCGTTGCGCCCGCGTCCCGAGATCGCCATGACCACCAACGGAATTGGCCTGGCGCGACGGGCAGCGCGGCTGAAGGCCGCCGGCCTGGACCGCGTGAACGTGTCCCTGGACACCGTCGACGCCGCGCACTTCGCCCGCATCACCCGGCGCGACAGGCTCGGCGACGTGCTCGAGGGTCTGGCCGCTGCCTCTCAGGCCGGCCTGGCCCCGGTGAAGGTGAATGCCGTACTCGACCCGGTGACGGGCCTCGACGACGCCGTGACGCTGCTGCGCTACTGCGTTCAGTACGGATACCAGCTGCGCATCATCGAGCAGATGCCGCTGGACGCCGGCCACCACTGGGATCGCGACCACACCATCGGGGCCGACGCCATCCTGGCCACCCTGCGCCGTCACTTCGACCTACGGCCGGACTCCGAGCCACGTGGGTCGGCTCCCGCGCAGCTGTGGCAGGTCGACGGCGGCGCAGGCACCGTCGGCGTCATCGCGTCCGTGTCGGACGCCTTCTGCGGCTCCTGCGACCGGACTCGGCTCACCGCCGACGGCCAAGTCCGCAGCTGCTTGTTCTCGCAGGAGGAGACCGATCTGCGACGCCTGCTGCGCACCGGCGCGGACGACGACGCGATCGAGGCGGCCTGGCGGGCGGCGATGTGGGCCAAGCCTGCGGGGCACGGCATCAACGATCCCGACTTCGTCCAACCCGACCGCCCGATGAGCGCGATCGGCGGCTGACGTGACCCATGTGCAGGCCGAGATCAAGGTGAACGTCCGGTACTTCGCTGCCGCGCGGGCGGCGGCGGGCATGGAAGAAGAGACGCTTCCCGTCCTCGATGGGACGTCGGTGACGGATCTGGTCGAGCGGCTCAGCGCCCGCAACCCGAGCCTGGCGACGGTGCTGGAGAGGTGTTCATTCCTGTGCGACGGCATCGCCGTCCGCAACCGGGCCGAACCGCTCCGAACAAATCAGACCGTCGATGTCTTACCGCCCTTCGCCGGCGGTTGAGAGTGATCCTCGTCACATAACGAAACGGTCACAAACTGTCCCACGTGACATTGGCCGCAGAGAAACCCTGCGAAAACGCAGCGGCGTGCAGCCCTTTTAATGTCCTCACAAGATTTGCCACACGAAGAATCGCCGACCTGGTCAAAAGGTGACGGGGACTCGCGTACCCGTTACGGTCATGACCCAAGCCACACGACCCCCCTCGGGTGGCCCGCTGTGCCCGATAACGCCGAATTCCATCCATTGGGCACCAGTAGAAACAGACGGATGGAGGCGGGGGACCCAACCGGTCCACCGATATAGAAGGACCAGGAGCCTCGGCTCCTTGGGGTGAAGCCGAAGTCGCCACGAGCGACGGAGGCCGGGTAGCCTCTCCAACCCGAACCCGACAGCTGACCTCGCAGGCGTTTACGAGAGGATTTACCTGTACCCATGGGTCGGCATCGCAAGCCCACTACATCGGCCGTAAAAGTCGCGAAGATCGCCTTCACGGGCGCCGTGATCGGAACGGGAAGCATCGCCCTCGCCGGGCAGGCTGGCGCAGCCACCGACGGCGAATGGGACCAGGTCGCCCGCTGTGAGTCTGGCGGCAACTGGGCCATCAACACCGGCAACGGCTATCAGGGCGGCGTGCAGTTCTCGCCGAGCACCTGGGCCTCGCACGGTGGCGGCGAGTACGCACCGGCCGCGAACATGGCCACCAAGGAAGAGCAGATCGCCGTCGCCGAGCGCGTGCTGGCCTCGCAGGGCCGCGGCGCGTGGCCGGTGTGCGGACACGGGCTGTCCGCCTCGACGCCGCGCAACGTGGTCGCCGACGCACCGCAGCCGCTCGACAACCCCGATCTGAACGGTGAGCTGCCGCCTCCGCCGCCGTTCGATCCGATGGCCCCGCCTCCGCCGGAGGGCTTCGCTCCTCTGGACGCCCCGATGCCGCCGGCCCCGCCCGCGCCCGATCTGCCTCCGCCTCCGCCCGCGGACATCGCGCCGCTCGACGCCCCCCTTCCCGCCGACGCCCCGATGCCGGTCGATGCTGCGGCGATCACGCCGCTCGACGCACCGCTTCCGGCTCCCGACGCACCGGCACCCGATGCACCTGCGCCCGTGATCGAGGCCGCGAACTGGGACGTCGTCGACGGCGGCCCGGCCCCGGTCGATCAGCCGCAGGCCTGGGCACTGCACACCGGTGACGTTCCGCTCGATCCGGTGCTCCCGGTCGTGCCGCCGGCACCCGCACCCGCACCGGCCCCGGAAGCAGCTCCCGCACCGGATCCGTTGGCACCGCTGAACGCCGTCAACGTCCCGGCGCCCGCCTTCGACGCTGCCAACCAGGCGATCAGCGGCGAACTGCCGACTCCCCCGAACGGCATCCCGCACCTCGCCAGCCCGGACGCTCCGCCTCCCGGTTCGACCATGGACCCCGACCAGGCGGGCCCCGGCGATACGCCGAACGTGAGCTACCTCAAGGATCTGTGGCAAGCCGTCCAGAGCCATGACATCAGCGGCAAGGAAGCCCTGATGATGGGACTGGCCCAGCGCGGGATGAACACTCCGTACCCGGACCAGGCTCCCGGCCCGAACGTTCCCCTCACCCCGGGAGATCCGGCCGCTGTGGCGCCCGTGAACCCGGCGCTGCCGCCGGCACCCGCGCCGCTGCTGCCTCCGCCTCCCGGCGCGTAGTCAGCGCGCCGTCAGGCGGATCCGACCCACTCCTCGGAGCCGTCGCCGAAGAACTGGTGCTTCCACACCGGTAACCGTGCCTTGACCGTGTCCACCAACAGTGCGCACGTCTCGAATGCTGCGCGCCGATGGTCTGCCGCGACCGCGGCGGCCAGTGCGACGTCTCCGATCTGCAACGTGCCGATGCGGTGGCTGACCGCGATGGCCCGAACGCCGTGACAGCCGAGGGCGATCTCGTCGGCTACCTCGATGAGCGTCTGCTCCGCCGTGGGATGCGAGGAGTATTCGAGACGGGTCACGTGCCGTCCCCCGTCGTGGTCGCGTACGACGCCTGCGAAGCCGACCACTGCCCCCGCGGCCCGGTGTCCCACCAACGCCTCGTGCTCGGCGAGGTCGATCAGGTCCGTGCTCAGCGCGGCGCGTACCACGATTGCGGTCATCGGGTGTGGTCCTTCCCACCGAGTTGGTCCAGCGCGTGCTCGAGCACGTCGGCGAGCACCCCGAGACCGTCCTTGACGCCCCCTGGCGACCCGGGCAGGTTGACGATCAGGATGCCGTCCCGCACACCGCACACCCCGCGGGACAGGACCGACGTCGGCACGTGCGGGAGCCCGGAACGCCGGATGGCCTCGGCGAGGCCGGGGATCTGGTAGTCGACGATGTTGGCGGTCGCCTCTGCGGTGCCGTCGGACGGCGAGATGCCGGTCCCGCCGGACGTGATGATCACGTCGGGCTTCTCGCCGAGCGCCGCGAACAGCGCGCGTGGGATCGCGAGGCCGTCGGGCACCACGACCGGAGGGGGCACGTCGTAGCCGCGGTGGGTCAGCCAGTCGACGATGACGGGACCGGTGCGGTCCTCGTACACGCCTGCCGAGGCGCGGGTCGAGGCGATGATGACGCGGGCCGAGCGGGTCATGGCTGTATGTTCTTCGCGCAGACGCTCATCACGGCCGCGACCAGGGACCAGTCTTGCCGCCCTCCTTGCGCACGACCTGGATGCCCTCGATGCGGGCGGCGGGGTCGACGGCCTTGAGCATGTCGTAGAGCGTCAGGGCGGCCACGCTGACCGCGGTCAGCGCCTCCATCTCGACGCCGGTGCGGTCGGTGGTGCGCACGGTGGCGGTGATGCCGATATCCGTCGAGCCCACCTCGAACTCGACGTCGACGCCGGTGAGTGCCAATTGGTGGCACAGCGGGATCAGGTCGCTTGTCCGCTTCGCGGCGAGGATGCCTGCGATCCGCGCCGTGGCCAGCGCGTCGCCCTTGGGCAGTCCGCCCGTGGCGATCAGTTCGATGACGTCGGCCCTGGTCGCCAGGGTGCCGACGGCGACGGCGGTGCGTTTGGTGGCGTCCTTGCCTGTCACGTCGACCATGTGCGCCGCGCCCGAGTCATCGAGGTGAGACAGCCGATCTGGTCGTGCCGTCACGGCTATTTGTTGATGACCGTGACCGGGTGGGTGTACGGCAGTTCGTCGGCCGGCAGGGGGAACGTCAGCTCACCGAAGGGTGACAGCGCGCCCGTGCGATCGGTGGCCAGCTCGCTGACCGCGTGATCGTCGTCGCCGTTGACCTCGGGCCAGCCGTTGTCGACGTAACGCTTCTTCTGCGGTTTGTTCTCAGCCACGCCCCACATTGTGGCAGGCGATGCTCGCGCTGGCGAGACCGGCGGGCAGTAACGCGCGGCTGGCTTAGGCTGGTCGGCAATGACTGATGTGTCCCCGCCGGAGGGCAGGAGCGAAGCGACCCGGGAAATAAGCGGTGTGCCGCTGGGCGCCTGGTTGGCCGAGTTGCCCGACGAGCGGATCATCCGACTGCTGGAGTCGCGGCCCGACCTGACCCAGCCGCCGCCCGGGTCGATCGCTGCGCTGGCTGCCAGGGCCCAGTCCCGGCAGTCGGTCAAGGCTGCCACCGACGACCTCGACTTCCTTCGGCTCGCGGTGCTCGACGCCCTCTTGTTGTTGCACGCCGAGGCCGCGGCGGTTCCGTTGACGAAGCTGTTCGCATCCATCGGCGAGCGCAGCTCGGAGGGGCAGCTCGTGGCCGCGGTCGACGACTTGCGAACCAGAGCGCTGGTGTGGGGCGACACCTCGGTACGCGTGACCGCCGAGGCGGCCGCGGCACTGCCCTGGTACCCGGGGCAAGTCACGCTCGAGGCCACCGATCTTGACGCGGCGCGGGTGGGCGAACTGCTCGAGGACATCGACCTGCCGCAGCGCGAGCTGCTGGAGCGACTCGTCGACGGGTCGCCAGTCGGCCGCACCCGCGACGCGGAGCCGGGCACTCCCGCGGACCGACCGGTACAGCGGCTGCTGTCGTCGGGCCTGTTGCGCCAGGTGGAGACCGACACCGTGATCCTGCCGCGGCTGGTGGGTCAAGTGATGCGCGGTGAGTCACCGGGACCCACCGAGCTCACCCCTCCGGTTCCCGTGGCGACGACGACGAAGGTGGCCGACGTCGATGCCGTCGCCGCAGGCGCCGCCATCGATCTGCTGCGCGAAGTCGAGGTCGTCCTCGAGACGCTGTCGAGCGCGCCGATCCCCGAATTGCGCAGCGGCGGTGTCGGAGTGCGTGACGTCAAGCGGTTGGTGAAGGTCACCGGGATCGACGACCAACGACTCGGGCTCATCCTCGAAGTCGCCGCGGGGGCCGGGCTGATCGCGGTGGGCACGCCCGAGCCGGACCCGGTCGACGGCAGCGGCCCCTACTGGGCACCGACGGTGGCAGCCGACCGATTCATCGAGGCACCTGCCGCGAATCGCTGGTATCTGCTGGCGTCGACGTGGCTGGATCTGACGTCCCGGCCAGGGCTGATCGGCGAGCGCGGGCCTGATGGCAAACCCTATGCCGCGCTTTCGGATTCGCTGTTCTCCACCGCCGCACCGCTGGACCGGCAACTGCTCCTCGCCGTGCTCGCCGACCTGGCACCCGGGCAAGGCGTGGACGCGGAACTCGCGTCGCGCGCGTTGGTGTGGCGCCGGCCCCGCTGGGCGGCGCGGCTCCAACCGAAGCCGATCGCCGCGCTCCTCACCGAGGCGCATGCGCTTGGCGTGGTCGGACGTGGCGCTCTTGCGACCCCGATCCGCAAGCTGCTCGCCGGGGCCTCCGAGCCCGACATCGTGCTGGCGATGGACAAGGCGCTGCCCAAGCCGATCGACCACTTCCTCCTGCAGGCCGATCTCACCGTCGTGGTACCCGGCCCGCTGGAACGTGAACTGGCCGAACAGTTGTCGGCGCTCGCGACCGTCGAGTCGGCGGGCGCGGCGATGGTGTACCGCATCAGCGAACAGTCGATCCGGCGCGCGCTGGACACCGGTCGCACGGCGAGCGGGATCCATGCCTTCTTCGCACGGTATTCCAAGACGCCCGTGCCGCAGGGATTGACCTACCTCATCGACGACGTCGCCCGCAGGCACGGCCAGCTGCGAGTCGGGATGGCGGCCTCATTCGTCCGCTGCGAGGATCCTGCCCTGCTGGCGCAGGCCGTCGCCGCACCCTCACTGGATGCGCTGGACCTGCGGGTCTTGGCCCCGACCGTCGCGGTGTCTCAGGCCGCGATCGGCGACGTGCTCGCCGCGCTACGCACTGCCGGTTTCGTGCCGGCGGCCGAGGACTCGTCGGGCGCGATCGTCGACATCCGCGCCCGCGGTGCCCGGGTGCCCGCGCCCGTCCGCCGCCGCGGCTACCGGCCGATGGCCACTCCGACCACGCAGACGCTTGGCGCCATCGTCGCCGTGTTGCGCAAGGTGGCGGCTGCGCCGTTCGGCGCGGGCAAGCTCGATCCGGCCGAGGCGATGGCCCAACTGCAGAACGCCGCCCACCAGCAGGCGTCGGTGGTGATCGGCTACGTCGACCCGGCAGGCGTCGCCACGCAGCGCGTGGTGGCCCCGATCAACGTCCGGGGAGGCCAGCTGACCGCCTACGATCCGGCGTCTGGGCGGGTGCGTGAGTTCGCCATCCACCGCGTGACGTCGGTGGTGTCGGCAGACCAGGGATAATGGACGGAATGACCTACGGAGCGTGGAGCGCGTCATCAGGAAATGGGCATCGCGCATGACGGATGGCCCCCTGATCGTGCAGTCCGACAAGACCGTGCTGCTCGAAGTCGACCACGAGCTCGCAGGCGCCGCCCGCGCGGCGATCGCACCATTCGCCGAGCTGGAGCGCGCCCCCGAGCACATCCACACCTACCGCATCACCCCGTTGGCGCTGTGGAACGCCCGCGCGGCGGGCCACGACGCCGAGCAGGTGGTCGATGCGCTGGTGTCGTTTTCTCGCTATGCGGTGCCGCAGCCACTGCTCGTCGACATCGTCGACACGATGGCGCGCTACGGCCGGCTGCAATTGGTGAAGAGCCCGGTGCATGGCCTCGTGCTGGTGAGCCTGGACCGCGCCGTGCTTGCAGAAGTGCTGCGCCACAAGAAGATCGCCCCCATGCTCGGCGCCCGCATCGACGACGACACCATCATCGTGCACGCCAGCGAGCGCGGGCACATCAAGCAGATGCTGCTCAAGATCGGGTGGCCCGCCGAGGATCTCGCCGGCTACGTCGACGGCGAGGCGCATCCCATCACGCTCGATCAGGACGGCTGGGAGCTGCGCGACTATCAGGAGATGGCGGCCGAGTCATTCTGGGCGGGCGGCTCGGGCGTGGTGGTGCTGCCGTGCGGCGCCGGCAAGACGATCGTCGGCGCGGCGGCGATGGCCAAAGCGGGTGCGACGACGCTGATCCTCGTCACCAACACCGTCGCCGGGCGACAGTGGAAGCGCGAGTTGATCGCCCGCACGTCGCTCACCGAAGAGGAGATCGGCGAGTACTCCGGCGAGCGCAAGGAAATCCGGCCGGTCACGATCGCCACCTATCAGGTGATTACGCGCCGCACCAAGGGCGAGTACCGCCACCTCGAGTTGTTCGACAGCCGCGACTGGGGGCTGATCATCTACGACGAGGTACACCTGCTGCCCGCCCCGGTGTTCCGCATGACGGCCGATCTGCAGTCGCGACGCAGGCTCGGGCTCACCGCGACGTTGATCCGCGAGGACGGCCGCGAGGGTGACGTGTTCTCGCTCATCGGGCCGAAGCGGTACGACGCCCCGTGGAAGGACATCGAGGCGCAGGGCTGGATCGCGCCTGCGGAGTGCATCGAGGTGCGCGTGACGATGACCGACAACGAGCGGATGATCTACGCCACGGCCGAGCCCGAGGAACGCTACAAGCTGTGCTCGACGGCGCACACCAAGATCGCGGTGGTGAAGTCGATTCTGGCGCGCCACCCCGATGAGCCGACGCTGGTGATCGGCGCGTACCTCGATCAACTCGACGAACTCGGACGAGAGCTCGACGCACCCGTGATACAGGGCTCGACCAAGACCGCGGACCGCGAAACGCTGTACGACGCGTTCCGACGCGGGGAGGTCCGGACGCTCGTGGTTTCCAAGGTCGCCAACTTCTCCATCGATCTGCCGGAAGCCAGTGTGGCCGTGCAGGTTTCGGGAACGTTCGGGTCGCGGCAGGAGGAGGCGCAGCGGCTCGGCCGGCTGCTTCGGCCCAAGGCCGACGGTGGCGGCGCGATCTTCTACTCGGTGGTGTCCCGCGACAGCATGGACGCCGAGTACGCCGCGCACCGGCAGCGTTTCCTCGCCGAACAGGGCTATGGCTACGTCATCAAGGACGCCGACGACCTGCTGGGCCCTGCGATATGACCGTGCAACGGGTGATGCCGATCATCACGGTGACGGACCTGGAGGCGTCACGCGATGCGTATGTGGCGGCGCTGGGGCTGCGCGAGGTGATGAACCACGGATGGATCGTCACGCTGGCCGACGACGCCCTCGATCACCAGGTCAGCCTGATGACGCAGGATGCGACTGCGCCGGTGAACCCGACGGTTTCCATCGAGGTGGACGATGTCGACGCTGCCCATCAGGCGGCCCTCGACGCGGGGCTGCGGATCGTCCATCCGCTCAGCGACGAGGAATGGGGCGTGCGGCGGTTCTTCTTCGCGGACCCCGCAGGCAACGTCGTCAACGTGTTGAGCCACCGCCACTAGACTTGCGGCCCGGCAGACGATCAAACATGTCATAGAGTGTTTCGACTATGGATCGTCTCACCGCGCGGTTGTTGAATTTGGGCCATGACCAACACATCGCAACCCCAACTGAACGACTCCATCCTCGTCATCGGTAGCACCGGCAAGACCGGACAGCGTGTCGTAGACCAACTCGAAGCGCGCGGCATCGCCGTCCGGCACGGCTCCCGGACGGCGGACATCCCATTCGACTGGGACAACCCTCAGACCTGGGCGCCCGCACTCGCCGACGTCGACAAGGTCTACATCACCTACTACCCCGACCTCGCCGTCCCCGGATCGGTCGACGCCATCCACGAGCTCAGCGACCTCGCCAAGGAGGCCGGCGTGCGCCGGTTGGTACTGCTGTCCGGTCGCAACGAGGTCGAGGCGCAACGCGCCGAGGACGTCGTCAGGGCGTGCGGCCTGGACTGGACGATCGTCCGGTGCGCCTTCTTCTCGCAAAACTTCAACGAAGGCGCCTGGCTCGAAGAGGTTCTCGCAGGCAGTGTTTCGCTGCCGGTCCGCGACGTCCAGGAGCCGTTCGTCGACGCCGACGACATCGCCGACGTCGTGGTGGCGGCGCTCACCGACGATCGCCACGTCGGCCAGCTCTACGAGCTGACCGGGCCGAGGCTGCTCAGCTTTGGCGACGCCGTTGCAGAAGTCGCGGCGGCCGCCGGGCGGGACATCGACTTCGTGTCGGTGTCCATCGACGACTACGTGGCGATGCTGAAGGAGTACGGGCTGCCCGACGACTTCATCTGGCTGCTCAACCACCTGTTCACCGAAGTGCTCGGCAGCAAGGCGCAATTGGGCGACGGCGTGCAGCGCGCGCTCGGTCGCCAGCCACGCGACTTCACCGACTACGCGCGCGAGGCTGCGGCGACTGGCGTGTGGATGCCCTCGGTCGAAACCTGAACCCTGCCTGCCCCTTACGCCGACACACGCCACCACGCGACCGGACGGGCTACAGGATGCCGACCACCACCACGGTCAGCGGCACCGAGATGCTTGACTGGCCTTGCTGATCCATGACGACGAACGACACAACTCGCGCGCCGAGGTTCAATATCCCGCTGGTGGCGAAGGTGACGGATCGCAACGCCGTTTGATAGTCAGCAACCGTCGCTGCCCCCGTCAACGTCAACGTCTTCGTAGAGGCGTTCCACACTCCGGTGATTCCACTGCCGGGCGGGGACGTGAACGCCAAAGTGTCAGTTCCACCGACGTTCAGGCCGCCCACCGTCACGGTGGCCCCGGTCAACGTCGACGAGTCGTCGATTATCAGCACGCCCGGGTCCAGGATCTTCGGCGGGGCGCCATTGAGGAGGTTCAGGCTGAGGCCCACTACCGACGACGTCACGATGGGCGGCAGGTTGAGCGCGACCGTCACGACTAGAGGGACCGAAATACTCGGCAAGCCTTCAACGTCGGTGACCACGAAGGACACCGTCCGTACCCCGATCAACGCCGCCGTGGTGGTGGCGAACGTCACCGAGCGCAGCGCCTCCTGGTACTGGGCGACGGTGCCGGTTCCGGTCAACGTCAGGACTCCGGTGGCACTGCTGTAGCTG
>Ga0137412_10002998_pt1 | contig 13469 bp, 9 predicted proteins | sample CZODoug2_1_16fun_FD_122160 | JGI IMG/M metagenome (GOLD analysis project Ga0137412, IMG submission 122160) | Vadose zone soil fungal communities from Angelo Coast Range Reserve, California, USA - CZODoug2_1_16fungal (Hybrid Assembly) | ecosystem: Environmental > Terrestrial > Soil > Vadose zone... | reverse complement strand
CGGAAAATTCCTGGCCGAGCGTGAGCGGCGTGGCGTCCTGCAAATGTGTGCGGCCGATTTTTACGATGTCGGCGAACTCCTTGGCCTTGGCGTCGAGCGCGTCGCGAAGATTCTTCAGCGCCGGGAGCAGGCGGCGCGCGGTTTCCGTAGCGGCAGCGATGTGCATGGCGGCGGGAAACGTGTCGTTGGAGGATTGCGACATATTTACGTCGTCATTGGGATGAATGGGTTTCTTGCTGCCCATTTCGCCGCCGGCAATCTCGATGGCGCGGTTGGAGATGACTTCGTTGACGTTCATGTTGGTCTGCGTGCCGCTGCCGGTTTGCCAGACGCGAAGAGGGAAGTGCTCGTTGAGTTTTCCATCGATGACTTCATCGGCGGCGCGCATGATGAGGCTGCACTTTTCGTGCGAGAGTTTGTCCAAGTCCTGATTGACGAGGGCGGCGGCTTTTTTAAGGATGCCGAAAGCGCGGATGAGCTCGGGCGGCATGGTGTCCTTGCCGATATTGAAATGGATGAGCGAGCGAGCGGTCTGCGCGCCGTAGTAGCGGTCGGCGGGGACGTCGATCTTGCCCATGGAGTCGGACTCGATGCGGGTCGGGATGGTCATGGCGGATTGCGTGGCTTCAGACATGGGGGACTCCTTGATCAGTAGCTGCCAAGATTCTAGCAGGAAGTGGCTGGTGACTAGTGACTCGTGACTGGCACTCGGGCGGAGGTTGAGAGGTGACAGTTGAAAGTTGACAGTGAAGAGAGAGAGAGAGGCCTGAAGGTGAAAGAGAGAGGAGTTCCAGAATGGGAAGACCCACCCACCCCGGCAGTTTTCGTAAGAGTGGCAAATAAAGGAGATACAGGATACGGAACTTGGAAGTGTGTACGGAAGATGGGAGATGAAGAGAAGAAGGAAAAAAAGATTTGGTTTGAGGGAGGTGACCCGGCATTTTGCGTAAGAGCGGAATCTAAAGGAGTTATGCGCATCACGGATTTGTAAGTGTGGGAAATAAAGGAGTTGCGGTGACGGAAATTTCGTCACGTGACGACACGGTGGGGTTCGGCGAGGGCGGTTGCTAGCGAGCACAACTAACGTTAACACATAGTATATTATTTGTCAAGATAAATTTTGGCTTTGGCTGCGGAAAAGGCCTGCAAGGATGCCGGCGCTCGCTGATCTCGCGTTGTTTAAGAGAACGGGTTTCGCGGGGCGGCCATGATGTGCCCGAAGCTGTAGTGCGGCGCAGGTTCGACCGCTCGATTTCAAATTTTCTAGTCCACTATCGCATGCTGTCGAATCGGTGGATTTTGTATGAGAACTCTGGAGCAGTGCCCGAGATCATTGCGTCTGAAGAAGCAGCGCAGCTTCGCGTATCGGACGCAAAGCGTTACAATGATTTGGTAACGCGTTATGGAACAACATGATTAAACCTCCTCCGAATGTTCTTGAGCTGCCGTTGTTCGAGCGCGCGACGATGGCGCTGAAGGCGGCTGTCGAAAATGCCATTGAAGAACACGCCCGAGAAGGATTGCCAATGTATGGCTGGCGTGATGGTCAAGTTGTGGCGGTTCCTGCCGAAGAGTTCCGCAAGAAGTCCTGAAGTAAATCCGGAAGTGGTTGAAGAAAGCAGATCCCTCGCTACGGTCGGGATGACAATTCGAGTGCGAGGGCTACGCATGGCACACGGCCACAGAAGAAGAAACGCCAATCAGGAGATTGGCGTTCTCGGTCGAGCGGGCTGTTGCAGAATCAAATAGATGCTCCGGCGGGGACGGGCGGTGCTAGAATCCGGTTGCGATTCGGCCTCCCGAGAGCAGCAAGGAGAATCCCCTAACAACCAAAGTGCCATCGGTGCAAGGAACACCCCGAAGGCCGGACGGAATGCGAAAGGAGAAAGACGATGAGGAAATATGCGGCAGCATGGGCATTTTTTCTTATTCTCCTGGTGGCGGCGATCATTGGTGCATGCGCGAAACCTTACCACGAGGAAACGGAGAAGTACTATTTCGTAGCGACCAACATCAATTTGCCGTACTGGCAGGAAGCGCAAGCAGGGTTTATGGACGCGGCCCAGAACCTGGGGGTCAAGGCCGAGATGGTCGGTCCGGCGACTTATGATCCGGGCGCGGAAGCGACGATATTCAGGAACATCGTGGAAAAACAGCCGGCAGGAATTTGCCTGTCCGCGGCGCGAACGGATTTTTTCAAGGCGGACATCGATAAGGCGATAGCGGCAGGCGTTCCGGTGGTCTGCGTGGATGCGGATGTGCCGGAGTCGAAAAGAGTGCTGTACATCGGAACGGATAACATGAAAGCCGGAAGGGAGAGCGTCAAGCGAATGGCGGCGCTGGCCCCGAAAGGGAACATTGTGGTGATCACCATACCTGGCCAGCGCAATCTGGACGATCGATTGTCCGGTGTTGCGGATGCGTTGAAGAATTATCCATCACTGAAGTTGATGCCGCTCGTGGACGACAAAGGAGATTGGCGGAGCGCGTTTGACCAGATTTCCGACATGATCCTGAAGAAGGAAAAAATTGACGGAATCATTTGCCTGGAAGCGACCGGAGGGCCGGGCGCGGCGGACGCGTTGAACCGGTTCGATATGGCAGGCAAGATTCCCATCGTGGCGTTTGACAAAGATCCGAAGACATTGGAGTTGATCGAAAAAGGGTCGATTTCGTCGACGATCGCGCAGAAGCCGTATGTGATGAGCTACTACGGGCTGAAATTCCTGGACGACTTGCACCACAACGCGGTGAAAGAGTTCAAGGACTGGCGAACGGCGCCGGCGCCGCCGCTGCCGAGTTGGGTGGATACAGGCACGGCGGTAGTGGATAAAAACAATCTGGCGGTGTTCCGCGAGGCCATCGCGGCGCATCCCAAACCATTGTGAGAAAGTGCCTTGGTCGCCGCGCTCAATGAGACGGTTACGCACACAAGTCAGTCTGGGCGCGATCCTCGATGCTTGCTACTCGTAGCGCAGCGCTTCCATGGGATCGACGGAGGCGGCGCGGCGCGCGGGAACGAAACAAGCCAAAGCAGCAGCAACAATGAGCAGGAGCGTTACGCCCGCGAGGATAAGTGGGTCACGGGAACTTTCCATCACCCACTTGGTGGCGAGCTTGTCGAAGGCCAAGCTGAGCAGAAGCCCGACCGCCAGACCGCCGCCGACATTGAGTGCCGTCGAAGTCATGACGATGCGGAAGACGTCAGCGGCTTTCGCGCCGAGGGCCATACGAATGCCAAATTCGTTGGTGCGGGTGGCGACGCCGTAAGAGACGACGCTGTAGAGACCGACGGCGGCGAGCATCAGCGCCAAGATTGAGAAAATTCCAAAAAGGGTGGCAACGAGACGCTGCTGGGCGTACTCCTGCTGGCCGGTAATCCATTGATCGAGGTCACGGACGCGCATGGTCTGTTGTTCCGGATCGATTTGCACAATTTGCGCGCGAATATCGCGCAACAGAGAAAGCGGTGGGACGCGCGTACGCACGAGAATTTGGGTAAACATCCACAGCTGGGTCGAAAAAGGAATATAGACTCCCGGTTTAACGGGATTTCGCAAGCCATCGTCACGCGCGTCGGCAACGATACCGATAATTTGCAGCCAGCCATCGCTTCCGGGAACGGCACGCTGATAGGGTGGTTGATCCTTCAACGAAGGTATGCGGAGCTGGTGGCCAATGGCGTCGCCGTTGGGCCAGTATTGTTTCGCCATGGTCTGGTTGATCACGGCAAGCGGGGCACCGCGCAGGGTTTCGGCATGATCCCAGAGGCGGCCTTGCGCAATCGGAATCTTCAGCAGCGGGAAATACTCTGGGCTGACGAAATTCACACGCACTTCAGGTTTCTCCGCCGTGTTGCCCATAATTTCAATGTTCTGGCGCCAGCCGCTCGAGGGCGGTGTCGCGTTGGTCGAGATGCCCGCGGCCAAAACCTGGGGCATCGCAGCGATTTTGGCGCGGATTTGCTCGAAATATTCAACGCGGTCTTTCCACGCCACATGCGTGTTTTCGTGCACAGGAATGGGGACGGACATGGCATTGTGCGGGTCGTAGCCGAGATCCGCGTGCACGAGGCGGAGAAATCCTTTGCCCGCGGCACCAGCGGCGGTGAGCATGAGAAGCGTCAGCGCAACTTGAGCGCCCACCATCGCGCTGTGGCTACGCCTCGCTCCCACGCTTCCGGCCACGCGGCGCGAGCTGCCCTGCATCAGCCGCGCGATCTCTGGCCGCGAGAGCTGCAGGGCCGGCCAGAGCCCAAAAATAATGGCGGTAGCAGACGCCAAGGCGACGCTGAAGAGTAGTACCGGAATATTCATCTTAATGACGGATTCGGCGGGAAAGGAGTTTTCCGGCAGGCGCGCTACGAGGAACGACAGCCCTCCCCAAGCCAGGAGGATGCCCAGGACGGCACCGGTTGTCGCGATGCCGAGCGACTCCGTGAGCAACTGGCGGATGATGCGGAAGCGGTCGGCTCCGATGGCGGCACGCACGGCAAGTTCGTGCTGTCGCTCCGTGCCTCGCGCCAGAAGCAAAATGGAGACGTTCGCGCAGCCAATCAGCAGGAGTGACGCAACCGCGCCGAGCAGCAAATAAAGTGTAGGCCCCAGCGGTCGGGCATACACCTCCACGATGCTGCGCAGCTTGACTTTGAACTTATCGGGATATTCGGTGGGCGCCTGCTTCGCGAACTCCTCCAAGATGGGCTGGAGTTCCGCGCCGGCTTGCTCCGAGTTCACGCCTGGCCGGAGCTTGATGGAAGCCGCGTAGTGTATTTTCGGATCCTGAGTGACCTTCAGCGGTACGTACATGTCCGGGTCGCCCCATTTGAAGCGCGGCGGCATCACGCCAACGATCTGATATGGCTTATGGACAAGCTGAATGGTGCGTCCGATCACGTTGGGGTCGCCCATAAAATAGCGCTGCCAGAAATGGTAGGTCAGCACCACGACGGGCTGTGGCGTTTGTCCCGGCGGCGCGTCCGAGGGAATCAGCCAGCGGCCCATCAGAGCGCGGATGCCCCAGTGATTTGGGGCGTTTGGGTCGATATACATGGCCTGGACGTCTTCGGGGAGGTCGCCGTCCGTGGTGGTCAGGTTCCACCAATCCATCAGCGTGACGTCTTCGATGGATCTCGTCTTGCGAAGCTGGTCTGCTTGCTGGCCACTGGTGCCGGCGAAGCGGTCGCTGCCGGATTTATCGACGAGCCGCATCTCCATGATGCGATCGGAACCGGGGTACGGGAAAGGGTCAATCAGCACCGCGTAAATGACGCTGAACACGGCACTTGTGGCGCCTATGCCGAGGGCGAGGGATAGGACTGCTGTCAGCGTGAAGCCGGGGCGCTTGCGGAGTTCGCGTGCGGCATAGCGCAAGTCTGTGACCAAGGGTTGCATGGGCACCTCGCGTGACAATGGTTGCGTCTACGAAGCCCTTCGCAGCATTGGACGACGAAGCGGTGGCAATGGTTAGGTTGGGCAAGATGGCGATTACAGATTATTTATGAGGCATGAGGGCAGCAGCGTTCAGCCTGGTCATGTATAATTTTCACTTAGGGGATTCTGCTTCTTTCATGGCTGAAGAAACAAAGGCAGTGCGGGCAACCGCGAAAACGCGGCTGCGCAGGTGGCTACGTTTCCTGCGGACGCGCGCGCGCGAGCTGAAGATGATCGGGAAGGCACTCGTGTCGACGAAGCACCCCATCCTGGTGCACATCATCCCCATGCGGCAATGCAATCTGGCTTGCACCTACTGCAACGAATACGACGATTTCTCGAAGCCGGTGCCGCTGGAGGAGATGAAAAAGCGGCTGGACGCGCTGGCGGACATGGGCACCTCGATCATCACCATCAGCGGGGGCGAACCGCTGATGCATCCGGATTTGGATGAAGTCATCCGGCACATGCGGCAACGAGGGATGATCGCCGGGCTGATCACCAATGGTTTTTACCTGAACAAAGAACGTATCGAGCGTCTAAATGCAGCGGGGCTGGAGCATCTGCAAATCAGCATCGATAACGTGGTGCCGGATGAAGTCTCCAAGAAGAGCTTGAAGACGCTGGATGGGCGGCTGGTGATGCTGTCGCAGTACGCGGTGTTTCAGGTGAACATCAACTCCGTGTTGGGAAGCGGCGTAAAAGATCCGGAGGATGCGCTGAAGATCGCGCACCGGGCCGTGGCGTTGGGCTTCACCAGCACGGTGGGGATTATTCACGACAACAACGGGCAATTGAAGCCTTTGGGACCGCAGGAGCAGGAAATATTTGAAGAAGTGATGGCGCTGGGGAAGCGCTCGTTCTCGCGATTCAATGAGTTTCAGCATAACGTGGCGCGCGGGAAGGAACACAACTGGCGTTGCCGCTCGGGCTCGCGCTACCTCTATATTTGCGAGGACGGGCTGGTGCACTGGTGCTCGCAGCAGCGCGGGTATCCGGGGATTCCGCTAGCGGAGTACACACCGGAGATGCGCCACCGGGAGTACTCGACGAAGAAGTTCTGCGCGCCGCGGTGCACGGTTTCCTGCGTGCAACAGGTGGGCATACTGGATAACTGGCGCGACCCGCAAAACCTGAAGCCAACACCCATGACGCGGCCGGCTGCTCCCACCGCGGAATTGGTGCAGATCGGGCAAGTCCGCAGCGACACCTGATTTCACCTGGATATTTCTCCCGCGTACCCTTCTCTGTATTTTCTCTCCGCGCACACCCTCAAGCTGAACGATTGACGGTCGGGCTGGGCATGCTAACAATGAATACATGCCAGGTTTAGCGATTGAGATTGAGAATCTGACCAAGGAATATCCCTTCGGGTTTCTGCACCTCAAGAAAAAGACCTCGCTTGAGGGGTTGAACATGCAGGTGGAAACCGGCGAGGTGTTCGGTTTTATCGGGCCGAACGGCGCCGGCAAGTCCACGACAATCAAGCTGCTGATGCGGCTGATTTTCCCGACGGCGGGGAGCGCGCGAATCCTCGGCAAGCCGATTAGCGACGTGGAAATGCACCGGGACATCGGCTACCTGCCCGAGCAGCCGTACTTCTACGATTATTTGACCGCAGCGGAAGTGCTGGACTATTTCGCGCGGTTTCACGACTTGACTGCCGCGGACAGGAAAGAGCGCGTGGAACGCATGCTGAAGAAGGTCGGCCTCGAAACCGCGCGGAAGATACAGCTGCGCAAGTACTCAAAGGGGATGCTGCAACGCGTGGGACTGGCGCAAGCGATTCTGCACGATCCGAAAGTGGTGATTCTGGATGAGCCGATGTCGGGGCTGGACCCGGTCGGCAGGCGCGAGGTACGTGACATTATTCTGGAACTGAAGAAGGACGGGAAGACCGTGATGTTCTCCACGCACATCCTTTCCGATGCGGAGATGTTGTGCGATCGCGTGGGCGTGATTGTGGGCGGAAAGCTGCGCGGAGTCGGAGCGCCGGGCACACTCGTGGACATGAAGACCCAGGGGATGGAGATCCTTTTTGAGCTGACGGGGGCGAGCAACGCGCCGCTGTTGGCCAAGACCACCCGCACGGGCGATCGTTACCGGCTGCAAGTGGCGGAGGAAGAGCTTTACGCGGCCATCGAGCAGTTGCGGGCGGCAGGAGCGCGCATCCTTTCCGTATCGCAAGTGAAAGCGACGCTCGAAGAATTCTTCATGAACCTGGTGGCGACGGACCGCGCGCAGGCTTCGGCGGTGGAAGTGAGCGGGAAATGAGGCGTGTCGGCGTAGTGGCATTGAACACGTTTCGGGAAGCAGTGCGCGACCGCGTGCTGTATAACCTTGTTTTTTTCGCGCTATTGATGATGGCGGCTGCCATCGCCGTAGGACAAATCTCGATCGGCATCGAACAGACGGTCATCGTGAGCCTGGGCTTGAGCGCCATTTCGGTGATGGGGCTGTTGATTTCCGTTTTCATCGGCGTGGCACTGGTTTCGAAAGAAATGGATAAGCGCACACTCTACGCACTGTTGGCGAAGCCGGTGCGGCGATGGGAATTCCTGCTGGGAAAATTCGCGGGGCTGGTGCTGACGTTGGCGGTGAACACAGCGGCGATGGCGCTAGGGCTGCTGCTGGTAATGATTTATGTGAAGCATTCGCTGGAAGGCAGCGATGCCGCGGTGCTGGTGGCGGTGTATTTCATCTGGCTGAAGCTGGCACTGATCGTCGCGCTGTCGCTTTTGTTTTCGTGCTTTACGACGCCCCTGCTGGCGATTTTGTTCACCGTGGGGTTGTACATCGTGGGTTTGTACGTGCAGGAACTGCGGAATTTGCCTGTCGAAGTGATGAACCCGGCGATGGCGGCTTTCACGAGATGGCTTTCCTACCTGCTTCCTAACTTTGAGAATTTCAACGTGCTGGCCCTGGCCGCGCACGGGCGAGCGGTTCCCGGCGCACTGATCCTGCAAAACACGCTGTACGCGGTGATTTATTGCGCGATCGTCTTGACGGCGGCGGCAGCGGTGTTCTCGCGAAAGAATTTGAAATGAAATCGCAAAATCCCATCGCGTGGCTGCTGTTGCTGGTCCTGCCGCTGGGATTCGCAGGCATTTGGCGATTGCAACACGACATCGACGCGCAGCGCGCGTCGTTAAGCGAGGAGCGCGACGACGTCCTGCTGCGCTCGGGCAAGCTCATGAAAGTGATGAGCTTGGAATATGCGCCATTGCTGGCGGACATTTATTGGACGCGCGTGGTGCAATATTACGGAAACAAACATGTGCGAGGGCAAGCGAATCTCGAGTTGCTCTGGCCGCTGTTGGACATCACCACGACGCTCGATCCGAATCTACTGATCTCCTACCGGTTTGGCGCCATGTTCCTGAGCCAAGCCCCACCGACCGGTGCTGGAAGGCCGGACCTCGCGGTGAAGCTCATCGAGCGCGGCATCCAGACGAATCCGGATTATTGGCGCCTCTACGAAGATTTGGGATTCATCTATTATTTTGACTTGAAGGATTACAAGAAGGCTTCGGATGCCTTTCTGGAAGGAAGCAAGAAACCGAACGCGCAACTGTGGATGAAAGTAATGGCCGCTAAAGTTGCGGCGGAGGGGGAGTCCCTGGAGACTTCGGTTTTCTTGTGGAAGGACATCTACAATACGACGAGCGACGCCTCGGTAAAGAAAAATGCGCTGATGCATTTGCAATTGTTAAAAGTGAAAGAAGACTGCCGGCAGCTTGATTTGCTGGCCGATGAATATGCGAAGCGTTTTGGCAAGCGCCCTGCGCGCATGAGCGACTTGGTGCAGGCGGGTTTGCTCCAGGGAATTCCGGGTGATCCCCTGGGGTTCCCGTATATTTTTGGCGAGGACGAAAAAGCGGAACTCAATCTCGATAGTCCGCTGCTGGAACAACAGCTTTTGCTGGAGCGCTTCAAGTAAGGAAAGCCTGCGGATGGCGGAAAAGCGGCAGAGAGCTGCCGTACTCCAAATGGTTGACAGGATCGATTATTCGGAAGTGCAGAGCAAGGTCATTTGCGGGTCAACCACAATTTTGCGCGGGGGATTTTGAGTTTCGAAGTGAAATGATGTCTCCGGCCCGGCGGCAATAACCGTGCCGAGTAGCGAGCCGTGTCCGGCGCCACCGGAATAGAGCGGAACCCTGGCGATGAACGAATGTGGAACTCCCGTCTGGCGGAGCTTGCCGCGAATCTGATAACCCTTTTCCGTATGGTGGACCGTGAATTCCACGCGGTAATGCGGGATGCCCGTCCCGCGCACCCACTCTTCGAAAAACCATTCCATCGAGCGGCCGCCTTCGAGATCCATGCCCGGAGTCATGACGGCTTCGACTTCGTGCCGCAAGTCGTCGGTGGAGAGGGCCCGGTAAGCGTACTTGGTCACCAGCGTTTGCAACAGCGCGGTGAACCTCGCATCGGGGTTGCGGGCGTTAGGCTGGCGCAACATTTCCCGAAGCATGTGAATGATCCACGTGCCCTTGCTGTAGACGATTTCTTCGTAGCCCGAGGGGGACTTCGATGAATTGAGGCGCGAGCCGAGAGTGAGCGCGCCGATATCTCCCGCGTCTTCGGTGGCGCCTGGCAATTTCTCGGCGAGTTGCTGGCGATAGCGCGTGAGCCAGACGTGCAAAGTGTGGTCGGGGTTCTTCTTGGTGTCGGCGAAAAGCACGGCGAGATAATTGGCGATGGCTTCGTCAATCCACTGGTCGCGGTAGCTGGACCACGCCACCACGTTGCCCCACCATTGATGCGCGACTTCGTGGTAAGGAACCAGCTCGGTAAAGTGTTCCTGGCTGACGATGCTGAGCCCCGCGCGCTCCTGCGCTTCCGGACGCAAAAAGGAATAAGTGGAAACGTACAGCAGGCCGGGCCAGCCCTGGCCAAAAGTTCCAGGAATCTGTGACACGCTCAGGTTGTGAAAAGGGAAGGGGCCGCTGTACGTTTCGTAAAAATGGATGGAGGAATCGATCTCTTTTCCAAGTTGCTTGAGCGCATCGGCCGGGCTGGGAGAGGAAAGAGGCGGAGGAATCGCGCGGCCCGCCGTGGCGGATCCGAATCGCGCGGGGGCACCGAAGAGGGCACCGACGTCTTGAGTTGCCATCCGTCTCTGGAGATTTTCCTCCAGCTCTCGATTGGCGTAGACATCAATAGAACGAGCTCCGGAAGCGACCGTGACCGAGGCATATTCCCCGAGGTTGAAGCCCGCGACGGAGATCGGTTTCTCGGACTTCCAATGGCCGGCGCGGAAATCACCCTCCTCATGCTCTTCGAGCTTGGAGCCGGTGGCGACCAAGCGCAGCTTGCGCGGCCACCGCAGGAGAAAGTCATACGAAGAAAATTCCGTGTTATCCCCAAGGTGGGGGTACCAGCTTTCCCTGGCGCCGACAAAGAGCACACTGTTGCCGGCGTCTTGGATCACGTTGCCGCGGTAGTGAAAATGAAGCGTGAACTCCTGTTTTTGCGCCGGCGATTGCGGAAGCACGACATCCAAATAGTCGTTGCCGTGCGCGCTGCGCTCCTGAAGGGTCATGCCTTCATTCTGGAAAAAGGCCAGAGGCTCACCCTGCTCGCCGGTGACGCTGTCAATGCTCAGCGCCCGGGAAAGCTGGAAAGCGAGGATGCGCTCGGAGCCCGTTTCTGCGCGCAAGAGCACCGTGGCAGTGGCGTCCATAGAGTTGTTGGGGGAGATTGTAGTTTCGATGGAATAGTGCAGCCCGCGAAAAGCGACGGGAAGAACGGGAGAGTCCGGCAGGCGATGCGAGGTCCAGACATCGTAGAGAGATTTGCCGCCCGCTTTGTGGAACTGGCCAAGGACGAATGGCTCGTCCCGTTGGGGGTCGAGCACCACGTCGAAAGCGCCGGTGGCTGTGCCCTCAAGCCCGGCATAGAAACAGGGTTTCGGATGGGACGACAGCCGGTCAAAAAGAATGCGAAGGGTATAACTGGGATTCAGTTCAGCAACGGCGGAGTCCCACTGTGCTCCAACGGAGGCATCTGTCTGAGCGGCAAGGTGCGCGGCGCGGAATTGGCCAAGAAGTTCGTCCGCGGTATTGTCCGTAAAGCGCAGATATCCCCTGATGAATTCTTGATCGAGGACCGGAGCGCCAAGAAAACGCCCCATCTGCTGTTTTTCGACGGGATCTCGCGGAGCCGCCAGAATGTGGCCGCGGCCGTAGAAGACGGCGCCGGTAATTTGCCCGTCGAGAGGGGTGAAAAAGGCGAGTGTGCCTTCTTCAAAGGAGAGCACGGCATCCCCGCGCCGCAACTGGATGCGATGGGCGGGAGAAATGCGATAAACGTTGGCGGGATCGACGCGCAGCACCTTGAGGGCATCGTACAATTCATGTGGCGTTCTTTCCGCGGCTGGAAAGACCGCGGGCGCCAGCAGACACCACAACGCGAAAGAAATTGCCCACACCCTCATACAAGAAGTGTAGTCACTTTCGGCATGGGGGAACAAGGAGGCGAGCATACATTTGGCGCCGCGGATTAAAATGACAAGATACCGCAAATGAGTTCAGCTGGCCGAATTCGCGCCGTGTTGCTGTGTGCCGCGCTCTTTTGCATGAGCGGCGGGGCAGCGGCGGATACGATTGTCCTGAAAAACGGCCGGCGCATCAGCGCGCTCAGCGCTGTCGAAGAAGGTGACAAGGTAAAATATCTGACCTCCGCGGGCGAATTGAGCCTGCCAAAGTCCATCGTTGATCATATTGAAAAGGGTGGCGGGGTGCCGATGGCTGGCGGGCCGGGCGCAGATGCCGCGAACCTGGCGATTGCACCGCCGGCGGCACAACCAATCAGCGGTGGAGATAGTGACGCGATCGAGCGCGCTGTGGTTCATGACGGATCGATAGACCGCCCGTATATCGCCAAGCTCGAAAGCGACGCGCGCGGGGGATCGAAGCAAGCCAACTTCAATGCCGCGATGGGTCATCACGCGGCGGCAACGTTTGAAATTTCTCATGGCGACATGGAGCACGCCCTGGCCGATGAGCGCACCGCGCTGATCTACGATCCGGACGAGCCGGCGCTGCTGATGAACGTGGCCTACACGCATCTGCGGCGCAGCGAATACAAACAGTCCCTGGAATACCTGGAACGCGCGCGGCGGGCGGCTCCCGACAATCCGGATGTGCCGAAACTGGCGGGTTGGGCTTACTACGGGTTGAACAAGCTAGACCAGGCTGTCGCGGAATGGAAGAAGGCGCTAGCCTTGCGGCCGGATGCGGAAGTGCGACGGCTGCTCTCTCATGGTTCGAAGAGCTGAGCGACCGAGTGATCGGCCATGGTCCGGGCCAACTCGTCGGGAGACTTGCCCGACCGGTTGCGATGGGTCGGATCTGCCCCGTGGGCCAGAAGCAGCTGAACGAGTCTCCCGTCGCCGCGGGAGTTGAAGACGGCAACCCACAAAGGCTGATTGCCATGGGCATCCGCTACGTCAACGCGAGCCTGAGCATTGAGGAGAACTTCTGCGGCCCCGAATTGGCTCTGCTGCACGGCGAAGTGCAACGGGGTGCGTCCACCCGCGTCTTGGAGGTTGACGTCAGCTCCTGCCACTGCAGCCCGCAATGCCTCGACGTCGCCCTCGAGGGCGGCGTAATGCAACGACGAGCGCCCCTCGCGATCTAAGTCGGTCATGCGGGCCATGGTGCCCGACGCACCGAACTCCGAGGCGGTCGCGGCGGGAGTTCCACCGGCGTGCCAAGTCGCCGTGTGGCACCTGCGGCCGGTCAGCGGCCGATGCCGGGAGGCTCTGGCGGACGTTGAGGCGGCCTGCGGAGCGCTTCGCTCACGCGGTCCAGCGCCGTGCGGTGGGCGGCGTCGCCCGAGGCGGTGTAAATCTCCAGGGTCATGGTGATCCGGGAGTGCCCAAGGATCGACATCGCGTCGCGGGCCGGGACGCCGAGGTCCTTCAGCAGCGTGGCGCACATGTGCCGCATGTCGTGCGGGCTCAGCTCCGGCAGCTTCGCCTCGCGGCAGAGGCGGGCGAAGCTGCGGTTGACGTTGCGCGGCTCGATC
>Ga0137412_10002997_pt1 | contig 13471 bp, 13 predicted proteins | sample CZODoug2_1_16fun_FD_122160 | JGI IMG/M metagenome (GOLD analysis project Ga0137412, IMG submission 122160) | Vadose zone soil fungal communities from Angelo Coast Range Reserve, California, USA - CZODoug2_1_16fungal (Hybrid Assembly) | ecosystem: Environmental > Terrestrial > Soil > Vadose zone... | reverse complement strand
CTCTCCCTACCGGATTACGAGCTCGTTCGCGTTGGCGGCGCGGCAGTTCCCGCGGCACCGGGCAGCGATGTTGGGCTTCGTCTGCCTGGTCCTGATCTGCCTTGCCGCCGCGCTGGCGCCCTGGATCGCCCCGTTCGACCCGGTGCAGATCAAGCTCGGCGCCAAGCTCAGGCCACCGTCACTCGAGCACTGGCTGGGCACCGACCATTTTGGCCGCGACGTCTTTTCGCGGCTGATCTGGGGCGGCCGCACCTCGCTCAGCGTCGGCGTGCTGGTCGTGGCCTTCGCCTTCGTGCTGGGCGTCCCGCTCGGCCTCGCCTCGGGCTATTTCGGCGGCAAGATCGACAATCTCCTGATGCGGCTGGTCGACGCCTTTCTCACCTTTCCGCCGCTGCTGCTCGCGGTGGCGCTGGTCGGCCTGCTGGGACCCGACATCCAGAACGTCATGCTGGCCTTGGGGCTGGTGCAGGCGCCGGTACTGGCCCGCATCGTTCGCGGCAGCACGCTTGCCGTGCGCGAGGACGTCTATGTGACAGCCGCCCGGGCGCTGGGCGCCACGCCGACGCGGATCGTGCTCTCCCACATCCTGCGCAACGTGATGTCGCCGATCGTGGTGCAGCTCACCATCGTCTTTTCGGCCGCCGTCGTGGCCGAGGCGTCGCTCAGCTTCCTGGGCTTCGGTACCCAGCCGCCGCAGCCGAGCTGGGGCCGCGACATGAGCGAGGCGCGCCGCTTCCTGGGCGACGCGCCCTGGATGTTCATGGCGCCGACCGGGACCATCATGCTGTGCGTGCTCAGCATCAACTTCCTGGGCGACGGCCTGCGCGACGCGCTCGATCCGCGCGCCTGGCGGACGCGGCGCAGCCTGCGTGACGGGGGAAGCTGATGCCGCTGCTCAGCGTCCGCAACCTGCAGACCCGCTTCGCCACCGACCGCGGCACCGTGCGCGCCGTCAACGGCGTCTCCTTCGACCTCGCGGAGGGCGAGGTGCTGGGGCTGGTCGGCGAAAGCGGCAGCGGCAAGAGCGTGACGGCGCTCTCCATCATGCGGCTGGTGCCTGAACCGCCGGGCAAGGTCACCGCGGACGCCATGACCCTGGAGGGAACCGACCTGCTGGGCCTGAGCGAGGCGCAGGCCCGCGAGGTCCGCGGCTCCAGCATGGCCATGATCTTCCAGGACCCGATGCGCTCGCTCAATCCGGTGCTCACGATCGGCCGCCAGATCACCGAAGTGCTGCACCGCCATCAGCAGCTTGCCGGCGCGGCCGCGCGCCGCCGCGCCGTCGAGCTGCTCGAGACCGTGGGCATTCCGATGGCCGAGAAGCGGCTCGGCGCCTATCCCCACCAGTTCTCCGGCGGCATGCGCCAGCGCGTGATGATCGCCATCGCGCTCTCCTGCAATCCGCGCCTGCTGATCGCCGACGAGGCGACGACGGCGCTCGACGTCACGATCCAGGCGCAGATCATCGACCTGGTGAAACGCCTGACGCGCGAACGCGGCACGTCGGTGATCTGGATCAGCCACGATCTCGGCGTGGTCGCGGGCCTGTGCGACCGGGTCAACGTCATGTACGCCGGGACGGTCGTCGAATCGGGTCCGATCCGCGAGCTCTTCCACCGGCCGAGCCATGGCTACACGCTGGGCCTGATGGGCTCGACGCCCCGGGTAGACGGTTCGAGCGCACGCCGTCTCACGCCGATCGAGGGCATGCCGCCCAACCTGATCGATCCGATTCCGCTCTGCCCGTTCCTGCCGCGCTGCCGCGTTTCGGTCGCCGCCTGCCAGGCGCGGCCGCCCGAACCGCGCCAGTTCGGCGCCGGCCATTGGGCGTCCTGCCTCGCCGACCTCGCGCCATGAGCAGCCTTCTCGAAGTCGAGGACCTCGACGTCCATTACGGCCGACCGGGGGCTGCGGGCACGGTGAAGGCGGTGGACGGCGTGAGCTTCAGCGTCGAGCGCGGCCGCACCCTGGGGCTGGTGGGCGAATCGGGCTGCGGCAAATCGACGACCGGATACGCCATCCTGCAACTCGTCCGCCCGAGCGCCGGCCGCGTGCTGTTCGACGGCACGGACCTCTGCGGGCTCGACACGCGAAGCCTGCGACGCATGCGCCGCAAGCTGCAGATCATTTTCCAGGACTCGCATGCCTCGCTCAATCCGCGCATGCCGATCGGCGACCTTGTCGGCGAAGCGCTCGACATCCACGGTCTCTTCCCGGGCAGCGGGCGGGCCGGACGGATCCGCGAGCTTCTGGATATGGTGGGCCTCGCCGGCCACCTGATCGAGCGCTACCCGCACGAATTGAGCGGCGGCCAGGCGCAGCGGGTGGCGATCTGCCGCGCACTCGCCGTCGAGCCCGAGCTGATCGTGTGCGACGAGCCGGTGTCGGCGCTCGACGTCTCGATCCAGGCGCAGATCGTGAACCTGCTGCAGGACCTGCAGGAGCGCCTCGGGCTTGCCTACATCTTCATCTCCCATGATCTGAGCGTCGTCCGTCATGTGAGCGACGACATCGCCGTGATGTACCTGGGCAAGATCGTCGAGCTGGCCGGCAAGGAAGAGATCTATACCGCCCCGGCCCATCCCTACACCAAGTCGCTGATGTCGGCGGTGCCCGTGCCCGATCCCGACATCGAGGCCCAGCGCCAGCGCATCATCCTGAAGGGCGACCTGCCCAATCCGGCCGATCCACCCTCGGGCTGTCGCTTTCGCACGCGCTGCCCGGTGGCCATTGCCGAATGCGCCACGGTCGACCCGATGCAGTACCCGCTCGCGCCCGGCCACTGGGCCAAGTGCATTCGTCTCGCCGCCAAAAACTGAACGGGGAAACCTGAAATGGAAATCGCCGCCGACAATATCGACAAGCTCATCAACATCGAGATGCGGCGAACCGGCCTGCCGCGCGGCAAGAAGTGGGTGCTGTGGGAAGTCGCGCGCGCCATCTCATCCGAGCCGCTGGTGCTGGCGGCGGCCCGCCTGCTCGATCGGGCGCCCAGCGACATCGCCATCGTCACCGGCGCTGCGGTCCCCGGCCACATGCCGGTCGGCGAGAATGACGGGCCGTTCGGCTCGGTGGTGCTGGCGACGGCGCTCGTGCGCATCGGCCACAAGGTCACGATCTACACCGATCCTGACGCCCTGCCGCCCATCGCCATGCTGGCCAAGCGCGCGGGCCTCGCCATCGACGTGCTGCCGCTCGCCCTGGGCGACACCGATCAGCAGGTGAAGATCGCGGAGAAGCACGACCTGTTCGTCGCCATCGAGCGCCTGGGCGGCAACCGCCACGGCCAGATCTATGGCGTGACGGGAGTCAGCCGCTCGACGCACCGTGCCAATGTCGACACGATCTTCAAGACGGCGGCGAAGCTCGGTAAGCCCACCCTCGCGATCGGCGACGGCGGCAACGAGATCGGCTTCGGCAAGGTGCATGCCGAGCTGGAAAAGCGCCTGCCCGACCATACGATGGCCTCGACCACGCCCTGCGGCGGCGGCGTCTTTTCGGTGGTGCCGACCGACGTGCTGGCCGTCGGCACCAGCTCGAACATCGGCGCCTACGGCGTGGTGGCCGCACTCGCGCTACTGAAACGCGACGCCAGCCTCTGCCACACGCCGGAGGAAGAAGTGGCGCTGCACCATGTCGGCGTCGGCCTCGGCCTGGTCGACGGCGGTGGCGGAGACCGCATCCCATGGTGCGACGGCATCCCGGCCGACGCCAACGCAGCCCTCGTCCGCCTCATGCAGAACATCGTCGAGCGCACATTGGAACCGCCGCGCGTCCGCAAGTTCTGAAGGCGATGGCTTCTCTGTCGTCCTGAGCGGAGCGAAGGACCTCATCGCCGCTTGCCGCCGGCATGAGATCCTTCGCTACGCTCCAGCGCGGGGGTAACCCGCGCGAGATGACAAATAGTTCTAAGACGCTTCCCGGTAATCCACGAGCGCCTTGCCAAACGCCTGGAACAGCGCGCGATTGACGGGGTTGTTCTGCGGGTCGTATTCGGCGTGCCACTGAACGCCCAGCGCGAAGCCCGGTGCGTCGGCGATCCGGATCGCCTCGATGGTGCCGTCTTCCGCCACACCCTCGACGACGACCCGCCTGCCGGGCACCAGGATGCCCTGACCGTGAAGCGAATTGACCCCGACCGTGGTGCATCCGAGAAGCCGCGAAAAGACGCCACCCGGCGCGAGGTGTACCTTGTGGCGATCGGCGAAGACGACCTCTGGATCGGGATGAACTTCGCCGTTCTCCAGCCGCGGCATGCGATGGTTCATGCGCCCCGGCAGATCGCGGATCTCGGGATGCAGCGAGCCGCCGAACGCGACGTTCATCTCCTGGAAGCCGCGGCAGATGCCGAACAGGGGCACGCCGCGGGCGACGCAGGCCTCGATCAGCGCCAGCGCCAGGGCGTCGCGATCGTGGTCGTAAGGTTCGTGACGGGAATCCGGCTCGACGCCAAAGCATGTCGGATGAACATTGGCCCGCGCGCCCGTCAGCAGGATCCCGTCGACCGCTTCGAGGAGCGCCTCGATATCCGTGATGTCCGGCGTACCCGCAAACATCAGCGGCAGCGCCCCTGCAACCTCCGCGATCGCCCGAAGATTGCGTTTTCCCACGAGCTGCGTGTTAAATTTACCATTGAGCGCGTGCGCGTTGCCGATCACGCCGACCACCGGTTTCGTCATTTTCAAGGCTCTTACGCTCGCGGCAGGAAAACTTGCCTATCATCAGCCATTCTCGTGCCAGGACAAAGCGCCTATCCGTCTCGTCGGAACAAAATTTTTCGGGACGCCAATACCCAGGCCTATTCCAGGATCGCGGTCTCGCCGGCGTGCGCCTTGGCGCGCCTCAGCAGGAAGATCAGCGGCAAGGCCACCAGCGCCACCAGCATCATCAGCTTGAAGTCGTCGGCATAGGCCACGATGCTGGCCTGCTTGGTGACCTCGGCGTCGAGCGCAGCCAGGCCGACGGTCGTCGCCCGGTTCCAGAACTGCACCGGGCCGAGCTCGCCCAGCGCGTCGTTGAACGGCGTGACATGCGCCACCAGCTCGGAATGCACGATCTGGGTGTTGCGCGTCAGCAGGAAGATCACCAGCGAGATGCCGATGCTCGAGCCGATGTTGCGCATCAGGCTGTAGAGCGCCGTGCCCTGGGTGCGGAACATGCCCGGCAGGGTGGAAAAGGTGATGGTCGAGAGCGGCACGAACATGAAGCCCAGCCCCATGCCCTGCAGCACGCCGGTGCGGACAAGGGTCCATTGCGAGACGTCAGGCGTGAAATAGGTCATCTCCCACAGCACCTCGGCCGTCAGCAGCAGGCCGGCACCCAGCAGGACGCGGGCGTCGACCCGGTTGATGATGCGGCCCACGATCATCATGGCGACCATGGTGCCCATGCCGCGCGGCGCCAGCACCAGGCCGGCGGTCAGCACCGGATAGCCCATCAGGTTCTGCAGGTAGGGCGTGATCAGCGCCAGCGAGGCCAGCAGGATGATGCCGACGACGAAGATGAAGCAGAGCCCGATGGTGAAGTTGCGGTCCTTGAAGATGTGCGGATCGATGAACGGCGCCTTCGCCGTGAAGGTCTGCACCAGGAACAGGTAGAAGGCGAGCGCCGCCACGACGCCCTCGATCACGATCTCGGTCGAGGAGAACCAGTCGAGCTGCTCGCCGCGGTCGAGCATCATCTGGAACGAACCGATGGCGATGCTCAACATGGCGAAGCCGAACCAGTCGAACGAGCCCTTTCTCGTCGGGGTCTCGCTGAGATAGGCCGACAGCCCGACGAAGGTCAGAATGCCGATCGGCACGTTGATGTAGAAGACCCAGCGCCAGTCGTAGACCTCGGTCAGCCAGCCGCCGAGCGTCGGGCCCAGGATCGGGCCGACCATGACGCCCACGCCCCACATCGCCATCGCCTGGCCGTGCTTCTCCTTGGGGTACGAGTCGAGCAGCACGGCCTGCGACAGCGGCACCAGCGAGGCGCCGAACAGGCCCTGCACCAGCCGGAACAGCACCATCTCGGGCAGTGTCTGCGCGATGCCGCACAGCACGGAGGCCGCGGTAAAACCCGCGACGGCGACCAGGAACAGCCGCTTGCGCCCGAACCGCGCCTCGAGGAAGCCGGTGACGGGCGTGGCGATGGCGGCGGCCACGATATAGGAGGTCAATACCCAGTTGATCTGGTCGATGGACGCCGACAGCGAGCCCTGCATGTAGGGCAGCGCCACGTTGGCGATGGTCGTGTCCAACGCCTGCATGATGGTGGCCAGCATGGTGCACGCCGTCAGCAGGACGAGATGCTTGGATTTGGGGGCGGTGGTTTGCATGGTCGTTACGTTTCACATCACCAATCAGCCTACTCAGCTTTCTTCCTCTTCTCGGACTCCTCTCCCCCTTGGGGGAGAGGTTGGGTGAGGGGGTGATGCAGGAGAAAGCCTTCGGTTGACCCCCTCACCTAGCCTCTCCCCCAAGGGGGAGAGGAACATGAAGAAGAAGAAGAAGAAGCGAAGAAGACATGAGTTGGTGAGACGCCTCCCTCACATCCCGACGAACTGCCGCGCCGAGTCCAGAAGGTCGCCCAGCGCGCGGCGATGGCCGGTGTCGATCTCGACAGTGGCGCTCATGCCGGTGCGCAGCGGCGGCGCGTCGGCCGGCATCTGCACCGCGAGCCGGATCGGCACGCGCTGCACCACCTTCACCCAGTTGCCGGTGGCGTTCTGCGCCGGCAGCACCGAGAACTCGGTGCCCGTCGCCGGACGGAGGCTGGTCACGGTCGCCTGCCATTCGCGGCCGGGATAGGCGTCGATGGTGACGACGGCAGGCGCGCCGGGCTTGAGATAGGTGAGGTCGGACTCCTTGGGATTCGCCTCGACCCATACATCGGCCGAGGAGACCAGGCTGAAGGCCGCCTGTGCCGCCGGCAGGTATTCGCCGACTTGCAGCGCATCGACATTCGTCACGATGCCCGGGATCGGCGCCAGCACCGTGGTCCGGCGGAGGTCGCGCTGGGCTTTGTCGACCTGCGCCTGGGCAGCGAGGTAGTTCGGATTCTGCTCGATGGGCGCGTCGGCATTGCCGCCGAGCTGCGCCAGGGTCGCCTGGGCGTCACTCTGCGCCATGGTCACCTTTTGGCGCGCCGAGTCGAGGTCGCGCCGGGCCTGGTCGTAGGCCGCCTGGGAGGCGACACCGCGCTTCAGCAGATCCTGCTGGCGCTGGAAGGTCGTCTCAAAGAAAGCGACGTCGGTCTTCGCCTGCTCGATCTGCGCCTGCTTCTGGCGATAGGTCGCCTGCAGCGTGGTGAGCTGGTTGCGCACCGTGCCGAGATTGGCCTGCGCGCCGGCCAGGGCGATCTGGAACGGCTCCTGGTCGAGCGTGAACAGGACCTGCCCCTTGTCGACCTGCTGGCTTTCCTTGACGGCGACGTTGGCCACGATGCCCGAGACGTCGGTGGCGACCGTGAGCTTGCCGGCATGGACATAGGCGTCGTCGGTCGAGATGTAGCGGCCGCCGGTCGCGTAGACGAACAGCGCGCCCGCCAGCACGAGGACGGGCCCAGCCGTCAGCAGCACGCGGCGAAGCGTCCTGGGATGCCTAAGCCTGGCCAGCGCCGGGGCCAGCGCGGGAGCGGCGACCTCGTCGGCGAGACCGAGCCGCCGGAAGAGGTTTCTGTTAGCCATGGCTCGCGCTCCTGTCGCCGCTCGTGCCCGTCGCGGCCTTGGTCAGCAGGTTGCCTTTCATGGCCGACAGGATCGCGAACAACTGGTCGCGGTCCGCCTCGGCCACGCCTTCCAAAGCCTCGCCACGGGTGGCGGCGCCTATCGTAAAAATCTCGCCCAGCAGCGGATGGGCCTTCGGGGTGAGATGCAGCAGCCGGATGCGACGGTCCTTGGGATGGGCACGCCGCTCGACGAGCTCCGCCTCCTCCAGCCTGTCGAGGATGCGCGTCAGGGTGATCGGCTCGACTTCGAGGATCTCGGCCAGACCGCTCTGCTGGATGCCCTCGTGGCGCGCCAGATGCGCTAGCACCGAGCACTGCGAGCGCGTGAGCTTCAGCCCGCGCGCATTCTGCTCGAAGCGCTTGCGCATCAGCCGCGCTACGTCATGCAGAAGAAATCCAAGATTGCTTTCCGGCAGTTCCATTTCGTCTACTCCTAAGCACGGCTAATATAAGCATGCTTATTATCTCGGCAAGCCCTAGGCAGAGGAAAAACGTGGCGCCCTAACTCATTGAGAAATAGCCCAATTTTAGACTGGCTGCAGGAAAGGTCCCTCGCTGCGCTCGGGATGACATCTGCCCTGTGGCCCACGCACCCTGTCATCCCGAGGGCGAAGCCCGAGGGACCTTTGGGGCCATAGGTTGCTCGCTGCGCTCGGCATGACAACCGACGTCAGACAAATCCGGCTCAAGTTTCACTTGACTTATTATGATTATTACTTAAGCTCAGCCCCGTCATGATCGAGCGCCGACATCCCGCTTTCCGGCCAGCCGACAGTCAAAAACGACTGCCGGAAATACCGCAAATACCGGAAATTGGGCGACGTTCCGCAGAGCGACTTCTGCAGCCGGCCGCGCAGCGCAAAAGCGGCTAGCGGAAAGTGCGGAAATCCCCCGGCCATGGCCGGAGCGCCGGCCGCCAGGAAGGCGCCGGGCCTTACGCCTCGACGCCGAATCCGGCGCGCTGGATCGCCTTGGAGATGGCGGCGAGGTCGGCGCCTTCCGGCAGGCGCATCTCGCCGCTCTTGAGATCGACCGAGATCGGCGCGGTGCCGGCGCCGGTAGCGGCACGGGTGACGGCCTTTACGCAGCCGTCGCAATCCATGCCGGTGACCTTGAGGATGAGTTCTTGAGCCATGTGATATAGCTACCCGCGCCTTGGGCCGACCGGCAAGAGGCAAAAATGAGGACGAAGTGAGCGGCGACATCGACGATTTTCGCGGCCTTCTGGCCAAGGTGGGCAACGGCGAGACCCTGGCCATCGATGAGGCCGAGCGCGCCTTCGACATCATGACCTCGGGCGACGCCACCCCGGCCCAGATGGGCGCCTTCCTGATGGGCCTGAAGGTGCGCGGCGAGACCGCCCAGGAGCTGGCCGGCGGCGCCCGGGCGCTCCGCGCCAAGATGAACAGGGTCAAGGCGCCTGAAGGCGCCATCGACATCGTCGGCACCGGCGGCGACTACCACGGCACCTACAATGTCTCATCCTGCTCGGCGCTGGTCGTCGCCGGCGCCGGAGTCCCCGTTGCCAAGCACGGCAACCGCGCCTTCACCTCCAAGTCCGGCGCAGCCGACGTGCTGGCGGCGCTCGGCATCGGGCTGGAGCTGCCAGTCGAAAAGCTCGAACAGGCGCTGCTCGAGGCCAACGTCTGCTTCCTGATGGCGCCGCACCATCACAGCGCGATGCGCAACGTCGCCGGTCCCCGGAGCGAGCTCGCGCCCAATCGCACCATCTTCAATCTGCTGGGCCCGATGTCGAACCCGGCGCTGGTCAAGCGCCAGCTCGTGGGCGTGTTCGACCGGCGCTGGCTGAGACCTGTGGCCGAGGGGCTGGGCGAGCTGGGACTTGAACGCGCACTGGTCGTGCACGGCCAGGACGGCATGGACGAGATCACCACCACGACCACGAGCTGGGCCGCCTCGCTCGAGAACGGCAAGGTGCGCGAGATCGAGATCGCGCCCGAGGAAATCGGCGTGAAGCGTGCGGCGATGGCCGAGCTCAAGGGCGGCGACCCCGCGCACAATGCCGAGGCCATCCACAAGGTGCTGCGCGGCGAGAAGAATGCCTTCCGCGACATCGTGGTGCTAAACAGCGCCGCGGCCTTGATGGTCGCCGGCAAGGCCCAGGACCTGAAGCAGGGTGCGGCGCTCGCTGTACAGTCGATCGATTCGGGCAAGGCAAAGGCTGCGCTCGAAACCCTGAAGAGGATCTGCGCATGAGCGGCGATACATTGAACAAGATCGTCGCCGACAAGCACCGGCACGTCGCCGGCCGCATCTCGCAGCGGCCGCTGCGCATGGTCGAGGCGCTGGCGCGCGACAACGATTCGCCGCGCGGCTTCGCCAAGGCGCTCAAGGCCGCCATCGCCGCGGGCCGCTACGGCCTGATCGCCGAGATCAAGAAGGCCTCGCCCAGCAAGGGCCTGATCCGCGAGGACTTCGACCCGCCTGCCCTGGCGCTGGCCTACGAGCGCGGCGGCGCCACCTGCCTCTCGATCCTGACCGACGGGCCCTACTTCCAGGGCAAGGACGAGTTTTTGACGCAAGCGCGCCGGGCCACCAGGCTGCCGGTGCTGCGCAAGGACTTCATGATCGATCCCTACCAGGTGCCCGAGGCGCGCGCGCTGGGCGCCGACTGCATCCTGCTGATCATGGCCTGCCTCGACGATGCACTCGCGAAGGAGCTCACGAAGCTCGCCCACAAGTGGGGCATGGACGTGCTGGTCGAGGTGCACGACGCGGCCGAGCTCGAGCGCGCGCTGAAGATCGACAGCGACCTGATAGGCGTCAACAACCGCAACCTGAAAACCCTCGCGGTCGACCTCGCCACGACGGAGCAGCTGGCGCCCCTGGTGCCCAAGGACCGCGTGCTGGTGGCCGAGAGCGGGCTCGGCTCGCCCGCCGACCTCTTGCGCATGGCAAAGGTCGGCGCCTCGGCATTCCTGATCGGCGAAAGTTTCATGCGCAAGCCCGATGTGGAAGCCGCCGTGCGCGCGATGCTGGAGCGCAAGGCGGCATGAGCCGGAAGAAACTCACGCATTTCGACGATACCGGCAATGCGCGCATGGTCGATGTCGGCGCCAAGGACGTGACCGAGCGCGTGGCCGTGGCGCGGGCCAGCGTCACCATGCAGGCCACGACGCTGAAACTCATTCGCGACAAAAAGGCCGCCAAGGGCGATGTGCTGGCGGTGGCCCAGCTCGCCGGCATCATGGCGGCCAAAAAGACGCCCGAGTTGATTCCGCTGTGCCATCCTCTGGCCTTGAGCTCGGTCGACGTCCAGCTCTCGATCGATGCCAAGCGCCGCGCCGTCGACATCGAAGCGACCTGCAAGCTGAAGGGCCGCACCGGCGTCGAGATGGAAGCCCTGACCGCCGCCTCGGTGGCCGCCCTCACCGTCTACGACATGTGCAAATCGGTCGATCGTGGCATGGTGATCTCCGACGTCCGGCTCCTCCACAAGTCGGGCGGCAAGTCGGGGACGTGGAATGGTTAACGCCCCTCTCTTCGCTGGGGGCGCGCCACTCCAGTGGCGCGATCTTCCTTGGCATCGACAAAGACGCGCGACTGGAGTCGCGCGCCCCCAGCCATGAGCCCCATGCTCTCCGTTCGCGACGCCCATGGCCGCGTGATCGCGGCCTTCGACAAGCTCCCCGCCGAGACGGTCTCGGTGGCCGACGCGGCCGGCCGCGTGCTGGCCGAACCGCCCAAGGCGCGCCTGACGCAGCCGCCGGCCGACCTGTCGGCGATGGACGGCTATGCGGTGCGGGCCGAGGACGTGCCGGCCGTGCCGACGACGTTGACGCTGGTCGGCCAGGCGCCGGCCGGCGGTTCCTACGATCAGGCGCTCAGGCCCGGCGAGACCGTGCGCATCTTCACCGGCGGGCCCTTGCCCATGGGTGCCGACTCGATCGTGATCCAGGAGGATACCAAGGCGGAGGGGCCCAAGATCACCGTCCTCGATCCGCCGCGCATCGGCCGCCATATCCGCAAGGCCGGGCTCGACTTCACGGCGGGTGACAGTCCCTTGGCGACGGGCCGCACGCTCACCACGCGCGACGTGGCCCTGGCGGCGGCGATGAACCTGCCGTGGCTCTCGGTGCATCGGAAGCCGCGGGTCGCGATCCTCTCGACCGGCGACGAGCTGGTGATGCCGGGCGAGCCGGTCGGCCGCAACCAGATCGTCTCCTCCTCGGGCATCGCGGTCGCGGCCCTGGTGCGTGCCTGGGGCGGCGACCCGACCCTGTTCGACATCGCCCGCGACGACCCCAAGCTGATCGAGGACCGCATCGCCGCCGGCACGCAGCACGACCTCCTGGTCACCCTGGGCGGCGCTTCGGTCGGCGACCATGATCTGGTGCAGGCCGCCCTCAAGGCCCAGGGCTTCGACATGGACTTCTGGCGCATCGCCATGCGCCCGGGAAAGCCCCTGATGTTCGCCGCCAAGGACCGCGCCCGCGTGCTCGGCATGCCGGGCAATCCGGTGTCGACCATGGTCTGCGCGCTCCTGTTCATGAAGCCCGCGATGGACCGCATGCTGGGCCAACCCGGGGATCTCGTCGCCACCCGGCCGGCGCGGCTTGCCGTCGACGTCAAGGCGAACGATCTGCGCGAGGACTACGTCCGATCGAAGCTGACGCGGGCGGCCGATGGCGGCCTCACCGTGGAACCCCATCCGGTGCAGGACAGCTCGATGCTCTCGGTGCTGGCGTGGTCCTCCGGCTTGCTGGTGCGGCCGCCCCATGATCCTGCCCGCAAGGCCGGCGACACCGTGCAGGTCATCGATCTTTCTGTTCTTCCCGGCGGCTACTGATCCCCCCTCCATCCCCAAGACCCTCGGGAAAACTTGACCGGGAGGCAGAACTAAACTAGAACATGCGTCGGGTTTCAGGATTTGTTCCGAAATCTGGTAGGCGTTCTGGGGAGAAGACGGTGCTAACCCGCAAGCAAAACGAACTCCTGATGTTCATCAACAAGCGCCTCAACGACGACGGTGTGTCGCCGTCGTTCGACGAGATGAAGGAGGCGCTTCGGCTCAAATCCAAGTCGGGCATCCACCGCCTGATCACCGGGCTGGAGGAGCGCGGCTTCCTGCGTCGCCTGCCGCACCGTGCGCGGGCTCTGCAGGTTCTGAAGCTGCCCGATGCCGCGGCGATGCCCGCGCCCAATGTCATGCCCATGCTCGCCCGCGCCGGTTTCGCCGAAAGCCGCGAAGGTTTCGTGCCGCAGGTCATCCGCGGCGAGCGGGTGCCGCTTGCCGGCGCCATCCAGGTCGCCAACGAGGCGCAGGCGCTCAGCCTGCCGCTCTACGGCCGGATCGCCGCCGGCACGCCGATCGAGGCGCTGCGCGACAACTCAACGACCGTCGACGTGCCCGTCACCCTGCTCGGCTCGGGCGCGCACTATTGCCTCGAAGTGCAGGGCGATTCGATGGTCGAGGCCGGCATCCAGAACGGCGATATCGCCATCATCAAGAGCGCCGACACCGCCGAGAACGGCGAGATCGTGGTCGCGCTGATCGACGACACAGAAGCGACGCTGAAGCGCCTGCGCCGCAAGGGCGCCTCGATCGCGCTCGAGCCGGCCAACGCCGCCTACGAAACACGGATCTTCGGACCCGACCGGGTCAAGATCCAGGGCCGGCTGGCCGGGCTCTACCGCCGCTACAACTGACTTCAGGCGCCCGGCGCCTCAGGCCGAGTTTCTGCGCAGTATGGTGCGCAGAAATTCCGGGACCTGAGCGTTCCTAGTTTTACTTGAC
>Ga0137412_10002994_pt1 | contig 13473 bp, 11 predicted proteins | sample CZODoug2_1_16fun_FD_122160 | JGI IMG/M metagenome (GOLD analysis project Ga0137412, IMG submission 122160) | Vadose zone soil fungal communities from Angelo Coast Range Reserve, California, USA - CZODoug2_1_16fungal (Hybrid Assembly) | ecosystem: Environmental > Terrestrial > Soil > Vadose zone... | reverse complement strand
TAGGCACTGCCGGTGCCAAAGCTCCCCCCCGCAAGCGTAGCCTTGCCGTGAAAGCCCAACCGCGGGTCTTTCGCGGTCACCAACTCAATCACTCCGCCAAGTTTTCTTCCATACTCGGCGGGAATGTTCGCGGTGTAAATGCTCAACGACTGCACGTCGTCCGCCTCGATTTCCGTGCCGAAGCTTGGCGAACGATTGTCGGTCAGTGGCACGCCGTCCACCACGAATTGCGTGTGATACTCAGACCCGCGTGGATGCAGGACGGCATTGCCTTCATATAGCCAGCCCGGTTGCGCGTTCACCAAATCGATTACCGATCGTCCGGGCAGCGCGGTCGGGCGGTTCTGCAGCGTTTCGGAGCCGATTCGATCCACGCTTCCGGTTTGGTGCGGATCTATTAGGGTGTCGGTATCTTTCACCGTTACTGAAGCCGTTACGGAGGCCAGGCTCAGCGAGATTCGGAATTCCTCAGGGATCGCGGAGCGTACTTCCACCACATCGTGGAATGACGCAAAGCCCGGCTGCTGCACATCGATCACATAAAGTCCGAATGCGAGTCGTTTCGCCGTCGCAACGCCTGAACTATCAGTGCTATAGGTTTGGTGGAACTGGTTCGCGTCGCAGGCCAATTCGATGGAACTTTTCACCCCAGAGCCCGACGGATCGATGACCTTCAGGCGCAGTTCGCCTACGTTGCTTTGCGCCTTTACCGCTGAGGCGAACGCGAGGAGGCCGAAGAAGAGTAAAGATCTGTGTGTTCGCATTTCCGAAGTACGAAGGACCGACTTCTGCCTGCCGTGATTGGATTCCGCCCGCGGCAGTTTCGGTTGCTGCGTACAGTAGCTCCAATAGTTGACCACGCATGACTCGCCATGAGAGAACTCATCTGGAGAGTCGTTGTCGTGAAAAAAACCAAAAAGAAGCGTTTTGATGCCGGCAAGGAAGCCCGCCGCAGGGCCCGCGCCTCCGGTCTGGCCCCGGCCTCGACGCGCGTCATCCCCGACAAACGTAAACGCCCGCCCAGACACAAAAAAGATTTGCTCGAAAACGAAACGTAGCGGCGATCCTTCGGTCGCCCACACTTGCTCCATTTCAGCCCAATTGAATCTTTTCGGTTTCCCTAGGCCCGACCGGGCCTAATTTTTTGACCCTCAACCAGGGCGATTCGCGGGAACCGACTCATTCGCGCGAAACAGCGTCGCGGGCGGGATCTTTCGTCGCTCCGCCAGAGTCGCAGCGATCTGCTCCAAATCGTTTTTCACGAATCCCATGCTGCTGATACTGACTGTTCCATCGGCATCGATCAGGAAGATGGTCGGAACATTCGTGAGCCCATACGCATTGGAAGCCGGATAGCCCTTCTCTTTGTCGTCCAAAGCGATCGGAAACATGATTCCGTATTGTTTCGCGAAACCCGCAGTGGCCTTGGCATCGTCCTGGGAGATGCCGACAAAAGTGACGTCGTCACTCCCATACCGCTCATAAAGCCTTTGCAAAAAGGGAAACGTAAACTGGCACACCGGACAAGAAATCTTAAAGAATGCCGCCAGCACCGGGCCTTTTCGCCGCAATTCTTCTAGCGAGTAGATTTTGCCGTCGATCCCCTTCAACGAAAATTCCGGCGCAGTTTGCCCGGCATTCACGTGCGTCATAGTATTTCCCGTCCCAATCCACCGCGAAATCGTGCGCAGAATGCCCACCCAACAATTCTAAACTAAATTTCAGTTGGTAACGGCAGGTGAAGCTTGGGCAGTCATTCTGCGGGTACCGGCGCGCGAGGCCGCCCTGAGCCGGGGGCACCCTAAATTTGCTATGCTTCTCAATGCAGGGCGATTGGCCATCTAAGCCAACGGATCTGCTAACGCGCCGAATCATGAGCGAGCAGAATCAGGTTAATTTGAACCGGAAAGAATTATTTCAGCGCGCCTGTCGCGGCGAAGCTTTGCCGCGAGTCCCGGTGTGGATGATGCGTCAGGCGGGCCGTTACCTTCCGGAGTACAGGGAGATCCGCGCAAAACACGCGTTCCTCGAAGTGTGCAAGACGCCGGACCTGGCCGTGGAAGTATCACTGCAGCCTTTGCGGAGGCTGGATGTCGACGCCGTAATCGTTTTTTCCGACATTCTGATTGTCGCGGAAGCGATGGGCCTCCACCTCGAATTAGGCGATGCGGGGCCAAACTTGCCGCAGCCAGTGCGAAGTGAGGCGGACGTTCGCAAGCTCAAAACATTTGATCCGGAAACCGAGACTGGATTTCTGATGGAAGCGATTCGGCGCCTGGTCCGCGAAGTCGGGCCGACCGTTCCTGTGCTGGGGTTTGCCGCCGCACCGTGGACTCTGGCCAGCTACATGGTCGAAGGAAAAACCAAAGAAGGCTTCGCCACGGTCAAGAGCTTTATGTATGCGGAGCCGCGCACGTTCCGCGAGTTACTGGGACGAATCTCGCAAGCCACGATCTCCTATTTGCAGGCGCAGATTCGCGCCGGCGCCGCTGCGGTCCAGTTATTTGACACCTGGTGCGGCGAACTGAATTTGCGCGACTATCTGGATTTTGCGCTCCCCGCGGTGCAGGAAATTGTCTCCGGCCTCGAAAAGCGCGTTCCCGTTATCTACTACACCAAAGCTTCGTCGCATCTGCTGCTCGCCGCTGCGGATTCGGGTGCCGACGTCTTAAGCGTGGATTGGCGTGTGGATTTGCGGGAGTTGCGCCGGACGCTGGGACCGAAAATCGCGCTGCAAGGGAATCTCGATCCGGCAGTATTGTTTGCGCCGGAGGAGACTATTCGGCGAGTGACGCAAGACACAGTGGCCACTCTGGGCGGCGTAGGACACATTTTGAATCTCGGGCACGGTATCTTGCAGCACACACCCGTGGAAAACGCGAAGATTTTTGTCGAGACGGGACAGCACGCGCAGTTCGCAAACGAAACGAACGCCGCCGTGCCGTCGCGTTGAAGGTTGAGGGTCAGCGGTGACCTTGGCAAATCCAACTTTGCAGCAGATGCGCGACGAATTGCGAGTCGGCGAAGAATTTCTCGCGCGCTACAACCGGCCCGGGCCGCGCTACACCAGCTATCCGACCGCGCCAGTATGGAACGATTCCTTCGGGCCAGACGACCTGGAGCACGTTCACGAAGAAGCGGAACGCGCGCAAAGTCCCGTCTCCCTCTACATGCACATCCCGTTTTGCGAGAGCTTGTGCCTGTTCTGCGCCTGCAACGTGATCATCCAGAAAGATAAGCGCGTCGCTCCCCCATATCTCGGAGTGCTGAAGCAGGAATTGGATCGCGTTAGCCGCAGCGTTTCAAAGCAACGCGAGGTCGTCCAGTTTCATTGGGGCGGCGGCACGCCCACCTATTTGACTCCCGATCAGATTGAAGATTTGTTTTCGGCCGTGCGTGCCCGGTTTACGTTCGCCGCCGGCGCCGAGATTGGAATCGAAGTCGATCCGCGAGTGACGTCTCGCGAGCACCTGGAAACTCTGCGGCGCCTTGGCTTCAATCGCCTGAGCATGGGCATTCAAGATTTTCACGCGGAAGTGCAGAAAGCGATTCATCGCATTCAGCCGTTCGAACTAACTCGCGACCTCTTGATCGCGGCGCGCGAACTGGGCTTCGACAGCATCAACGTCGATTTAATTTACGGGCTGCCGTATCAGAACCCAGAACGGTTCGCGCATACCGTCGACCAAATTCTGGAATTGGCGCCCGATCGCGTCGCGCTGTTCAGCTATGCCCACGTGCCGTGGCTCAAAAAGCAGCAAGGCTCGTTCGCCGCGCATTTACCCGAAGGAATGGAGAAGTTCGAGATTTTCCGGACCGGCTTGCTCAAATTCCTCGAAGCCGGATACCTGTACATCGGCATGGATCACTTCGCCAAGCCTGGCGACGAGTTGGCTATTTCGCAACAAAAGCGCACGCTGCACCGAAATTTTCAAGGCTATACGACCAAAGCCGGCGCCGACTTGTACGGCATGGGTGTCACCGCCATCAGCGGAATACAAAACGCCTACGCGCAAAATCATCGCGAGCTGGCCGCCTGGGAAAAATCGGTCGCCGAGCGCGGGATTGCTACCATGCGCGGCTACCGGCTTTCCCCGGATGACCAACTGCGCCGCGCCGTCATCAGCCGCCTACTTTGCCATACTGTCGTCATCAAGGAAGAGATCGCGCGCGAGTTTCATATCGATTTCGATGACTATTTTGCGGACGAACTGGCGCGCCTGGAAGCTTCGCGTAACGATGGGCTGGTCTTGCTCGAGCCCAATGAAATTCGGACCACCTGGCTGGGACGAATTTTTATTCGCAATCTGGCCATGGTTTTTGACCCCTACCTCGAAAGACAGCAGTTGGCGGCTAAACCGCTTTTCTCGAAAACACTCTGACATGCTCGTGCGCTCCCCGGCATGACCTCTTCGGCTCCAGCAGTTGTCATAGGCGCCGGCATCTCGGGCCTGGTCTGCGCATACGCCCTGAACAAAGCAGGAATTGATGTCCTGGTGTTGGAAGCCGCCTCGCGCGTAGGAGGCGCAATTTGTTCTGAGCGGCGCGATGGATTTTTGTTGGAACTCGGACCGCAGAGCTTCAGCGGCACCACCACTCTGCGCGCTTTGTGTGCGGAACTCGGCCTCGCAGAGCAATTGCTGCAGGCTCCGGCGAACGCGCCGCGCTACGTCCTGATTGACAACAAGCTAAAACAAGTTCCGCTGAATCCTGTCGCCATGCTTGCTTCATCATTGTTGTCACCCGCCACCAAGTGGAAGATAACGCGCGACGCATTCGGCGCCACCAGCGCTCCGGAAATTGATGAGTCCGTCGCCGCATTCGTGCGCAGGAAGTTCGGCGCCGAACTCTTGGATCGCCTTGTGGCCCCTTTCGTCTCCGGAATTTACGCCGGCGACCCGGAACGCCTCAGTTTGCGCAGCGCCTTCCCGCAACTCCATGATGCCGAGAAATCCGCCGGCAGCGTGATCCGCGGCATGATGCGAGCCGCCAAATCGCGGAAAGGTTCGCGCGAGCGTCCTACGCTGCTCAGTTTTCGCGACGGAAACGCTATCCTAGTACGCGTACTTGCGGAGAAACTGGGATCGAAGTTGCGTCTCGGCGCAGAAGTCCTTGGCATTGCGGTTCGCCCCGAGGCAGGAGCGCCCCGCTTCGAGCTGCGTCTTCGCCGAGCCGGCAACCAGGAAACCCTGATCGCGGATCGCTTGGTGATGGCCACACCCTCGGATATGGCGGGGGTTTTGCTGCGCGACGTGAACGCTGCTTTTGAGCCGGTGCTGGGAGGCATCGAGTATGCGCCGGTCGCCGTCGTATCGCTCGGCTACCGTCGCGAAGACGTTGTCCATTCGCTCGACGGATTTGGTTTCTTGGCCCCGCGTTCGAGCGGTCTCCGCGTGTTAGGTTGCGTTTGGAATTCCTCGCTGTTCCCGGAGCGAGCGCCAGCCGGACACGTCTTGCTCACTAGCTTCGTTGGAGGAGCAACCGATCCCAGTGCGGCCTCACTGTCAGTTGTCGAATTAGCTGAACTGGTCCATCGGGAGCTTGCGCCGTTGCTGCAGATTCGCGCCGCGCCTGTGTTTTCACATGCGCAGGTCTATCGCCACGCGCTCCCCCAATACAACATCGGTCACAGCGAACGCTTGATCGCCCTGCAGAGACTCCGTGCCGAACTGCCGGGACTGTTCGTCCTGGGAAATTATCTGCGCGGCCCATCAATAGGGAATTGCGTGGACCTGGCGATGGAAGCTGCCGCGGAAATTGCCGGGCCATCCAGATCCACCTAGATTCGTTGCTCGAGCGCGACTGTGCCCAGTACATCCGCCTACATATATTTATCGTATAGTTCAGCAGGAGCCGAAGAAGCGTAAACGTGTTCCTGGCGATTTTCTCTCCCAAGGGCAACGACGAAGTGTCGCCGGACGCGACGCTCATGCAGCAGCTTCTTCGCAAGGATGTGAGCGCTTTCGAGGAACTCTACGAGCGGCACTCGCGCATTGTCTATTCGCTGGTACTGCGTATTTTGCGCCAGGGGACAACCGCGGAAGAGGTAGTGCAGGACGTTTTCCTGCAACTGTGGCGGAACTCCGCCCGCTATGACCTCAGCCGGCCGTTCGTCCCCTGGCTGCTGACGCTGGCCCGCAATCGCGCGCTCGACCATTTGCGCTTGAAGAGCGAGCGGCAGCGCCGGCGCGAAGAACAAACCGAAGAATTTCCGCAGATCGCCACCGCCGCTCCGGAATATGAGAAGGCGCTCGACGAAAAGCGCCGCGCCGAACGCGTACGTTCGCTGATGGGTTCGCTGCCCGCCGCGCAAAAGAAGGCCATCGAACTCGCCTACTTCGAGGGCCTAAGCCATTCCGAAATTGCCGCTTCATTGCATGAGCCATTGGGCACCGTAAAAAGCTGGATTCGCAACGGATTACTGCGTTTAAAGGAAGGGCTGCAGGCCACACCGTGAGCACTCACGACCATTTCCGGGAGCTGATCGAGGCCTACGCGATTGGCTCGCTTGACGCTACGGAACGCGCGGAGCTGGCGGCGCACCTTGCCGCCGGCTGCGACGACTGTGTGAAAGCGTTGGAAGAAGCGCGCTGGCTCGTGAGCCAACTCGCCTACCTCGCGCCAAATGCTGAGCCCTCGGACATGCTGAAAGGGCGTCTGCTGCAAACGGTACGCGCAGAAGCAGCGGCGGTCGGTCAAATCCAGCAGGAGCGTGTTCGTCCCTCCGGAATCCCTTGGTGGCTGTGGGCTGGAGTCGCGGCGCTTCTGATTTTCTCGGTGTATTCCGCGTGGAACGAACAGCAGTTGCGCAGCGCAGTGGCCAACTTGCAGCAACAAGCCGAAGCGCAGCGAGCGGAGCGCCAGAAACTCGAGCAGGAACTTCTCGCCGCCAAAACGCAGGCCCATGAGGCCATGATTTGGAGCGATCCAAAATCAAAAAAGATCATGCTGCAACCGAAGGACCCGAAAATGCCGCAGCTCGAAGCTATGTGGCACCCCGAACTCGGCCTTTGTGTTCGCGGATGGAAAGTCCCCAATCCTGGCGAAAAGCGCATGCTGCAACTTTGGTTGATTTCGAAGAAATCCGGCAAGCCCATGCCCTCGATGACATTTTGGCCGGACTCCAAAGGAACATTTTCTGCGATGGTGGAGAATCCCCCGGACACCATGTCCGATACCCAAGCCTTGGCCATCACGGAAGAGCCGATGGGCGGAAGTCCGCAACCGACCAGCGCGCCGATGTGGGTGGGCGGCGTCAGCTAAGCAATCTATCGTTCTCTCTGTAACGCAACGCCAGCCGGGTTTTTCGGCGCTCGGCCGCTTCCTCATAACGCCGCTTTTCTTCTGACGTCTTCACGAGCAGCGGCCGCACCGGCTTGGGCCGATGGGTTTTCTCATCGATCGCTACAAAGGTCACGTACGCCGAAGTCGTGTGCTTGCGTTCCCCGGTCAGCACATTCTCTGAGTACACTTCGACGCCCACTTCCATCGAAGTATGGAACACTCGGTTCACCTGCGATTCCAGCATCACAATTTCGCCAAGGCTCACCGAATTCCGGAAATCGATGTAATCCACCGAAGCGGTCACCACATAGCTGTTCGAATGGCGATGCGCCGCCATCGCCGCGGCAATATCGACCAGGTGCATCACGTGCCCACCCAGCAGTTTTCCCAGCGGATTAGTCTGCGCCGGCAAAACAACCTCGGCCATTTCCGAACGCGACGCACTGACTGGTTTTCCAGCAAGTCCATCATCGGGAGTCTTCTTCGATTTCTTAGCTTTCATATGATCCGTTTCCGCGTTCAGAACTATCCGCGGCATCGGTATAATACAGATGTGACCATGAGCGAACAAAAGAAAACCCGCAGGCAGATGCTCGAAGAGTTTGTCTCGAAAAAGCCGGACGACGCATTCTCCCGCTACGGCCTCGCTATGGAGTGCATGAATAGCGGTGATCCCACCGCCGCGGATCAGCACTTCCGCGCTTTGCTGCAGAGCAACGCGGAATACGTTCCGGCCTACTTGATGTACGCGCAATTGCTGGTGCGAGAGTCGCGTCCCGCGGAAGCCCGCGCGGTCTTGTCCTCCGGTATTACCGCGGCCGACAAAAAGGGCGATCAACACGCTCGCTCAGAAATGGAAACCTTGCTTTTGGAACTCGCATAGGCAACCTGTAGCGCAAGGCGAAGTCCGCGGAGCCCTGCGGCTTTTGCTTTGCGTTTTGGACAGCAAGCGAGCGCCCCGCAAGGTCTGGTATTATCAGCTATGGGATTCATGGGGCCTGATCGTATTCCGCTTTTCCCTTTGAACGTCGTTCTTCTTCCCGGCGCCACCCTCCCTCTGCACATCTTCGAGCCGCGCTACCGTCAAATGGTGCGCCGTTGCGTCGACGAAAAATCCGAGTTCGGAATTCTGCTGGGCTTGCCCAAGGGAATCGTCCGCGTAGGTTGCACCGCCCAAGTGACGGAAGTCCTGAAGCGTTACAATGACGGGCGCATGGACATTATCACCGTCGGCCGTTCGCCGTTTCGCATAACGAAATTAATCAACGCCGATGCCTACGCGAAGGACGCCCTCCTCGAAGGCGATGTCGACCTCCTGGACGACCGCGACGCTCGTGTCGATGCGCGCATGCGATCTGAACTCGCCCGGCTATACGAGGTCTGCCACACTCTCGTTTTTGACGACTATCCGAAAAACATCGAAGCGGAAGCCCCAGAATATTTGTCCTTCGTAGTAGCGGCCACCCTCCCCCTCGACCTCATGTGGAAGCAGCAAGTCTTGGAGTTGCGCTCGGAAGCCGACCGCCAGGAGCGCCTCGTAGGCTACCTTCGTGAGTGGGCGCCGCATCTACAGAAGCAAGAGAAGTCCCGCGCGCGAGCGGGTGGAAGCGGGATTAACTAGTTTTGATGCGCGGTAAATGTTCCGCGCAGAATGGGGCCCAATGACCGCAAGCACATCCATCTCCGGCAGGACCGCGCACAACAAGCCGCGCACCATCGGTGAGTTGCGCAGCATTCCTGATTACGACGCGCGCACCGCTTCTATTTCCGTAAAGAACGAACTTCGCCGCAACCTGCTGCGCTCCATCGAAAAAGGCGACACTCTGTTTCCCGGCGTCCACGGCTACGAAGACACCGTCGTTCCGCAAATCGTCAACGCGCTCCTCTCCCGTCACAATTTCATCCTGCTCGGTCTGCGCGGCCAAGCGAAGAGCCGCATCCTTCGCGGCCTCGCGCAATTACTGGACGCCGAAATCCCAGTCGTCGCCGGCTGCGAAATCAATGACGATCCCCTCCGCCCCATCTGCCGCGCCTGCCGCGAAAAAATCGCCGATCAAGGCGACAACACGCCTATCGCCTGGATGCCTCGCGACCAGCGCTTCGTCGAAAAGCTAGCCACTCCCGACGTAACCATCGCCGACATCATCGGCGACGTTGATCCCATTCGCGCCGCTCGTGGTGGTCGCGATCTTTCCGATGAGCTAACCATTCATTACGGCTTGCTTCCCCGCGCCAATCGCGGCATCTTCGCCATCAACGAACTTCCCGATCTCGCCGGAAAAATTCAGGTCGGGCTGTTTAACATCATGCAGGAAGGCGACGTGCAGATTAAGGGCTATCCGATTCGCCTGCCGCTCGATGTCGCGATCGTCTTTAGCGCGAACCCCGAAGATTACACGGCCCGCGGGAAAATCATCACGCCACTCAAAGACCGCATTGGCTCTGAGATTCGCACGCACTATCCCGCAACCGTCGACGAAGGCATCGCCATCACCGCGCAGGAGGCTTGGACCAACCGCAACGGCCACGCAATGCACCTTCCGACCTACATTCAGCAGGTGATTGAGCGCATTGCCTTCGCCGCCCGCGAAGATAAGAAAATCGACAAACGCTCCGGCGTGAGCCAGCGGCTACCGATCTCCGCGATGGAGAACGTGATCTCGAACGCCGAACGCCGCGCTCTCCGCAATGACGAAAAACTCGTCGGATGGCTGCCATTCCGGGATCGGGCCTGCCGTTTCGCAGCGCGACGGCAACGTCAACCTGAGCACAGATCGCGGCAATATAAACGCTGAAAACGTGAAAGGCGCCACATCTCTGCATGTGCGCCATGGCTCGGTCAATGTAAAAACCGTCACCGGCAACGTTCAGGTGGATGGCGAAGTAGAAGACGGAAGCGCCCAGCATCAGGAACATGAAGACGCCGAAGAGATTGCTGGTGGCGAGGTGGCCAAAGATTTTGGGGCCGAAAGCGAAGAGGTCGGGGCGCCAGGGCAAGCGAAGAGTTGCGGTGAGCCAGTGTGGAACGTTGTTGGAAATTTCCGGATCCTGGAAAAGATTGATGATGATGCCGAGCAATCCGAAGACACCTCCGGCGGCGATCAGGCCAGAGGAGTAAAGAGCGCCGGGGCTGGCTTCGCTCTCGTCTTTTTTCCTAGTAGTGGCTTCGACCAGCATGCGCAACAATCCTCCGGCAAACATTGCGGCTGTGGTGCCCAGAGGAAGATACGAGCCGGTGGCAAAAGCCAGCGAGCGCACGCCTAGAATTTCGACCGCAACTACCAGAGCAACTCCCATCAACACCAGCCGCCAGGGCAGGCGCTGATTCAGAATTCCGCTGATGACGCTGGCCATCAGGCGAGCTTGCGGCGCGGGCGCTTTATCGCTGCCGATGCCTTGCGCCCACTGGTATTCAATTTGCTGCGAACCCGAATCGTAGAGATATTCGCCGTCGGCGATCTCATGCGAACCGAGCGAATTGATCAGCGTGTACGACTTGCCTTTGTAGGTAAACGAGTTTTCTTCGATCTTGACGCCCGCGGGCAAAGACTGAATGTTAACTGGAATTTGCGAAGGAATATATTTCTCCAGACCTTTGTTCATTAAATTCAGAGTCGCGCCAATGGCGAGCGTTGAGACGGTGACGCCGATCAGCAACGCGTACTGCTGGCGAACCGGAGTTGCGCCAACCAGATAGCCGGTTTTCAAGTCCTGCGAAGTGGCACCGGCGATCGCGGCGGCAATGCAAACCACCCCGCCGATCATCAGGGCCAGCACGGCGTAGTTAGAAGCAGTCCAGCCCGCGACGAAGAAAATCGCGCAGGTGGCCATCAATGTGGCGATACTCATGCCGCTGATGGGATTAGAAGAGTTGCCCAGCAAGCCGCTGATGCGACCGGCCACAGTGACGAAGAGAAAGCCGAAAACGACGACGAAGACGGCAGCGAAAAGATTTTGGTACCAGCGGGTGGCGGCGCCTTCGATAGGGTGGAAGGTGAGCAGCACCCACATCATGGCGATGATGACGATGGAGCCGATCACCACGGTGCGCATGGGAATGTCGCGATCGATTCGATTTGCAAAAGTAGATTGGCCAGCGCCTTCGGCGCGAACGTCCTTCAATCCTGCGCGCAACGCGGAAATGATGGTGGGCATGGTGCGGAGCAGCGTGATTAAACCCGCGGCGGCGACGGCGCCCGCACCCATCGGGCGAATGTAGCTGCGCCAGAGATCATCAGGCGACATGAGAGGAATGGGGACCGTGGAGGGATAGATCGGAGTGTTGCCCGCGAGCTGCCCGTAAAACTTGATGGCCGGCATGATCACCAGCCAGGAAATAATGCCTCCTGCAAACAGAATGCCGGAAACCCGCGAACCGATAATGTAGCCGACGCCCAAATATTCGGAAGTGATGTTGGCGCGAAAACTTGCGCCGGGGAACCAATTGGGGCGGCCTTCGGGCTGTTCGGTCCAGGCCAGACAGGTCTTCATCAGGAATGTGTAGAGGCCGCCAAGGCCGAGTCCCCAGAAGACTCGTCCCGCGAAAGAGCCGCCGCGTTCGCCAGCCACAAGCACGTCAGCGCACGCCGTGCCCTCGGGGAACGAAAGGTTGCCGTGTTCTTTGACGATCAGCTGGCGGCGAATGGGCACCATGAACAAGACGCCGAGCCATCCGCCGAGAAGAGCCAGAGGAAAGATGCGCCAGAAAGTGAACTCTTTGCCGAAGCCGAGAAAGATCAGCGCCGGGATCGTGAACATGACCCCTGCAGCGAGCGATTCGCCCGCGGAGCCGGTGGTTTGCACGATGTTGTTTTCAAGAATGGTGGAGCGACCGAAGGCGCGAAGAATACTGATGGAGAGAACCGAGATGGGAATCGACGCGGAGACCGTCAGTCCTGCGCGCAGGCCGACATATACCGTGACCGCGCCGAAAAGGAGTCCGAACAGCGCGCCGAGAATGATGGCGCGAACGGTGAATTCCGCGAGAGATTCTTCGGCGGAAATGTAAGTGCGGAATTCGCCGGGAGGCGCGGTGGAACTCCAGGGACGATCGCTCACAAAAGCCTCCAGGTGGTGCCACTCCGGTTCTGCGATGAAAAAAGGTGCGCGGGGATTATGCCGCAGTAGAGCCGCTTGGGGAAGGGCGTCGTTAAGGAAAGCAGCGGCCAGAGTGGCCAGGGGTTCTCTTGACAGCTGCGTGTTAACAGGATAGTTTCTCGCGATATCAGGTACCCAGCTTATTACTAAGTACGATGCCGCACCCAGTCCGGAATCGCGCTATGAACGCTATTTTGTCCTCAGCAGACGGGTGTGCGCGGAAGCTGGTCAAGATCCCAGGAGAAAACCAGTGAACAAACGGCGAGTGGCAGTGGGCTGCACGTTCGCTCTGATGGTTGTCGCGACGGGCCTGTGGAAAGCGGGAACCGTCAGCGGCGATGAGTGGCGGCCGATCTCGCCGGAAGAACTGAAAATGACCAGCTTGCCGGAGGCCCCGGGTGCGCCCGCGGTGTATTTGTATCGGCAGGTGGACCGTGACGACAATACGTCCCGTGAATACAACTATGTGAGGATCAAGGTTCTTTCCGAAGAAGGGCGAAAGTATGCGGACATTGACATTCCCTTCGTGAAAGGCAACGAGAGCATTCAAAACCTCAAAGCGCGCACGATTCGTCCCGACGGTTCGATCGCCAATTTTGACGGCAAGATCTACGAGAAGGAAATCGTGAAAACGCGAGGTCTGAAATATCTGGCGAAGACTTTCACGCTGCCGGATGTTCAGGTTGGCAGCATCATTGAATATCATTTTTTCGATCAAATGGACGAAAATCAGCTGTACAGCTCTCACTGGATTCTGAGCGAACAGCTGTTTACTAAGCATGCGAAATTCTCGCTCAAGCCATACTCGGGAGCATCTCTCCGTATCATTTGGCAGGGCTTGCCCACGGGGATAACCCCCACAAAGGGAAATCCTGTCCGTCTCGAAATCAGCAATATTGATCCGTTTCGAAGCGAGGACTTCATGCCGCCCGAAAACGAGCTAAAGGCTCGGGTGGACTTTCTATACAGCCGCAGCGACGAAAAGGATTCCATCAAGTTCTGGAAAGCGGAAGGCAAGCTGTTGAATGAAAGCGTCGAGAACTTCGTGGCAAAACGCAAGGCGATGGAGCAGGCCGTCGCGGGAATAGCTGC
>Ga0137412_10002993_pt1 | contig 13474 bp, 8 predicted proteins | sample CZODoug2_1_16fun_FD_122160 | JGI IMG/M metagenome (GOLD analysis project Ga0137412, IMG submission 122160) | Vadose zone soil fungal communities from Angelo Coast Range Reserve, California, USA - CZODoug2_1_16fungal (Hybrid Assembly) | ecosystem: Environmental > Terrestrial > Soil > Vadose zone... | reverse complement strand
AAGTTCGTTGCATAAGTCAAAAAGTCGCGGAAAGCGCCTACCCTCGCCGATCTTGAAGTTATCGCCCACCAATGTCCGAAATGTGGGGCATTATCTTCAAGATCGGCGGGAAGAACACAGGAAAGCGCTTACCAAGCTGCCGGAGCGACCCAGTTTCAATTATGTAGCGAATTAACGGCGCACGACACTAGATAGTCAGGTGGCAACCCGCTCCAATGCGCTCGCCAGACCCGTCCGGGAGCGGATTGCCAGCTTGCGATAGGTCTGGGTCAGGTGCCACTCGACCGTGCGCGGCGTGATGTGCAGGCGCTGGGCGATCTGCGCGTTGCTGTAATCCTGGGCGGCGAGCTCGGCGACCTGGCGTTCGCCAGGCGTCAGAAGTGCCGCGGCGCCGGCCGGCTTGGGACGCGCACCACCGACCCGCAGCTCGCGGTAGGCACGCGCCGCGATAGCCGTGGCGCCCAGGCCGCGGGCGAGCGTCAACGCGGCCTCCAGTGGCACCCGGGCCGCGCTGGTACGTCGGGCCCGGCGCAGCGCCGCACCGAGGTCGCAGAGGACGCGCATGTGTTCGAGGTCGGCGCCGGATCCGGCAAGCAGGCCAACGGCTTCCTCCAGTAGCGCGATGCGTCGGTCGTTTCTGGTGGCGGTCGCGGCGACTGCCCGCAGCGCACCACCGATGGCGTGCGGCGTGCCGTTCAGCCGCGCGTCCACCAACTCCGCGCCCGCGAGGTCCGCAGCCCGGTCGCGGTCACCGAGCGCGAGCAGCGCCCTGGCTGCCCCGGAACGCCAGGCCAACACGGCCGGATTCGCCAACGAAAACTGCTCCCGCAAATGGGCACCGGCCGCGGTGAAGTCGCGCACCGCGCTCGGCGCATCGCCGGTCACGAGCGCGACCTCGGCCCGGGCCTGCAACACGACCCCGTACGGCAGCAGGGTGGGATCGACACCTTCGGTGCTGGCAATCGCCGCCCGGGCGCCGTTGAGATCGTCCAATTCCAGCCGGGCCAACGCCAACACGGCCGCACTCCAGGCAGTTTGCAGACTCCATCCCAGACCCTCACCATCGAGCACGCTTTGCGCCGCGGTCGCCGCCTCGCCCACCCTGCCCTGCAGGTGGCGCAACGTCGCTAGCCAGTGTCCGGTCAGGCTCGCGGCCACCGGCGAGGCGGTACGTCTGGCGTGTTCGGCCATCCGCTCGAGCACCCGCTCGGCGAGACCGAATTCGCCCACGAAGATCACCGCGGCGGCCATGCTCGCATCGCCCTGCCACAGCTCGTCGGCGCCGGACCGAACCGCCAACGCCGCCTCGGCCAGCGGCCGCACCCGCGCGGCCCCCTCGCCCGCCCAGACCGCGCGACGGGTCGCGAGCTGGGCCAGCACCATCGGCTCGACGGGCAAGAGTCCTGCCTCGTACCGGTTCTCCAGGTCACCGAGCAGCCGATTGGTCTCGTCCCAGCGGCCGGGCGCAAAGAACATCACGGCCAGCTGCCCGGACAGGATCCGTACGGCAAGTGGATCATCAGGGTCCAGCTCGGTCCTGGCCCGCTCGGCCGCCTGCACGGCGGCGGCCACCTGACCCCGGGCGAGCAGCAGCCGTGAGATGGCGTGCAATGCCCGGGCCCGCCGGCGCGGATCATCGGTGAGTTCGGGAACCTCGGCAAGCCGGTCGATCGCGTGCGCGGATCCGTTGGCCGCCTCGGCCAGCGCCACCTCGACCAGCAACTCCGGGCGTACCTCGGCGGTCGGCGGCTCGGCCACTGCTCGTTCGAGCAGCCGCAACGCACCGGGCGCCTCGCCACGCTGCATCGCCTCGGCCGCTGCCGACCGCAATATGCCGACCACCCACGGATCGGCGCTCGGCGTGCTCCGACGAAGGTGCGCCGCGACCCGCTGGTCCGGTGCGTCCTCACCGGCGAGCGTCAGCGCGGCCCGGCGGTGCGCGCGCGCCCGGGCCAGCCCGGTCATGTCGGCTGCCACCGCCTCGTTGATCATGGGGTGGATGAAGTTCAGCGGATCGGCGGCGGTGAGCAGCCCCGCGGCAACCAGCGCCTCCGCGGCCGTCTCGCCGTCGGTCGCGCCGAGACCGGCCACCGCGAGGCCGTGCCGCAGCGGGGCGCCCGGCCCGACGACGGTGGCCGCCTTCGCCAGTGCCGATGCCTCCTCCGACAGCCGCGCCAGCCGTAACAACACCGAGTGCAGTACGGACTCGGGCACCATCTGGGCCACGGCCGCCGCGGCGGCATCATTTGGCGCCACCCCGTCGGCGCGCAACGAGGCGATCAGCTCGCCGGTCAGGAACGGATTCCCACCGGTTGCGACCGCGCATGCCTTACCCAACTCGGCGGCGGCGTGCTGCCCAAGACCGGCCCGCACCAGCGTGCCGACCGCGTCCTCGCTCAGCGCGGCGGGACGCACAATCCGCGCCGCCGGATAACCGCGCAGCCGGGCCAGCACCTGACCGGGATCGCGTTCCTCGGTGCGCAACGCGACCATCACGGCCACCGGGAGCTCCTCCAGCGCGACCGCCAAACGCACCAAGACGCGCAGGCTGGAGGCATCCGCCCACTGCGCGTCGTCCACCGCAACCAGCACGCCGTTAGCGCTCGACCGGGCCACACCGTCAATCAGCCAGAAAAGAGCGTCCACCACACCGGCCTGATCCATCGGCTGCTGGGCGGTGGTCCGGTCGGTCGACCCCAATACCGAGCCCGCGCCGGCGGCGAGCCCCTGCAGGTGGCCCGCGCGTTCAGCGGCATCCATTGCGGCCAGCGCGGGCCCGAGCAGCTGCCGGGCAACGCCGAAGGGCATCGCCGCTTCCAACTCGGCCCCGCGACCCCGTAAGCAAGGCATATCCAGTTGATTCGCGCCCCGGGCCGCGCCACCGAGCAGGGACGACTTACCTATCCCCGACGGGCCTTCCACCACGACCAGCGAACCGAGCCCACGCCGGGCACGGTGTAGCGCATCGTCGAGGACACCGATTTCGGCGGTCCGCTCCAACAGTTCGGGGGCGCTCGAAGCAGTGTCCAGATCCCACGCGTAAGCCACGCAACGTCCCCCAACGGGTCACGGTGTCTGTTTCGTGCCCGATCGGATCGTATGGCGCCGGAGTCCATTCAGCAATGAACCGAATCAGGCGCGAAGGGCGGCCGGGAGCGGCTCGGCGTGGATGATGTGCAATGCGCTGACCGCCCGGGTGAGCACGACATACAGCCGCTGGAAGCCGCGCGGCTCGGCGGCAACGATGCGGGCCGGCTCGAGCACGATCACGGTCTCGAACTCCAGGCCCTTGGCCAGCGTGGCCGGTACGCATACCAGCCGGGCGGCCTCCAGGGCGTCCTCGTCATCGCCGAGCCGGGTGACGTTGAGGCCGTCGGCCAGCAGCCGGTCGTAGATGGCGGCCACATCGGGGTCGGCCGCGATCAGGCCGACCGATCCCTGACCAGCCAGCGCATCCCGGCACGCTGGAGCAAGCTCGCCGAGCAGGTCGGCCGTGGCGGTGACGTGCAGCGATCCCTGGGCGGTACGGGCCGAGGTCGGCACCGCAATTCCCGGCGCGATGCGCGGCAGCAACCGCGAGGCATAGTCGACGATCTGGGCCGGCACCCGATATCCGCGGTCCAGCACCTCTACCTCGGCCTCGGGCTTACCGAGGTGCTCCAGCAACGTCTTCCAGTCATCGACCGCCCATGGCGCGGTGCCCTGCGCGATATCGCCGAGCAGCGTGAATGACCCGTTGGCGCCCCGCCGGGCTAGCGCGCGGGCCTGCATCGGGCTGACATCCTGCGCCTCGTCGACCACGATGTGATCCAGCGCCGGGCCACGTTCGATCAAATCGGCCAGCTCGTCCAAGAGCGCGGAGTCGGCGGCCGACCATTTCGCGGATTTCCAGGAACGGAATGGTTTCGGCCACGCCAGCAGCGAACGTTCCTCTGTGGACAGATGCTTTCCACCGACCTCGTCACGAAACTCGGCGTCGGCAAACAATCGAAATAGCACCTGCTCGGGCGTAACTTTCGGCCATACCGCTTCCAATACCTGCTTGACCGGTTTCGATCGGGCGACGGCGCTTTGGGTACGGTCGTCCGGCGATTTTGCCTGCTGTTCCATCTGGACCAGTACGGCGTGCGCGAGCCGTTGGGCAGCCGCGGCGCGGCCGGCGAGATAGCGGGTGGCGCCGCGCAGCGACGCAATGATCTCCCGGACCTCGTAATCGGCAATTCGGTAGCGGAACGAACCCTCGACGTACATCAATCCTTCGGTCGGGCGTTCGACATGGCGCCACAGCGCCCGATGTAGCACGGCGGCCATCCGGGCGTCGCCCTTGATCCGGGCCACCGCGGGCTCCTCGGCATCATTTGTCGGCACCCGGCGCACCAGCTGCTCGAATGTCGTCTGCTCGACGCTGACCTCACCGAGGGTGGGCAGCACGTGCCGGATATAGGAGAGGAAGGAGCGGTTGGGACCCACGACCGCGACACCGTTGCGGGTCAGCCGATCCCGCTCCGCATAGAGCAGGTAGGCGACGCGGTGCAGCCCGACCGCGGTCTTGCCGGTGCCCGGCGCACCCTGCACGCACAGCGTCTGCTGCAGCGGCGCCCGGACCAGCTCGTCCTGCTCGGGCTGAATGGTGGCGACGATGTCGCGCATCGGTCCGGAGCGCGGCCGGTCGATCTCGGCGGCGAGCAACGTGCCGGTCGGCGCGTCCTGCCGGCCGATGAGCGGCTCGTCCTCATACGCCGTGAGCTCGGCCGATTCGGAGAAGCCATAGCGGCGGCGCGACCGCACGCCCTGCCGGTCGGTCCGGGTGGCCCGGTAGAACGCCGCCGATATGGGTGCCCGCCAGTCGATGACCATTGGGGTGCCGCCGTCCTCGACATGCCGCCGACCGACATAGATCCGGTCCACGTCGGTCGAGGCGGAGTACACCGTGCCCGGGTCGTAGTCGAGCCGGCCGAAGAACAGCGGCACGCCGGGCAGATCGACCAGCGCGTTGGCCCGCTTTCTGCGCGCGCCGATCACCATGTCGTTGAGGATGCGTGGGTCGAATTCGTTGCCGGCGAAGAGTTGGGTCTCGGTGTCGACCACGTCGGCGTGCATCTTGTGCAACGCCACCCGGGCGGCGGTTTGATAGTCGCGTTCGGACTGGATTTCTGGATCTACGGCGGTTTCGGGCATGAGACAGGCAGCCTCCGCTTGTCGGGCGCAACAGGGGAATAGGCGACGAGTGTCGAACCGCCCATGTTAGATCGTCGGCCCATGGACTGTCGCCCGAATATTTCCGGCCCGCTTGCGCCCGCTGTGAAGGAGCCATCGTGCGCCTTCGAAAAACGGAAGGCACCGGGATAAATTGTCCGCACCACCACCACCCGCCAGCGGACGGATTGCATATGGACGGTCGTTGCGTCATCGGTATCGATTCCGGGGGCAGCCACACACGCGCGCTGTGCGTGGGACTGGATGGACGGGTGCTGGGTGGCGCGACCACGGGCGGTGGGAGCCCGACGCATAATGCCGATGCGCGCGACCACGTTCGGGGTGCAATCGGAGCGGCACTCGCGTCGGCCGGGATGAGTCCGGTCGATGTGCTTTCACTGGCGGCTGGGATGGCGGGTTTCGAGGACGAGACAGACCGGGAGTGGGCGCAGGATTTCGTCGGCGTCGAGGGTCTGGATTGCCCGCTGAGCCTGGTCAACGACGCTGTCGTCGCGCAGGTGGGAGCGTTCGCGGGCGACCCCGGGATCATTGTCGTCGCGGGAACGGGGTCGATGATTCTGGGCATCTCCGAGGCGGGTGAACACGTAACGAACGATCACTACAACCACTACGCCGGTGGCGCTCGACATTTGTCCTTCCACGCCATGGCAAGACTGCTAGTCGAGGAACACAACGAGGCGGACGCCCCATTCGTGCAACGGATCTTCGACTACTGGAATGTGTCCGACCGGCAAGCGCTGCGGCAACGCGTCCTGGCATTGCGCGCGGTCGATCGCAATGAGGTCAAGCGGTTCTACGGCGGCATCGCCCCGCTTGTGACCGGGTATGCCGAGCAGTCGCCGTTGGCAGCCGAATCGTGTTGTTGGCTGGTCGGAGTAACCGGAGTTGGAATACGCCTGCTGGCAGGCCACTTCGTGGCCGAAACGGTTCACGTTGCCCTTGAGGGCGGCCTCGCTACCTCTCCGGCGTTCGCGGCTCGCATCACCACCGAGCTGGTCGAGTCGACGGCAGGCCGGATCCAGATCGCGCCGGCGCTTCTCGACCCCGCCGCCGGCGCCGTGCTAATAGCGTTACAGCAGGCCGGAATCGATTCCGACAACACCATCATCGAACGCCTGAGAACATCGAACCGACCAACGTCATTACGCCAGTAGCAGCCAGACTCACATGACGACGACATTCAGCTAGTGCCAGGTTGTCGCATATGCGACAACCGTTGCATCTTGATAAGCGCGAAGGTGGCGGGCAGTGTGACTGTCATGGTTGATTGCTGTGGAATGACCCGGCGCCAGCTTCTGCAGATGTCGGCCTTGGGCGGCACTGTGGTCGCACTTGCGCCAGCACTAGGGCCGACGACGGTCGCGCACGCGGCCGCGGCCGAGGCGGCCGGCGATCCGGTGCCACAGGACCTCGAGCTCGTGACGGTCACCGACACGAGTTTCGTACTGACCTGGTTCACGGCAAATACCTTGCAAACCACGCCCGGTGATCCGCGCCCGATCGCGATGCCGTCGGACGCCGTCGTGCGCTACGGCACCCGGCCGGACCAGCTCGATCACGTCGTCAACGGCGCGTCGGACACCGCGTATCACTATGTCGAGGTGCGCGATTTGTGTCCCGGAACGACGTACTACTACCAGGCTTTATCGGCCGGGCACGCGGCGGCCGCGCGAATCGTGCCGGATCTGGACTACACCGCGCTGGCCGGCGTCACCGATCTGGATCACATGACACCCGCCCAGATCCAGGCACTGGTCGCGAAATTGCTCGACCTCGGCACATTCAGCTCGTGCTCCCCCGGCTCACTGACCACGCTTATCCCGCCGCACGGGCGGCATCTATTCACTGTTGCATTGAGCAACGACCTCCATATTGGCGAAACGTCCAGCGGACTTATCACCAATGGTTTCCCGCCGCCGTATTCGCAATTACCGGGCGAGCCGCCATATCCGCTGGTGATGGGCGGCTCGATGATCAGCGATGCCCGCCGCCACGGCGCGGACGTACTCGTCGTGGCCGGCGACCTCACCTCAGCCGCAAAACCGCAGGAGCTCGCCGATGCGCGGCAACTGCTCGACGGATTCGGCCCGCTGACACTTGACGACCGCATTCACGGGCACGGATACCTTGTGTCACGGGGCAATCACGACCAGCCCAAGACCGGCTCGGCATATGCGTCCTGTACGCCGGTCGCCGGTCATGACGGTTTCTACGACTGCCTGCCGGCAGTATTTCCGCTGCCGCAGGGGCGTCTCACGGTCAGCGAGCACCGCGGGCTGCGGCTGGTCGGGCTGGATACCAGCACCCTCGATCAGCCCGGCGGCGCGATCAACGCCGATCAATGGGATCACCTCGAGCACGCATTATCGCGGCACCGCAACCAGCCCACGCTGGTGTTCGGCCACCATCCGGTCACCGACGACTCGGCCAATACCACGCTGGCCGGGCCGGGTTTCGACCTCGATCGCGACGATGCGACCCGCCTGCAGCAGCTGTACGCCCAGACGCCAGGCGTGTTTTTCCACCACTCCGGGCACACCCACCGCAATAGGCGGACGACGTCGACGATCGCGCCGGACGTCGACTTCCTCGAGGTGGCCGCCATCAAGGAATACCCCGGCGGGTACACGCTCCTGCGGATGTACGAAGGCGGCTATCTCGCGAATTTCTACAAAAACTCCAGCCCGCTCGCGCGCGAATGGAGTCAAACGTCAAGCGAGGAATACCTCGGGCTCTACCCCGCATACACTCTGGGTACCCTGGCCGACCGCAATCGCGTCGTGCATCGGCGAATGCACGGCCTATATTAACGATCTGTAATATCAGTGAACGTGATTCCGTTCAGCACATCCCGGCTCTCCCTGCGAGAGATGACAGACGCCGATCTCAACGACTACGCCGACCTCATCAGCGATGAAGAGGTCATGAAATATTACCCCCGCCCGCTGGCCCGATCCGAAGCGCAAGGGTGGATTGACGCGCAGAAGCGACGTTATAGCGCCCACGGCTTTGGCCTGTGGACATTGTCGCTGATCGAGACGGGTGAGTTCGTCGGCGACTGCGGACTGACCGTTCAGCGCGTGGACGGCGTCGACGAAGTCGAAATCGGCTATCACGTCCGCGCACAATTCCACCGCCGCGGTTACGCGACGGAGGCCGCCACGGCCTGCCGCGATCTCGCCCGCGACCAGTTCTCGGTCCGTCGACTGATCGCGATTATCGCGCCGGACAACACACCCTCACAGGGCGTCGCGCAAAAGATCGGGCTCACCCTGGAGAAACGCGCCGACGTATTCGGCGGCGAAAAGCTCATCTACGCCGCCGAACTCTGATGCGCGAATAGGAACGTATTGGCATCTCGGGTCGCTGTTCCTCGGCTTCGGTCGGAAACCCAACCGTCTGATATTCGGTGGCGCCGTGGAGAGATATGAAACGCCGTCCAGGTGTTTCAGCAGCGCATGAACCAAGTCGTTCGGAGAATTGTCGGTGGTGTGGTTTAGGTTCGCGGCATGACTTCTACTGAATCTTCTTGTACGGCAGCGGTTTTCGCATCCGATGTCTCAGTTGACGTGCTGGGTTCGCGGATTGTGGGTATGGCGGGGCGGTTGTCGGCGGCGATGTGTCGGTGGTTGTTGCTGATTGCGGAGTTCGACGCTTGTGATGGTGCCGCGAAATTCGGGCTACCGTCGACGTCTGGCTGGTTGTCCTACGCGTGCGGGTTGTCCCGGCGTACCGCGATCGATCATGTACGTGTCGCCCGGGCGCTCGCGGCGTTTCCGGCATTAGTGGAGTCGATGTCGGCGGGCCGGATCTCGTATTCCCATGCCCGCGCGATCTCTCGGGTTGCTCGCGCCGGTGAGGAGCAGTTAGTCGGCGATTTGATCATGGTGGCCGAGCACGGCACCGTCGGACAGCTCGAGATCGTGGTCCGCGGGTTGCGGACGGTCGAGGACAACGAACAGACGCCGGCACAGGCGGAAGAGTATGCGGCGTGGTCGTGGTCATCGGAATCTCAGTGGCGGCTGTCGGCGCGGCTGGATCCCGAACGCGGCGCGGTCGTACAGAAAGCAGTGGAGATGATCGCCCGAACCGAGGGGATCAGTCACGCCGAGGCGTTGGTGCGGATGGCCGACATCGCGCTCGCCGCAGTCAACGACAGCGACACGCCGCTCCGGGAGCTGCGCGGCGACGAACGCGCCGCGATCGTGATTCACCTCGACGCCGCAGACCTGCCCGCCGAGGACGGGCCGGTGCGTTCACCTGAACGCACCGGGCGCACGTGCTCAGCCGAACGCACTCAGCCGACACGTTCAGCTGAACGCCCCCCGCGACCCTATGCCCGCATCGCCGACGGTCCGGGCCTGCCGGATCGGGTGATCAAACGGCTGCTGTGTTCCGGCCGGATCCGTACCGTCATCCACGAACACGGCAATGTGCGGGACCTCGGCCGATCCCACCGGGTGGTGACCGACCGGCTATTCCGGGCATTACTCATCCGCGATCACGGACGTTGCGCGCACCCGGGCTGCGACACCACCCGGAGCCTGCAGGCCCACCACATCCGACAGTGGCTACACGGCGGCCGTACCGACCTGCACAATCTCCTGCTCTTATGCCAGGCCCATCACCTCGCCCACCACGACGGCGAATACACCATCACCAAGCTCCGCGGTGGCCGATTCCGATTCACCCGCACCGACGGCACCGACCTACCCGTCCATATCAACCCCGCCGACCACATCACCACCGACCAACCCATCGACACCGAGCACCCCGACGTCGCCGATAATGCCGCCACCACCAAATGGGACGGCCAACACCTCGACCGCCACTACGCCGTATCAGTCCTCGCCCAACGCCGCGTCAGTCAGAAAGTCCGCGCCGCCGGTACCGAAGAGATCTCGCCCGCTGTCTAGGAACCGTCTCGCTCGGACCGCCAGCGAGCGGCGGCCGCGGGGTCAACGACCCACCGCATCGGCATAGCAACGGGTGGCCACCATTTTGACGCCGTCCGGGTGCCGCGGAGCCGATTCCAACGGTTGATCGAATAGTGCACTGGGGGCATTCGGTCCTGCCATGCGTTCACGTGAACCACCCCACCGGAATGCGCCGGTACCGCCGCCGATGACATTTAGCCGTTGGCCTTGAGCTTTCGCCAGCCGCCGGCGCGGTTGTTGACGATGATCTGTTTCAGCATCACCGTAAACGCGGCCGTATTGATTTTCTCGCCTTTCTTGACACCCATTGTGCGAGCGGTTTTGTTGTCGTGTCCGGCCGTGATGATTCCCTCGGGGTCGGGCACAATTGCACCGTCATAAAGAAATACGTTGACGTGATCTTTTGCCGCCAGCAAAGCGCAGATATTTCCCTCTAGCACGAAGTATGGCTGCACCGTGCGCTTGATGGTCTCGACCACTTCCCCGTCAGCCGCGTGCACCAGACCGCGAACCTCGTGACAGATTTGCTGCTGCCAGTCAGGTAGCGCGTCGATATAGGCATCCACGCGCGGATCCTTTGCATAGGTCATGGTCAGCCAGCGTAGCCGAACACCCCGGTAGGCTCTACCACCGTGACCACAACCAAACTCTGGTACGAGTCGCCGGCAACCGAATGGCTGCAGGCGTTGCCGATCGGTAACGGACGGCTCGGCGCGATGGTGCACGGCGGGGTCGAGGACGAGCGAATCGCGCTCAACCTGGACACACTGTGGTCCGGCGGCCCGAGACCGGTCGACTCCCCCGATCTCGACCAGCTGGCCGAGCTGCGCCGCGCCGTCCCCGACCGGCGCGACTACCTCGCCGCCGACCGGCTCGCGCAGCAGATGCAAGGGCCGTACAACGAGTCCTACCAACCATTGGGTGCCCTACGGCTTCAATTCCGGCATTCCGGAACCGTGCAGGAATACCGGCGCGAGCTGGATCTGGACGAGGCCATTACCCGGGTCCAATACCGGGTCGGCGACGCAACATTCACCCGCGAGTCATTTGTGTCCGCGCCGGATAACGCGCTCGTGCTTCGCCTGCTTGCCAACGTTCCGGGTTCGCTCTCGTTCACGGTCCGGCTGGACTCGCCCCATCCGCATGAAATCGAGACGCTGAATGAAGCGACAACGACGATGACCGGTCGGGCGCCGGCGCATGTCGCGCCCAATTATCACGATGAGGAACGCTCGATCGTCTATGAGCCCGATCGCGGGATGCGTTTTGAAGCGCAGGTCCGCGTCACTACCGGCGGCGGCCGCATCACCACCGGCCCGAACGGCGCCATCGATATTGCGCAGGCGGATTCAGTCACAATCCTGCTCACCGCCGGGACGAGTTTCGCCTCGTACGCAACGGATCCATCGAACGGCGAGATCGAGCACCCGAGCCATGTCGAGAACCTTCCCTACGCCCGGCTGCGCGAACGCCACATCACCGACCATCAGCGGCTTTTCCGCCGCACCCGGCTCACGATCGGCGACCAGAAGCCAAGCACAATCGCCACCGACCAGCGGCTCGCCGCCTTCCGCACCGGCGCAACGGATCTCGACCTGCTCGCCCTCTATTTCCAGTACGGACGGTATCTGCTGATTGCCTCGTCCCGGCCGGGCAGCCAGGCGGCGAATCTGCAGGGCATCTGGAACGACCGGGTGCGGCCACCATGGAGCTCCAATTGGACCACGAACATCAACACCGAAATGAACTACTGGCCGGCCGAGGTCACCAATCTCGCCGAATGCCACCAGCCGCTGTTCGAGCTGATCACCGACCTGTCGGTGGCCGGCCGGCGCACCGCACACGACTACTACGGCGCCCGGGGCTGGACCGCGCATCACAACGTGGATCTTTGGCGCAGCTCCTGGCCGGTCGGCGGCGGCACCGGCAACCCGGTATGGACGTGCTGGCCGATGTCCGGCGTCTGGATGTGTCAGCATCTCTGGGAGCACTACGCGTTCACCGGCGACCGGGCGTTCCTCGCCGACCGCGGCTATCCGGCGATGAAGGGCGCGGCGCAGTTCGTTCTCGACTTCCTGATTGAGGGACCGGACGGGCGGCTGGTGACCTGCCCCTCGACGTCTCCGGAAAACCAATTCCGTACAAGCGACGGCGCGGCTGCCGCGGTCAGCGCGGCGTCCACTATGGACATCTGGCTGATCCGCGATCTCTTTGACAACTGCATCGCCGCGACCACCGAGCTGAGCGTCGACGTGGAATTCGCGGACGAGCTGCGGTCGGTGCTCCAAAAGCTGTGGCGGCCACGCATCGCACCAGACGGCAGGCTGCAGGAATGGCAGGAGGATTTCGCCGAAACCGAGCCCGGCCATCGGCATCTGTCCCATCTCTGGTGCGTGTATCCGGGAAATCAGGCCACCGGCGAGGTGCGGGTCGCGGCACGGAAAGCACTCGACCATCGACTGGCCAACGGCGGTGGCGGCACCGGCTGGAGCCGCGCCTGGGTGGTGGCGCTGGCGGCCCGCTTCGGCGACGCCGAGCTTGCCGCGGACAGCCTCCGCATCCTGCTCAATGAGTCCACCGCGGACAACCTCTTCGATCTGCACCCGCCGGAGCTGTTTCAGATTGACGGCAATTTCGGCGCCTGCGCGGCGATCGCGGAAATGCTCCTACAAAGCCATGGCGGCGTTATCGCGGTACTTCCGGCATTGCCAGCTGAATGGGAAAGTGGCGCCGTGACCGGACTGAAGGCCCGCGGCAGCGTCAGCGTGGACATCGAGTGGCGCGCCAATGCCACCACCGTCGAGCTGCGGCCGGAATACACCGGGCCGCTGACGATCCAGGCACCGCCGGGACAGGTCGTAGCAGGGTCAACGGCGCTCACTATCGATGCAGTAGCGGGGAATACGTACCGACTGACCTTTGGACCCAACTAGAGTTTCGTCTGCAGAATCGCCGCGTCATAATCAGGCTCGCGCATCTGGTCGACGACATATTCGACGTGCAGGATCACACCGGCGGGGTCGATCACAAATACCGCCCGCTGCAGCAATCGCCATTCCTTGAGCAGTACGCCGTAGTCCTGGCCGAACGCGTCACTGCGATGACTCGAGAGCAGCTTGTGCCCGCCGGACTCGGTTTGCCGCCACCGGTCGAGGGCAAACGGCAGATCCATGCTGATCGTGAAGACACTGACCCCGCCGAGATCGCGATCGGCCCAGGTGCGGGTCTCGGTCTGGCACACCGGGGTGTCGATCGAGTTGATCACGTTCAACAGCCGCACAGTGCCCGCCGAATCGGCCAGCCGCACCGACGCTACCGCC
>Ga0137412_10002992_pt1 | contig 13475 bp, 17 predicted proteins | sample CZODoug2_1_16fun_FD_122160 | JGI IMG/M metagenome (GOLD analysis project Ga0137412, IMG submission 122160) | Vadose zone soil fungal communities from Angelo Coast Range Reserve, California, USA - CZODoug2_1_16fungal (Hybrid Assembly) | ecosystem: Environmental > Terrestrial > Soil > Vadose zone... | reverse complement strand
TTGATTTTGTACGCACTTCGGCAGACAGTATCAATATACAAATCGTAAAAGATCTCACCGAAGCGATTGCCGTGCTGCCCGTAGCCGATAAGGTTAGAAAAGAAGGCAGGCCCAGCATCGGTATGTGCCAGCAACTGCTGGCAGAAGTCTACCTGCGCATGAATAAACCCGATCTCGCAGAAGTGCAATGCCAGAACATCATCGCCAGCAATGCTTATTCACTCATCAAAGCAAGGTATGGTGTCAAAGCAGCTTCACCCGGCGATTATTACAACGATATGTTCATCATGGGCAACCAGCGCACGTCGACGTCGAACGATCGACCGATATCTTCGCAGGGTAGGCGCCTTTCGCTACGCCGCCGAGACGAAGTATTTTCGCGGCGGAAACATGCCGCGCCGCAGCAACTCCTGGCCGCAACTGCGACGGATTTCCTCGGTCCAGTTCACCCAGGTCTTCTCGCTGATGCCGACAAAATGGCGAGCTTTCTCGTAAGGCGCGAGTCCCAGGTAATACACGCGAAACAGCACCATGCGCGAGGCCCAGTCGGGCCCTTCCAACGCGGCCTTGCCCGCCAGCGCGAAGTCGGCAACCCACTCGTTAAGTCGCGGATGAATATCCGGTCGCCATAGGAATTTTGCTGCCTCATTCCACTGGACCGCGGAGATGCCTCGCTTGCTCTCGAGCACTTCTTTCGCGTTGCGGTACACTTCCCAAGACACATCGAATGCCAATTCCGGCTTGACGCTCATCGATCCTCCCCCAAGTTGCTTTCCGAATCGTGAACTGCGTGAACGATGCTGTCGGCTGGTTCGCTGACACGGTCTCTGTTCGGGGACCCCGTGCTCAGCAGGTCGGCGAGGCGCTCGCCGCTTGCACCAAGCCCCGTAATAACTGTTCGCTGAGCCATTCCCTTCGCGGTTGTGCAGCCAGCACGCCACGCAGGCGGTATTCCCAGACCGCACCGTGTTCCGCGATTTGATTAACCTCGTCGTATTTCCGAACTTGCTTGTCGATCACGAACGCCCCGTATCGCGGCTTGCGCAAGTGCCGCAGCTGCGCCGAAACGCTGGCTTCGCCATAGCTCGTCAACCGCGAAAGTTCTCGCAATGTCAGCCAGGTGCCGCACTCCGCGGCGCTCAGCATCACGTCGCGCAATACTTCCCTCTGACTTCGCGTACCGATTCGTTTCGATGACTTCCCTTTTTTCCTCCGCATCTCCTTTTCCTCCCTTCCTGACGCTTAGTTGCCGCGTGCAGGAAACTCTTCCACTGGCACAGACTCTTTCCCTTCATCGTTCTCGCCGACGTCGTCGGTCCGGGCCGTAGCATCCGGATCTTCGTAATCCCCCGCGCACCCGCTGCACGCACGTATCGTCGCCACTCGCATTGGGTCTTGCCGCAGCAGTGCATTCGCAGCTGGCAAGGCGCCCGCGGCGACTAGCTCGCTAAGATACCCGCTCAGTTTTTCCACAACTTTCCACAGTCCCGAGCTTCTCGATGACTCTTGACTGACGTTAGTAAAGTGGTAACGTACGTCATTCTCTTACAGGAGGCTTCGTGAATCGCCATGTCAAAATTCAACCGCCGTGGGATTTTCTTCTCTCGGCTTCTCGCACCTCGTTGCAGTCGTACGAGCTGTCGCGGTTGAGCCACGCCGCGAATGTTCGCAAGGAGATCATTCAACTGCTGGATGTCTGGCTCGAGGAAACCTCCGCCGCCCTGCTGGCGCGATGGCTGGTGGAGCAGCGCGAGGGGTTGGCTCACGCACCGGTTGCGGCTTGTGGTTGTGATGCGCGGCCAAAGGCCCCGCGCACTGCGTCCGATAATTTCCACGCGGAACCGGGCATGCCAATACCGCGAATGCGCAGCGCCGTGTGAACCAGCACCCGCGGCTTGTGTCACGGAGCCGCCACCGACTTTCATTTGTACCGTTTCCGTGCAGCCGAACCGTCGCCCCAGGGGTGTGCGCGCACCATGCACACGGAAGGAACGAGCAACCTTGAGAACAAGACGGCGCCTCAGCGCCCACCATGGGTGCGTCCCAATGACCCCAACCACGCGCAATGCACTTCCCGCCAAGCTCACCTCCAGACTATGATTACGTCTTAGTAAAGGTGTATTTATTAGGAGACACTGAGAGAGTTGACTGAAGAAATGTGGGGGACTTGTCAGTTGTAGATGGAGATGGATATTACGGGAGTTTACTAGGACGTGGCCTAGGTAACCCGTCGCCACGAGTACGATCGAGAACCACGGAATTGCCGGTTTCGTCGTGGTTTGTTAAGCTTTCTTCTATGCCTTCCATTATTCGCGAAGTTGCTGAGACTTTCTCGACTCTGGCGCAGGGATTCAGCGTCACGTTCCGCAATATGTTCCGTAAGACCGTAACCGAGAACTATCCTCACGAGCCGGTACATTTCCAGCCACGCTATCGAGGCATTCATGTGCTGCATCGCGATGAAAGCGGCCTGGAAAAGTGCGTGGGATGTTTCCTTTGCGCGGCAGCATGTCCCGCGAATTGCATCTACATTGAGGCCGCGGAGAATGTCGATGCGAATCGCATTTCTGCGGGCGAGCGCTATGCCAGTGTTTACAACATCGACTATTCACGCTGCATCTTTTGTGGGTATTGCGTGGAAGCGTGCCCGACCGATGCCATCACCCACGGGCATGGTTTTGAGCTGGCGACCTACGACATCAACGCACTGGTCTACCGCAAAGAACAACTCCTCGAGAAATCTCCCGCACAGGCAACCTTGGCTCGTTAGTCTCCAAATTCTGAATCATCCGGCGAGATTGACGCCCCACTTATCCTGTTGCAAGAGTAAGGCATGCACATTCGCGCCGCTTTGCCAGATGATGTGGACTCCATCTGGACCATCCTCGAGCCCACGATCCGTGCCGCCGAAACTTATACACTACCGAGCGACATGAGCCGCGGGGAAGCGCTCGGCTATTGGATGTCGCCCGGACACGAAGTCTTTGTTGCAGAAGAAAACCAGGATCTTTTGGGCACTTACTTTCTGCAGGCCAATCAACGCGGTGGCGGCTCACACGTGGCGAACTGCGGATATATCACCGCCCGGGCATTGACCGGTCGTGGCGTTGCGCGCGCCATGTGCGCTGACTCTCTGGATCGCGCTCGAGCACGCGGATTCAGCGCGATGCAGTTCAATTTCGTGGTCGCTACCAACGAGCGCGCAATTCGCTTGTGGGAGAGTTTCGGATTTAACACCCTCGCCCGTGTACCAGCTGCATTTCGTCACCCCACGCTGGGGCTCGTCGACGCCCTCGTAATGCATCGCTTCTTGTGAACCTGCTTCTCCCGAACGCTCGCCGATGACTAGACCGCTCTGCGAGCCTTTCCAGCGAGAGCATCGATAATCTGTTTACCGTGAAACCGGCCGTTTTCGATAAAAATTTCGCCGGTATGCCGGCCCCCAATGACCACGCCGGCCAGGTGGACGCCGGGGACATTGCTTTCCAGCGTGTTTGGATCAAGCGCTGGCTTGCACGTCTCCGGATCGAGGCGTACACCGAGGCTCTTGATGAACTCGAAGTCCGGATGATAACCCGTCAAGGCAAACACCTGCCGTGCCGGCAGACGCTTCTCGCCGGCGCCGTTCGACACGATGACCTCGTCCTTGGTGATCTCCTTCACGTGGGTTTGGAAGAACGCGTTGACCTGGCCAGCCTTGATTCGATTCTCAATGTCGGGCCGCACCCAATACTTGATGCTTGCGCCGAGTTGCGCATCCCGATGCACCAGCGTTACGTGCGCGCCATTGCGATAGAGATCCAACGCGGCCTCGGCCGCCGAATTCTTTCCTCCGATGACCACCACGGGCTCTCGCCAATATTCGTGCGGCTCGGTGTAGTAGTGAGAAACATGGGGCAAGTTCTCGCCCGGTACGTTTAGCGGATTCGGCAGGTCGTAGTAGCCGGTGGCGACGACAATTTTCTTTCCAGCGTATTCTTGCTCGATACCCTTTTCGTTTTTTGTTAAAACAGTGAATTTTCCGTCGCTACCTTCAACCCGCAAGACCAGTTCGAAGAGTCGGAGTTCCAGCTCATAATGCTCCGCCGCCCGCCGGTAATACTTCAAAGCTTCCACCCGAGTCGGCTTTTCGGCAGCGGAGACCAGTGGCAGGTCGCCGATTTCCAAAAGCTCCGGTGTGGTGAAAAACACCATGTTCACCGGATAGTGGTAGATAGAATTGCACAAACAGCCTTTATCGATCACTAAAGACTGCATACCAGCGCGCCGCGCCTCGATCGCGCACGCTAACCCGGTAGGCCCCGCACCAATGCAGATGACGTCGTAAGTTTCCATGGGAATTTCAGTTTGCCGGGAGTCTTGAGGAATTGCAAATTGCGGGAATTTATTGTTCGAATGCTTTTTCCAATTGTTCGGTTAGTTCCTGCCGAAATAGCGCCAATTCGTTCAGTCGCTCCGGTGTGGCGTCAAGTTCAGCCTTTTTCCACACGAAGACCTCACTGCTCCCCCGCCTCAACTTCACGCTGAAATTACCATCGATGATGTACGACGGCGGTGCCAGCAACCGCAGTCCACCGTTTGGTATCGGGCTCAGAACCGCGGCGCAGTCGCCCCGACTTACACACAAGGCACTCTCATAACGTGGAATTGCCACGGGGCGAAACCCCTTGGCAAACAACTCCTCCAGAATCTTCATTTGCAGCGGAGATAGGTCCAGCATAGGCAAGAAATGGGCAAAATAGAACGCGCAGGGTCGGTCGCAATGCTGACCACCGGCTGTATCTACGCCGCGGTAGAATCCGCGTGCGACTCGGACGAGCCCTCTAGCTGCGAGAGAATCCCGCGGAGCGTCGTGATCAACTCATCCCTCGAGACATGACTCTTCTTAAATTGGATCCGGAATTTGAACGTCTCGTTCTCAGGCTCAAATTGAAAGATAAAAGGCTGCGGGCGGCTGGGCACGGCTTGCTCTTCCTGGCGTTCACGCCGCGCTTCATCACGCGTCAAACCGCCTTGAAGGATCCGGTGCATCATCTCCAACATCTTCTTCTCTGTTGGCTGCCGGGCGATTTGCAGCAGTAAAGACTTCGAACTGATTCCCTGCTCGGCGCATCGCTTTCGCAGAGCTTCGGGAATATTCAGCAGCGAGAGCGTTTCCGTTACTGAAGATCGGGCCCGGCCGATCTTCTTCGCAACATCCTCATGGGTGTATTCGAATTGAGTCGCCAACCGGTGCAGCCCGTCGGCCTCTTCAAACGGCGTGAGATCCTTGCGCTGAATGTTTTCAATCAGCCCAATCTCCAGCGTCTCCGCATCGTCCGCGACCTTCTCGATGCAGGGGACTTCGTTCAGTCCTGCGGCACGCGACGCGTGATAACGGCGTTCACCAGAAATAATGTAGTAGCAGTCCTCGCGCGGCACGAACCGCACCAGCAGGGGCTCAAGCACACCCTTTTCGCGGATGGAATCCGTCAACTCCCGCAGATCGCCGATCGCTTTGCGCGGCTGATCCGGATTGGGACGAATCTGATCCACAGGGATCATTCGTCCGATGGCCGCCCCGCTGTAACTCGTCAGCGATTCGACGTAGTGCGCGTCATGCCGCATCTTCAGCGTGACGGGTAATCCGGTCCTCTTCAACACGTTGAATAACCTCCCCAGCAAGCTTTTTGTACTCGATGGCGCCAGGTGATTTCGGCGCGAACGTTAGAATCGTTTCTTTGTAAGCGGGACTCTCTTCCAGCCGCACATTTTTGCTGATCTTCGTTTTAAAAAGAGTTTCGCCAAAAACGGTGCGAATCTGTCCGTGCGTGTCGCGCGCAATGTTGGTGCGCTTGTCGAAAAGCGTAATCACCACGCCCAACATCTTCAATCCGGGATTCGGGCGCGCCCGGATTCGTTCGTACGTTTCCAGTAGATCGTCGGTACCTTCGATGGCGAAATAGGCGGCCTGAATCGGCACAATCAGATGCGTGGAAGCCACCAGCGCATTCACGGTCAAAATTCCCAACGACGGCGGCGTATCCAGCACGATGTAGTCGTACTCTTTCAGAATCGGCGCCAGCGCGTCTTTCAATCGATACGGCGCGTCGAACTGACCTGCCAATACTTGTTCCAGCTTGGCCAGCGCCAATCGCCCAGGCCCAAGAAACAACATCGGATCCTTGGTGGGCTTAACGACCGCAGTCATTGCCGCGCGGTTTTCGCTGAGCACATCGAACATCGAGGCGGGGATCTCGCCAGAATTGTAAAACGCGATGGTGGAGTTTGCCTGCGGGTCAAGATCAATCAACAAGGTACGCTTGCCGCGGTCGGCCATTGCTGCCGACAAATTAATCGCCGTGGTTGTTTTGCCGACGCCGCCTTTTTGATTCGCGATCGTGATGATGGCAGTCATGGCCTTCTGCCTCCCTCCGTGCGATCAATATACTGCTGCCGCGACCCGGCAAACGAATTGCTATATATAGGTGCCTCCCGTGAAAACCCCCTAGGCCCAGCCTCACTGTAAGGTTGCGAGACAGGCTAAGGCAAGGGAAAAGTGAATTTTCGATAAACGGGCGGTGGAAAACGACGAAGACCGTTTTGGGAATTGCTCTTGGCGGGATATACGAAACAGCTAACTAGAAGTCCAAACCCCAAAAATCCGATGGCATTTGTTGCAGTTCCAGACCCAGTTCCCATCCGCTGCGTCCTTCATGCCCACGCCAAACCAACACTGCCTCGCACGCGTTTTCGTTCGTCAGGTTGATGAGATGCAGCCGCTGACCCACGGTAAAGCCCTGCGGAAAGATGGCCAGGCAACCCTTGGGACTAATATCCAGGGTGTAGCCCTCCGAACGGAGTGTGCGGCCCGATTCGCTCCACTCCACCGCAACCGCCACGCGAGAGTTTAGGCGAATACCCGCGCGAATCTTCTTCATTCGTTGCTCGTAGCCCGCATCCCTGGTCGGCGGCACAGTCTTCTCCTTGAGTTTCCTGTTCTTGACGGACAGGAGTCAATCGACTCTGCGAAAGCGTCGAGTTGGCATTCGTTACGCAGAAACCGAATCGTATCCAGAGGTTACGAGGCACCGTGGCCTCGGTCAATGGAACTTAGGACCTAACACGCTCGAGAAGTTACCCCTGGAGTTTGAAGCCGCCCAAGGTCGCGGCGAATTGCACCTTTCCACGCAACCCGCTTACACTTCCGAAGCTCGCCACTCCGCCATGCTCAGATTAGACACGCTCCGCACCGAGCTTCCGCCCACGCTCCGCCTCGCTTTGCCACTAGTGCTTGCGGAGGTGGGCTGGATGAGCATGGGAATCGTAGACACTATGATGGTAGGCAGGCTGCCCAACAGCGCCGCAGCTATGGGCGCAGTCAGTCTAGGCTCCAGCATATTCATCGTCTTCGGCTTGTTTGGTGGCGGCATGCTTCTTGGGCTCGACACCTTGGTGTCGCATGCCTTCGGTGCCGGCAAGCGCGAAGACTGCCATCGGTCCTTGCTCAACGGTATCTATCTCAGCGTGGCGCTGACGCCGCTGCTAGCGGCGCCGATCTGGCTGTTGCCGCGCGTCCTACGCTCGGTGCAAGTTAACCCGGACGTACTCAGGCTGACCATTGCCTATACCAAGGTCCTGGTCGTCGGCCTCTTCCCGCTCTTGTTGTATTTCGCGGTTCGCCGGTGCTTCCAAGCCATGAACATGGTAAAGTCGGTAGCATTCGCGCTTGTAACCGCGAACTTGATCAACGCGCTCGGTAACTGGGTCCTTGTCTACGGGAAGTGGGGCCTTCCGGCGTTGGGTGTCGTGGGGTCGGCCTGGTCGACGGCAATCGCTCGCACATACATGGCCACTGTCCTGGTCGGCTATCTTCTTTGGTACGATCGTCGCCATCGCACCGAACTGCTCAACACGCCGGTGGACGTCGACCTTCCGCGAATCCGCCGGCTGATTGCATTGGGGTTTCCGGCAGCGCTGCAATCTACCCTCGAAGGCGGGGTCTTTGCCGCGGTTACCACGCTGATCGCGAAGCTGGGTGCCGTCCCGCTCGCGAGTCATCAGATCGCACTGAACACTGTCTCGCTCACCTATATGGTACCGCTTGGAATCTCGTCTGCGGCGGCCGTGCGCGTGGGGCAAGCGCTCGGTCGCAAGGATCCAGCAGCGGCGGGGGACGCCGGAGGTATCGCGATATTTCTTGGCGCCGGCTTTATGACTTGCGCCAGCATCGCGCTGTTAATTTTTCCGCGCTGGATCGCTCGCTTGTTTACCCCGGACGAGGCGGTGATTCAAAGCACTGTCGGCTTGCTTGCTGCAGGAGCCGCATTTCAACTGTTCGACGGAATTCAAACCGTTGCCACCGGCGCGCTCCGCGGCGTGGGCGACACCCGTACTCCCATGTTCTGTCATTTCCTCGCCTATTGGGTGATCGGCCTTCCGCTCGGCGCTTGGCTATGTTTTCGACTCGGGTTGGGCGCCATTGGCCTATGGTCAGGGCTCAGCCTGGCGTTGATTCTGATCGGCGTTGTGCTGTGGTTCGTGTGGCGTCGCGCCGTGCGCAGGCTTAGTTCGACTCGGGTTGCCTGACGCTCGCCAGCTTACATCTTATAGCGGCCGAGGTCGTCGTCGGAGAGACCCTCCAGCCATGACCGGAGTTGATCGTTCGTCGTGCGTTCCGTGATAGCGCTGGAGATTTTCGAATTCTTCAACACTTCTTCATCGACGAAAATCGGGCAGTCCACGCGCAACGCCAGCGCCAAGGCATCGCTCGGACGCGAATCAATCGTCATCATCTGGCCGTCACGCTCGACCCAAATTAGCGCATAGAACGTATCGTCCTTCAAATCGTTCACAACAACTTTTTGGACTCGGACCTCAAGCCCTAGCAGCACGTTCTTCAAAAGATCATGGGTCATCGGTCTGGGCGTCTGCACCTTCTCAATCTCCAGAGCGATGGCATTCGCTTCGTACACGCCCACCCAGATCGGCAGAATCGCCTGACCCTGCACATCCTTCAGCACCACGATGGGCATGTTTGTGACGGGATCCATCATCAGGCCGCGGATCTTCATCTCTACTTCCATCGAGGCCTCCCCCAGGGGCAGACAAAAGGATTAGACAACATGCTCACCGACTAGGCTGCTTGGTCCTACACCATTAACGCGAACCTGCACGTAGGTTCCCAGAAGGCCTTGCGATTGGGAAGTGAAATTTAGCACCCGATTACAGGATGTATGTCCGCTCCACTGATTTTCCCGCCGCGATTTGTTCGTCACCATCAGTTCGAACGACGAACCGACAAACGCCTCGTGCTGCCCGGCCTGGATTTGCCTTTGGCGCTCCAGCAGCACCACCAGCCTCTTGCTCTTTTCCTCTTCCGAAAGCGAATCTTCCATCGAGAGCGAAGGCGTGTTGGGCCGGGGAGAATACTTGAAAGCGAAGACACCTTCGTACCGCACTTCGTTCAGCAAACTCAGCGTCTCTTCGAATTCCTGCTCGGTCTCGCCTGGGAATCCCACAATGATGTCGGTTGTGATGCTGATAGGCCGACTCGCTCTGCGGATCATCGCAACCTTCTCTAGATACTCCGCGCGAGTGTAGGTTCGCTGCATGGCGATCAGCACGCGGCTAGAACCCGATTGCACTGGCAGGTGCACGTGGTTACACAACCTTGGCTCCGATTCGATCGCCGCCACAATGTCCCGCGTAAAGTCTCGCGGATGCGAAGTCGTGAATCGCACACGCCGTATTCCCGGCACATCGGCGACGGCCAACAGCAAATCCGAAAAGCGCAACTCGGCCGGGGAAGGATCGGAATACGAATTTACGGTTTGACCCAGCAGTTGGACTTCCGAATACCCGAGACCCGCCAATTGATTGACTTCCTTTAATATCGACGCGCTCGCTCGGCTCCGCTCCGGCCCGCGTGTGAACGGTACAACACAGTACGAACACGCCTTATCGCAACCTTCGATAATCGTGAGGTAAGCACGCCATGGATTGTCACGGCGCGTAATCTCCGTTTCGAACGTCTCGTCCGTATTATTGTCTAGCCCAGTGACGCGCTGATTCCCTGCCTCGATTTGGGTGATAAGTTCAGGTAATTTTCGGTAGCTCGCCGATCCACATACCAGGCTAACCCAAGGCGCTCGTTCGAAAATCTCTTCACCCTCTTGTTGGGCGAGGCAGCCAAGCACGCCAATGATCTGCCCCGGTTTCTGTGTTGTGCGATATTCCCCCAACCGCGAAAACACCTTTTGCGCTGCCTTCTCTCGAATGCTGCAAGTGTTGTAAAGGATCAGCGAGGCGGCCCCTGGCGATTCCACCTGCCGATAACCACGCGACAACAATACCCCAGCGACTTTCTCCGAGTCGTGGTCATTCATCTGGCAACCGAAAGTTTCGAGGAAGAATGTGCCGCTGAGGGGCCCGGACGTGGTGACTGGACCGTCCCCCGCTGCGTCCGGCTTAGCAACCGAACGTACTATCAATGAGTCCAATGTAATGTCAAACGCCTGAGCCATTTCTAGTTTGCAGTCTAGCATACGTCCGAGCAAACGTTCCGGCATCGATTCCGTCGCCAGATGGAGGTTGAACGTTCGAATGTTTGTTTCCAGAAGCGCAACACGCGTTGAGGTTTCGTTGCGTCCACTAAAAGCGTGTGCTACGGTTCAGAAGCTGTAAAAATTCTCGCCGCACTGAGGGGAAACGTCATTTATTTGTTCACGACAGTCTTACTGATCGACCTCGGCAATATTTTGACCCAGACGGGTTGGGTCTCCCGCGTAGTGATCGCGATTCTTCTTCTCTTTTCGATCATCTCCTGGAGCATGATCTTTCAAAAGCTCGGCTTCTTCGGCCGAATTCGCCGCGAGAGCGACCAGTTCCTTCGCATCTTTCGCGCCACGCGCGGCGTTGCGAATCCGCAGGCGCTGGCATCCGCCGGCTCACCCTTCGCGTCCGTCTATTCCGCCGGCTACCGCGAACTGCAAACCCAGATGGGCGGTGCACCGGGCGGTCCCGCCGCGCCAAAGCTGAAGAGCTTGCAAGCGGTCACCGCCAATATGCAGGTTGCCTCTGCCGACGAGGTACGCCGCGCTGAAAAAGGAATGTCTTGGCTGGCCACCACTGGTTCGGTTTCCCCGTTTATCGGTCTGTTCGGAACGGTCTGGGGCATCATCGACGCCTTTTCCGGCTTAGGCGATGCCGGCTCCGCCAGCCTGCGCGCCGTCGCGCCGGGCATCTCGGAAGCCCTGCTGACCACCGCCGCAGGACTTTTCGTCGCTATCCCGGCCGTAATTTTCTACAATCAGTTCTTGAGCAACATTCGCAATTTGGCGCAGCGGCTCGATACTTTTGCGCTGGAAGTCGCCGCCCAGATCGAAAAATCGTTTACCTGAATTTTGTCACTATAACGACGCCGCCCTCCAGCCCGGTCGCGGATGAAAATCGATGCCACAAATAAACAAATCCTCGACGCAGTCGTCCCTGTCCGAGATCAACATGGTCCCGTTCATCGACGTCGTTCTCGTGCTGCTGATCATCTTCATGATCACCGCCCCGATTCTCCAATCCGGCATCGAAGTTGACGTCCCCAAAACCCACACCGTAAAAGAAATCACTCAGCAACGCCTCGTCGTCACCCTGGACAAAAATCAGCTCATCTATCTCGGCAACGATCCCATCAACATCCATCAACTCGCCGACAAAATCAAAAAACAATCCAAGTCTCAGAAAGATGTCATCTTTCTCCGCGCCGACGAAACCGTTCCCTTCGGCGCCTTCTGCACCGTCATCGACACTCTCCGCCAGTCCGGCATTTCCAACATCAGCATCGTCACCCAACCCATCAACGACCGGAACCGCTGATGCCGGTTCTCCCTCTGTCATCCCGACCGGAGCAGCGACGCCGTTCGTCGCTGCGGAGTGGAGGGACCGTGGCACGCTCTCAACCTCGTCTAAATCGATGGAACCAAGCTATGGGGGCACGTTTTCGCTTCTATGAGAAACTCTGTGCCCTCAGCGTAGGCGTTTACCCCGACCCGGTCGGAGCAGTATCATTTTTCTCGGCGCAAGTTTCACCGCCCCACCCGTTCTAACGCCATGCCCTACGCCACCTACTCCGACGACGCTCCCTTCAAACGCTTCCTCGGCTACTCCGCCTGGCTGCACATCGGCTTCGTCGTCGCGGTCGCCCTCAGCGTCTGGATCCAGCGCTCCGGCAATCCTTGGGGAGGCATCGGCGGCGGCGAATCCGGCACCAAAGTAAATCTCGTCTCCAGTGCCGGCATCCCGATGCCCAAGCCCGATGTCCCCGCTCCCACCGACACCGTTGATCCCACGAAGGGCCTCGCCAAAGAAGAACCCAAGCCCAAGGAAGAACCCAAAACCGACGCCACCAACATCAAAAAATTCGAAAAAGAAAAGCCTCTGCCGCCATCCAAAAAATCAAAAACCTTCGAACCCAAAACTCCGCCTCCCGATAACGCCACTCCCTACGGCAAAGGCGGCCAGATGGACATCCCCACCGGCTACTCGCAAACCCCCGGCGCCTCCGCCAGCGGCGTCGCCGTTCAAGGCCAGGGCGGCGGCGATTTCGCCACCCGCTACGGCTGGTACATCGAATCCGTCAAACGCGCCATCTCTCAAAACTGGATGCAGAATACGATCGATCCCTCCGTCCGGTCAGCGCGCCGCGCTAAGGCCACCACTTCCTTCCGCATCAATCGCGACGGCACCGTCAAAAATATTCGCCTGGACACCTCCAGCGGCAATCGCTCCATGGACGACTCCGCCACCCGCGCACTGCTCAGCATCGACAAATTTCCCGCTCTCCCCGCCGACTACTCCGGCGCCTACGTCGACGTAACCTTCGATTTCGACCTCTCCGTCTCCAGGTAGTAGCACAGGCTTCAGCCTCTGTTCTTCGATCTATTCCACGCAACAAATGAACTTGTGGGTGCCCCACCCTTGATTTGTAAGGGTGGGCGCTTACGATCCAGACGCACAAACTCTCTTCTCTGCGATCTCAGCGCGCTTCGTCAGCGTCCTCTGCGTTAAGTCCCCTCTTGGTTTTGGCTGATCCGCCCGCTGCTATCTGTTATCCCTCTCCTCGTCCGCCACCAACTTTTCCCCGCACACCCATTCAATTTGTCCTAAACTATTTCTTCAGCCCAAATTTCTTCCGGAGGAACTCTTGCTTCGAATCACCCGCACCCTTCCCGTTTTTTTTCTTTACCTCCTCTACCTCCTGCTGTTCTCCTCAACTTCCCTTGCTCAAGATTGGTTCCGCGCCGGCACCGGCCTCGGCGTCAACAAACCCCGCATCGCCGTAGCCGACTTCGCCCCTCGCGCCGACAACGCCAAACCCCACTCCACCCTCTTCACCCAAACCGTCCGCGACGACCTCTCCTTCTCCGGCATCATCGAACTTGTCTCTCCCAGCTTCTATCCCGCGCAAGTTCCTTCCACCCCCAACGAACTCGCAAAAACCC
>Ga0137412_10002991_pt1 | contig 13475 bp, 12 predicted proteins | sample CZODoug2_1_16fun_FD_122160 | JGI IMG/M metagenome (GOLD analysis project Ga0137412, IMG submission 122160) | Vadose zone soil fungal communities from Angelo Coast Range Reserve, California, USA - CZODoug2_1_16fungal (Hybrid Assembly) | ecosystem: Environmental > Terrestrial > Soil > Vadose zone... | reverse complement strand
TGGAAGAACAGCGGGGTGAACACCAGAGCGGCGGCCGCCCCGTAGAGCAGGAAGTCGTAGTACTCGATGGTGGTGCCCAGGAAGCTGGACAGCGCCGCGCGGCGCGCCTGGGTCCTTCGGTGCGTGGGTTCGGCCGCCTCGGCTGGTCCGGACATCGTCGCCCTCCTGGTCGCAGGTCGCGAGCGGTCCCGGTGCCCGGCTCAGCCGCCCAGACGGGGCTCAGATTTGTGATTATTTATCACAAATCACGAAGCTACAACCGGCTGAGGTTGCTGTCAACCACGGCCCCGACCGGTTGTGACGAGGTGATTGGGCGGCTGAGAGGAGCGGCGGAACAGGGTTGATTTAGGCCTTCCGGACGCAATCTATTCACGCTAGATTGCATGCAATCATCGGAACTGTCAACCGTGCGAGGAGGCCGAATGGTGCACCGAGACGTCTCTGGACGCGCACCCGCCGAGCAGGTTGACCAGCAGGAAGTGCCGGTGCTGATCGTCGGCGGTGGGCCGGCCGGACTCACCACCGCGCTCGAGCTGGCCCGGCGCGGAGTCTCCGGGTTGCTGGTGGAGCGGCGGGACTTCGCCACCCACTACCCACGCGCGCACCTGCTGAATGTGCGCACCATGGAGACGTTCCAGGACATCGGGGTGGCCGAGGCGATCTACGCGGAGTCGCCGCCGGAGGACCGCTGGCACCGGGTCGCCTGGTACACCTCGCTGGGCGGGCCGACCCCGCTGCACGGCCGGCGTATCGGCTACCTGCCCGCCTGGGGCGGCGGGCCGGACGCCGCGCGGTACGCGGTGGCCAGCCCGCGCCGCTTCGCCAACCTCCCCCAGCTGCGGCTGGACGCCATCCTCGCCGAGCGCGCCGAGCGGGCCTGGCCGGGGCGCGTCCGGGTGCGCACCGAACTCGTCGGGCTCACCTGGGACTCCCACGGTGCCACGGCAGCCCTGCGCGACCACGCGGGCGAGCGCGGCTACCAGGTCAGGGCCCGCTACGTGGTGGCCGCGGACGGCGGCCGGACCTGCGCGGACCTGCTCGGGGTGTCCGTGTCCGGTCCCCGTGCGCTGGTTGACATGGTCAGCGTCTACGTCTCCGCCGACCTCGCCGCGCACGCCGACCCCGAGGCGCTGTTGACCTACTTCATCCAGCCGCTGGGTGAGGGCGCGCCGGTCGGAGCGCTGCTCGGGCTCGGGCCCGGCCGGTGGGGCGCGGACTCGCCGACCTGGTCGATCAACATGATCATGGCCCCGGGCGATCCTGTACTCGGCGACCGGGACGCGCTGGTCGCCCGGGCCAGGGAACTGATCGGGGTGCCGGAGCTGGCGATGGAGGTGCACGCGGTCAGCCACTGGCAGTACGAGGGCGTGGTGGCCGACCGGTTCCGGGTCGGGCCGGTGTTCCTGGCCGGCGATGCGGCCCACCGGCACCCGCCGACCGGTGGGCTCGGGCTGAACACCGCTGTCGGGGACGCGGCCAACCTGGGATGGAAGCTCGCCGCCGTGCTGCACGGGCAGGCCGGGGACGGGCTGCTGGACAGCTACGAGCCGGAGCGGCGCGCGGTGGCCGCCCGCAACGTCGAGCACTCGCTGCGCAACGCCGGGCGGCACGCCCCGATCGGTGCGGCGATGGGGCTGGCCAAGGGCATGCCGGTGGACCAGGGCTGGGCGGAGCTCGCGGTGTGGGCCAGCGACACCCCGGAGGGGGAGCGCCGCCGCGCGGCGACCCAGGCGGCGGTGGAGCACAACGCGGAGGACTACAGCCAACTCAACATCGAGGCCGGCTTCGCCTACCAGGTCGGGGCTCTCGTCCCGGACGGCAGCCCGCCCCCGCCGGGGCACGACTCGGCCACCGTGTTCACCCCGACCGCCCGTCCCGGCCACCACGTCCCGCACGTGTGGCTGCACGGCCCGGAAGGCCCGGTATCCAGCAGCGACCTGGTCGCGGCGGAGGGGTTCACCCTCTTCGTCGACGCCGAGCACGCGGAGGCCTGGCGCACCGCCGCGGGTACCGCCGCCGCCACGACCGCGTGCCCCCTCACCGTCGTCGCGGTCACCGTCCCCCCCATTCCCCGCGAGTCGGGGCTCTCAGCACACCGAGTCGGGGATTCCAGCACACCCGAGCCGGCTGACCCGGCACTCGACCTCCCGGAGCTGGCCGACCCGGACGGCGAATGGGCGGCCGTCCGGGGCACCACCGCGACCGGCGCGGTGCTGGTCCGGCCGGACCGGCACGTGGCCTGGCGGGCCGCGCTGGCCCCGGTGAACTCCGCGGCGGCACTCGCCGAAGTGCTGATCGGTGTGCTCAAGCAGCTGCTGCACGCCGTCCCAGCCCGCCCGGACGGCGACCCGCTGGCCGGCCTGAAGGCCATCGCGGAGGCCGGCGAGGCGCTGCGCACCGGCCGCGCCCGCACCGCCCGCCTGTTCACCGTCGTCGACCACTGACTCCGCGCCCACCACTGACTCCGCGCCCACCACTCACCGACGCACCCGTTCCGGACCTCCGGCCAGCCACGCTGGCCGCACCGAGAGAGGCACACGATGGCCGAGATCGTCTATGGGGCAGGAACCTCGCACAGCCCGCTGCTCGCGGCGCCGCCCCGGCTGTGGGCGGAGCGCGCCGACCAGGACCGCTCCAACCCGGGGCTCTACGACCACACCGGGGTGGTGCGCCCCTACGACGAGCTCGCGGCGGCGGCCGGCGACCGGTTCGCCGACCGGCTGAGCACCGAGGCCTGGGACCGGGACTGGGCGCGCTGCGTGGCCGCCCTGGACCGGCTGCGGGCCGACTTCGCCCGGGTCGCCCCGGACGTCGTGCTGGTCATCGGCGACGACCAGCGGGAGCTGTTCACCGCGTCCAACCAACCGGCGATGGCCGTCTCCGCCGCCGCCGAGATGACGACCGGACTGCTGGACGACCACGACTCGGAGTTCCTCAAGGAGGCGGCGCACAGCTACCTGATGGACGCCGAGTTCACCTTCACCGGCCACACCGAGCTGGCCACCGACCTGGTGCGCGGGCTGACCGAGGAGGGCTTCGACGTCGGTTGGATGGCCTCCGCGCCGCCGGGCACCGGGTTCGGGCACGCCTACGGATTCCCCATCCACCGGTTCCTGGCGCCGGACCCGGTGCCGGTCATCCCGTTCATGTTGAACACCTACTACCCGCCCAACCAGCCGACCCCGCGGCGGTGCTTCGAGCTGGGCCGCGCACTGCGCGTCGCGGCGGCCGCCTCCCCGGTGCAGGCCCGGATCGCCATCCTGGCCTCCGGCGGGCTGAGCCACTTCGTGGTCGACGAGGAGCTGGATCACCGCGTGCTGGACGCGATCACCAGCAAGGACGCCGACGCGCTGTGCGCGCTGCCGACCGAGCTGCTGAACAGCGGATCCTCCGAGATCCGCAACTGGGTCACCGCCGCCGGCGCGATGGACGGCCGGGCGGTGGACTGGTTCGAGTACGTGCCCATCGTGCGCTCGCCAGCCGGCACCGGCTGTGGCATGGGCTTCCTGAGCTGGCTGTAGGAAGGACGCTGTAGAGAGGACACGGAACAATGGCTAGACGATCTATCGAGGTACCCGGCCTGCACCACGGCGGGCTGCCCATCCCGATCGCCAGCGTGGTGGGGAACCTGCTGGTCTCCGGCGGGATCTCCCCGCTGGACCCGGAGACCGGAACTGTCCCGCCGGACGTGGAGGAGCAGGTCGAGCTGGTCTTCGCCAACGTGCGGCGGGTGTTGGACGCCGCCGGCGGGGCCCCCGAGGACGTTGTCAAATGCACCGTCTTCGTCCGGGACAAGGGGATCCGGCCGGTGGTCGACAAGAACTGGCTGGTGATGTTCCCCGACCCGGCCAGCCGGCCGGCGCGGCACACCTTGAGCATCGACCTGCCCGGCTCGCTGCACATCCAACTCGAGATCACCGCACTGCTCGGAGAGGGCTGAGGAATGATCATCGACGCGCACGCTCACCTGGTCGCCCCGGACGGGCTGTACGCCTACCGGACCCAGCTGCTCGCCGACGGCGGTTACCACGCGGGCAAACCGAAGATCAGCGACGCGGCGCTGGCCGCCTGTGCCGACGGCAACGTCGCGATCATGGACTCGGTCGGCACCGACCTTCAGCTGATCTCGCCCAGGCCGTACCACCAGGCCAACTCGATGCAGCCGAGTCGGCTGGTGGAGCCGTGGACCCGGGCCAACAACGACACCATCGCGCGCACCGTGGCGCTGCACCCGGATCGGTTCGCCGGCGTAGGCGCCCTGCCGTTGGTGCCGGACCAGCCGGTGTCCGCCGGTTTCGGTGAGCTGGACCGGCTGGTGCAGCTCGGCTTCGTCGGCGCGCTGATCAACCCGGATCTGCACGAGGGCCGCGGCGCGACTCCGCCGCTGGGCGACCGGTACTGGTACCCGCTCTACGAGCGGCTGGTCGAGCAGGACCTGCCGATTCACGTGCACTCGGCCGGCTGCTTCAGCGAGCGGGAGACCTACAGCGAGCACTTCGTGACCGAGGAGTCCATCGCGATCCTGTCGATGCTGCGCTCCCCGGTGTTCGAGGAGTTCCCCACGCTGCGGGTGATGATCTCGCACGGCGGTGGGTCGGTGCCGTACCAGATCGGCCGCTGGCAGGCCGAGGTGTTGCACCCGGGGTTGGGCGGCCGGCCGGACTCCGAGCGGTTCGAGACAGCGCTGCGCCGGTTCTGGTTCGACACCGTGCTGCACTACCCGCCGGCGCTGGAGCTGCTGTTCAAGACGGTCGGGCCGGACCGGGTGCTGTTCGGCACCGAGAAGCCCGGCAGCGGCAGCGCCCCGAACCCGGACACCGGGCGGGACTTCGACGATCTCAAGCCGGTCATCGAGGGCTTCGACTTCCTCACCGAGGCGGACCGGCGGGCGGTGTTCGAAGACAACGTCCGGCTGGTGTTCCCCGGGCTGAAGGCCATCGGCGGCCGGTCATGAGCGGCCTGGCGAGTCGGGCCGGGGCGGTGAGCCCGTGAGCGGCCTGGCGAGTCAGGCCGGGGCGGTGAGCCGGGCCGGCGCCGTCGAGCGACTGCGCGCGCTGGACAGCTGCGCGGTGTCCGACGCGCTGGACCGGCACGGCGTTCGCGGGGTGGTCACCGGACCGCGCCCGCTGGCCGCCGCCGGCACCATCGCCGGCCGGGCGGTGACTGTGCTGCTCGGCCCGCCCCACCCGGCCGGTACCGCCTCGGCGGGCCCACCCCGGCACCTGGGTGCCGCCGCGGTGGACGCCTCCGGGCCGGGCGAGGTGATCGTGGTGGCCCACCAGGGGCGCACCGACTGCGCCGGCTGGGGCGGACTGCTCTCCCGGGCGGCCGCCCGCCGGGGGATCGCCGGGGTGGTGGTGGATGGCGCGGCGCGCGACCTCACCGAAGCCCGCCAGGTGGGGCTGCCGGTACACGCCCTGGTCGAGGTGCCGATGACCGCGCGGGGGCGGGCGGTGGAGCACGCCTGGGGCGGTCCGGTCGAGCTGGCCGGCATCCCGGTGGCGCCCGGCGACCTGGTACTGGCCGACGCCGGCGGCACCGTGGTCATCCCGGCCGGGCGCGCCGACGAGGTACTGGCCACCGCCGAGCGGATCGCCGCCACCGAGGCCGCGATGGCCGCCGCGATCGACGCCGGCACCCCGGTCTCCGACGTGATGGGCCGTTCCTACGAGGAGCTCACCGATGTCCAGCACTGAACTCGACCGCGAGCGGGTGCCCGCCGCGTTCGCCCAGCTGTCCACCCCCACCGTCTCCGACGCGCTGGACCGGCTCGGCATCGCCGGCCAGGCACTGGGCATCGCGCCGCTGGACCGGTCGTTCCGGCTGGTCGGGCGGGCGTGGACGCTGCGCTACGGGCCGGTCGGGCAGGACCGTGGCACCGTCGGCGACTACATCGACGACCTCGGCCCCGGCGACGTGGTGGTGTTGGACAACCAGGGCCGCCTGGACGCCACCGTGTGGGGCGACCTGCTCACCATCGTCGCGCACCGCCGCCAGGTGGCCGGCACCGTGATCGACGGCATCTGCCGGGACGTCGACCGGAGCCTGACCCTCGGCTATCCGATCTTCTCCCGGGGCAACTGGATGCGCACCGGCAAGGACCGGGTTCGGGTGGAGGCCACCCAGGTGCCCGTCTCGGTGGGCGGGATCCGGGTGGAACCGGGGGACCTGCTGCTCGGTGACGGGGACGGGATCGTGGTGGTGCCGGCCGCGCGTGCCGACGAGGTACTCGAGACCGCCGAGCGGATCGAGGGCGCCGAGGCGGCGATCCGGGCCGCCATCGAGGCCGGCACAGCGCTGGGCGAGGCCCGTCGCGCCGCCGGCTACCACGATCTGCAGCGCCGGAGGTGAGCATGATGGATGCCGTGCCGAACACTCCGGACAGCGCAAAGCTCAGCTCCGCGACCGTGCACGAAGCCGCCGGCCGGATCGGCGCACTCCCGTCGGCGATCAAGCCGCTGGACCTCGCCTGGCACCTCGTCGCCCCCGCCTTCCCGGTGCGGCTGCCACCGGGGGACAACCTCTGGTTGCACCGCGCCGTCTACGCCGCGAAACCCGGTGACGTGCTGGTCGCGGACACCGGTGGCGGGTTCGAGTACGGCTACTGGGGCGAGATCCTGGCCGAGGCCGCGCTGGCCAGGGGCCTGGCCGGACTGGTCATCCACGGCGGGGTGCGCGATGCGCAGCGGCTGCGCGAGCTGGGCTGGCCGGTGTTCGCCGAGCGGGTCTGCATCCGGGGCACCGTCAAGGACCCGGCCGGGGACGGCGCGCTCGGCAAGCCGATCAACCTCGGCGGGGTCGACGTGGCGGAGGGTGACCTGGTGGTCGCCGACGCCGACGGGGTGGTCGTGGTGCCCGCCGCGCGCGCCGCCGAGGTCAGTGTTCGCTCCGATGAGCGCGACCGGGCCGAGGCGGAGACCATCCGCCGACTCCGCGCCGGCGAAACCACCCTGACGATCTACGGCCTCGGCTGACCCGTGGCGGTGCCGCGGTGGCGCGGTCGGCTACCGTCGCGGTGTGGCCGCACCGGATCAGTCCGACCGGTCGGGCGGCGCGAAGCCCGGGCGGCCGGTCGACGTGACCAAGGCATTCGCCCTGTGGCTCGCCAGCGTGGCGGTGTCCCTGGTCGGGCAGCTGATCGCGTACCCGGCCGCGAGCGGGATGGTCCGGGACGCGGTCCGGCAGGGTGCCGAGTCGTCCGGTACGCCGATCGGCCCGGTCGAGTTGGAGACGATCACACGGATCGGCCTGGCGCTCGGGGTGGCGTTCATCGTGCTGTTGGCGGTGGTGTGGGTGCTGATCGGGTTCAAGATGCGCGCCGGCCGCAACTGGGCCCGGATACTGATCACCGTGGTCACCGTCCTCGGCGTGATCTCCATGCTGACCACGGCCAACGGGTTCGGCTCACTGGCGGCGATTGTCTCGCTGGTGCAGAACCTGTTGGCCATCGCCGTGGTGGTGTACATGTACCGGTCGGAGTCGTCGGCCTACTTCAGCAAGTCGAAATCGGGCCCCCGCAAGTCCGACTGGTGAGTTGATCGCGGCTAGCCCCGCTGCTATGTCGTGATGGCTTCGGCCTGGCTGGCCGCCCGGGCGAGCCGGAGGTTGCGCCTCTGCTAGCGGGCCAGCGCGCCGGCCAGTGCGACTACGCCGGGTGGGTCTGGCGGGCGGCCGTAGCGGGCCAGCAGTACCTGGCGGGTGGTCCCGGGCAGCTGCCGGGTGCGGATGCCGGGGCGGCGGTAGGCGCGCAAGGCCAAGTCGGGCAGCACGGTCATGCCCAGGCCGGCGCCGACCAGGGCCTGCGCCGCCACGTAGTCGTCGGTGGTGAACCGGATCCTCGGGGTGAAGCCGGCGCGGGCGCACATCCAGACCAGGTGGTTGCGGCACCGCTCGCACCCGGCGATCCAGTCCGCGTCGGCGTGCAGGGCCAGTTCGCCGGGCCACTCGGCGCCGGTCGGGCCCACCAGGTGCAGCGCCTCCTCGTCGAGCAAGTCCAGCCGCAGGTCATCCTCGGTGCCAGCCTTTCCGCCGCCTTCGGGGCTCTCGCCGGCTCCCTCGCTGGGGCCTTCGCCGGCTCGGTACCGGAACACCACGGCAGCGTCCACCTCACCGGCGCGCAGCAGTTCGAGCGCCTCCGGCGGCTCCACCTCGGTGAGCTCCAGGGCGAGGTCGGGATACCTGGCCCGCAGCCGCGCGGCCGCCACCGGGACCATCGTGCCCAGCGCCGAAGGGAATGCGGCCAGCCGCACCCGACCGGCCCGAAGCCCAGTGTGCTCGTCCAGCTCGGCCTGGGCGGCGTCCACCCGGCCGAGGATCTCGATGGCCCGCGCGGCGAGCCCCCGGCCGGCCTCGGTCAGCCGGATCCCTCGGCCGACGCGGCGGACCAGTACCGCGCCGGTCTCCGCCTCCAGGCGGGCGAGGTGATGGCTCACCGACGGCTGGGCGTAGTGCAACGCGGCCGCGGCCCCGGTCACCGACCCGTGCTCAGCGACCGCGGCCAACACCCGCAACCTGGTCAGACTCAGCATCCGCCGGGCCCCTCTCTCGACTCATATAGATAAAGTCTATGTGTTTCTTCGAAAACTGGCACTAGATTGATGTGACGGCACCCGCCACCCTGGTTGGCATGGACATCGATGCGATCCGCGACGCGCAGCGGACGTTGGCCGAGCACCTCGATCCGACGCCGGCCTGGGGCGCGCCCGCGCTGGACGAGGTCGCCGGCTGCCAGGTTGTGCTCAAGCACGAGGAGGTGCAGCCCACCGGGGCGTTCAAGGTGCGCGGCGGGCTGAACCTGCTGGCCGGCATGTCCGCGGCGATGCGCGCCGCCGGCGTGATCTCCGCGTCGACCGGCAACCACGGCCAGTCGCTGGCGTTCGCGGCCAGGCGGTTCGGCGCGCGCTGCCGGATCGTGCTGCCCGAGCCGGCCAACCCGACCAAGGTGCGCGCCTTGCGGGCTTGGGGCGCCGAGGTCGTGCTGCACGGGTCGACCATGGAGGCCGCCGCCGGGCACGCCATGGCACTGGCCGAGCGAACCGGCGCCAGGTTTGTGCACCCGGCCAACGAGCCGGCCCTGATCGCCGGCGTCGGCACCCTCTACCTGGAGCTGCTCACTGCTCACCCGGACCTGGACTACCTGTTCGTCCCGGTCGGCGGGGGTAGCGGAGCCGCGTCCGCCTGCCTGGTCGCCGACGCGGTGGCACCGAGTTGTCGGGTGATCGGCGTGCAGGCCAGTGCGTCCCGCGCCGCGCACGACTCCTGGCGGTCCGGGAAGCTGCTCACCCGGCCCAACCGCACCGAGGTAGAGGGCCTGGCCATCGGCGCCGGATACCGGGCCACCCAGGCGGTGCTGGGCCGCTACCTGGCCGATTTTGTGCTGGTGGACGACGCCCAGGTGCGCGCCGCGCAGCTGCTGCTGCTCACCCACGCGCACACCATGGCCGAGGGCGCCGGCGCCGCCTCGCTGGCCGGAGTGCTCAGCCGGCGGTCCGAGCTGGCCGGCGCGCGGGTCGGGGTGGTGGTCACGGGAGGCAACGCATCGCCCGCCGAGCTGGCCGGTGTGCTGGATGCGCCACATGTCACAGCGGCGTGACCAGCGGGTTAGTTCGATCTCTGCGGTATATCACTGGTCAGGGAACCCATTGCGGGCTGTGCGCGTTTGGTCCAGTGAGGGCTGAAGAGGGTCCTGAAACCTTTGGTGTCTCTAGGAGGACACGGTGCGCACCAGCAGCAACCCCGCGTTCCGCAACCTGCCCGGGCAGGGTGGGTATGCCGGATTTGATGATCGGGTCGGCGGCGCCGCCGGTGGCGCGGCCGCGTATCGCCAGACGTCTCAGCCGGCCGGATTCGACCGATCGACCACCACTGATCGCCCGCTGACCATCGACGACGTGGTCGCCAAGACCGCGATCACCGCCGGCGTCGCGCTGGTGGCCGGGGTACTCACCGCGCTCAGCGGCGCGTACTGGCTGGCGCTGCCCGGATTCCTGGTCGGCCTGGTCGTCTCGCTGATCATCATCTTCAAGCAGAGCAGCAATCCCGCACTGGTGATCACCTACGCGGTAGCCGAAGGCCTGGCGCTGGGCGGTATCACCGGTTACCTGGAGTCGTCGAGCAGCTCCATGGCGGGCATCGGCTTCCAGGCGATCATCGGCACCTTCGGCGTGTTCGTCGGCATGCTGGTGGTCTACAAGACCGGTGCGATCAAGGTCACGCCTCGGCTGACCAAGATGGTGATCGGCGCGATGTTCGGCGTCGTCGGCCTGATGCTGATCAACTTCATCGTCGGTTTCTTCAACCCCGGCGGCATCGGCATCCGCTCCGGCGGGCCGCTGGCAATCCTGTTCAGCGTCGTGGTGATCGGCATCGCCGCGTTCGTGCTGCTGCTGGACTTCGACCAGGCTGACCAGGCGATCCGGGCCGGCGTGCCGGCCCGGACGGCGTGGTACATCGCCTTCGGCCTGATGACCACCCTGGTCTGGCTCTACCTGGAGATCCTGCGGCTGCTCAGCTACCTGCGGCAGGACTGACTCAGTACGGCGCGGCGGCCCACGCCGCGCCTGGATGACCCGCCGGGACCCCCCTCTCCGGCTGGAAAGCGCCGCGGGCACCCTCCGTTCGGAAGGTGCCCGCGGCGTTCGACAATCCGGGCTCGGTCAGCTCAGCCGCTCGAGAACCATGGCCATGCCCTGGCCGCCGCCGACACACATCGTCTCCAGCCCGATGGTCTTGTCGTGGGTGCGCAACCCGTTGAGCAGCGTGGTGGTGATCCGGGCGCCGGTCATGCCGAACGGGTGGCCCAGCGCGATTGCGCCGCCGTTGACGTTCAGCCTCTCCTCGTTGATGCCGAGTTCGCGGGCCGAGGGCAGTACCTGTGCGGCGAACGCCTCGTTGATCTCGACCAGGTCGACGTCGTCAATGGTCATCCCGGCCAGCGCCAGAGCCTTCTTGGACGCCTCCACCGGGCCAAGGCCCATGATCTCCGGGGACAGCCCGGACACACCCGTGGATATCACCCGAGCCAATGGGGTGAGGCCCAGCTCGGCGGCCAGCGTGTCGGAGGTGATCACCAGCGCGGCCGCCCCGTCGTTGAGCGGGCAGCAGTTGCCAGCGGTGACCCGCCCGTCCGGCCGGAACACCGGCTTCAGCCCGCTGACCGCCTCGTAGGTGACCCCGGCTCGCGGCCCGTCGTCCTTCTCCACCACGGTGCCGTCCGGGAGCGTCACCGGGGTGATCTCGCGGGCGAAGAAGCCGTTCGCGATGGCCTTCTCCGCCAGGTTCTGCGAACGGACCCCGAAGTGGTCCATGTCCTCCCGGGTGACGCCCTTGGCCCTGGCCAGGTTCTCGGCGGTCTGCCCCATGGAGATGTACACATCCGGGGTGTCGCCGCCTTCGCGCGGGTCGGTCCAGCTGTCCACGCCGCCTTCGGTGAGCTTCGCGGAGCGGGCCTCGGCGTCGGCAAACAGTGGGTTGTGGGTGTCCGGATGTGAGTCGGAGTTGCCCTTCACGAACCGGGACACCGTCTCCACGCCCGCCGAGATGAACGCGTGCCCCTCGCCGGCCTTGATGGCGTGCAGTGCCATCCGGGTGGTCTGCAGCGACGAGGAGCAGTAGCGGGTGATCGTGGTGCCGGGCAGATGGTCGTAGCCGAGCAGCACCGCGACCACTCGGCCCAGGTTGAAGCCCTGTTCGCCGCCGGGCAACCCGCAACCCAGCATCAGGTCGTCCAGTCGGGTCGGATCCAGCTCCGGTACCTGGTCCAGCGCGGCTCGCACCAACTGGACGGTCAGGTCATCCGGGCGGATGCTGCCGAGTGATCCCTTGAACGCACGTCCGATCGGGGACCGGGCGGCCGCGACGATTACTGCCTCGGGCATGGCGGTGCCTCCTTGTGTTCACACCGCTCGGTCCGCGGCGCGACCCTTCGCACCGACCCTACTGCCGGGTATCGCCACGCGCTCGAGATTCCACCGGCCGCCAGTCCTCCGTGGCGGTCGGCTTCCTCGCTAGCGCAACGCGTTGGCCAGCTCGTCCTCACTGGTCACCGGGCGGTCGCAGACAAATCCTCGGCACACGTAGGCCGCCGCCGTACCGCCCACCACCGGCCGGTCGGCAAGCAGCGGAACACCTGGCGCGTCCGGTTCGCCGGCCACGATCACCGAACCACCGGGGGCGAGCCGCCGCGCGCAGTCGAGCAATGACTCGCGCTGTTCGCTGCCCTCCCCGGCCGCCGCGCCGACCACCGCGACCTGCAGCGGGCCGCGCGCCGCCGCTTCCGCCACGCTCAGCCAGTTCCCGGCGAACCGGGGGTGCTTGCCGGCAAGGACGCCCACCGCCGCCACCGCCGCCTCGCTCGCCGCGCCGTAGCGTCCGGCCCGCCCCGGCTCGGCCAGCACCGACGCGGTGAGCAGCGCTCCGGCCAGCGCTGAGGCCCCGGACGGGGTCGCGCCGTCAGTCAGGTCCCTGGGCCGGTGCAGCAGCTCCTCGGCGTCGTCCGCGGTGTCGAAGTAGCCGCCCGGCTGCTCCGGGTCGGCGAAGTGCGCCAGCGCGGTGTCCAGTAGCTCCAGCGCCGCGTCCAGCCACTGCGCGGCCCCGGTCACCTGGTGCAGGGTGAGCAGGCCGTCCGCCAGGCAGCTGTAGTCCTCCAGAACGCCGGCGGCGGTGCCCACCACTCCGCCCCGGGAGGATCGGCGCAGCCGCCCGTCCACCCTGTGCAGCCCGAGCACCAGCGTGGCCGCGCCGGCCGCCGCGTCCACCCAGTCCGGGCGGTCCAGCGCGGCCCCCGCCTCGGCCAGCGCGGCGATGACCATGCCGTTCCACGCGGTGACCACCTTGTCGTCACGGGCCGGCTGTGGCCGGGTGCTCCGGGCGGCCAGCAGGTCGGCGCGGGCCCGCTGCCAGCGCGGCAGGTCGGCCGGTTCCGGATCGGTGAGCAGCTGCAGCGTGGAGCTGCCGTGCTCGAACGTCCCGGTCGGTGTCACGTTCAGCAGCTCGGCGGCCCACTCGCCGTCCAGGTCGCCGAGTACATCGCGCAGCTGGTCCGGCGTCCAGGCGTAGGTCAGCCCCTCCACTCCGTCGGTGTCCGCGTCCAGGGCGGCGGCGAACCCGCCCTGCTCGGTGCGCAGGTCACGCAGCAGGAAGGTGGCCGTCTCCTCGGCCACCCGGTGCGCCAGTGCGGCCGCCGGTTCGGCGCTGGCGCCGGTTCCGGGGGCTGGCCGTCGCGCCAGGTGGGTGTAGACGCGCAACAGCAGCGCGTTGTCATAGAGCATCTTCTCGAAGTGGGGCACCACCCAGGCCGCGTCGACGCTGTAGCGGGCGAATCCGCCGCCGAGCTGGTCGTACATGCCGCCCCGAGCCATCCGCTCGCCGGTCAGCAACACCATGTCCAGCGCCCGCGCGGAGCCGGTCCGCTCGTGGTGGCGCAGCAGGAACTCCAGCGTCATGGACGGCGGGAACTTGGGCGCGCCGCCGAACCC
>Ga0137412_10002990_pt1 | contig 13477 bp, 15 predicted proteins | sample CZODoug2_1_16fun_FD_122160 | JGI IMG/M metagenome (GOLD analysis project Ga0137412, IMG submission 122160) | Vadose zone soil fungal communities from Angelo Coast Range Reserve, California, USA - CZODoug2_1_16fungal (Hybrid Assembly) | ecosystem: Environmental > Terrestrial > Soil > Vadose zone... | reverse complement strand
GGCTGTCCGACCCGCGGCCGCTGTCCTGCGCGATCGCCGCGGTGTCCGTCGGGGTGGTCGACGGCCGGGTGCGCGTCGACCTGCCCTACACCGAGGACTCGCGCGCCGAGGTGGACATGAACGTCGTCGCCACCGACACCGGCACTCTGGTCGAGATCCAGGGCACGGGTGAGGGCGCGACGTTCCCGCGCTCGACGCTGGACAAGATGCTCGACTTGGCGCTCGTCGCCACCGAGCAACTGTTCGCGATTCAGCAGGCGGCACTCGAGTTGCCGTACCCCGGCGTGCTGCCGGAGCCGTCCACGCCTGCCAAGAAGGCGTTCGGGAGCTGACGCATCAACAGATGACCGACCTGCTGGTGGCCAGCCGCAACCTCAAGAAGCTGGCAGAACTGCACCGGGTGCTGGACGCCGCAGGGGTGTCGGGCTTGCGCCTGCTGTCGTTGGACGACGTGCCTGCCTTCGACGAGGCGCCCGAGACGGGTGCGACGTTCGAGGAGAACGCGTTGGCCAAGGCGCGTGACGCGTTCCGTGCGACCGGTGTGCCCGCCGTGGCAGATGACTCCGGGTTGGCGGTTGACGCGCTGAACGGCATGCCGGGTGTGTTGTCGGCGCGATGGGCCGGATCCCACGGCGACGATGGGGCGAATCTGAGACTGCTGTTGGGGCAACTCGCCGACGTGCCCGATTCGCGGCGCGGAGGCGCGTTCGTCTCGGCCTGTGCCTTGGTGTCGTCGGCGGGCGAGACCGTGGTGCGGGGGGAGTGGCCCGGTGTCGTGGCGCGCGAGCCGCGTGGGGACGGCGGGTTCGGCTACGACCCGATCTTCGTGCCCCTCGGGTCAGCGCGCTCGGCCGCCGAACTCACTCCTGCGGAGAAGGATGCGGCGTCGCATCGGGGTCGGGCTCTGGCGCTGCTGGTGCCTGCGCTGCGCGAGCTCGCTGGCTGACCGCGCTCGCAGATCCGTCGACCACATATCCGTCGATGAAGTCGTGAAGTGCCGGCGCAAGGGCAGATACGCCTGAGTCATTGAGCTTCGCCAGCAAGATGATGCCTTGGTACTGCGCCAAGAGTGCATGCGCGAGTCGATCCGGATCGGTGCCTGCACGCAGTGCGCCTGCCGCGGCCGCGTCGTGGCACACCGCTGCCAGGTGGCGCTCCATGGCGGCGAGCCTGTCGGCAAGGTGCCTGCGCAGATCGTCGTCGGTCGTCGACAGCTCAGCGGCGAAGTTGCCGAATGGGCACCCGACCGCGCGACCGAACTGTGCTTCCAGCACGGACTGAATCGCACCGATCGCGTCGGGGATCGCGTGCAGCTTCTCCGTCGGGGTGGTGGCAACAGAGCCGGACAGCTGCTTGTTGAACGCGTGCGCGTGCAGGTCGATCACGGCCTTGCCGAGTTCTGACTTCGACGAGAAGTAGTGGTAGAAGCTGCCTTTGCGCACATCGGCGGACTGGCATAACTCGTCGACCCCGACCGCCTGGTAGCTGCGCTCGAGGAACAGCCGCGCGGCGGTCGAGACGATGCGCTCGCGGGCGTCCGACGTGCGGGGCATGGGCCGATCATAGGAAGTAGTTGACCGGTCGGTCAAGTGAAGTTAGTTTGAGTCGATGGCTACGACATCCGAGGTGACATCCGAGGTCTTCCGCACACCCGACGACCGCTTCGCCGATCTCCCGGGTTACGGCTTCGCCCCGAACTACGCCGACGTCGACGGGTTGCGAATGCACTACCTCGACGAGGGGCCTCGCGACGGAAGACCGATCGTGTGCTTCCACGGAGAGCCGAGTTGGGCGTATCTGTACCGCAAGATGATCGGCCCGCTGGTGGCTGCCGGACACCGCGTCGTCGTCCCCGACTACGCCGGATTCGGGCGGTCCGACAAACCCACCGACCGGGGCTGGTACACCTACGACCGGCATGTGGAGCTGACGTCGAAAGTCCTTGGCGGCCTCGATCTGCGCGACGCCATCGTGGTCGTGCAGGACTGGGGTGGGCCGATCGGGCTGCGCTGGGCCGTGGAGAACGCAGATGACGTCGGCGCGCTTGCGATCTTCAATACGGGTTTGTTCACCGGCCGCGTCTCCAAGGGCTTCATGGCGTGGCGGAACTTCGCCGAGAAGAATCCGGATCTACCGGTCGGCTTCGTGATTCAGGGCGCAACGGCGACCGAATTGCCCGACGACGTCGTCGCTGCCTATGACGCGCCCTATCCCAACGCGGAGTCGAAGGCCGGCGCGGCACAGTTCCCGCTGCTGGTGCCGCTGACCGAGGATGCGCCGGGCGCGCAGGCGATGCGTGCGGTCACCGATGAACTGTCGCGGTGGCAGAAGCCGGCACTGGTGGCGTTCTCGGATCAGGATCCAGTCTTTCCGTATCCGAAAGCGGGACAAGCCTTTTGCGATCTGATTCCGACCGCGACGGAGCAGGTAGAGATCGAGGGTGCCTCGCACTTCCTTCAGGAGGATCGTGGCGAGCGGCTGGCCGAAGAAGTGCTCAAACACCTGACCTGAGGACGTCAGATGTTGAACTGCTGTTTGATGTTCCTGGTCTGGAAGTGCTCGACGATGATGCCGAGCAGCGGGATGGTGCCCGCGAGAAGCACGCCGACGGTCTTGCCGATCGGCCAGCGCACCTTGAGCGCCAGGTTCGCGGTGAACAGCAGGTAGACGAAGTACACCCAGCCGTGCACGATGCCGATCCAGCTGGGCGGGTCCTCGACCTTGACGATGTACTTCAGCACCATCTCGTAGCACAGCGCGATCAGCCAGATGCCGGTCGTCCACGCCATCACGCGGTAGCCGAGCAGCGCCTTCCGGATCGTCTCCGCCTGCGGTGCCACGGGCGCCGGATCGCCGGCTTCCGGACGTTCGGCTGGTGCTTCGGGGTCGGGGCTGCTCATGGGGTGGTCCTGTCATCGGTATCGGAAGGGGCGTCGGACTTGGCGAGCGCGGCGAGGTAGGCGTTGTACTCGCGCAGCGCCGGGTCGTTCTCGGATGCGGGTGCGGGTTTCGGCCGTTCGGGCAGCAGGCCTGCCGGGATCTCGGTTGGCTCGCCCTTGCCGGCCTTCACGGGCGGGGCTTCCTCGTAGCGGACGAACTTGTAGTAGGCGTAGAAGCAGAACGCGGCGAACATCGGCCATTGAAGTGCGTAGCCCAGGTTCTGGAAGGTGCCCGAGGTCGACTCGTAGCGGGTCCACTGCCACCAGGCCAGGCCAAGGCAGCCGGCCGCGGCGACGACGACCAGCAGGATGAGTGCTGGCCTCCTACGCCGTGTAGTGGACATCGTTCCACGGTACCGCGCCCGGTTTCTTGCCTTCACCTGCAGGCGGAGTGGAACGACGACTCCGCCTAGCGATCGTGATGAGTTTTTACCTCGCCCTCGGTGGCCGCGGCTTTATAGCTTCAGAGGTCGTGACTACTTCCCCCTTTTCACGGCGCCGCGCGCTGCAATTGATCGGTCTGGCTGGCGGGGCAGCCGTCCTTGGCCCGGTGCTGGCCGCCTGCGGTTCCTCCGACGGTGCCCGCGCCTTGGCGGGGAATGCCCCAGTGTCAGGCAGATTCGACGGCGTCACGCTCAAGCTGCTGGTGAACCAACCGCACGTCACGTCGTTCCGCGACGTGCTTGCGCCGGCGTGGAAGGCGGCCTCGGGCGGCGATCTCGACGTGACCGCCGCGCCGTACGACCAGCTGACCAGCAAGCAGATCCTCGACGTGCAAAGCGGCACAGGCGAATTCGACGTCTTCGATTACTTCTACTTCGGTCTTGGCGATCTCGTCGACGCCGGCGCGCTCACCGACCTCACCGCGTGGATCGACACCAACAAGGACAAGATCGACGTGGCCGGATTCCTGCCGTCGATCTATGACCCGTACACCCTGCTGGGCGGCAAGCGCTACGGCCTGCCCTATGACGGCGACGTCCACATCCTGTTCTACAACGCCGAATTGCTGGACCGCTACAAGGTCGAACCGCCGAAGACCTGGGACGAGTACGACGCCGTCTCGGCCAAGATCACCACGGACGCCAAGGGCTCGGCCTATGGCGCGATCGTGTCCGGCCAGCAGGTGCCGATGATCCTGGGCTGCTCGTTCATCAACCGGCTCACCGGTTACGGTGGGGAGCTCGTCGACGCCAACGGCAAGCCCGCACTGACCTCCGATGCCGCGATCGCCGCGGCCAACCACCTCGTCGCGGTCGCCCCTTCCGCGTTGCCCACCCCCTTGCAGATCGGGTTCGACCAGGCCAACCAGGCGTTCCTGTCGGGGCAGGGCGCGCTGCTGGACACCTGGACGGACATGGCGCTGCGTGCCGAGGATCCAACGGCGTCGAAGATCGCGGGTCGGTGGGGCGCGGTATCGCTGCCCGTCGGCGGAACGAACAAGACGCCGCGTACGGCGCTGGACGCCGGATTCGGGCTCGGCATCTCCACTGCCGCCAAGAACCCCGATGCCGCAGCGGCCTTCGTAGCGTGGGCCACGGCGGCGGCGCAGAATCTCAGCGTCTCGTCGACGGCAGGCGCAGGCATCGACCCGGTCCGTGGCGCCGTACTGGGCGCCGACGGATACGCGAAGGTGGTCACCAAGGCGATCGGACCGATCAGGGAGGGCCTCGGTGGCCGACCCCTGGTGTGGCCGAAGGAGGCTGGCGCACCGAAGCTTCTGCAGGATCTGGTCGATCAACTCGCGCTGGCGATCGCGGGCAGCCAAACCGTGGAACAGTCACTGGGCAACGCGCAATCCAGCTGGGAGAAATCCCTGACATGAGTCGGCGTGTCCCGCTCTGGCTGGCGCTGCCGGCCGTGGCCGGGCTGCTGCTGTTCCTGGTCTATCCGACGGGATACCTGATCGCCCTGGCGATTACGCATTCATCGTTGGCCCATCCGCTCCGCAGCTTCTCCGGTGCCGCGAACTTCTCGTCGGCGCTGTCGTCGGCGGCGTTCGTCCCTTCGCTGGCGCGCTCCACCGTGTTCGCCGTGCTCGCGACGGTCGCGACCACCTCGTTGGGATTGACGCTCGCCGTACTGCTTCGGGCCCGCGGGACCAAGTTCGGCGTCGTCGGCGCGCTCCTGCTGTTGCCGTTGGTGACCGCCCCCGTCCTCATCGGGGTGGCGTGGAAACTGCTGCTCGCTCCGGTCGGAGGAGGCTTCGCGGAGGCGTTCTGGGCGATTGGCGTTGGCGGGTTCAATCCTCTGGGCTCGGGAGTCGGTGCGTTCCTGGTGATTCTGCTCATCCACGTCTGGCAGTGGACGCCGTTCGCCGTTCTGATCTCGTTCGCCGCGCTCGGTGTGGTGCGCCCTGAGCTGCTCGAGTCGGCCCGGATCGACGGTGCAGGCACGTGGCGGACCTTCACCACCGTGGTGTGGCCGGCGATCGCGCCCACCCAGTGGGCGGTGGCCGTCCTGGAGTTGGTGATCGGCTACAAGGTGTTCGACCTGATCGTCGTGATCACCGCAGGGGGACCGGGTTTCGCGACCACCCTGTCCCCGTACGCGATCTACCAGACCGGCCTTCGCGGCAGCTTCGACATGGGCACTGCGGCCGCTCAGACGCTGATCTTCGCTGCCGTCGTCGGCGCGGTCGCCACGATCGTCACCGCCACCCGGGCACGCGCGCTGAAGGCGGAGGGCTCGTGAACCCGACCCGGCGGCACTACTGGGCGGTGCGGGTCGCGCTGGCGGTGATCGCGATCGCCGCCCTGATCCCGGTCGGCTATCTGGTGTCGCTGTCGCTGCGGCCCCCCGACGACGTGCTGAACTCTCGGCTGTTGCCGACGGAGTGGACGCTCACCAACTTCACCAAGGTGTTCGACACGATCGCGCTGGGCACGATGTTGCGCAACTCCTGGGTGATCGCGGTGGGCGCGGCGTTGCTCGCCGTCGTGATCGCCACGCCGGCAGCATATTTCACGGCGCGCCGCTACCGCGGGGAACGTCTTCTGACGGCCCTACTGGCCAGCTACTGTGCACCGCCGATCGTGGCGATCATCCCGCTGTTCTTTCTGCTGCGGTATGCGGGTCTGACCAACAACCTGCTGGGCCTGGTGGTGGTCAACGGGATCGCCAACGTCCCCGTCGCGGTGTGGCTGCTGGACGGCTTCGTGCGCCGGATCCCGGTCGAGATCGAGGAGGCGGCGGTCATCGACGGCCTGTCGGTGGTCGGTGCGTTCCGCAAGGCGGTGCTGCCGCTGCTCTGGCCAGGCGTCGTGGCGGCGCTGCTGGTGGTGTTCTTCCTGAGCTACAACGATTTTCTGTTCGCGGTGTATCTCGCGGTGACAAAGGAGAGTCAGACGTTGACGGTGGGATTGTCGCTGTTCCAGGGTGATCGCAATGTGCAGTTCGGCCAGCAGGCAGCGGCGGGACTGCTTGGCATCGCGCCGGTGTACGTGCTGGCGCTGGCGGCCCAGCGGTACCTGGTTGGCGGGCTTGCGACGGGGGCGACCAAGTGAGTGCCGTTGAGCTGGTTGGCATTACGAAGTCCTACGGTGACAACGCGGTCGTCGACGATGTGAGCCTGTCCCTTCCCGATGGTTCGTTGACGGTGCTGGTCGGACCGTCGGGCTGCGGCAAGTCCACCACCCTGCGGATCGTGGCCGGTCTGGAATCGGCCGACAGCGGCACGGTGCACATCGGCGACCGCGACGTCACCGCCGCCACCCCGAGGCAGCGCGACGTGGCGATGGTGTTCCAGAACTACGCCCTCTATCCGCAGTTGAGCGTCGCGGGCAACATCGCGTTCCCGCTCCGCAACGCGGGGATAGCCAAAGACGTTGCCGCACAACGGGCCCGCGAGGCCGCCGAGCGCGTCGGCATCACCAAGCTGCTCGATCGCAAGCCGCGCCAGTTGTCCGGCGGCCAGCAGCAGCGGGTGGCGATCGCGCGTGCCCTGGTGCGCACGCCGTCGGTGTTCCTCTTCGACGAACCCTTGAGCAACCTCGATGCCAAGCTGCGCGTCGAGTTGCGCTCCGAGATTCGGCGGCTGCAGCAGGAACTCGGCATCACCGCGCTGTACGTCACCCACGACCAGGAGGAGGCGATGACCATCGCCGACCAGCTGGTGGTGCTCAACGCAGGTCGGATCGAGCAGCGCGGCACGCCGCACGACCTCTACCGGACTCCGGCCAACACGTTCGTCGCGGGCTTCATCGGGTCGCCGACCGCCAACCTGATCACAGGCCGGATCGACGGCGGATTCTTCGACGCCGACGGCATTCGCTGGGATGTCGCCGGTCCCGATCAGGCGGCTGTGACGGTCGCAGTGCGGCCCGAGGACGTGTTGGTGCGACCCGACGCCGGTGGGGCAGGGCGCTTCGAGTTGGTCGAATTGCTCGGTCCCCGATACGTCTTCATCATCACGATCGGCGAACAGCGATTGACCGCCGTGGTGGAGGACGCCGAGGTGGCGCGCTGGGCACGACCGCCGGTGCCCGGCGATGGCGTGGCCGTGACGGTTAGGCCGGACCGTCTGCATCTGTTCGACGAGAGCTCCGGCAAGCGACTACCTGCCGCATAGCGGCTCGTCACCGTATCGCTCATCGTGACGATAAGTCTTCGTGCTGGCCGCGGAAGTGATGATCACGACGGTCGCTCCCGAGCCCGATCGACGGCGCTACCGTGGCCTCGCCGTTCTTAGTGAAGGAGCACCGATGCCGCGCACTCCCTGGACCACGTTGCCCGATGCGGCGGAGTCGGCGCAATGGGATGCGACGGCATCCGACGTCGCCACCGCCCTGGCCGTCGATGCACTGGCCCGCGACCGCGCCAACGAGCAGCCCGCCGCCGAGCTCAAACTCCTCAAGGAGTCCGGTCTGGTCGACCTGCTCATCCCGACCGAGTACGGCGGCCACGGCGGACATTGGAGCACCGCGCTGCGGGCGGTCCGCATACTCGCCCGCGCAGACGCGTCCATCGCGCAGATCCTGGCGTACCACTACGTCAACCACGCAGGCATCGTCTTCTTCGGCGATCCGGCCCGCTGGCCGCACTGGTTCCAGGCCTCCGCTGCCGGGCACTGGCTGTGGGGTGACTCCGTCAACCCGATCGACCCCGATCTCGCGTTGACCGCGGACGGCGCCGGGTACCGGCTCGACGGCCGCAAGCGCTACTCCACTGGCGCGTCCACCGGGGACGTCACGCTGGTGATGGGGGCCGAGCAGGGTCGCGACCGGATCCTGGCGGTGGTCATCGATCACGAACGAGCCGGGGTGCGGTTCGTCGACGACTGGGATGCCTTGGGCCAGCGGCTCTCGGCGAGCGGCTCGGTCGAGTTCGAGGGCGTCGCGGTCGCGACGTCCGACGTGCTCGGCGTCGTCGGCGAGGAACCGTATTCGACGCTGGTGACGCCGGGCATACAGCTGGCGTTCGGCAACCTCTATCTGGGCATCGCGCAGGGCGCGCTGCAGAAGGCCCGCCAGCTCACGCTGGATCGACGAGGGGCCTGGCTGCTGAGCACCGCCGAGCACCATTCGCGAGATCCCCTGGTGCAGAGGGTCTTCGGAGAATTGGTGTCGCGGGTGGCCGCGGTCGAAGCCCTCGCCGACCACTGGAACGCCCGCTACGACCTGGTGATCACTCGCGGCTCGGAGGTCACTGCGGCCGACCGGGCCGAGGTGGAGATCGGCATTGCCCAACTGAAGGTGGTGTCCACCGAGACCGCGCTCGAGGTGGCGCAGCGCGTGTACGAGGTCACCGGCACCAGCTCCGTGCACAGTGACGTTGGGCTGGATCTGTACTGGCGCAACATCCGCACCCATTCGCTGCACGATCCCATCGACTACAAGAAGATCGAGGTTGGCGCCAACTTCCTGACCGGGGACGTGCAGCCCATCACGCTGTACACGTGAGAGGGTGGCTCACGACTTCGGCCCGATGAACTCGTCGAGGCGGGCCGTGGCGGCCTTGCGGTAGATGGAGACGATGTACTTCGTCGACCGGGTCCAGGGGATCTCGAGGTGGTCGAGTGCGGCCGTGAACAGGCCGATGATGTCCTCCGACCGGTTCGAGAAGTGGTACCGGATGCTCATGACCCCACGATCATTGGCGACGACGCGGCAGCCGTCGCTGTGAATTTGCCCAACACCGAAAGGAGACCCCGACAACCGAGCCAAGAATCACCGCACCGGGGTGGGTACTTTCATCTGGCCATCAGCGGGGACTTCTACTTGGCCATTGACAAATGTTGGCCATTGACCAATGCGAAGGCCACCGCGAAAAGTAGTTCGTTGACAGCGTTTTGCTCGGACCCTGTCGTCGGGTGGAAGATAAGGCTGTGCCGGGATCCAGTGGCGACATGCCCGACTGGATGCCGTCGTGGTGCGCGGAGCACCTCGGTCGCGTACCTGTCGAGGTGCTCTTCGCGGTGACTCAGATGTCGGCGGTAATTGGTGTACGGCTGTCAGATGGCGTGAGGGTCGTGGTGAAGGCACGAGAGGACGACGGCAGGCTGGGTTCTTGTGTGGAGGCGCAGTCTCAGCTGGCTGAGCTCGGCTTCCCGTGCGCACGCCCGTTGACGGCGGCGATTCGTATGGGCGCACTTGCCGTGCACGCTGAGGAATATCGAGACGACGGCGACATTGTTGCCGATGATTCACCGGAGGTGGGCGCTCGCTACGGCGCAGTGTTCGCGCGATTGATGACCGCGTTGCAAGAAGTCGTCGTCGCGCCACCTCTGCCGAACCCACGTTGGGTGCGTTGGGATCACACAGGTGACGGTCTCTGGCCGGCGATCGACATCCTCGATGGGCGAGATCAAAGTGCAGTGCCGTCCTTCGTGGTCGAGACCGCGGTGCGGGCTCGGCGCCGGCTTTTGGCCGCTGAGTTGCCTCGGGTGCTCGGCCACGCCGACTTCGAGGCGCAGAACCTGCGCTGGCATGGCCGGCAGGTACGCACTGTTCACGATTGGGACAGCCTTGCCTGGCAACCGGAATCGGCTCTGGTGGGCGCTGCGAGTGGGGTCTTTCCGCGGCCTCGTGGTGTTCCGCCGTCTTTGGCTTCGATCGAAAGTTCGGAGGCCTTTCTGGTTTCGTATCAGCAGGCCCGGCAGAGAGAGTTCAGCGTGCAGGAGCAGCAGATCGTCTGGGCGGCAAGCCTGTGGCCTGCCGCCCACAACGCCCGGTGGGAGGCTCTGTTCGGCGTCGCGACACCGCTCTCGAGCGAAGCGCTGCGTGCGCAGGCTGCGGTTCGCCTCGCCCGAGCAAACGCCTAGGACGAGCTCGGCTGTTCTGCCCTTGCCCCGGTGATTGAAGGAACCATGTTTTCCTGGCGTCCCCGGCGCTGCCGACATGCTGCTTACTGGGCGCACTACAACGCGACGGGATTTGCGGCGTCGAGCAACGTTGGGGTGGCTTCGATCGCCGCAGCCGACTCACGCTCAGTGATGTCTCCAAACTAGAGACGGCCTCCGACAGATCGGGAGCGGCCTGCGCGGTACGATTGCCGCACTGCGGGCGTGGCGCAACTGGCGACGCGCGGGCTTTAGGTGCCCGTGTTCGAAAGAACTTGTGGGTTCGAATCCCACCGCCCGCACTCAAGGATTGGTTGGATTCAGGCGCCGCTAACTCAGCCGAATGTCCTCACGTGCGATGGGGGCGGCGCAGCGGTCGCAGCTGAGTACCGGTTTGAGCTCGTTGCCACACACCGTGTGGGTCAGGTGGATGTCTGACTCATTGGGGTCGAGCCAGCGTTGACCCCAGGTGAGCATGGCGAGTGGCAGCTGATAGAGGTCGAGTCCTCGTTCGGTGAGCCGGTACTCGTGGCGAACCGGCCATTCGCCGTACGGCGCTGCGACGAGGATCCCGTGTTCCACGAGGCGTCGAAGCCGGCCCGACAGAATGTTTGGCGCGATGGCGAGGTTTTGCTGGAAGTCGTCGAATCGGCGGGTCCCGAAGAAGGCCTCTCGAATGAGTAGGTTGGTCCAGTTGTCACCCATGACGCCGAGGGTTCGGCCGATCGAACACGTTCGGTTCCGTTCCAGCAGAGACAGATTGGGTGTGCGCCGTCGTTGGCCCAGGCGGGGTGATGCGGTGAAGGGGCCGGGTCTCCAGGCAGTGACGTGGCGAGCGGAAATTACCTCCCGGCAGTCGTCGCACCGCAGTACCGCCTCGAGCGGTTGGCCGCAGCCAACGTGAATCGCCGGGGTTGGACGCGCGCGCCCCTCGAAGTACCACCGGTCGCTCCAGCGCATCGCCACCATCAGGCAGGTGAGGAAGTCGCGGCCACTCTCGGTGGGGTGGTACTCGGGCCCGGACGATTGAGGGTGCTCGGTGAGCAGGCCGCCAGAGGTGAGTTGCCGCAGGCGCGCAGTCAGGGTTGAGCGGGCGACGCCCAGTCGGGTCTGAAACTGGGAGAACCGACGAACGTCATACAGCACCGATTCCCGCATGACCAACCACGACCACGCGTCTCCGACGACCTCGCCCGTGCGATAGATCGAGTCGAGGTCGACGGCGAGGGCCTGACCTTCTCGATCGCTGCTCATGGTCGGACCGATCATAGATTGTCTCTCTAAACAAGACACTTGCATAAGAAGACCATAGTCGATAGCGTCGGCCAATCGTGTCCAATCCAGATCGAGGAGTCGCACATGTCTGATCACCCGTCGCCGTCCGGCAAGCTGATCGTGAGTCGTGAGGGGCCGGTCACGACGATCACGTTGAATCGCCCGGAATGCCACAACGCGCTCGATCGTGAGGTCTCCGCTGAGCTCAACGCCGCCGTCAAGGAGGTCTCCGTCGACCGGGATTGTCGCGTCGTGATCCTTCGTGGGGCCGGCGACACGTTCTGCGCCGGCGATGACATCAAGGAGTTCAACGACTGGGGCCCCGACGATTTCATCTGGCAGGTCCGCATGTACCAGGACACCGTCAAGGTGATCGACGACATGGTCCCAGTCACGATCGCTGCTGTCGACGGCGTGTGCACGGGTGGCGGGCTGGAGCTCACCCTGGTGTGTGATTTCGTGGTGGCCACCAACCGCTCCCGGTGGGGCATGCCGGAGATCAACTGGGACATCACCCCCGGCTGGGGCGGTACCGCGAAGATCGCCAAATTCGCCGGCCGTCGAAAGGCCAAGGAGTGGAACCTCATTGGCGCCATGTTCAGCGCTGCGGTCGCTGAACGCCACAACCTCGTCAACCGTCTATGCGAACCAGAACTGCTCGATCACGAGGTTGACGCACTCGTTGAGGTGATGCTGGCCAAAAACCCTGCCACCCTGCAGGTTACGAAGTACTTCCTCGACAAGGGCGCCGACCTCGACCTGGCGAACAGCATGATCTTCGAAGTCGCACCGCCCCGTCAGCTAGAAAGACAGGGCATCGCCGACTTCGTCGAGAAGGGCTCACGCGACCAGCGGCGCAAGCTCGTCATGAACTTCTGGCAGGACTGAATCGGCTGACGTTGGGCGTCAGCCTGCAACCCAAAGAAGCCACCAGGGCCTCAGATCCTTGCGCCGCCAACCTTTTTGCGGTATGCGGACGGCGTTTCTCCGCAGAACTGGGTGAAGGCGCGGGTAAACGAGCTGAGGCTGTCGAATCCCACCGCCGTCGAAGTCTCCTGCACCGACTGCCGCCAGCAGCGCCATCGCCCGCAGCATTCGCGCGTGCAACAGATACCTCCGCCATGGCAGCCCGAGCGTCTCTGCGAACAACCGCCGTAATGTCCGCTCCGACACCGAGACCGCGCGGCCGACCTCCGGGGCCGTTACCGAATCCAAGTGCTCCTTCGTATATGCCATCGCCGCTGCCACGATCGGGTTGTCGGACGTCGGCAGGCTCAGCGGCGCCTCATGATCCAGCGCCTCGGACACCAGGTTGGCGAGTGTGCGAAAGAACGCGTCGGAAACAGCGTCGCCCTCCGGCCGGTCGACCGGCCATCGCAACGCGTAGATCATCATCTCCCTGATCAACGGCGACACCGCGAGGATGCGCGCGCGGTCACCGCCGTCGGCCACCAACCCGCGGTCGAACATCACCGCCACCGTCCGCACATCTGGGTTCATCGTCGCCTGGTGCTCAAGGTCGGCCGGGATCCGGGCCGCCTGCTGGGGCGGCAACTCCCACGGCCAGCTCGGCAAGGGGTCGCCCGGCGCCAGCGCGGTTCCGGTCGCCGTCAGCGGGCTCAGCGGCCTCGCCGTCGGCTGCATCGCTGCCGGCCTCATCATCCGCGGGCGCGGTCTCGTCCCCGGCGGCGGCATCGTCGTCCGAGGCATCCCCGGTCTCGGCCGCCTCGCTCACGGCGTCGTCGCCGGACGGCGCAGCCCCGGCCGCGGCGTCGCCGCCTGGCTGGACCGGTGCCTCATCGGCTGAAACGTCTGCGCCGGCCTGATCCTCGGCCTGATCACTGACGTGCACTTGGAACTCGGACACGATGCTCTTTCTCTCCGCTTCTTCCTGGCGGCACCAGGTTCTCCCGGCGCGACCGGCACCAGGACCCTTCCCTGGCGCCGCCACCCCGCATGCCTGCGGCGGTGGCCCGGCCCCGCA
>Ga0137412_10002989_pt1 | contig 13479 bp, 11 predicted proteins | sample CZODoug2_1_16fun_FD_122160 | JGI IMG/M metagenome (GOLD analysis project Ga0137412, IMG submission 122160) | Vadose zone soil fungal communities from Angelo Coast Range Reserve, California, USA - CZODoug2_1_16fungal (Hybrid Assembly) | ecosystem: Environmental > Terrestrial > Soil > Vadose zone... | reverse complement strand
CGCAGTCGCTGTCCTCGTCGTTCCAGATCGTCGCCACGCCGCAGCCGGGTCACACGGTGGCGGAGCTGCAGAAGGTGATCGACGAGGAGATCCAGAAGCTGCAGCGCGAGGCGCCGACGGCGCACGAGCTGGAGCGCTCGGTCAACCAGATCGAGTCGTCGTTCTACAACCGCATGGAGCGCGTCGGCGGCTTCGGCGGCAAGGCCGATCAGCTCAACGCCTACTTCACCGCCACCGGCGATGCCGACTATTTCAATGAAGACCTCGGGCGCTACCGGGCACTGTCGGCTTCCGACATCCGTGCAGCGGCGGCGAAGTTCCTGCCGTAAGTACGACCACGCCGGACCTCGACGTACGCCCGCCACGGGGCAGCAGCTCGAAGTCGGGTTAGGCGCTGCCAGTGACGGTTCACGATCAATGCAGTGACTGCACAGATCGATGAGCGCTAGACCCTCGATAGGCTCGCTAGGGAACACGCTTGCGTTTGCTGTGTTCCGTCTGGCAACATTGATCGAGTAGTCGATGTGAGCTGAAAATAGAGCTGAACTAGCAGTTTCTCGAAGCGTACTCGCAGTTGGATCGGTGACAGCGAATAATCAAAGACGGATCTGTGATTGCTGTGATGGATGCGGTTATCGAGTTCGTGAGGACACGCCGCGGCTGCGCGCGTAGGATTCGAACTTCACATCTGCTTTAGGGGGCGGGACAGGGGGAATGGTGCTCGGGCAAAATGTTGAGAAATATCCCGACCTCGTCTATGACGTGGGGATGCATAAGGGTGAGGACACTGCCTTCTACTTGAAAAAGGGCTTCCGGGTGATCGGGTTCGAAGCCGACCCAGAACTGGCCAGTCAGTGTCGCAATCGGTTCGTCGACGCCATCGATGCAGGCAAATTGGTGATCGTTGAGGGCGCGGTGATGGAGAAAGATTACGACGGCGACCCAAAGATCAAATTCTATAAGAATCTGGGTAACTCCGTTTGGGGTTCGGTCAACGCCGACTGGGCTAGTCGGAATGCGGGTTTGGGAACGCAAAGTACCGTAATTGAAGTCAATATCGTCGACTTCTCGGACTGCATAGTGCAGTTTGGGATGCCCCACTTCATGAAAATTGACATCGAGGGCAACGATACGACCTGCCTGCGGCATCTGTTGTCTTTCGAAGTGAAGCCGGACTACATCTCCATTGAATCTGATAAGGTCTCATATCCCAGGGTGGAAGAAGAGATCCATCTTTTGGAGAAACTCGGATACGACCAGTTCAAAGCAGTCCAGCAGACATTCATTCACAAACGAGGTGCCCCGACGCCGTCCGAAGAAGGCGTCAGCGTAAGCCATCAGTTCCAACTCGGTGACTCTGGTGTCTTTGGCGAAGACCTCGATGGCGAATGGCGCTCGAAGCGGGATATTCTCCGAAAATACAAGAGGATATTCATCGGTTACCGGCTGATTGGTGACGATACGATGTTTTCGAAGTATGACTTCGGTCGAAGCGTTCGGTATCGGCTGGAGAACATGCTGGGAGTAGCCCTTCCTGGCTGGTACGACACCCATGCGAAGCATTCGACGGTCGTGTCGTGATGCCGCGAACGACCGTTGCGTCCCTTTAGAGAGAGCCCGTTATGATTCGCCGAATTGCCACCACGGGAGTGCCTGCCTCCGCCATTCCGCTTGTTGCTCGAATACTGGACCGCCCGGCCGGCGGTGGCCAAGCGACGGAGTTGGCCCTGGCGGGGGCCAGCGAGTATGCCAGCAGGCTCAGAACGATTGCAGGATGGTTCAACCTGACGGACTTTCATCTGTTCGACTTCGTGTTGGGACGGCAACTGAAGGAAGACATAGCCGGAGACCTCTTAGAGATTGGGTCGTACCAAGGCAAGAGCGCTATTCTCCTTGGCTACGGTCTGCGGCATGACGAAGCGGTCGTCGTGTGTGATTTATTCGGCGCCGAACCCGGTGAAGCAGGGAGTCCCATCGAAGGCATGGGAGCCTACGACGGGTTAACCCTCAAGCAGTTCGATGCGAATTACGATAGGTTCCACAGCCGTAGGCCAGTTGTGAATGTCTGCGCATCTTCTGAACTGTCTGGACGCATTGTTGGGCGTGAGTTTCGCTTCCTGCACATCGATGGCAGCCATGCTTACGAATGCGTGAAAGACGACATCGAGCTCGCGATTGGTTGTTCTGCTCCCAGGGCAGTTTTGGTATTGGACGATTTTCGCTCGCCGCACACACCTGGAGTGGCATCAGCAGTGTGGGAGGCCGTCGCCGACGGGAAGTTGTATCCATTTTGTATTTCTGCATCGAAGCTGTACGCGACCGTGTCGAAGGATGCCGCAGATGACTGGTCGCAGGCAGCAAAGCGCTTTGGTCAACTGAACAGCGGATGGGAAGTTGAAGTACATCTCGTGCGGGATTTAGACATCGTGCGTCTTCAGTACAACACCAGGCACCTCTTGAAGGTCTAGGGCGTTCCTGCTGTTCGTTGGCTTCTGCGCACTTCCGGTTCGGCAGCGATTGCGCCGTGTGCCCGCCAGACACCTGCCATCGCTTCCGGATCACCACGCAGCTACGGCTGCGGCTGGTCGCCCTATTGGGCGGGGCCAACCGCAGCGACGTCGCCGAGGGGCGCGACCCCTCCGAGCGAATCGATACCCTTCAGTCGGCGTAACCGCCGCCTCTCACCGCAAGGACGCGTCAAAACCGCAATTGTCGTACATCCAACGTTCGCGCTGATGCGATTTGGTTAGGCCGCGGCGCCGGGCTTCAGGTAGGTCACCAGGCTGACGTCGAGCGCCTCGTCGACGAAGTAGAACTGGCAACCGGTCAGGTACTTCATGTACCGGTTGTAGTTCTCCTCGTCGGTGGCGGCGATCGCCTCGTCCTTGTGGTTCTCGAGTGCTGCGGCCCAGATGCCAAGCGTCTTGATGTAGTGGTTGCGCAACGACAGCGTCTCGGGCACGGTGAACCCGGCCTTCTCGCCAACGGCGACCATCATGCTGGTACTCGGAAGCCGTCCGCCCGGGAAGATCTCTTCCATGATGAACTTGGCGAAGCGGGCCAGCGCGAAGGTCAACTTCTTTCCGCGGGCGACCATTTCGTCGGGGTGGTAGGCGACGCTGCTCTGGATGGTCATCCGGCCGTCGTCGGGCATGACGTCGTAGCAGGTCTTGAAGAAGTCGTCGTAGCGCTCGAAGCCGAAGTGCTCGAACGCCTCGATGGACACGATCCGGTCGACGGGGCTGTGGAACTGCTCCCAGCCTTCGAGTCGCACGTCGAAGGTGCGGTCGCTATCGACCTTGTCGAGCAGTTGGTTGCAATAGACCTGCTGGTTCTTGCTCAGTGTCAGGCCGATGACGTTGACGTCGTACTTCTCCATCGCACGCTGAAGCGTCAGACCCCAGCCGCAGCCGACCTCGAGCAACGTCATGCCCGGCTTGAGGTCGAGCCTGTCGAGGTGCTGGTCGACGTTGGCGATCTGCGCCTCGGACAACGTGGCGTCCGGTCCGGTGAAGTATGCGCAGCTGTACTTGCGGGTCGGGTCTTGGAAAACGCCGAAGAAATCGTCGGACAAGTCGTAGTGAGCCTGGATGTCCTCGAAATGCGGCTCGAGGTCCCTCGTGCCGGTGGAGTTTTCAGACATGTTTCTCTTACTGACCTTCCCTTGCTACTGCAGCTGCCGCCGATCTCGGACGGTCTTGCTGTGACCGTACCGTGGCGCGGTCCGTCGACATGCCAACTAGCACCTCAAGTCGCAAACCCTAGCGTTCACCAGGCAGTCGATTCCAATTCGGCCGCTCCCGCGTCCGCTACTTCTCCAGCGTGAACTGGTGAACGTCGATGTAGCCGATCCGGAAGCCGTCCGCGCACCCGGTCAGGTACTTCATATAGCGGTCGTAGACCTCTTCGGACTGGACGGCGATGGCCTCGTCCTTGTGGGCCTCCAGCGCAGCGGCCCAGGTGTCGAGGGTCCTGGCGTAGTGCAACTGAAGCGACTGCGTCTTGGTCAGCTTGAACCCTGCCGGGATGGCGTACTCCTCGACCTTCTCGACCGACGGCAGCCGGCCGCCAGGGAAGATCTCGGTCAGGATGAACTTGACGAAGCGGGCCACGTCGAAGGTCAGTGGCATGCCGCGTTCGGTCATCTGCGTCAACAACAGAGCCGTGATCGTGTGGAGCAACATCACGCCGTCAGCGGGCAGCACCCGGTAGGCCATCGCGAAGAAGTCCTCGTAGCGGTCGAAGCCGAAGTGCTCGAACGCGCCGATCGACACGATCCGGTCGACGGGCTCGTCGAACTGCTCCCAGCCCTGCAGCAGGATGCGCTTCGAGCGCGGGCTTTCGGATGCGGCGAACAGCGTCTCGACGTGCGCCTTCTGATTCTCGCTCAGCGTGAGACCGATGACGTTGACGTCGTACTTCTCGATCGCCCGCAGCATCGTCGAACCCCACCCGCACCCGATGTCCAGCAAGGTCATGCCCGGCTTGAGGCCGAGCTTTCCCAGCGACAGATCGATCTTGGCGAGCTGTGCCTCTTCGAGTGTCATGTCGTCGCGCTCGAAGTAGGCGCAGCTGTAGGTCTGCGTCGGGTCGAGGAACAACCGGAAGAAGTCGTCGGACAGGTCGTAGTGCGCCTGTACGTCCTCGAAGTGTGGCTTGAGGCCACCCTTCTTGCGTGCCGTCTTGGCCATGGTCGAAGTGCCTTCCTGGCTGGTCAGCAGGTGGGGCTGGAATCGGCGATGACTCCCCCGAGCCGTGCTGCACTTGCGATGTGATGCTACCTGCCAGGGCAATACAGCCCGAATCGGAAGAGGCGTCCCTGCTCAGGGCACTTCGGCGAAAGTGGTCTTGAGTTCGCCGACGATGTCGTCCCACAACGGCTCGGGAAGGTCGTGACCCATGCCGTCGAACAGGACCAACCGGGCTCGCCGGATGGACTTGGCGACGGCGCGGCCCCCACTCGGGCGCATCAACTTGTCCGCGCGGCCATGGATGACCACGGTCGGCGCGGTGATCAGCTTGTCGTAGGCCACCAGGCTGCCGCTGCCCATGATGGCGCTGAAGTGCCTGGCCACGCCAGCGGGGTAGTAGGCCCGGTCGTAGTACTCGGCGGCATCGGCGAGCACCTGCTCCTCCGGCGCGGGGTAGGCCGGGCTGCCGATGATCCGGCTGACGCCCACCGAGTTGGCGATGACGCCCGCGCGCGAGGTGTCCTTCGGACGGGTGGTGACGGCGCGCAGTTGCTTGGGGCCTGGCGGCGGTAGCAGTGCCTGGTTGTTGCTCGAGAAGATGACCGCGAGCGTCTTGGTGCGGTGCTGGTAGCGGGCGGCGACGATCTGGGCGATCATGCCGCCCATCGAGCCGCCGACGATGTGCGCCTTCTCGATGTGAAGGTGGTCGAGCAGCGCGGCGGCGTCGTCGGCCATGTTCTCCAGCGTGTACACCGATGGGCTGGGCCGACCCAGATAGGAGCGCGCCAGCCGCGGGAGCAGCTTCGCGCCCGTGTGGCCGCCCTCGACCTTGCTGGACAGGCCGACGTCGCGGTTGTCGTAGCGGATGACGCGCAACCCCTGATTGACGAGGCGTTCGCAGAATCCCTTGCGCCAGAACAACAATTGCGCGCCAAGGCCCATGATGAGCAGGACGGCAGGGTCGTTCTCGTCGCCCATGTCCTCGTAGAAGATGTCCAGATCGCCCGACTTGGCGACACCCGTGCGTACATTCATCGATACTCCTCGCGCAAGCGCTCGTCGGCCATCAGCCGTCCAGCTCGTCGGTGTGTTCCCGGCTGACCTCGACCATGAAGTTGGCGAAGTATCCGGTCAGCTGCGGGTCGGACATCATCTGCCACTTCGGTGCCAGCAGTTTCATGTAGCGCTCCACGTAGAGGAATTGCTTGCCGATCAGTACCAGTTCGCGCGGCAGCTTGACGTCGTAGGCCTCGGCCAGCGTCGAGAGCTGCTTGCCGATCTCGGCGTAACTCAGGTCGCCAAGCGTCGACATGGTCAGCGGGGTGGTGAACTTCTCGAGGTCCTTGGCGGCCTCGGCCTCCGGCTTCACGTTGCCGACGGCGCCCATCAAGACGACGATCTTGCCTGCCGCCGCGTGGTCCTTCGTGACGAGCAGCGCGTAGACGAGCTCGCGCAGCAGCCAGCGGGTGCGCGGGTCGACGCGGCCCATGATGCCGAAGTCGAAGAACACGATCTTGCCGTCGTCGTCGACGTAGAGGTTGCCTGCGTGCAGGTCGCCGTGGAACAGCCCGTGCCGCAGCCCACCCTCGAACACGCTGAACAGCAGCGCCTTCACCAGCTCGGTGCCGTCGAAGCCGGCCTTGCGGATGGCCGCGACGTCGTCGATGCGAACGCCCTGGATGCGCTCCATCGTCAGGACCTTCTCGCTGGTGAGGTCCCAGTAGACCTGCGGCACCCGGATGTTCTTGCCGAGTGGCGAGGCGTGCATGTGCGACACCCACGCGTCCATCGACTGCGCCTCGAGCCGGAAGTCGAGTTCCTCGGCGAGGTTGTCGGCGAAGTCGGCGACGACGTCCTGGGCGGACAACCGGCGGCCCAGCTTGGCCAGCTCGACGAGTTGGGCGCCGCGCTTGAGGATCTGCAGATCGGCGGCCACGCGCCTGCGGATCCCCGGCCGCTGGATCTTGACCACGACCTCCTCGCCGGTGTGCAGCGTCGCGTAGTGCACCTGGGCGATGGACGCCGAGGCGAACGGCTGCTCGTCGAACGTGGCGAACAGATTCGCCGGGTCGTCGCCGAGTTCCTCCTTGAACAGCTCGTGCACTTCTCCCGTGTCGGCAGGGGGCACCCGGTCGAGCAGGCTGCGGAACTCGCGGCTCATCTGCTCGCCGAACGCGCCAGGGCTCGACGCGATGATCTGGCCGAATTTGACGTACGTCGGGCCCAGGTCGGAGAACGTCTGGGGGATCTCCTTGAGGACCTTCTCCTGCAGGGAACCGCGTCCGATCAGTTTGGTGAGGACCCGTGCGCCGGTGCGCGTGACCTGCCAACCCGTCATGCCGATGCGGGCTGCTTCGACTGGCAACGGCACGCGATCCAGCCGGGCTACCTCGCGGTGCTTAGCTTTCGGAGGCGGAGAGTTCATACCTGCAGTGTCTCAAAAGCAGAGGTCAGGGGAAAAAGGTGTGGGTTGGGTCACACCGTGGCGAAGCCACTTTCGACGTCCGCGCGGCTACGAACCGGGTCGGTGCCGGGCACGTGCGTCGGGGCCGTGTGGGGCACGGTGGTGCCGCCGGCGACCCGGGCTTGCGCCTCGGTGAACTCGCGGGTGGGTCCGGCCGCGGTGTGCAGCGCGTTGATGGCGGCCCAGACCGCCGTCCGCCGCGCGGTGCGCTCGACGACGTTGGGGGAGGTGTGCTGGACCAGCTGGGCGGCCCACTTCGGCATGGTGTCGCGGATGGCCCAGTCGATCGCGCTTTGCGGCAGTGGAAGATTCGGCCCGGTGGCCATCGCCGCGCCGTGGGTCAGCGCCAGCCGCGGCAGGTAGGACTCGAGGCAGTCGAGGGTCTCCGCCTTGGTCGTCGGTAGGTCGGTGCCGCCAAGCGCGTGGCCCACCCGGACGAACTCGCCGTAGTAGCGGTCGAGCTTCTTCCCGCGCAACGGCCGCGGGTGATACATCTCGTGCGCGGTGGCCAGGCCCCAGACCACGGTCGCGTAGTTCCACCGCAGCCAGTCCGGATCGTCGGCGTCGTAGGTGGCGCCGTCGGGCCGGGTTCCCTTGATGGTGTGGTGCATGGCGCGCACGGTCTGCGCGAGCCGCTCTGCGGTCTCCGTCGACCCGTATGCCGTGCCGATGAAGAACGCGACCGAATGACCCAGCCGGGTGATCGCCCCCTTGGGGTCGAGGCGCGTCGTGGCGGCGCCGTTCTCGTCGCGTTCGACGACCCGCGAGTGGTGCATGCCCATCCAGTAGATCGACGGGTCGAGACGCTCCATGTAGGCGGCGCACTGCAGCCCGAACACCAGCGCCTCCATGTGCGAGTGCACGTGCCACACCGCGCTGCCGGGTCCGAACCAGCCGGGATCGCCTGCGGGCCCGGCGAATTCGATGCCGCGGAAGTAGTTCCGCCGGACATTTTCGTAGAGGCGTTGTTGTACTTGCTGCTCGACGATCTGGTGCGGCATGAACACGTCGGTCCTCCGTCGGTTTGACTACGTCCGTTGCCACTTTACTACTTTGGCTACACCTGTGACCAGACCTTCGTGATCGGACGTACGCTTTCTTGATGTCCACACCGACCAGGTGGGCGGGAGTGCCGCTCACCGACCGTCGCGCCGAACGCCGCGGCCTGCTGGTCGGCGCGGCCTTCACGCTGTTCGGGGATGGCGGTGAGGCCGCGGTGTCGGTGCGGTCGGTGTGCCGTGAGTGCGGGCTGAACACCCGCTACTTCTACGAGAGCTTCCCCGATACCGACGAACTCCTCGGGGCGGTGTACGACGACGTCAGCCGCCAATTGGGCGAGGCCGTCGCCGTGGCGATGGACGCCGTGGACGACTCGCCGCGCGCCAGGGCCCGCGCCGGAATGGCCGCGGTGCTCGGATTCAGCTCCGCCGATCCACGCCGCGGGCGGGTGTTGTTCACCGATGCGCGGGCCAATCCCGTGCTCGCCAAGCGGCGATTGGTCACCCAGGATCTGTTGCTCGATGCGGTGGTGGCCGAGGACGGCCGGCTCCACCCTGGCGCCGATCCGATCTCTGCGCTGGTCGGCGCGGCGATGTACACCGGCGCGATGGCCGAGCTCGCCCAGCAGTGGCTGGCGGGCAACCTCGGCAACGACCTCGACGCCGTCGTCGACCATGCCCTGGCCCGGGTCCTGGGTTAGTCGGTCTTCATCGAGTCACGTTGACCGTCGCCGAGGTGCACCTTTTGCAGGCGTCCACTCGAACTTCTTCTGCAAAGCGTTCATTTCGGCGCTGCGGCGCCGAAGTTCTCCGCCAACGCCTCGACTACCGGCCGCCACACCTGCTCGGGCAGGTCGTGGCCCATGCCGTCCACGACGACGAAGCGTGCGCCTGCGATGACGCGGGCGAGGTTGCGGCCGTTGCGGATTCGCACCAATGGATCCACGGAGCCGTGGATCACCACCGTCGGCGCAGTGATCGACCGGGTGAACTTCAGCAGGCTGCCGGTGCCAAGGATTGCGTCGAACTGCCGGAGGCCACCTTGCGGGTAGTCGCTGCGCGCGGTGAGCTCCTCGACGCGCTGACGCAATTGGTCGTCCGACGGAAGGAAGTTGGGGCCGTTGATCACCGCGATGTTGCGGACCTCGAACGCAAGCTTGTCCTCGGTCGGAGCGTCCTTGGCCGGGGGATCGAACGCCAGCTTGATCACCCGCCAACGCGGCAGCGCCGACAACGGCTTGCCCGAACTGGTCATCAACAGCGCCAGCGAGCTGACCCGCTCCGGATGACTGCCCGCCAGGATCTGGGCGATCATCCCGCCCATCGACACTCCGACGACGTGCGCCTTCTCGATCCGGAGATGGTCGAGGAGGGCGCGGGCGTCCTGGGCCATGTCGACGAGCGTGTAGGGCACCGGGCTTCGTCGCCCGAGCGCGTACCGGACGACGCGGGCGTACACCGACCCGTCGGCCTTCTGCCCGGACAGCTTCGTCGAAAGTCCGATGTCGCGGTGGTCGAACCGGATCACCCGGAACCCGCGCTGCAGCAGCAGTTCGCAGAAGCCGTTGGGCCACATCGGGAGTTGGGCGCCGACGCCCATGATGAGCAGGACGGCCGGGTCAGCGGGGTCGCCGAGATCCTCGTAGAAGATCTCGACTCCCTCACCGCTGACCGCCGTTCCGCTGCGGGTTTGCATGAACCCTGTCTACACCCCGGCAGGCTTCCAGGGCTTGACCCAGTCGGTCTCCTCCCAGCCTTCGACCCCGGCGATCAGGTCGTAAAGCGTTGCACCATCGATGGACTCGCGGATGATGTCGGCCTGACCGGCATGCCGGGCCAGCTCGTTGATCAGATGGTGGATCACCCAGCGCACGGTCCAGTTGTCGATGTCCTTGGGAAACCACGGCACGTCCTTCGGCACCGGTACCGGCGTATCCAGGTCGGCCGATTCCACGATGCGCAGCGTCTCGGCGTTCTGTGCCTTGAACTTGTCCAGCAGTTCGGCCACGGTTTCGTCTTCGCGCATGACGTACTCGTCGTGATACTGGGCGACGATCTCCTCGAACGGCCGGGTGTCCTGCGGCGGAAGCGCCGGCGCTGCCTGGACCCGCTCCATCCAGCTGCGCTGTACGCCGGTGGCGTGCTTGATCAGCCCGCCGATCGACAGCGCGCTCACCGTCGGCGTGGCGCGGGCCTGATCGTCGGTCAGACCGAACGCCAGGGCGGGATATGAGCTCTGGTGGTACTCGACGAATACCCGCAGGGCGTCACGCTCGTCGCCGACGATGGGGGCTTGTCCCGGCATGTTCAGTTCTCCTTGTTGGTATGGGTGGTGTGGACGTAAAGGTCTCGTAGTAAAGAGATTTCGGCGCCGTGGTGGATGACTTCGCGGTTGATGTGCAGGACCAGGTCGAGCATCGGCTTGTCGGCCCACGGTCCCTCGGCCGGTCCGATCGGCTTCGCGAGGTCCTCGGTGCTCAGCTGCTGCACGCCCGACATCCAGTCGGCGTAGGCACTGTCGAGTTGGCGCAGGGCGGTCGCGGCGTCTCCCGCGTAGTTCCACGTCTCGTAGTCGGCGGGCGGACCGTCGAAGTGCGAGTGCGCGCGCATCGCGAAGACGCCGACGATGACGTGGGCCAGCCGCCAGGCGATCGTCGTGACCGGTGCTGGCGTCGGCGGCGGGAACTCGAAGTCGATCGTTCCGTCGGCGTGCAAGGTCCAGCAGTTCGGCACCGGCTCCCAGAAGTACTCGTCGTCGGTGAGGCCGTCGAGGCGCGGACGCAACTGGTTGCGCCAGTGCCACTCGAGCTGATCGGCCAGTTGAGTGGTCAGGTGGGCTGTCGTCGTACTCATGAAAGTGAGCATGTCATCCATATAGGACAGAAACGGTCCTAAGAGTGCGGCAGACTCTTGGCATGTCCGAAACGACTGTCGGTTCTCAAACGTGATGTCATTTTCTCAATTTTGATGTCATCGCTGTGTCATTAATGACACGGAAATGAGAATTTCTGTGAGGTCGCGCCCCGGCGGCAGGAGGCACACGGCGTTCAGACGGGTACGAGACGGAGGGGCGACCGCTAGTACGCAGCCGAGATCGCGTGACGCGCTTACCGACGCCGTCGCCGACTACGCCTCAGCGACAAGCTGTCGAGATGCAACGAAGATTGAGAAACGAACACCTAATTGTCTACTGGCGTCGTTAGCAACGGTAACTAAAGAAGAATTCAGGATCGAAGGGCTCTGGCCTGGGCCGGCCTGGGGAACCGCACCAACTCGATCCGGGTGCAACGTCTTCGTCGTGACACGTCCCGACGTGTGAATAGGGTGATTGACCATGTCTGATTTGTGGCCGTTGTTGACCGGTGAGCCGCGCAACGGCGACACCGTTATTCATCGTCAACTGCGGCCGGCCGGTTGCGCAGTTCCAGTCGATCGCACGGGTCTCGAATCGGCCGCGAACGCCGTCATCGGTCTGTGCAACTCCTGGGGCGGCAGCGCGATGCCGCTGATTCCAGTGACACCCCACGCAGGCATCGACAGTCGATGGCACCGAATCCTGTTGCAGAGCAACATCGACGGCATCGCCAACGCGGACCTGCTAGGCGAAGGGGAGCGGGCCAAGTTTAGTGACATCCAAGGCGGGGATTACAGGCAACTGCTGCTGCGCATCTTGGTCGATCTCGACACCCCCAAGCCGACAGTGCAGACATGTCGCGGTGTTCCCACTGCCGATGAGTGGTACCTCGCCTACTTGGCACTATTCGGCGATTTGCCCGTCAACCCGGACCCGATGAACTCGTGGAACGAACTGCCGCGCGATTTGACCTACCAGGACGTCGTGAATGTTCAAGGCGTCGAAACTGAAATCGGCGCGGTAGGACTCGCTGCGCTCATTCGCGATCGCACCGCGATCTCTGCGGTCGACCTGACACAGTCGAAACTTAGCGTCGGTGTGCCAGCCGCGATCAATCGTGGATTGCTTCCCGAGAGCTCGCGGTTCGAATGGGACGACGATCGGCTCTCCCGGCGCCACGGCCCCAACGTGATCGTCGTTTACCGGCCCGGCAGCGTTGAGGATCTCGCGTTGATCTGGAATCTACGAGCGCGGTTTGCGCATCCGAACGGCCTCCCGCTCGCCATCCCGATGACTGAAAACACTGACCAGGACATAGCGACGCTGAAGCACTCGGGTGTCGAGCACTACTTCGGCGGCGGTCACCACGTTGCGCTGACGTCGTTTTCCGTGCGACCTGCAGAGCTCGAAGCCGTCGCTAAGCAGCAGCGCTTCGACGTCGTCGACCCATGGAAGTTACTGGGGCCGATTGGCGGGTACTGCGTACTATCAACGGAGACAGTGCATTTCACCGCGGGGTCGGCGATGATTCCCGACTTCACGGCGAGCGACATCGAAGCGTTGAGCTTGTCGCTGCTTGGCAGCCACCAAGGTACCTTCTTGCGCCTGAAGTCAGCGGTCGCCGACGATCCGCTGCCCTTGAGTCGTACGATGCGCCGCCCGTACTACCGCGAAGAGCTCAGATATCTCGACGGCCCCATCACCTCGGGCGGCCATCTCAATCAGACGACGCGCATCACCCAGCCGTCCGGCATGGAAGTGTTAGCAGCACTTGCCACCGACGCCAATCTCGTTGCGGTCCAAAGCTCCCCGGGCAAAGCCGCCGAGCATCTCATCCGGGCCGCCGAGGACAGGTTGTCAATGCTGGCGTCTCCCGGTGTCGACGCAGCGATCAGCGAACTGACCCGCGGACGCCACGTCAGCCTGGTCAAAACACGGCTCAACCAATTCCTAAATCAGGACGACCTCGACGAATCCAGCGACCGCTACCAAATACTTCTCGACCGGCTGGACCGGGCTATCGGTACCTCGGACGTGAACGAGGCCGGCTACCTCACGTTCAATCAGCTCACAGTGCTACTCCGAATGTCGCGGGCTGGCGCGGAGCGGTGGTTGCAGTGGGCCACGGCTAGCGGACTGATCCTTCGTGGAGTGGAAGCCAAGTGTGACCGTTGCGGTCACAAACAATGGCGTCTACTCATCGAAGTCATCCCGATACTGGTCTGCCACGGTTGTGCTAATCCGATCGAAAATGCGCACGGCCCCAACCACATTGAGTACAGGTACCGTGCCAGCGAGTTGCTTCTGCGCGCGATGAGTCACGATGTCCTGCCCTCTGTTCTCGCGATCCGCTACGTAGCTTCGATCATGGGCGGTCCCCGCGGCATGGTGTTCGGTGCATATCCGGGAATCGAATTCCGTCACGAAGGGTCTTCTGTGGTGGACGCGGAGGTCGAGACGGCTGCGCCGGTC
>Ga0137412_10002988_pt1 | contig 13481 bp, 15 predicted proteins | sample CZODoug2_1_16fun_FD_122160 | JGI IMG/M metagenome (GOLD analysis project Ga0137412, IMG submission 122160) | Vadose zone soil fungal communities from Angelo Coast Range Reserve, California, USA - CZODoug2_1_16fungal (Hybrid Assembly) | ecosystem: Environmental > Terrestrial > Soil > Vadose zone... | reverse complement strand
ATTATCAAGCTCCCGAATGTGTGGTTCGGGTCGAACTTAGCCTCCCGCCCCCGCGGAGCCGCGCGTCCGCAATCGGCGCTTTGCGGAAGCTCTGTTCGAGATCGCCCCACAGCCGACCTTCGACCAGCACAATCGTAGGTCAGCTGGGGTGTGATGAACCGAGCTTCGCTGCGTCCCTGCCGGATAGCGTGGTGGCGCCGGTTCTCGGCGCTGCGCGAGCGAGTGCGCATGTCGACATCCCGGTAGATCGGTACCAGGTCGCAAATGGGAGATGGGGAAAGCACCGGTCAGATCGCGATGCCCGCGCGGTCGCTTAGCCGAATCATCACCGCTTCTCGTCAATCGAAGGTCGGTCTGAAGGCGGCGGGTCTTCGCGAAGCGCTGCGATCAAGTAGTCCACAAGGGCTCGTGCTGATGGCTTGGCGGCTCTGCCGCTGGCATAGACGGCGTTGAGCTCGACCGTTCCCGTGTCCCATTCCGGCAATAGCCGAATTAGCTCTCCTCTCTCTACTTCCCGGCGGCACGCGACAAGCGGAGCCATGACGATGCCCAGTCCCGCGACTGCAGCCGCTATCGCGCCTTCGCTCGCCCTTACGATCAACCGGCCCTTGACCTGAAAGGAGGCCGCGCCGTCGTCCTTGCGAAAAGACCAATGCCCGCCAAGGCTGCCGGGCCCGAGAATGATTGCATGCTGGGGCAAATCCGCAGGTGTAGCGGGGAAGCCCGCCTTGTCGAGGTAAGCTCGCGCGGCGGCAAGAACGCGCGGCCATGAGAGAACTCTCCGCGCCGTTGCTGTCGAATCCGGGAGAGCACCGAAGCGAAACGCGAGGTCCACGCCTTCGGCCACGAGGTCCTGGCGCTGGTCTGACATCATCAAGTCGATCTGCAGCGCCGGATGCCGGCTCATGAAAACCGCGAGCCGTGGGATGATCTCGCGAACGGCAAAGTTCGTTCCCAAACCGATCCGCAATATGCCGCGCAGCTCTCCCGTTCCGCGCGCCGCGTGTTCCGCCTCGTCGAGTTCCGCGAGGACAGGCTCTATGCGAGCCAGGAAGTCAGAGCCGGCGTCGGTTAGCGTCACCGCGCGTGTGGTTCGGATGAACAGCACGACGCCGATCTGGCGCTCCAGAATGGCGATCGTCCGAGACGCGGTCGACTGCGGAATATTCAGCTCCCGACCGGCCGCCGAAAAGCTTCCCTTGCGGGCGACCCGAGCGAACAGCCGAAGTGCGAAGAGCCGGTCGCTCATAGCGAGAATGGATAACTGAAAGCCATTTTAGCTGACTACGGCATTCGAGTAGGCACGTCGATCTCTGTCACCGACGCCACAGCCGTACGCCACGGGCGCCGGCACCACCCACCCTTTTTGAACGGGACGAATAGCATGACCCAACTCGAAAATGTCATTTACACGGCCAAGACCCACACCACCGGCGGGCGGGATCAAGGTACATCCCGCAGCTCCGACGGTCGTCTGGAGGTCCGGCTTTCACGTCCCGGCGCCTCCGGTAGCGGCACCAACCCCGAGCAGCTGTTTGCCGCTGGATGGTCGGCTTGTTTCATCAGCGCGATGAAAATAGCAGCCGGCAAAATGAAAGTGGCCCTCCCGGATGACCTGGCCATTGATGCCGAAGTCGACGTCGGCCCGACGCCCGGCGCTTACGGACTGGCAGCTCGTCTCAACGTAACGCTACCGGGCATTGAGGCCGAGGTCGCGCAGCACCTGCTGGACGCGACGGACCAGCTTTGCCCGTATTCCAACGCCACCCGTGGGAACATCGACGTCAGGATCAAACTGGTCTGAGCCGGACGATTAGGACGCGAACGGTTTCTGAAGCCGCTGGCCGAGCCGGGAATCGTCAGGACGCCGCAGCTGAGATCGCCGGCACGCTAAACGCAACTCGAGGGTCAAATCATGAGCATTGAACGCAAGGTCGCCATCATTACCGGCGCGTCCCAGGGGCTCGGCGCCGAGCTGGTTCGGGCCTACCGCAATCGCAACTATCGCGTCGTCGCCAACTCGCGGTCGATCGCCCCGAGCCGTGACTCGGACGTTCTCGCCGTCGCCGGCGACATCGCCGACCCGGTGACCGCCGAGCGCATCGTCCGCGAGGCGCTGGTGCTCTTTGGGCGCATCGACACGTTGGTCAACAACGCCGGCGTCTTCGTCTCCAAGCCGTTCGTCGAATTCACCCAGGCCGACTACGACCACAACCTGGCGGTCAACGTCGCCGGCTTCTTCCACATCACGCAGCGCGCCGCCGCCGAGATGCTGAAGCAGGGCTCGGGCCACATCGTCTCGATCACGGCCGCTCTAGTCGACCAGCCGATCGCCGGAGTGCCAGCCGCGCTCGCCGCGCTGACCAAGGGCGCGCTCAACGCGGTGACGCGCTCGCTCGCCATCGAGTTCGCCAGCCGCGGCGTGCGCGTCAACGCCGTCGCCCCCGGCATCATCAAGACGCCGATGAACCACGAGGCGACCCACGAGGTGCTCGCCAAGCTCCACCCGGTCGGCCGCATGGGCGAGGCCCGCGATATCGCCGAGGCGGTCCTCTATCTCGAGCATGCGCCCTTCGTGACCGGCGAAATCTTGCGCGTCGACGGCGGTCAGCACGCCGGCCGTTGGTAGGCGTCGCGAGCTCGAGACGACCGACCATGACCGTGTCCCACGCCTCCCGGCATCGCCCCGCGTCGCCGCCATCGAGCGGCGGCATGTGGCGCGCGACGATGTCCGGCTTCTCGGCCAGCCTGGTCGGCATCGGGCTCGCACGCTTCGCCTACACGCCGCTCTTGCCGGCGATTGTCGGCGCGCACTGGTTCGCGCCGTCCACCGCGGCTTACCTTGGCGCCGCCAATCTTGCCGGCTACCTGGCGGGCGCGGTGCTCGCGCGGCAGGCGGAGCGAACGCCTGTTTCGGGTGGAAAGCAGTCATCCCACAGGGCGCCATCGACGAAACGGCGTTGCCGGTCAACCCTTCCCCTCGGCCACCTTCTCCAACTGGTCCGCGTCGGCTTCTAGTTCGTACGCGATCTGATAGAGGCGGCCCGCGATCTTCGGCGTGCTCTGGCGGGCAAGAGCGCGCAATTCAATCGCGTACTTCCGGAGAAAGGCGATATGGCCCGACAGGGTTAGGTCTTCGCTGGCCATCTCCGCCTCTCTCCGCAGGGCGAGGGCGCCAAAATCATTGTCCGGGACCTCTCTGCTGGCTCACGGCCCTTTCCCTTTCGCCGAGTCGGTGTTGTTATCTGCCCGCACCCGCTTTTGGGGACTCCGCGTAAATCCCCGATGCGAGATCTCCAGCTCAAGTTGTCGGATCATTTCGGCCAAGTCAGGACTCGGCCGACGCTCATATTTGGCGCGGAGGTCCTTAAGCGCCTTTTCGAGCGAGCGGCGCTCCGCGAGAGCTTTGGCGATGAAATCGTCCATTTCGAGTGCTCGGCGCCTTTACGGCTGCGAAGCTCCTGAGGTTGCTTCGCAGCCGCTCATCGCGAGGCCGGGATTGGCGCGACGAAGGCATCGTGGCTGCGAGATGCCAAGAATATTCCTTCGGAAGCGCTCAAGAATTCCACGCCTAGGCTCCGTCGTCGCTCGCCCTCGAAAAGGACACCAAAACCGTCTCGGTACCCCGTGAGGCCACCTCATTGGCGGTTCTTGACACCGAGGTTGTGTGGAGGGCCGGAAAAATCCGGGAAAAAATCTGGAAAGCCGGCGCGCTAGGTTTTTATATTCAAGCGGGCCACCGGGCGGGCGATCCCCCGCATGGTCGATTGAGCGTGCAGGAGAGCCTGGGACATAGCGGCTTTTTCGGCGAAGGCGTCATGAGCTCGTCGGTCGCCACGGACGGAATAAGCGAAAAACTGCGGAAATCCGATGCAATTACCGCCAACTTGGGTGATAAGCATTCCCATTGGAATGGCGGTCCACGATCTTATTGAATTTGTTCGCCGAGAGGAGACGCGCCGTGAATAATGTCACGTCCCTTAACAGCAAAATGGCTAATTCCACTCGCGACGGGGTCGCCTCACAAAGAATAACGAGAATTTATCTGCTGGGGATGATGCGGGCGATAGGCCCAGCCGGCGAGAACATCCTCCCGCGCGCCAAAAAAACACAGGCCGTACTTGCGTATTTATGCCTTGCCCAAGGTAACCGCACATTACGAAGCCGTATCGCAGGAGTGATCTGGGATCGCTCCGGTGAAGCTCAGGCAAGGGACAGCCTGCGCCACGCGTTGAACGAGCTAAATCGGGCCGGCTGCTGGCGCCTCGAGAGGGATCACGACACCGTTCGCCTTGATATTAAGAGCTGTTGGATCGACGCGTTTGAAAATCCCCAACAGTCCGATCTGCTTCTCGACAGCCTCTACGGAATATCGCCGTCCTTTGACCAGTGGTTGGTCGGCGAGCGGATGCGGTTTGAGAATCGGTGGCAGACTAGCCTGGAAAAAGAGCTTAACGAGCTGGTTGCCGGGAACGCCGCTCCGGAACTGCGCGCCGCTGCGGCGCGGAAGCTTCTAAATTTCGTGCCGACGCATGAACCTGCGGTTCGCAACCTGATGACGGCTTTTGTGGAGTTGGAAGACCGTGCGCAAGCCATCCGTGAATACGAACGGTTTCGAGTGGTGGTTAGCACCAGCCTTGGGATGCCGCCCTCCGGGAAGACTGTAGCCTTATACGAGGCGATCCGTCTGGAATCCCGAGTGAGGGCCGCGCGTCCATCGAATGGGCCTCGGCAAGCAGCGGGAAAAGTCGGTGCTCAAACAGGGCAAGAAGTTGATCCGACCGGCACAGACGCGAGTAGCGCATCACCCGCTCGTGACCTTCAGCCGTCTATCGCGGTGCTGCCGTTTCGAAACTTATCGGGCGAGCCGCGCCACGATCATGTGGCCGAAGGACTAACCGACGACCTCGTCGAGGCCCTTTCGCGCGTACCCAGCCTGTTCGTGATCTCCCGACTATCTGCGGCGGCCTTCAGAAACGAAGATCGGTCGCTACCGGAGATTGGCGGCGCATTAGGAGTCCGATATGTCCTCTCGGGTAGCGTGCGGATCGTTGGCGATCAGCTGCGTCTCGTCATCGAGCTAGCCGACACCGCTACTGGCGCGCCGCTATGGATCTCGCGACTCGACGAGAAATTTTCAGACCTGCTAGAGGTTCAGAACCGTCTAGCCGAGACCGTGGTTCGGTCCGTTGCTCCTCATCTCCGTTCCGCTGAACTGAAGCGCGTGCGGATCAAGCACCCGGAACATCACGATGCGTACGATCTATTGCTGCGGGCTCAGGAGAACATGCACAGCCCGTCCCGAGCGATATTCGAAAGCTCGGAGCAGTTGTTCGAGGGGGCGATCGCCCGCGAACCGCAATACGCGGCTGCGCTTGCCTGGCGTGCCTACTGGCATGTGATACGGGTAGGGCAAGGCTGGTCGCCGGATCCTGTGGGCGATACCGCGCAAGCTGATTATTTCGCCAGGCGGGCCGTCGACTGCGACGCGACAGAGCCGATGGCATCGGCGGTTCAAGGCCACGTGGCGACCTACCTGCACAAGGATTTCGACCGGGCCTTCTCCTGCTTTGAGACCGCGCTGCAAATCAACCCGAACGGCGCGCGAGCCTGGTTATGGAATGCCAACGCCCATGCCTATATCGGCGAGGGCGCCCGCGCCGTCGAAAAGGTCAACCGGGCGATGGCGCTGTCACCGTACGATCCGCTGATGTACGCCTACAGTGGCGGTGCAAGCTTGGCTTATTTGGCGGACCACCAATACGCACGCTCGATTGAGTTCGCGTTGCGCTGCATTCGCGAAAACCGGGGCTACACCTCGGCATACAAGTTGCTGATAGCGGCATTCGTGCTAGCCGGGCGTGAAAGCGAGGCGCGCTCCCCTGTTTATCAGCTTCTTCTGTTGGAACCGGGGTTTACGGTACGGCGGCATCGGCGCCGATTTCCCGGGAGCGCTACACCCTTTGGCGAGCTTTATTGCAATTCCTTAGCCACAGCGGGAGTTCCGCTTTCGGACTAAAGGGCGGCTGAATTTTTCCTGTTTTCCCCCGGCTTTTTTCGCGGATGCACGCCCGCCGATCTTGCCAGCCTTCGCCACGTCAGGGGCAATCTAGCCCTGGCTGTGGAGGAGGAAAATATGGCATCGAGAAAGCAGAGCATCACCGCGCAGTTCCCACCTCTGCGCCGCCCGGACCCGAAGATCGCAGATCCCGGCAAGGTTCGGCTCGGCGACAGCTCCGTCACGGCGCAGTTCCCGCCTCTGCGCCGCCCGGACCCGAAGATCGCGGATCCCGGCAAGGTTCGGCTCGGCGACAGCTCCGTCACCGCGCAGTTCCCGCCGAGGGAGTAGCGTCCTCTTAATTACCGCGGCATCTGGAGTGCCAGACATGATCGCCCCAGCAGAACCGGTGATTTGCCAGTTTTATCGGCTCATCCCTGGCGCTCCAGATCCGCGGCGCGCCGATCGCTCGGCAGATGGGACGCTGCCGATGATCGCCTATCGTTATTGCGAGGCCATAGCCAGCGCCTCGGCATTCGGCTGGTATCTTTACCCGCCCCTGAGTTTCAGCCTGATCTGGGATGGCACCGAGATCGCCTGGACCTATGAAGGCGCGGACGGCTGGTATCCGTTGCGAGGCGCTCAGTATCCCGGCTTTCTGGAGACTTTTGGCAAGGTCGCTCCGGATGGTCTCGGGCAACTCGCGCCGACGTTCCTGGCTCAGGGCAAGTTGCCGGGCGTTGTGCAGATCTGGAGTGGGTATTTGGCGCGAACCGCTCCCCGATGGGCCTTGCTGTCGCGGGGGACCGCCAACATTCCGAGAACGCAGGGTTACGAATCCTACGAAGGGATCATCGAGAGCGATACCTGGTTCGGCCCGCTCTTCACCAATGTACGGCTGACGCGGACCAATTCACCTGTCGAATTTCACATGCGCTACCCGCTTTTCCAGGTGCAGCCGCTGTTGCGCGAATCCTATAGCGAGCCATCCTTCGAGGTGCTGGAGTCGGCCGATCTGGCAGCGGAGGATTGGCAGCGCTTCGCGGCGACGATGACGCCCAACACAGTTCAAATGCGGCCGCTCGGGCACTACGCCGTGGACACGCGAAAGCGGCTCCGGAGTGCCTCGCCGAGCCAGTCGCCCCACGACACCCACCGCGTCGCTGGCGAACCTGAATGAGCAATCAGCGGTTGGCGATCACCTTGATGATTGCCCAGGCGGCACTCTTCGCGACTGAAACCGCTATGGTCCACCAGATCGGGCCACAGGCTTCGATCATGCAACTCACCCTGTTTCGCGGCCTTGCCGGCTTGGCGATCGTGGCGATCCTCGCCCGCCACATCGGAGGCGTCGGTTGGCGGATCATCAAGACGGATCAGTTGCCGCTCCAATTGCTGCGCGGCTTCGTCTCGCTCGCCTACCTGTGGGTGATGATGTTTTCCTTCGGTCAGCTTCCCTTTGCTGATGCCACGGCGATCTCGTACACCCAGGCTGCTTATATCGCCGGTTTCTCTACGCTGATCCTGCACGAGCGCGTAACCGCTTTGCGGTGGACCGCCGCGTTGATCGGTTGCGTCGGCGCCGTGCTGATCGTTCGACCTGCATTTCTCGACTGGAATACCGCCTACCTGGTGGCCCTGTTCGGCACTAGCCTGAACGGGCTGGCCTTTGTCCTGAACAAGTTCTTGCAACGGCCGGGCGGGGATTCTGAATTGACGACGATGTTCTTCGTCAACGCCGTGCCGGTCGTGTGCAACCTGCCGGTCCTCGTGACGTCACCGCTTCCACCGCCCGAGGTTTGGCCGTGGCTCTCGGGTGTCCTGCTCTTCGGGCCGGTGGGAATGTATCTCGGCATCGTCGCCTTGCGCCATGCAAATGCGTCAACACTCGGCCCTTACACCTTTCTGCGCCTGGCAATGGCTGTTGTTGCCGGCATGGTGATCTTTCAGGAAATGCCCGATTTTCTCGGGTTGCTTGGGGTCGCTTTAATTCTGCTGAGCTGTTTTGTTTCCGTCATCCGCAAGCCCGCCGCAGCGGGGATCCGACGACCGGCTTTCGGTTTGAAAATCCGCTATCGGTGGGCGCAACTCAACCGCGGTGTTTGGCTAAGAAAACCATGGCGGGAGGCATGAATCCAGCCGATCAAGCGGCGGGATTCGGTATATAAACTGTCGCGCCGGCCACTCCAATCCCATATGCTCGACGCGAGCATCGCAGCGCGCCTGGAGAGCTGGAATGGCTGGCGAAGACCCGCTCCTGGCCTCTCTTCGGAAGCAGGTCATCGAATTGCGGGCTCTTTCCGCCATCGCGCCGGACATCGCGCCGGATCTCCAACGGATTGCCTCCGCACTAGAGGCGCAAGCGGACGAATTGGCAAAGTCCACCAGACGTGACAGGTGAGGATGGCTTCGTGCCCGACCGCAGGTTCGCTATGGGTCGGGCGCGGCAGGAATGAACCTCCGGCCGTCGCCCTTGGCCACCTGTCACCGACGCTCCGCGCGTGACGGGATTTGCAACCAAACCGTCATTCCGGGCTGCAGTCCGCCGGCGGTGGTATCGATAGGGTCGGCACGAACCAGGAACGTGTTCAAATCGTGATCGCCGACCACGCGCGCGGCACGCCAAACCGCAAATTCGCCGCGAGGAATGATTTCGGTGACCTGGGCTGCGATGCGATCGACCCCACCGGCTAGCAGCAACTCGACTTGGGTGCCGATCCGTAATTCGCCGAATTGGTCTTCGCGCAGGTTGAAGCTCGTCCAGCGCCGGCCGGTTGCTTCGAGTGTCAATATCGGCTGGCCGGGGATGATGGCCTCGCCTGACTCGGCGACGATCACCGCGATGACACCTTCCGTCGGCGCGTGAACTTTCAATTTGGCGACCTGAGCCGCGATAACCGACACCGACGTCGCCGCATTCTCCACCTTGGCATCGGCTATGGCCAACTCCTCTCGGGTCGGGCCTAAGTGCGCCGCCTCGTATGTCTTCTCCGCGGCCGCGAGCTTCGCCCGTGTCGTCGCAACGGCAGCGGCCGCCTTATCGAAATCCTGACGCGGCGCGAAGCCGTCTGCGGCGAGCTTCGATTTGCGCGCGAACTCTTGTTCGGCATAGAGCAAATTCGCCTTGGACGTTTCGACTTCACGCTCGAGCACGTCAACCTGCTCCTTGCGGATGCCCGCGTAGATCCTGTCGCGTCCAGCCCGCGCCTCATCCAATTGCGCGTTTGCCAAGACGAGTGCCGCACCCAACTCGGGGCTGACGAGCTCGACCAGTTCGTCGCCGGCACGCACACTCTGTCCGGGCGTCACGGCAAAGCGGGACAGGCGACCACTGATTTCCGGCGCGACCTTGATCTCCGTGCTGTGGACGACGCCGGGGGATCGCTGCGCCATGACTCCGGAGCCCAAGACCAAAAACAACAAGATCCCGCCTGCGCCGAAGAGCGCGGCCACTGCAGCGATTGTGTGCTTATGCTGACCCGCATTAAGAGGCATCGGACAGCCTCGCCGCTATTCGCCGCCGCGCCGCCAGCAGCGCGATACCGAAATAGGCTGCTGCAAGCAGCCACAGGTAAAGCCAATCGGCGCGGACCTCGCTGAGCGAGGCTCCCATCTGATTGATTCTGACCAGACCATCGATCGCGGATTCGGATGGAAAGACACGTCGAATCTGCTCGAGGATCGGCGGGATCATCTCGCGCGGCCAGGAAACTCCGACAAGGAAGAATTGCGGCAAGGTGGTCGCGACGAAGATCAGGATGGCGGTCTCACGATGCCGGAACAGAAACCCGGCAGCCTGACCCATCAGGCTCGTCGCAAGAATAAACGGTAGCGCAAACAGCGCCATCGCTCCGACCTGGCCCAGCGTCGAAAACCCATAGACCCGCGGCAGGATGATCAGAAACAGGGCGAGCGAGGGAATGTAGATCGTGGTGTGGGCGAGCGCCCGGCCAAACAGGGCGGCCGGGGTGTCCCAAAGCGCCAAGCCGCGCCGGGTGACGGCGAGAGCTGCCATCATCGCCGCGCCCATCAGCAGCGTTTGTTGGATGATCAGCACAAAGGCGGCGGGGACGATATAACTCGCATATCCGCCGGTCGGGTTGTAGAGCGGCTCCGTCACCAACTCGATCGGGCTCAGAGCTGCCAATGCGGTCCGAACAGCGGCGCCGTCCTCGCGACTGCCCCGCGAAGTGGTCGCGATGTTGGTATCGGCAGCGCTCTCGAGGATTCCCTGCAATGTCCTGTTGAAAATAATGAAATACGCGGAGTCGACATATGCGGGTAATCGCGCGGCATTGCCTTTGAGAACCTCGCGTTCGGTGTTTGGCGGGATTTCGAGGATGCCGAATACTTCGCGGGCGAAGAGCGCCTGCTGCGCGACGTCGAGAGCCGGCGCGCGGACCGCCACCGAGACGGCTTCATCAGCGTCGAGGGTCTGAACGAGGCGGCGGCTCAATTCGGTTCGGTCATCATCGACGACTGCGATGGGAATTTTGCGAACGAGCTGACCAAGATAGGGCTGAGGGTAAAAGATGCCATAGAACACGGGGGCGATGACCAGCAGCGAAAAGACGCTGCGGTCGGCAAGGACGCGCCGCCATTCAGCGATGAACGCATGGCGCAAGCCTGGAGGGCCGTCGGTCGGCAGCGGCTCCTCGTGCTGCTCCGGGCGTTCTGTCGGCATTCGGCGCAAGCGCCACCATGCCAGGGCGAATAAGCCGAGCGCCATGCCGGCCAGAACCGCAAAGGGGAAGGCGGACGCCTGCGTGGGAGATCCCCGCGCCGCCTGATCGATCAAGATCTGCAGATACCAGCGCAGCGGCAGCAATGCGCCCCATGCTTCTGCGAAACCGCCCATCGCCAGCACCGGCAGCCCGACTCCGGCAAAACCGAAAGCGGGGGAGGTAATGATGGCGGTCAGGCTCAAACCGAGCGGCAGATTGCGAACGAGCAGCTGCAACAAGACCGCGAGCGCCTGATAGGCAAGGATAAAGAACGCCGCCGCGATAATGATCAGACCAATATCGCCCCGATAAGACAACTCGAAGCCGGCGTGCAGGATCAACGCGTCAACAGCAAGCAGCACGAAAAACACGGCAAACAACGGCAGCAATTTGCCAGCGAGCGCTACGAATGCATTACCTCCCGCACAGCGCAGCCAAGCCCGTCGGCTGCGCCGGGAAAATTCGCTCCCGACGGCATAGCCGGTGGCAATCGCTATGATGACGTGGAGAACGGTCGGCATGACGGCGCGCAGCAGGAACGCGGCGTAGTTGATCGCCGGATTCGTCAGGACATATTGCTCGACGACAAGAGGGCCGCTCCCGACCGGCTGCAATCGGACCTCGCGCACCGGCGAGAAACCCGCCGAGGCCGCGGAAATTGCGTCGCGCAACGCCTTTGAAGCGATGTTGCCTGCCGTGAAATACTGAGTGTTGTAGAACGCGATGATCTGCGGTCGACGTCCGGCCAAGAGGTCACGCTCGAAGCTTAGCGGGACATAGACCGCTGCTATCGCCATCCCGGATCGGATCGCTTGCGTGGCGGTCGTCAGACTCTCGGCGCGTTGAGTGACGCGCACGCCCGGTGCCGCCGCAATCTGATCGATAAAGTTGTTCGAGGCGGCGGAGCGGTCCATGTCGACGATCACGACGTTGAGACCGCGCACGACAGCGCTACTGAACGTCCACGCCAGAATCGCAAAGGAAATCAGCGGAATGACGACGATCAGGAACCATCCAGCGCGATCGCGGCGAAAGAAGCGGATTTCGCGGATCGCAACCAGCAAGAGACCCGGGTGCGGCGGCGGCCTCATGGCAATCGTTTTCGCCAATCGGCGTAGACGCTCATGCCCGGCCGCAACCCCGCTATCTTGTCGACCGGATACGCTCGGATCGCAAAGGTCCGGAGATCGAAGTCACCGGTGGCTCGGGTCGACCGCCAGCCCGCATACTCTCCCTTGGTCGCGATAAGCCGGACTTCGACGACCATCTCGCGATCGTCGATGGCCGGGATGCGAACCGTGAACCGGTCTCCGACCTTGAGACCCGAGAGCAGATCTTCGCGCAAAGAAAAGCCCAGCCACGTATCGGCAAGGTCTACCAGCGACAGGAGCGGGACGCCGGGTGTCACCACTTCGCCTTCCTCGACCGGGATCTGATAGACCTGGGAAGCGATCGGCGCGCTCACCGTCATCTGATCCACCAGCGCCTTCACCGTATCGATTTTCGCGGTAGCCTTGACGACGTTGGCTTCGGCGATCTTGTGTTCTTCAAGGGTGAACCCGGCGACCGCCTCCTGGTAAGCCAGGTTCGCTTGATCCAGCCGCTTCTGAGCCAGGGTTAGCGCATCGGTGTCCTGGTCGAGCTTGGATCGGGGGGCAAACTGGTCCGCCGCGAGCTGCCGGGTGCGGTTGTAGGTTTGTTGCGCGTAGGTGAGTTCGGCTGCGGCGCGGTCGATCTCGGCTTTGCGTCGGGAGATGATCTCGGCGCGCGTTCCGACGTTGATGCGCGCCAGCTCGGCATCGGCAACCGCTTTTTCGGCGCTGGCCTCGTGGAGTCGGGCGACCAATTCAGGGTTGTCGATCACCAAAAGGGTCGCGCCCGCAGCCACATCCTGACCGCGTGCCACGGCGACTTTCGCAAGGCGACCGGAAACGCGCGCCGCGATGTCGACGCGGGTGCTCTCGACTTCACCCTGCACGAGCAAGGGTTCGGGACGGGCCAGGTACCAGACCGCCAAGCCGACGATGATGACAAAGATTACGCCGGCGATGATTGCGCGCGGATTCATCGGCCGCGTCGGTCGCGCGTCACCTTCATCGGATTTATCTGGAGTCCGAGGCATGTTTAGGCGTTGTTCGCATCGCTGATCTCGCCCAGCTTGCCTGTCGTTAGCGCATTTGGCGAGCCGGGCGGTTGAAGCGGATCGAGGCGACGCGCTCGTCGAGGCTGTAGAGGACGTCTCTGAAGTCCATCGGGAGGGGTTCTCATTGCCTGTATGGACGCGCAGCTTCATCGGCCCTGAAAATTGGGGGTCCGCTTGGCGAGGAAGGCGGAAGTCCCTTCTTTTTTGTCCTCGGTCGCGGCACAGAGCGTGAAGAGTGAGGCTTCGATGAGCAAACTCTCGTCAAGGGTCCCCTCCAAACCTTTGTTGACCGCTTCCAATGCGAACTTCACCGCCAGAGACGCGTTCGCACCGATCTGCTGCAAAATGGTTTGCCGCTGGCCCTCCGCATTGAACAAATCCAACTCGAACTGACGGCGCGATTGTTCTTGCTGCTGGGCGTATTCGCGGTCTCTTCTGAGATCCTGATCGCGTGCGACTTCCCGCTGCGAACGCATGATGAGCTTCTATCCCCAAAATCAAAACGGCCTAGCAGTTCGCTAGGCCGTTGATTTAGTTGGTGGAGCCAACCGGGATCGAACCGGTGACCTCTACAATGCCATTGTAGCGCTCTCCCAGCTGAGCTATGGCCCCATGA